>Ga0247771_1000105_pt1 | contig 33731 bp, 28 predicted proteins | sample UWRJL197509C6_FD_179948 | JGI IMG/M metagenome (GOLD analysis project Ga0247771, IMG submission 179948) | Plant litter microbial communities from Arlington Agricultural Research Station in Wisconsin, United States - UWRJ-L197-509C-6 | ecosystem: Environmental > Terrestrial > Plant litter >... | reverse complement strand
CACCGGGCGATTTGCGTCGTGGTGTGGCCGATTTGACTTGGGGACCCCTCATTTTGACCTTGATCGGGCCAAAAGGCAGTGCTTGAAAGCCTGCCCGATCCCCAATTTTAAGGCCAAAATCCCCAAGTAAAATCGGCCACGGTTGCGTGCGGCCCGTAGCGTTCCGTAGCAGGTCAACAGGCGCGTGCCGGTCCCGTAGGGGGTCGTCAGGTGGCTGCTGGTCCCGTAGGGGGTCGCCAGTTGGCTGCCGGTGTCGTGGGTGGTCGCCAGTTGGCTGCCGGGCCTGCCTTTTTCTCTTCTTGTTAGTTTCCGACGCCGAGTTGGGCCATGAATGCTGTCGGGTAGCGGTCGCCTCGTGCTGAGCCTGGCGGGACTGCCTTCTCGATCTCTGCGAGGTCGTCTTCGGTCAGGTGGATGTTCAGTGCCGGTAGGGCTTCTGCCAGGCGGTCGCGGGTGCGGGCGCCTGCCAGGGGCACGATGGTGTCGTCCTGTGCGGCCACCCACGCGATGGCGAGTTGGGCGACGGTGCAGCCCTTCGCCTCGGCGATCGTGCGCAGGGCGTCCACGAGGGTGAGGTTGTGTTCTACGTTCCCTGCCGAGAACCGTGGGGAGTGGCTGCGGAGGTCGCCTGGGGTTTGTGGCTTCCAGTGGCCGGAGATGAGGCCTCGGCCCAGGACGCCGTAGGCGGTCATGCCGATTCCCAGCTCCCGCAGGGTGGGGAGGATGTCGGCTTCCACGGCGCGGGAGAGGATCGAGTATTCGATCTGGAGGTCGGTGATCGGGTGGGTCGCGTGGGCTTTCCGGATTGTGGTGGCGTTCACCTCGGAGAGGCCGATGTGGCGGACGTGGCCCGCGTCGACCATTTCCTTGATCGCGCCCACGGTGTCCTCGATCGGCACGGCCGGGTCGAGGCGGGCCGGGCGGTAGAGGTCGATGTGGTCCACGCCCAGGCGCGTGAGGGAGTAGGCGAGGAAGTTCTTCACGGCCTCCGGCCTGCCGTCGGTGCCGTTGAAGGTGTTGTTCGGGCCTCGTAGTGCGCCGAACTTGACGCTCAGGGCGTAGCTGTCGCGGTCCCTTCCGCGCAGGGCTTCGGCGAGCAGGAGTTCGTTGTGGCCCATGCCGTAGAAGTCGCCCGTGTCGATCAGGGTGATGCCCGCGTCCAGCGCCGCGTGGACCGTGGCGATGCTCTCCGCGCGGTCGGTCGGGCCGTAGATGCCGCCGGACATGGCCATCGCGCCCAAACCGAGCGCGGACACGGTCGGGCCGGTGGAGCCCAGGGTTCGCGTCTTCATCGTGTTCTCCTCCGGGAGTGGTGTGCCACCCACTCTGGAACCGAATCAGCGACCGCGGGAGTGGAGCGTTCATCGTGGGAGCGCGGCTCCCTGGCTGGGACCTGCGGCGCGGGGGACGATGGGGTGATGCAGCGCGACCAGCTCGCCGACTTCCTGCGTCGACGTCGGGAGGCGATCCGGCCCGCCGAGGTGGGCATCGCCGAAGGGCCCCGTCGTCGGACCGCCGGGTTGCGGCGGGAGGAGGTGGCGATGCTCGCGGGCATGTCGGTGGACTACGTCGTTCGGCTGGAGCAGGGGCGGAGCAGCCAGCCGTCGACGCAGCTGCTCGGCGCGTTGGCACGGGCGTTGCGGCTGTCCGACGACGAGCGCGCCCACCTGTTCCACCTGGCCGGGCACCGGCCGCCGCCCGCGGACGGGGTGGCCCGGCTGGCACGGGCGGGGCTGGTGCGGATGCTCGACCTGCTCGGCGACACGCCCGCGCTGGTGATGTCCGACCTGGGGCAGGTGCTCGCGCAGAACCGGATGTCCGTCCTGCTCACCGGGGATCTCACGGCGTTGGCCGGTGATCGGCGGTTCGTCGTCTACCGGTGGTTCACCGAGCCCGCCGCGCGGGCCGTCACGCCGCTCGAGGAGCGCGAGCGCCACGGCCGCCAGTTCGTGGCGGACCTGCGCGCCGCCGTCGGTCGACGGGCGAGCGAGCCGGGGTTCATCGCGCGGCTGGAGGCCGCCAGCGCCGACTTCCGACGACTCTGGGCCGAGCACGAGGTGGCGGTGCGGCGCAACGACCGCAAGTCCTTCGACCACCCGCGGGTCGGTCGGGTGGTGGTGGACTGCGAAACCCTGGTCACGCCCGACCAGGGGCAGCAGCTGCTGGTGCTCACCCCCGCCGACGCCGAGTCCCGCGAGCGGCTGGAACTGCTGCGGGTGCTCGGCGTCGAGGAGTTCTCGACGACTACCAGCGGCCCCGGTGCACCACGTCGTCCAGGGACCGCCGCCTCCGGCTGATCGCGGACGTGTTCGTGGGCTCGGGCTCGTCGGAGAAGCCGATGGCGACCGCGCCGAGCGGCTCGTGGTCGTCCGGGATGCCGTACCGCTCGCGGACCAGCGGCACGCTGTCGCCGAAGAAGCCGAAGTAGACCGCGCCGAGCCCCTCGTCGACGGCCGTCTGGAGGATGAGCAGCGTCGCCATCCCGGTGTCGATGTGCCAGAACGGCAGCGGCCAGTGCCCCTCGTCGCGGTCGAACCAGCCCTTGTCGGGCTCGGCGTACCGGTCGAGGTAGGCCGCCTTCGACGACAGCGGCACGATCACGAGCGGCGCGGTCTTCACCGAGTCGTGCGTGGCTTCCGACCCGATCGGCCAGAAGTCGGCCAGTTCCGGACCCTCCAGCACCAGGAACGCCTGCCCCTGGGAGAACCCGGCGGACGGGCCGCGCGTGGCGTTGTGCAGGATCCGGTCGAGGCTCTTCTCCGGCACCGGATCGGGACGGAACTTGCGGACCATTCGCCTGCGGCGCACCACGTCCTGGAATTCCATGCACCGACGCTACCGCCGCGCCGGCCGCGACGGTGGGGCCGATCGGCGGGACGGGAACCCCCGAGGAACCCGTCGTGGACGACCTACTGGCCGGGCGCCTGGAACATCACGGCCGGGGCAGAACTGGTCGGGCGCGGCTGCTTGGTCGGCGCGTCCGGCAGGCTGAACTGGAGGGTGCTCTCCATCGCCGACGGCGGCTCCACCTCGGGCTTCGCCGGGGCGGGCTCGGCGGCGACCGGTTCGGCGGCAGCGACGGGCGCGGGGGTCGGGGCGACGACGGGGGCCGGGGGAGGCGTCGACAGCTCCTGCTGCGCCTTGCTGATCCACGCGGTCCACATGGCGGCGTCACGGCTGTCCCTGGTCTGCGCGCGCAGGATGGACAGCGTGCCGCGGACCCGACCGGCCAGCACCGCGTTGGTGCGGACCTGCGCCCAGACCTGGGTGGTCTGCGGGCCCTGGTTGCGGACGAGGTGTCGGACGTGGTCGGTCAGTTCGCCGTCCGTGAAGGACATCCACTGGTTGACCACTTGGCGCGGGTTGGACAACAGATCCCCGTTTCGTCGTGCTTGACCTGCAACGATCGTCGCACACCCGTTCGAGCCGCCAGCGCTTCCCACCCGAATGGGTGTTGACGCGGCCTTGCCCCCGTGTGTGGCTCCTTGTACGTGACTCACAGTATCCACTACCGGGTGTCGCTCCGGTGTGGGACGCGCGCGGGAGAAATTTTCCCGCCGGTCCCCGCCCCTACGCTCGTCGACGTGCTCGGTGACTACCGCGTGGTGAACTTGGCCCACGTCAACGATCCTGCCCGCACGTCCCTCTACCCCGGCGACCCCGAGTTCACCGCGACGACAGTGGCGACCGTCACGGAGGACGGCTACCACCTCCGGTTGCTCCACCAGGGTGAACACACCGGCACCCACTGGGGAGCGCCGTCGCACTTCAACGCCGACCAGCCCGGCGCGGACGAGCTCGACACCGCCGACCTGTTCCTCCCCGCCGTGAAGGTCGACGTCCGCGACCGGGCCGTCGACCCCGACTACGCCGTCACGGTCGACGACCTGCGGGCCTGGGAGGCCGTCCACGGCGAGATCCCGCCGGAGTCGGCCGTGGTCCTGCACACCGGCTGGGAGGACCGCTGGGGCACGCCCGCGTTCGCGAACCTGGACGCCGACGGCCGCCTCCACCAGCCCGGTTTCAGCCTGGCCGCGGTCGAGTGGCTGGTGGCGACCGGCAGGCTCGGCAGGCGCGGCGCGCTGGGCACCGACACGTTCGGGCCGGACGTCGGCGTGGACGGCTCGTTCGCCGTGTCGAAGCTCCTCTACCGGGAACACCGGATCAGCCTGGAGGTGCTCGCCAACCTCGCCGAACTGCCCCCGACCGGCGCATGGGTGCTGGTAGGGGTCACGGTCAACCGGGGCGGCTCGGGGTCGCCCGCGAGCGTCTACGCGCTCATGCCGAAGGACGGGTGACGCGAATACGCCATCCGGTGTAACGGCCGAACGGCCGTCCGCGACAATGGGGACAGGTGCTTCGCGCACCATCGGGCTTCCCGTCCTCAGCACCCCCCGACTGTGGACGGGAAGCCCGGTCACTCCACCGGGGCCGGATATCTTCACCGCTTTTGTCGGTGCCGTGTGACAGCCTTGACGAGTGGCTCCTCGCTCGAACGCTCCCTCTCCCCGGTCCCCGGCGTCCGCGTACGCCGATTCCCGCCGCCGGGCGTCCCACCCGCGGCTGACGGACTTCCTCTCCGTGCTCTCGTTCGACCTCGACCCGTTCCAGCGCACCGCGTGCGAGGCGCTGGAAGAGGGCCACGGGGCGCTGGTGTGCGCGCCGACCGGCGCGGGCAAGACCGTGGTCGGCGAGTTCGCCGTCCACCTCGCGCTGGCACAGGGCCTGAAGTGCTTCTACACGACGCCCATCAAGGCGCTGTCGAACCAGAAGTACGCGGACCTGGTCGCCCGGTACGGTCCGAAGGCCGTCGGCCTGCTGACCGGCGACACGTCGGTCAACGGCAGCGCGCCCATCGTGGTCATGACCACCGAGGTGCTGCGGAACATGCTCTACGCGAGCTCGCACACCCTCGAGGGCCTCGCGTACGTCGTGATGGACGAGATCCACTACCTCGCGGACCGCTTCCGCGGCGCCGTCTGGGAGGAGGTGATCCTGCACCTGCCGGACGAGGTGCAGCTCATCGGCCTGTCGGCGACCGTCAGCAACGCCGAGGAGTTCGGCGAGTGGCTGATCGAGGTGCGCGGCGACACGAAGGTCGTCGTGGACGAGCACCGGCCCGTGCCGCTGTGGCAGCACATGATGGCGGGCGGGCGGATGCTCGACCTGTTCATCGGCGAGTCGCCGGACGGCGAGGCCCGGATCAACCCGCAGCTCCTGCGGCACACCGAGGACCTCGCGCGCTTCCACGTGCCGTGGAGCCGGTCGCGCAGCAACAAGGACCGGGGCGGCCGGGCCGCGCCGCGCAACTCCGGGTTCAAGCCGCCGTCGCGGCTGGAGATCATCGAACGCCTCCAGCAGGCCAACCTGCTGCCCGCGATCGACTTCGTGTTCAGCCGCGCGGGCTGCGACGCGGCGGTCGCCCAGTGCGTCCGCTCCGGGCTGCGGCTCAACACGATGGAGGAGACCGAGGTCGTCCGCGGCATCGTGGACGAGAAGACCAAGGACCTGCCGGAACCCGACCTGCGGGTGCTGGGGTACTGGGAGTGGCGGGACGCGCTGGAGCGCGGCATCGCCAGCCACCACGCCGGCCTGCTGCCCGCGTTCAAGGAGACCGTGGAGGAGCTGTTCGTCCGCGGCCTGATCAAGGTGGTGTTCGCGACCGAGACGCTCGCGCTGGGCATCAACATGCCCGCCCGGACCGTCGTGCTGGAGAAGCTGGTCAAGTACAACGGCGAGGCGCACGTCGACCTCAACCCCGGCGAGTACACGCAGCTCACGGGGCGTGCGGGGCGTCGGGGCATCGACGTGGAGGGCCACGCGGTCGTCGTGTGGCAGCCCGGTGTCGACCCGAAGCAGGTCGCCGGACTGGCGTCCACCAGGACGTTCCCGCTGAAGTCGTCGTTCCGGCCCGGCTACAACATGGCCGTCAACCTGGTCCACGCCCTCGGCGCGGCCAAGGCCCGTGACCTGCTGGAGCAGTCGTTCGCGCAGTTCCAGGCCGACCGGTCCGTGGTGGGGCTGGCGCGGCGCATCGAGCGCAACCGCGAGGCGCTGGAGGGGTACGCCGAGGCGATGACGTGCCACCTCGGCGACTTCACCGAGTACGCGGCGCTGCGCAGGCGCGTGACGGACCGCGAGAAGGCCCTCGCCAAGCAGAACAGCTCGTCCAAGCGCGCCGAGGCCGCCGCGTCCCTGGAACGGCTGCGCAAGGGCGACGTGATCGCCGTGCCGTCCGGCCGCCGCTCCGGCCTGGCCGTGGTCATCGACCCCGGCCACGAGCCGATGGGCGAGGCCCGGCCGCTGGTCGTCACCGAGGACCGCTGGGCGGGCAGGCTGTCGTCCGCGGACTTCCCGGTCGCCGTCGAGGTGCTCGGGCACATCAAGCTGCCCAAGCAGGTCGACGTGCGCTCGCCGAAGTCCCGCCGCGACCTGGCCGCGACCGTGCGCAACACCGGGATCCAGGTCCCGACCGCGCGCAGGCGCAAGACCACGGCGGACGACGACGCCGAGCTGGCGACGCTGCGCCGGGCGCTGCGCGCGCACCCGTGCAACGCCTGCGAGAAGCGCGAGGACCACTCGCGCTGGGGCGAGCGCTACCACCGGCTGCTGTCGGAGACCGAGCTGGTGGAGCGCAAGGTCGCCGCGACCACGCACTCGCTGGCCCGCGAGTTCGACCGCATCCGCGCGCTGCTGCGCGAACGCGGCTACCTCGAGTCCCACGAGAACGGCCCCGGCGAGGAGGTCACCGAGCACGGCAAGCGGATCACCCGCATCTACGGCGAGTCCGACCTGCTCGCGGCGGAATGCCTCCGCCACGGCGTCTGGAAGGGCCTGGAGCCTGCGGAACTGGCGGCCGTGGTCTCGTCCCTGGTCTACGAGGCCCGCCGCGACGGCCCCGTGGAGACCCGCCTGCCCGGCGGCCCCATCTCGGACGCCATGCTGGCCACGGCCAGGCTGTGGGCCGAGATCGAGGACGACGAACGCCGCCACCGCCTCGACCGCACCCGCCAGCCGGACCCCGGCTTCGCCTGGCCGGTCTACCGCTGGGCCCGCGGCGAGTCGCTGGAGAAGGTCCTCGACTCGGGCGACACGGGCGGCACCGAGCTGGGCGCGGGCGACTTCGTCCGCTGGTGCCGCCAGGTCGTCGACCTGCTCGACCAGATCCGCAACGTGATGGGCGGCGGCGACCCCGTGGGCGCGGCGGCGGGCAAGGCCGTAGCCGCCCTGCGCCGCGGCGTCGTGGCCATGGCGACCGTCTAGCCCTCCGGTTCGCGGGGCATCCACGGGTGTCCCGCGAACCGGTCCGCAATCCCTCGTCAGTCGGTCGGAGGCACCCTGACCACGGCGGACAGCTCCGCGGCGAGCACGTCGAACACCTCGGGCTTCGCCGCCGTCATCGAGGGGACGGCTTGGTGCCACTGGCCCGACCGCAGGACGTCGAGCACCGAACCGCTGAACGGCTCGACCCGGGTGCCGCGCCGCCTGGGCTGCTGAGCCTCCACTGCGCGCCGCTGACCTGCGCTGAGGCTCCTCCAGAGCTGTTCGGCCTCGGCGTTCAAGGCAGCCGCTCGGTCGAAGAGCCGGACCTTCTCCACCACCGGTGCCATCGCGCTCAGCGCCACCATCCGCGAGACCGGGTCGTTGATCAGGGAACGCAAGACGGACTCGCCGCGGTGCACGGCCTCCACGGTTCCCGCGTGGTCGCCGATGTCGATCATCGCGTCCGCCACCTGCATGAGCGCGTGGATCTCTTCATAGCCCCACGCCTTCATGGTGGTGACGTGCTTCGCGTTGACCAGCGTCCGGGACGCCAGGTCGTGGTCGCCGTTGCGGGCGATGACCCTTGCCACGTGGGAGAGCACGCGCACCTCGTCGAACGGGGAGAGGTACCAGCCCTGCACCCTCCCCACCAGGTCGATGGCCCCGGAATCGGCGAACAGCACGCCCGCGGCCCGCACCACTTGATCCTGGACGGACTCGCTCAGGTCGCGACCGACCGAACTGACGAGCGCCATCGCACGGGCCAGGTCGAGCGCGGTGGCCAGCGCGGCCACCAGCCGGTCCAACGTGATCGCCAGCCAGGCTTGGCCGGTGTTGCCGCGCACCAGTGCCTCGGCGTCTTCCAGGATCGAGGCGGCACGAGCGGGATCACCGGCCCGGATGGCGGTCCGCGCGCCGACCACCAGCAGCCGCGCGACGTCGACCGGGTACCTCGTCGACTGGGCGATCCGCGCCGCGTTCCTGGTGTCGCCTGACTCGACCACCGCCCGAGCCACCTCTTCGAGCAAGCCGTCAGCGGTGAAAGGGATACCGGTGACGGACGAGGCCGTGCGTTCCGCCATGGTGAACAACTCCGCGGCGCGGTCCGCGTGGCCCGCCTCGGCGGCTCGTGAGGCCACCTCGATCAGGAGCCGCACCGCCGAGCCCGCAGGTCGGATGAGCCGGGTGAGTTCCGCGGCGCGGGTGAAGTCGCCCATCGCGGCGGCCGCGTGGATCGTGAGTCGGCACAGCCACTGGTCGCCCAGGTCACGGGCGATCCCCACGCCCGCGGCGAGAGCCTCGGCGGCCAGGTCTCCTTCCCCACGGGTCGCGGCGGCTTCCGCTACCAGGAGCAGCGCTTTCGCCTGCCCGCCTTGGTTGTCGACGGTGGACGCGGCGGACCGTGCCTCGGCGATCCAGCGCGCGGCTCGTGGACCACCCGTGGTCGCCATGCCCAGCAGCAGGTCCACGCGCTCCGCGGGATCGGTCGCCCCGCGCACCAGTTCCTCGGCGTGCCCGGCGTCGCCTCGGCGGACGGCCGCGACGGTCAGGAACGGCAGGCCCTCCTCCCTCGGCAGGTCCCGTGCCAGGAGGGTCACCCGGTCCAGGTCGCCATGAGCCGCTGCGGTCGTGAGCAACGACTTCAGCCGCCGGTGTCGCGTCTGGGGATCGGGGATCGAGGGCAAGAGGGTCGCGGCCCAGGACAGCAGGCGTTCTCGACGCTCGTCGTCCGCGCGAAGCGCCACGTGGGCCAAGGCGGACACCTGGTCCTTCGGTTCCGCCGCGAGGCCGATCAGCGTCTCGGCCCGGTCCGGGTCGCCGTGGTCCGCGGCGGCCTCGGCCAGGGACGCCAGGAGCGCGGACCGCTTCCAGGAGTCGCGGATCGACCCGATCGCCTTCTGGGCTTCGGCGAGCAGATCGGTCGGGGAGTCGTCGGCCGAGGCCTTCGCCATCGCGACAAGGGCCTCCGCGCGGCGGAAGGGATCGACGATGGAGCGGGCCGTGGCCGTGGCCCGGTCGGGGCGGCCCGCCGCCATCCACGCCGCCGGGAGGTCCGGTGGAATGGTGGCGTTGCGGTGGCCGAGGTAGTCGTGGTGCACGGCGAGCCGCAGCGACGCGACGACGTCCGTGGTGACCGCTTGGGCGGCCGCGATCTCGTCGAGCGAGGAGCCGTCGCCACCGGACTGGGCCAGGATGCGGTCCTGGCGGGCGATGTCCGTCGCGCACGAGACCATGCGCGCCACGTCGCCGGTCTCGGTCAGGACGGCGAAGTAGCCGCGCAGGAGGTAGTCCGGCGTGGTGACCGGCCACGCCTGATCGCGGTAGCCGTCGGCCCACGTGTGCAGGCGCTGCCGGTAGCGCTCCAGCCGTGCAGGGCCTAGGACGGTCACGGCGGTGGCCTGCAACTCCTCGTGGCCCAGGAGGTAGACGTCCGCGCCGCCGGACGAGGTTCGGCGGCGGGTGAAGCTGCGTCCCGCCGCGGTGGTGAGGAGGTCCGCCACCTCCCACTCCGACAGGTCGGTGAGCGCCGAGAGGTCGGCGGGGGTCAGGCCGCCGACCGCGACCGTCACCAGGCCGAGGACGTCCAGTCCCGCGGGACCGCCGTGGAGCAGTCCGCGCAGTTCCCGTTCCGCTTCCACCCGGATGACCTGGGCTTTCGGGGACGGGGCGAGGTGGCGGACGATGGCGGGGTTCCGCAGCGGGTGGTGTTCGGGGACGTCCGCCGGGAGCACCGGGTCGGGTCGGCCCGCGACGACGACGTGCAGGTCCGCGGGCAGGAGGGCGGCGATGCTGTGCGTGTCGACGCCCCGGTCCTCGTCGAGGCCGTCGACCAGCAGGACGAAGTGCTCCCCGCGTTTCGCGCACGCCGCCGTGGCGTCGTCCAGCAGGCCCAGCAGGTGCGTCTCGCGGTTCGTGTCGTCCAGGAACACCGGCGGCTGCTGGCCCGTCAGGTCGAGCAGTTGCTCCATGACGTTGCGGATGAACGCGTCCCGCGTGTTCTGCCCCGCGTACCGCGCCGTGATGAAGAACGACACCAGCCGCACGCCCTCCGGCGGGTGCAGGACGAACCACGACAGGAGCGCCGTCTTGCCCGACCACGCCGCGGCCCGCCACCACGCGTAGCCGCCCGCGGGGGAGGTGCAGAACGCGGCGAGTTCGGCCAGTTCCGCGTCCCTGCCCTCCAGGTCCGCCGGCGCGATGCGCTCCACCTGCTTGTGGTAGCGGGTCTGCACCGGGACGCCGGTGAACAGGTTCACGTCGCCGACGTGCACACCGGTCTGCACCACCGGACCGGTGGTCCCGCCCGAGACGAGGTTGACCACGCCGGGTAAGTCGTCGTCCGTCGTCACCGGCAGATCTTTTCAGAGCCCTCCGGCTGGGGCGTCCCACCACGCCAGCAGGTCCTCGGCGATGTCGTGCGCCTGCTTCGCGCCCGCGGCTGCGGCGATGTCGACGTAGGCGAGGTCGAGGAGGTCCGTGGGCTGCCGGTAGAACGGGTTCGCGGTGATCACACGGACGTGGTGGCCCCGTTCGGTGAGTACGGCTTCCTCACGGGCGAGTGCGGCGGACAGGATCGGGGCCACCACGAGCACGGGGCCCGGTGGGGTGGTGAGCAGGTCGGCGTTGGTGCCGGAGCGGACGCCGCCGTCGATCCAGAGCGAGTCGGCCACGGCGACCGGTGGTGCCGCGCCGGGAGCGGCGGTGGAGCACGCCACTGCGACCGCCAGTGGGAGGCCGTCGTTCGCGGTCCACACGCGCGCGAGGCCGGTGCCGACGTTGACCGACACCACGCCGAGCCTGGGCGACCAAGGTGCCTCGGGCAGGGCTGCTCGCCACAGGTCCGACGCCGTGGTGGTCGAGATCGGCGGGATCGCGGAGATCGCCGCCCGGCCGATCGCCATCGCCGCCTCGGGGTCCGGTGTGGAAGCCGACACCGCCCGCAGCAGCAGCAGGCTCTTGTCGCCGTAGCCCGCCACCGCGTTGGCCGCGTGCCAGGCGGCGCGGGCGCGCATCTTCTCGGGAAGGGCCGGGAGGTCGTCCGGGCTCGTCGTCAGCCACGCGCCGACGACCGCGCCCGCCGAGGTGCCCAGCACGACGTCAGCCGTCGGCAGCCCGGCGGACCGCAGGCCGTGCACCAGGGCCGACGTCCACGACGCGCCGACCGGACCGCCGCCGCCCAGGACGAGGGCCCCGGTCCACTGTGGAGTCACCAGTCGATCTCGGCCAGGCGGAACGGCTCGTCCTCCGGAGCCTCCTTCCGGGCGCGCAAGGCTTTCTCGGCCGGTGCGCCGACCGGGACGCGCAGCGGTGGTCGCGGGTGGTCGATCGTGTCGGCCACGGCCGCGGCGACCTCCTCCGGGGTGACGGTCTCGCCGCGCAGCAAGGGGAGGGCGGCGTAGAGCGGGGCGTACGGGTCGTCGTCCTTCAGGAACACCTTGGCCCCCGCGGCTCCGCCCGAGGACACCGCGCCGGGCTGCACGATGCTCACGTTCACGCCGAAGTGGCCCGTTTCGATGGCGAGCGTCTCGGCGATGGCCTCCAACGCCCACTTGCTCGCCCCGTACCCACCGATGATCGGCAGCACCAGCCGCCCCTGGATGCTGGACACGAAGACGAGGTGGCCCGACCCGCGTTCGCGCATCGCGGGCAGCACGCCCTGCGCCACCCGCAGCGCGCCCAGGGTGTTGAGCCGGAACAGCCGTTCGACCTCGTCGAGCGGGATGCTCTCCAGTGGCGCGCGCACGGTCTCGCCCGCGTTGCTGACGAGCACGTCGATCTCGCCGGCGGCGGCGAGGGCCCGGTCGACGCTGTCCTGGTCGGTGACGTCTAGGGACAGGCGCTGGTCGACGTCGAGGTCCGCCAGCGCTTCCGGGCGGCGGGCGGTGGCGACGACCCGGTGGCCGCGGGCGGCGAGTTCGACGGCGACGGCCCGGCCGATGCCCTTGGACGCGCCGGTGATGAGCACGGATGACATGGGGATCCCTCCTGGTGACGAGCGTCCACTCGCGACGCCGTGACCCGATCGTACGCCGGCTAGTTCGTTCATTGAACTGCCGCGTGCTATGTTCGGTTCAGTGACCGAACCAGCAACGGGAGGCCTTGCCGTGTACCAGTTCCTCGTGTCCTTCACCGTCCAGCCCGACCACCGCGACGACTTCGTCCGCGCCGCCGCCAGGACCGGCCGCGACTCCCTGGCGAACGAACCCGGCTCCCACCGGTTCGAGGTCATCGCCGACGAGGAGGACCCGAACGTCTTCTACCTCAACGAGGTCTACGCCGACCTCGCCGCGTTCCAGGCCCACGCCACCGGCCCCTACTTCGGCGCGTTCTTCGCCGAGGCGGGCGCCTACGCCGAGGGCCCGACGTGGCTGATGAAGGGCACCGTCGTCGGGGACCGGGCCGCGGTCCAGTGACGACTGGTTGCTGAACGAGCTGCCCGACGCGACGTGGGACGCGCCGAGGTGACGGTGCCGAGCGCCCACTTCGTGCCGGAGGACAGCCCGGACCTGATGGGCGTGGCCGTGGCGGACTTCGTCCGCGGCCTTGGACGAGGGGAGTGCTGATGTCCGACGACCGGCTGTTCCTGGTCACCGCCGCGGCGGGCAAGACCGGTGGCGCCACGATCGACCTGCTGCTGCAACGCGGTCACCGCGTTCGCGCGATGGTGCGCCAGGAGGACGAGCGGTCCCACGCGCTCGCCGCCGCCGGAGCGGAGGTCGTGGTGGCGGACTTCCTGGACCTCGACGGCGTGACCGCCGCGCTGCGCGGGATCGACGGCGCCTACCTCTGCTACCCGATCCGCGAGGGCCTGGTCGAGGCGACCGCGATCTTCGCGCAGGCGGCGACCGAGGAGGGCGTCCGGTCCGTGGTCGACATGTCACAGATATCGGCCCGTCGGGAGGCACGTAGCCACGCGGCGAGGCAGCACTGGTTGAGCGAGCGGCTGCTGGACCGGACCGGCCTGCTCACCACGCACCTGCGGCCCACGTTCTTCGCCGAGTGGATCACGGCGTGGTGGGAGCTGCGCGACGGCGTCGGCCACCTGCGGCTGCCGTTCGGCGACGGGCGGCACGCGCCGATCGCCGCCGTCGACCAGGCCCACGTGATCGCCGCCGTGCTGGTCGACCCCGAGCCGCACGACCGCGCCGCCTACTCCCTGCACGGCCCGGTGGAACTGGACCACCACGAGATCGCCGCGCTCGTGTCCACCGCGCTCGGCCTCCCGGTGCGCTACGAGCCGATCAGCGTCGAGGAGTTCGCCGACGCCATGACCGCGCGAGGACTGCCCGCCCACCTCGTCCAGCACCTGTCCACCGTCGCCGTCGACTACCGGAACGGTGTGTTCGCGGGCACGAACGACGTGGTCGAACGGGTCGGCCACCACCCGCTGTCCGTCGAGCGCTATGTCCAGGAGAACAAGGCGGCCTTCGCCACCAGCGGCCCCCGGTTCGTCCCCGCCGAGGCGAGCAGGTGAGCGTGCTCGAACCGGGTCTCGACGCGGACGCGCTGCTCCGCGCGGCCACGCCGGACGCGGTGTTCCGCTCCGCGGTCAGCGACTGGCCCGGCCTGTCCCGCGAACAGGCGGCGCGGCTGGTGGCCGCCGAGACGGCGGGCATCGAGACGCCGAGGTCGTGGAGCGCTTCGCGGAGGACGGCCGGGAGGGCCTGCGACCCCGTCCTCCGGATCCTGCTGGCCACCCATGACCGTGGTCGGCTCGCCGAGGTCACGAGCCTGGTGAACGGGATGCGGCCGTTCACCAGGCTGAGGGACCGGGTGCGCGAGGCGGTGCCGGACCTGCCCGCCGAGACCTGCCCGCGGACGACGGCGGGGAGCGCACGGTCGAGCCGTCGTTCCCGCACGGCCCGGACCTGTCGTTCCTCAGCCCGGTGCCGCGCGAGGCCGCGTCGCGTCGACCCGTGGCCGACCTCGTCCTCCGCCGCGCCACGTCGATCCACGGCGTCCGGCGCTGGTCGGACTCCGGCCCGACCCGCGGCGCCAAGCGCCTGGCCTCCTTCGAGGTCGACCTCGCCGGGCGGCCGTTGACCATCGCCAACGTCCCGACCCCGGTCCTGCTGGCGTCCGCCGCCCGTCGGTGGTCGAATGGGTCCGAGCACTCCCGTGCCGAACGGGGGCGCGGCACCGGTTCCGCCGAGCCGAGTGGACCAGTGGTCGGAGCGGTCTCCGCCGAGTGGTGGTGGCGATGGCCACGGTCTGGGCAAGCTTGGCGGGGCGGATGGGTCGAGGGGCTCATCCTGTGGTTTGATCGCGCCCGCAACCTGTAGCGCGTCACACGTGTGCGCGAAACCGATCTCCGGAGGCCGAGCATGACCAGTCCGTACGGACCGTCCGGAGGGAACGACCCGCAGCAGCCGCAGTGGGGCCAGCAGCCCCCGCAGCAGAACCCGGCGGGTGGTGGGTACTCCGGCACTCCGTCGGGCGGGTTCCCCGCTCAGAACCCCTACGGGCAGCCCGACCCGAACCAGCAGCAGCCGCAGTGGGGGCAGTTGCCGCCGCACGAGCAGGCCACCCAGATGCACCCGCAGGGCAACTACGACCCGAACGCGCAGCAGCAGAACCCGTACGCGGCTCCGCAGCAGCAGGGCGGGTACGACCCGACCCAGCAGGTGCAGAACCCGTACGCCGCTCCGCAGCAGGGCGGTTACGACCCCACGCAGGTGCAGAGCAACCCGTACGGGATGCCGCAGCAGGGTGGCCAGTACGGCCAGCCGCAGCAGCAGAACCCGTACGGCACGCCGCCGCAGGGCGGTCAGTTCGGCCAGCAGCAAAACCCCTACGGCCAGCCGAACCCGTACGGCCAGCCGCAGCAGCAGAACCCGTACGCCCAGCCCGACCCGTACGGCCAGCCGCAGCAGCCCAAGAAGTCGGGCGCCGTGCTGTGGGTCGTCGTCGGCCTGGTCGTCCTGGTGGCGGCCGCGGTCGGCATCACCGGCTTCGTGGCGCCGGGCTTCTTCGTCACCAAGGTGTTCGACAACGCCGAGGTGCAGAAGGGCGTCGTCTCGATCCTCAAGGACGAGTACAAGATCCCGGACGTCGAGAGCGCCACCTGCTCCGGCGAGCACAAGGTCAAGGTGGGGGCGACCTTCGAGTGCACCGCGCAGGTCGGTGGGAACGAGAAGAAGGTCAAGATCACCGTCAAGACCGCGGACGGCGAGTACGAGGTCGGCCAGCCCACGGGCTGATCCCTCCCTCTCGGAAGGGCCGTCGGAGCGCTGCTCCGGCGGCCCTTCCCGCGTTCGGATAACGGGTCGCGTTCCGCCGAACGGGCAGGCAGGATCGGGGACGTGACCGACCACGACATCCGCGTCCTCGACGAGTCGAACGTCCGCACCGCGCACACCCTGTTCCGCGGGGCGCTGCACTCCGGCCCCGCGCCGGACGACAAGTGGGAGCTGGTGAAGGACTCCTACGACCCCGGCCGGGCGTTCGGGGCCTTCCAGGGCGACGAGATGGTCGGCACCGCGCAGTCGTGGGCCATCCGGCTGGCCGTGCCCGGCGGGGCGGAGTTGGCCGGGGCGGCGGTCAGCCGGGTCGGCGTGCGGGCGGACTGGACGCGCCGCGGCGTGCTCAGCGCCCTGATGCGCAGGCAGTTCCAGGCCTACCGCGAGGCGGGCGAGGTCGTGTCGACGCTGCGCGCCTCCGAGGCGGTGATCTACGGCCGGTTCGGCTACGGGGTCGCGAGCCGCGGCAGGCAGCTCAAGCTGGACCGTCGGCGCGTCTCGGTGTCGCCGTCGGCGGGCACGGGCGGGCGCATTCGCCTGGTGGACCAGGACACCGCGTTGACGCTGGCACCCGAGCTTTACGACAGGATCGGCCTCACCCGGCCGGGCATGACGACCCGCTGGCCGACGTGGTGGGAGATGAACCTGCGTCGCGAGATGCGCGACGAGAACGCGCAGACGGCCGTGCACCGCGGCGCGGACGGCGACGACGGGTACGTCGTGTACTCGGTCAAGAGCGGCATGTCCGAGCCGCACGGCACGTCCGTGCTCACCGTGCTGGACGTCGTGGCGGGCAGCCCCGAGGTGTGGGCCGAGCTGTGGCGCTACCTGCTCCGGGTCGACCTCGTGGACCAGGTCGTGGCCGAGCTGCGGCCCCTCGACGAGCCGGTGGAGTGGCTGCTCGCGGACCGGCGCGTGCTGAAGGTGACCGACGTCGAGGACGAGACGTGGCTGCGGCTGGTCGACCTGCCCGCCGCTCTGGCGGGCCGGTCCTACCGCGAGGCCGAACCCGTGGTGCTGGAGGTCCGCGACCGGTACCTGCCGGACAACGAGGGCGCGTACCGGATCACCCCGGACGGGGCCGAGCGCACGTCCGCCGCGGCGGACCTGTCGCTGGACGTGGACCTGCTGGCCGCGACCTACCTCGGCGACGTGTCGTTCACCGAGCTGGCGCACGCGGGCCGGATCGACGTGCTGGACGCCGCCGCGCTGCCCCGCGCGGACGCGTTGTTCGGCACCGCCGTGAAGCCGTGGGCCGGGACGTACTTCTGAGCCGTCGTGCGGCCGGGGGAGGGGCCGGTTAGCGTCGGTCCATGGTGGATGTCGTGATCGTGGGGGCCGGGCTGGCCGGGCTCAGCGCCGCGGAGGTGCTGTCCCGCAACGGGGTGTCGGTGTCGGTGCTGGAAGCCGGTGACGACGTCGGCGGCCGGGTCCGCACGGACGTCGTGGACGGGATCCGGGTGGACCGCGGCTTCCAGATCCTGCTGCCCGCCTACCCGGAGGTGGTGCGCCGGTTCGACCTCGCCGCTCTCGACCTCCGGCCGCTGCGGTCCGGGGCGTTCGTGCACCAGGGCGGGCGGCACGACCTGCTCGCCGACCCGCGGACCGGCACGTCGGCGTGGCAGGGCGCGGTGGCGCAGCACGTGCTCGGAGCACGCGACCTGGTGGCGCTGGGGGCCGTGTCGGCGCGGGACCTGCTGGGGTCGGACCGGGCGATCATGGCGGCGGAGGACCGGACCACCGCCGCGGAACTGGCGCGGTGGCGGCTGTCGGACCGCGCCGTCGACACCGTGCTGCGGCCGTTCCTGTCGGGCGTGTTCCTGGAGTCGGAGCTGACCACGTCCTCGCGCTTCTTCCACCTGGTGTGGCGGAGCTTCGCCCGAGGCGGCGCGGCGCTACCGGCTGAGGGGATGGCCGCGCTGCCGCGCCAGCTCGCGTCCCGGTTGGCCGACGGCGTGGTGCGGCTGGGGGCCTCGGTGGTGCGGGTCCTCGATGGTGGGGTCGAGTTGGACGGCGGGGAACGGGTGTCGGCCGACGCTGTCGTGGTGGCCACCGATGGCAGTGCCGCGGCCCGGTTGCTGCCGGGGTTGCGCGAACCGTCGTGGCACGGCGTCACGACGTGGTACTTCCGACCGCCTTCGTCGCCGTTGCGGGATCCGACGCTGGTCGTGGACGGCGACGGCGGGCTCGTGGTGAACACCGCCGTGATCTCCGAGGTCGTGCCGTCCGGCGGGCCGCTGGTGCAGGCCTCGGTGCTCGACGCCACGGTCGCCGAGGCCGACGTGCGGGCCGAGGTCGGGAAGCTGTACGGAGTGGACGCGAGCGGGTGGGAGTTGCTGGCCCGCTACGAGATCCCGCACGCCCTGCCCGCGATGCCCGCGCCCCACCGGTTCCGCTCACCGGTGCGCGTGGGACATCGGCGATACGTGTGCGGCGACCACCGCGACACGAGTTCGATCCAGGGCGCGCTGGTGTCCGGGCGGCGCGCGGCCGAGGCGGTGCTGGCCGACCTCGGCGTGGTCGGCAGAATGGCGGCGTGACTGAGGAAGCGAACCTGCGCGCCGCCGCCGAGACCGGCGACGTGAAGGCGATGGTCGACCTGGCGGACCTGCTCACCCCGCGGTACGAGGACGACCCGGAACGCCGCGAGGAGGCCGAGTCCTGGTTCCGCCGGGCGGCCGAGACCGGCGACGTCGAGGCCATGACGGCACTCGCCCAGTTCCTGTACCACGACGACGAGAAGGACGAGGCCGCCGAGTGGTACCACAAGGCCGCCGACCTCGGCCACGCCGAGGCCATGGCGGGCTTGGGCGACTTCTACGACTTCACGGGCGACGAGTCCGCGTCCGAACTCTGGTACCGCCGCGCGGCCGACCTCGGCGACGAGAGCGCCAAGTCGAACCTCCGCGCCCTCCTGTCGACGCGGGACCGCTAGCGGCGTTCCAGCGCCGACACCAGCCGCGGCAGCGAGCTGCCCAGGCCCCAGCGCTTGCCCAGTTCCGCCACGCGGTCCGGGTCCACCGGGCCCGCGGGCACGGGGTCGGGGCGGTCCAGCACGACCGGGGCGTCCACGGCCACGTTGACGACGGTCGGCGCGGCGGCCAGGTAGGACTCGGCGGCGATCAGGCTGTTGCGGGCGCGGGTGGTCAGCTTGCGGTCGCGGGGGTCGGTCACGGCGGCCAGCACCGCTTCCAGTGAGCCGAACTCGGTGATCAGCTTGGCGGCCGTCTTCTCGCCGATGCCCGCCACGCCGGGCAGCCCGTCGGACGGGTCGCCGCGCAGCACGGCCATGGCCGCGTACGCCGCGCCCGCGTTCTCCACCGGGAGCGCGTACTTCGCCGCCAGCTCCTCCGGGCCGAGCAGTTCCGCCTTGGCCCAGCCGCGGCCGACGTAGAGGACGCGGACCTCGGTGGGGGAGTCGCGGACGACCTGGAACAGGTCGCGGTCACCCGTCACGACCTCCACCGGGTCGGTCTTCTCGTGGTGGGCCAGCGCGCCGATCACGTCGTCGGCCTCGTAGCCCGCGGCCTCGGCGGTGCAGATGCCGACGGCCTCCAGGACGTCCATGATGATCGGGATCTGCGGGGTCAGCGTGTCCGGCACCTCCTCCGAGCCGTCGGTCGCCTCCGCGGCCACGCGGTGCGCCTTGTACGACGGCAGGGCGGTGGTGCGGAACTCCGGGCGCCAGTCGGCGTCCATGCACGCGACCAGCCTGCTCGCGTGGCGTTCGGTGATGACGCGCGCGATCGTGTCGACGAAGCCGCGGACCGCGTTGATCGGCGTGCCGTCCGGCGCCGTCATCGAGTCGGGCAGCGCGTAGAAGGCGCGGAAGTACAGGCTGGCGGAGTCGAGCAGCACGAGGGGTTGGGCCACGGCGGCAAGACTGCCAGACCCGCGCGCACTAGGCTCGTCGGCATGTCGACGAGCCTTGGCCCCATCGATGTTGACGCCCTGCGCGCCCGCCTGGACCGCGCGTCCGCGGCCGCCGCGGCGGCCGACGTGGACGCGCTGCTGATCACCCCCGGTTCGGACCTGTCCTACCTGCTCGGGGTGGGCGGGTCCTCGTTCGAGCGGCTCACGTGCCTGGTGCTGCCGGTCGGCGGCACACCGGTGCTGGTGGTCCCGAAGCTGGAGGCGCCGGGGTACGCGGGCCTGCCGACCGACGAGCTGGGCGTCGAGGTCGCGACCTGGGTCGACGGCGAGGACCCGTACCGGCTGGTGACGCAGGCGTTGCGCGGCACGAGGCGGACGGCCGTCGCGGACTTCATGCCCGCGCTGCACGCGTTGGGGCTGCGCGCCGCGATCGGCGGGGAGCAGGTGCTCGCCGGGCCGGTCGTGCGCGAGCTGCGGATGCGCAAGGACGCCGTGGAGATCGCGGCGCTGCGCAAGGCGGGCGCGGCGATCGACCGGGTGCACGCCCGCGTCGGGGAGTGGCTGCGCGCGGGCCGCACCGAGGCGGAGGTCGGCGCGGACATCGCCGCCGCCATCGTCGAGGAGGGGCACACCGTCGCCGAGTTCGTGATCGTCGGTTCCGGCCCGAACGGCGCGAGCCCGCACCACAGCCTGTCCGACCGGGTGATCGAGGCCGGTGACGTCGTCGTGGTAGACATCGGCGGCCCGGTCGCCGAGGGCTACTGCTCCGACTCCACCCGCACGTACTCCGTCGGCGAGCCCCGGTTCGACGACGTGCGCGCCACCTACGCCGTTCTCCAGGCCGCGCAGCGGGCCGCCGTGGACGCCGTCCGCCCCGGCGTGACCGCGTCCGAGGTCGACGCCGCCGCGCGCTCGGTCATCGCCGACGCCGGGTTCGGCGAGTACTTCGTGCACCGCACCGGCCACGGCATCGGCTTGGACGTGCACGAGGAGCCGTACATCGTCGGTGGCAACGACCTGCCGCTGGAGGCGGGCATGGCGTTCAGCGTCGAGCCCGGCATCTACCTGCCCGGCCGGTGGGGCGCCCGCATCGAGGACATCGTCGTCGCCACCGAGACCGGCGTCGAGAGCCTCAACAACCAGTCGCACGACCTGGTGGTGCTGCCGGCGTGACGGCGTTGGAACCCATCGACAGAGCCATCCTGAAGCAGCTCGCGGCCGACGGCCGGTGCAGCTTCACCGACCTGGCCGAGAAGGTCGGGCTGAGCGTGTCGGCCGTGCACCAGCGGGTGAAGCGGCTCGAACAGCGCGGCGTCCTGCTCGGCTACCGCGCCAGGCTCGACGGCGACGAGATCGGCCTGCCCCTCAGCGCGTTCATCTCGATCACCCCGATCGACCCGGCCGCCCCGGACGACTACCCCAAGCGCCTGGAGCACCTGCCGCAGATCGAGGCCTGCTACTCCGTCGCCGGTGACGCGTCGTACGTGCTGCGCGTGCGCGTCGCCTCACCGGGGGCGCTGGAGGAACTGCTGCGCCAGATCCGCGAAGCAGCGAACGTGTCGACCAGGACGACGGTCGTGCTCTCGACCCCGTACGAGGACCGCCCGCCCGCCGTGTGAGGGGTCAGCCCTTCGCCCACTCCTCGGCCAGCAGTTCGTAGGACCGCACGCGGTCGGCGTGGTCGTGGGTGATGGTGGTGATCACGAGTTCGTCGGCTTCGGTGGCGTCGCGGAGTCGGCGGAGTTGGGCGGCCACGGTCTTCGGGGAGCCGACGAACTGGGTGTCGACGCGGTCGGCGACCAGTGCCCGGTCCTCCTCGCTCCACTCGTGCGCGGCGGCTTCCTCCGGGGTGGGGAACGGGATCGCGCCCTCGGCGCGGCGGATGCTGCGGACCCACAGGCCGTACCCGGTGGCGTGCCTGCGGGCGGTGGCGTCGTCGTCGGCGACGACCACGTCCGCCGACACCGCGACGTACGGCCGTTCCAGCCGCGGCGAGGGCTGGAACGCGGCGCGGTAGCCCGTCACGGCGTCGAGGACCGTCGCCGGGCTGACGTGGTAGTTCGCCGCGAAGCGGAGGGCGTTGCGGCCGGCGACGACCGCGCTCTGCCCGCCGCTGCTGCCCAGCACCCACACCTCGACGTCCGCGCCCTCGCCCGGCGTGGCGTGGCCTTCCAGACCGTCCGCCGTGCGGTACGTGCCCGCGAGCAGCGCGAGGATGTCGTCGACCTGCTCGCCGTAGTCGGGTGACACGGCTCCGGGCTGTTGGAGCAGCGCGAACGTCAGGGCGATCCGCGGCGAGGTCGCGAGCGTGCCCCAGTCGAACCGCTTCGGGATCACCAGCCCGTTGGTGGGCGCCGGGGCGGTCGGTGGCGGCGTCGTGGCCGACCGGATCGCCTGCTTCCCGCTGCGCCCGAGCCCGAGGTCGAGGCGGCCGGGGTGCAGCGCGTCGATCAGGCCGAACTCCTCGACCACGGCCAGCGGCGTGCGGTGGGCGAGCTGGACGCCCGCCGACCCGACGCGGATGCGGCTCGTGGCGGCGGCGACCATGGCGATGGCCACGGGCGGCGACGCGCCCGCGAGGCCGGGGATGAGGTGGTGTTCGGCGAACCAGTAGCGCCGGTAGCCGAACCGCTCGGCCCGCTGGGCGAGGTCGACGGTGTGGCGCAGCGCTTCCGCCGCCGTGGAGCCGGAGCTGATCGGCACCAGGTCGAGCACGGACAAGGGGGTGTCGGGCACCGCGAACCTCCGGGTCGGTGGACGGGGATCAGAGGTCGAGGTGCTCCCGCAGCGTCGTGCCCTCGTAGGCCGTGCGGTACGCGCCCCGGTCCTGGAGTTCGGGCACCAGCTCGTCCACGATGTCGTCCAACGACGACGGCACCAGGTGCGGGCTGATGTTGAAGCCGTCCACGGCACGGGTGCGCACGTAGTGCGCCCACTCGTCGGCCACCTGGCCGGGGGTGCCGACGAACGACCGCCCGCGCGGCTGCACCTCCAGCACGAGTTCGTGGATCGAGAGGTTCTTGGCGGCCGCCAGGTCCCGCCACCCCTGGATCCGCTCCAGCTTCCCGGTCCGGTGCTCGATGGAGATCGTGCCGCGCGACGGGTCGAGCTCGTCCTCGGTCGGCTCGATGTCCGGCAGCGGGCCGTGCGGGTCGTACGCGGACAGGTCCGTGCCCCAGTACTGCTCCAGGAACGCCAGGGCGCGCTGCGGCGTCATCTGCTCGCGCCGCACCCACTCGGCACGGTCCCGTGCCTCGGCGGGCGTGTCGCCGAGGATGACCGACGCGCCGGGCAGGATGCGCAGCGAGTCGGCCGACCGGCCGTAGCCCGCGAGCCGTTTCCGCAGGTCCTGGGCGTACGCCAGCGCCTTGTCGTAGTCGACGTTCGCGGAGAAGACGACGTCGGCGTGCCGGGCGGCGAGGTCACGGCCACCGGGGGAGTCGCCCGCCTGGAACAGCACGGGATGGCCCTGACGGCTGCGGGGCGTGGTCGGGGTGGCGGTGAGGTCGAGCAGGTCGGTGCGCCGCTCGACCGTCGCGATCGAGCCGGGACGCGCCCAGCCCGCCGCCGCGTCGTCCGCCCACGAGTCCCAGATCGCCTTGGCCGCGGCCACGAACTCGTTCGCCCGCTCGTAGCGGCGCTCGTGCTCCAGCCAGCCGCCACGCCGGAAGTTCGCCCCCGTCCAGGCGTTGTCGGTGGTGACGATGTTCCACCCCGCCCGACCCTCGGACAGCAGGTCCAAAGTGGACAACCGGCGGGCGAGGTCGGCGGGGAAGTTGTAGGTGGTGTTCTGCGTCGCCACCAAGCCGATCCGGTCGGTCGCGGCGGCCAGTGCCGACAGCTGCGTGATGGCGTCGGGCCTGCCCGCGACGTCCAGGGCGTACACGCTGCCCCGGTTCTCCCGCACGCGCAGCCCCTCGCCGAGGAAGAACGCGTCGAACAGGCCGCGTTCGAGCGTGCGCGCCACCGAGACGTAGGTGTCGAACTCGGTGTGCTCCGCGTTCGACGGGTCGGCCCACAGGTAGTGCGAGCCCACGCCCGTGTAGAAGACCCCGAGGTGCACCTTGGCGTTCGGGTCGTACTCGTCGCTCATGGTCCGTTCCTCAGCTGCTCGTGGCGAAGCGGTTGACGGGACGCGGCAGGCCCAGCGCCGAGCGCAGGGTCCCGCCCGGTCGGCGGGCGAATTCGGGCAGGACCCGGTCGACCAGCACGGGCAGGTCCACCGCGAGCACCGCGGGGTGCAGGCGGACGCCGTCGACCGGGAGGCTCCGCAACAACCGGACCAGGTCCGCCGCCGATCCGCTGTGGCGCAACCGATCCGCGGCCGGCCAGGAGTCCATAGTGGACAGTCGTGCTGCGGCGGACTCGGCGACGTCGAGCGCCACCTCGACCTCCGCGAACACCAGCGGAGCCCCGGCCGCACGAGCACGAGCCGCCCGCTCGTGGACCTCGTCGACGTCACCGCCCCCGACGAGCACGACGTCCACGTGCTCGGCGACGTCGAGCGAGTCGGCGGCGAACACCACCACCTGGCCCTGGGGCGGCCTTGGGGTGATCAGCGGCCCTTTCACCGAGAACGACGCGCCCTCGAAGTCCACGTGGTGCACCTTGTCCGGGTCCAGGTACCGCCCGGTCGGCACGTCCTTGACCACGGCGTCGTCCTCCCAGGAGTCCCACAGCCGCCGCACGACCTCCACCACGTCGACGACCTCCTGCCGCGGGTCCGCCAGCGGTTCCGCGCCGATGGTCTGCCGCGCGGCGACGTCGTTGGCCGCGCCCACGATCCACCCCGCCCGGCCCGTGGAGACGTGGTCCAGGCTCGCGAGCTGCGCGGCCAGGTGGAACGGCTCGGTCGTGGTCGCGTGCGCCGTCGGGACCAGCCCGATCCGGCCGGTCAGCGGCGCGGAGTAGGCGGCCCGCGCGACCGCCTCCAACCGCCCGCCCGCGCTCGGCGGCAGCGGGGAGTCGTCGTACGTCACCAGGGTGAACCCGCCCGCTTCGGCGCGGGTGACCACGTCGCGGAGGGCGCGGGGACCGAGGACCTCGGCCGGGGACCGCCCGGAGAAGCGCCACGCCGCGGGGTGCGCGCCGTCGCCGTCCACTTCGAGCGCGAGGTGCGGGGAGAACTCGACCGTCATGCCACCGATCGCACCCGCTGGGGGAGGCGCGGCGCAACGGTGATCACATCGTGGAAGGGGGTGCTTCCGGTGCGACGGTGGAGGAAGATGCCCCCACCAGTTCCGGGTAGTCCTCCAGGTCGATGCGGGTGGCGAAGCGGTCCGTCATCCACAGCATCGACCGCAGCAGCGGGCCCGAGCGGAACAGCTGGTTGCGCGCCCGGATGCCCGCGCGGGTGCGGGGCGCGAGGAACGGGCCCGCGTTGCCGTTCTTGGACACCTTGGCGTACGGGCGGAACTTCTCCTCGTACCGGGCGAACGCCACCCGGTGGTCGCCGTTCGCCGCCGCCAACTCGCCCGCCAGCACGTACGCGCCGACGACCGCCAGCCCGGTGCCGAACCCGCCCAACGTGTTGCCGTACGCCGAATCGCCCAGCAGCACGACCCGCCCGCGCGAGTAGTGCTCCACCTCGACGCGGCTGATCGAGTCGAGGTACAGGTCGTGCACGCCCGCCAGCACCTCGGGAGTCCGCCACCCGCCGCCCCGATAAGCGTTGAGCAGCAACGACTTCTGCTCCTTCGGCGAGTACCGGTCGTAGGTCAGGGGCTCGGACGCGAACACGAAGAACGCCGTCGCCTTCGGTCCGCCGACCGCCACCATCCGGCCTGGTTCGTTGTACATCACCGCGTCGCCCGTCGGGCCTTCCAACGACGCCAGCGCGTAGTAGTGGCCGAGGTGGCGGACGTGGTCGGATTCCGGGCCGAACGCCAGTCGCCGGACGGTCGAGTGGATCCCGTCCGCACCCACGACCAGGTCGAACGTCCGGGGCGCGCCGCGGTCGAACGTGACGTGCACGCCGTCCCCGGTGTCGGTCAACGACGTGACGCTGTCGCCGTACACGTACTCGCAGCCACGGGTGCGCGCGTGCAGGATCTCGGCCAGGTCGCCGCGGTGGATCTCCAGCTCACCGCCGGTGAACTCGCCGGGGATGACCGCGAGGGCCTTGCCGGAGGCGTCGACGACGGTCTGGTCGTGGCCACCGGTCTGCCGCCGCCGCACCTCGTCGAGGACGCCCATGCGCTCCAGCACGGTGAGGTGGGTCGTGCCCTTGAAGTCGACGGCCTGCCCTCCGGGGCGCGGGCCGGGGGCCTTCTCCACGACGGTGACGGTGCAGCCCGCGCGGTCCAGCCAGTAGGCGAGCGCGGGGCCCGCGATGCTCGCGCCGGAGATGAGGACGGTGGTGTTCTTCATGTCCGCCAGCGTGTCCGGCGGCGCTGACAGGTCGTCGGCGGAACGCTGACAGTCAGCCGTCCACCACTGTCAGCGCCTCGTCGCGGGACAGCGCCGCACCGCGCGCGAACGCCGCCGCGAACCCGTCCGACCCGAGCGCTTCCGACGCGGCACGCGCGATCCGGGCCACGTCGGGGTCGCCCGCCACGGTCGTGCCGCGCACCGCCACCGCCGCGCCGAGCAGCAGCGCCGCCCGGTCCGCCGACCCGGTCAGCAGGGCCGCGTCGGCCTGCCCCTCGACCGCCGCCGCGAGGTCGGCCAACGGTGACGTCCTGGCGACCGTCCACGCCTGCCGGAGCAGGTCGCCCGAGCCCGTCAGGCGGCCGAGCGCCGTGAGAACGGGAGCTTCACCACCGGGGACCGCAGCGGCGAGCGCCGCGTCGAACAGCCGCCGAGCTTCAGGGACGTCACCGCGCAGCCGGGCGACCTCCCCGAGCCCGAGCAGGATCGGCGCGGGCGTGTCCGGGTGCCCGGCCTCGACGCTCAACGCCGCCGCAACCCGGTAGTCGGCCGTCGCCGCGTCGAACCCGCCCTGCCGCACCAGGCACGCGGCCCGGCGGCACAGCACGTCCACCCGCTCCTCGGGCGCTCCGAGCTGCCCCAACGTCGGCAGGGCCTCGTCCCACAGCTCGTGCGCGCGAGCCCACTCGCCCCGCCACGACGCGACCTGCGCGAGCCAGTCCAACGCCTGCGCCGTGCCCCACCGCTCGCCCAGCGCGCGGAACCGCTCCAGCACCGCGAGCAGACCCCGTTCGCCCTCGGCGGGCCTGCCGTGCAGCACCCGCACCAGCGCGACGCTCAACCCGCCCAGCGCGGCGTTCCACGGGTCCGCGCCCAGCGGCGGCTCGTCCTCCGGCGTCGGACCCCACGGGCCGACCGCCATGCCCCACCGCGCCACACCGAACGGGTACCGCAGCCCCCAGTTCAGGCCGCTGATGATCTCCTTCGCCCTGGTCCAGTGCTCGGGAGCCGCCCGTGGCACGGCGTGCACCACGCAGCTCACGTACTCCTCCTCCAGGCCCGCGGGCACGTCGGTGAGCAGCGCGGTGGCGACCTCACCCGCCTGGCTGCTCCGGCCGGTGAGCCACCAGTACGCCGACAGCGTCGCGACCAGCCGGTACGCGGTCTCCCGGTCCTCCCGCGCGGACCAGCGCAGCGCCGCCATCAGGTTGCCGTGCTCGGCCGACAGCCGCGCCAACCACGTGAGCTGGTCGGGTCCGCGCAGGTGCGGGTCGGCGCGCCGGGCCAGGTCGAGGTGGTAGCGGGCGTGGTCGCGGCGCACGGCGGCGGCGTCGGTGAGCCGGTCCGCGCAGAACAGCCGGATCGTGTCGAGCATCCGGTAGCGCTCGCCGTCGGTCTCCACGAAGGACTTGTCCACCAGGTCGGCCAGCACGTCCTCGTCGCCGCACACCGCCTCGACCGCCGCGAGCGGGGCCCCGTCGGTGAACACCGAGAACCGCGCCGCCAGCTCCCGTTCCGCCGGGCCCAGCAGGTCCCAGCTCCACTCGACGACCGCGGTCAACGTGCGGTGCCGGGCCGCCGCCGTGCGGTCACCCCGCGACAGCAGCCGGAACCGCCCGTCCTCGGCCAGCCGTGTGGCGATCTCCGCCACGGTGAACTGCCGCAACCGCGCCGCGGCCAGCTCGATGGCCAGCGGCAGCCCGTCGAGCGCCGCGCAGAGCGCGACGACGTGCTCCCGGTCGACGGTGAAACCGGGCCGCACGGCCGTCGCCCGGTCGACGAACAACCGCACCGCCGGGTAGGCGAGGACGTCGGCGGCGTCCGGCGGGGCGGTGTCCAACGGCGCCAGCGGCAGCAGCGTCTCCCCGGTCAGGCCCAACGGCTCCCGGCTCGTCGCGAGCACGGCCAGGTCCGGGCACTCGGCCAGCAGCGTCCGGGTCAACGCCGCCACCGCGTCGACCACGTGCTCGCAGTTGTCCAGCACCAGCAGGTCCTTCGCCAACGCCGCCACCAACGCCCGCACCGGCGAGTCGCCGCCACGCAGCCCGAGCGCCCCGAGCACCGCCCACGGCACCTGGTCGCCGTCGGTGAGCGGGGCCAGGTCGACGAAGCACGCCTCCCGCCCCGACCTGCGCGCCAACACCGACTCCACCGCCAGCCGCGTCTTCCCGATCCCTCCCGGCCCGGTGATCGTCACCAGCCGCGCGTCCGCCACCTCGACCAACCGAGCCAGCTCCCGCTCCCGCCCGGTGAAGCTGGTCAACTGCGCGGGCACCCCACGCCGCGACGGCCGGTCCGCCCGCAGGATCTCCAGGTGCGCCGCCGCCAACTCCGGCGACGGATCCGCCCCCAGTTCGTCGGCCAACACCCGCCGCGCGGCCTCGAACTCCGTCAACGCCTCCCCACGCCGCCCAGCCGCCTCCAACGCAAGCAGCAGCTGAACCCGCAACCGCTCCCGCAACGGGTGCTTCTCCACCAACGCCCGCAACTCACCGACCGAACTCCCACCAGCCTCGGCCAGGTCTTCCTGCGCGGACAGCCGCACCTCCTCCAACCGGGCCACCAACGCCCGCTCGTGCGGCAAATCCATCAACGCGGGCCCCCGCCACAACCCGAGCGCCTCCCGCAACACGACAACGGCCTCCGCACGCCCCCCACGTTCCAGCAGCCGCCGCCCCTCCGCGGCCAACCGCTCGAACCGGTGCACGTCCACGTCCTCCGGCTCCACGACCAGCCGGTACCCACCACCGTCGAACTCGATCAGTCCGGGCAACACCCGCCGCAACCGCGACACCTGCGCCTGCACAGCGTTGGCAGCACCAGCAGGCGGCTCTTCCCCGTACTGCCCGTCAACCAGCCGCTCCACCCCGACGACCCGCCCGACGTCGAGCAACAACATCACCAACAACGCCCGCGGCCGCGCCCCACCGACGTGCACCACCTCACCCGAGGCGTCCCGCACCTCCACCGGCCCCAGCACACCGAATCGCACCCGGTCAGCCTGGCACACGGCTCCACTCCGGACGGGTGGAGCCGTGTGCCCGACTCAGCAGCCGTCGAGGGTGATGACCACGGCGCTGCCCGCGGCCACGTCGACGCCCAGCGAGCCGTTGCGGACGCGCACCTGGTCCGCGCGGCGGGGGTTCAGGTGGCCCTGGCGGTCCACCGTGGCGCCCTGGATCGCGGTCGCCTCGCCGCCGAGGGTGTCGCCGGTGAGGCGCAGGACTTCCGCGCTCCGCGCGCGGCCGTCGACGGCGATGTCGAGGTGGACCGGGGCGGCGGTGGTCTCGTCCTTCTGGATCACGGCGATCCTGGTGCGGCCGTCGTCGCCCTTCACGGCGTAGGCCGTGACGTTGCGGTCGGTCGACAGGGTGAGGGGCAGGAACGTGCCGGACTTCATCTGCCGCGCCATCCACAGGCCGTAGTAGATGGGCATCGCCTTGTACACCTTGGCCTGCTCGTCGGCCGCGTTCGCCGCGCAGATCGGCGTGTAGCGCTGGAACTTGCCGTTCCAGATCGGGTCGTTGCACACACCGAGTCCACCGTGGACGTTGATGCCGTCCACGCCCGCCTGCGCCATCTGCATGCTGTAGTCCAGGCCCCACAACGCCGACGCGAACTTGTTGCTCACGCCGTCCACGCCGCCGCCGTAGGCGGAGTTGGCCTCGTCGATCCGGAACGGCAGCCCGTTCGCCTTGGCCGCCGCGAGGTTCTTGGCCACGGAGTTGAGCTGGGACGTGACCGTGGTCGGAGACATCAGGGTCGCGATCGTGGCGTCCGGGCCCGCGCTGTACTGGTGCACGGTGAGCATGGACATCCTGTCCTTCTCGTCCGCGGCGAGCGAGGCCGCCCACGACGACGAGGTGCCCGCCGTGTCCGGTCCGGCGATGCGCTTGCTGCCGACCGCGGCGGCGCACATCTCCCAGTCCTTCTTGTAGTCCGGGTACGCGTACCCGGCGGGCCGGAACGCCTTGCCGACCCACTGGTCCGGCTCGTTGCCGCACTCGGCCGCCACCAGCTTGCGGCCCAGGATCGAGAACATCGACTTCGCCTGGTCGGTGCCGAGCGCCTGGTCCCAGCGGCCGAGGTTGATGCCCACCATGGTGTTCCAGCCGGTGACCGACAGGAACCTGTTGAGACGCTTGACGTCCGTCGGCGTCACGACGTCGTTCACCCACGTGGGCAACGGGTTCGGCGGCTCCTGGCCCTGCGGCACCCACAGGGTGTCGCGGTCGAGCGTGTTGCCGGAGATGCGGACGTTGCTGTGGCCCAGCGTCTTGAACAGCGCGGCGGCGTTGCCCTTCGCCGGGTCCAGGTTGCCGATGCCGAGTTCGCGCATCTCGAACGAGAGCCCCACGAAGTCCGACGCCAGCCGTCCCGCCGGGTGGGTCGTGTCGATGGTGATGGTGGCCGTGGACACCGGGTCCGCGACGGCGACCCCCGCCGTGCCGGTCAGGGTGGCCACGGCGGTGGCCATACCCAGGGCCGCTCGCCAGCCGGTGCTGAATTTGCGCATGCTGCCGCTCTCCTCGTACGCGGAAAAGGACCGGCGGCGGCACCCTTGCGAGCGAGCTGTTGCGGTGGAGCGGTGCCACGGTACGTCGCGACTCCCCGCACGGGCAAGATCACGCGGAGATACCGGTCGTCGACGACTTTGGAGACCCAACGATGAGCGTGGTGCACCGCCTCGGGGACGGGCTGGTCAACTTCTACCTGGTCGACACCGGCGACGGCCTGGTGCTGGTCGACGCCGGTCTGCCGGGCCACTGGCGGGGTTTCCTCGCCGACCTGGGCCGGCTCGGCGTCGCGCCGACGGACGTCACCGACGCCCTCGTCACCCACGGCCACCCCGACCACGTCGGCCTCGCCGAGCGGCTGCGGGTCGAGGCGGGCGCGCGGATCCACGTGCACGAGGCCGAGGCCGCCCTGGTCGCCGCACCCCTGCGGCCCGCGGCCGACGCCCGGCCGGAGAAGTCCGTCCTCGGCTACGCCCTGCGCAGGCCCAGCGGTCTGCGGACCCCGTTGCACCTGCTGCGGCACGGCGCCCTGCGCACCCGCCCGGTGCTGGAGCCGGTCACGTTCACCGGCGGCGTCCTGGACGACGTGCCAGGCCGCCCGCTCGCCGTGCACACCCCCGGCCACACGCACGGGAGCACGGTGTTCGTGTTCGCCGAGCAGGCGTTCACCGGCGACGCCCTGGTCACGCGCGAGGAGATGCTCGGCCGCGTCGGGCCGACGCTGATGTGCCGCGCGTTCAGCAACGACGGTGAGGCTGCCCTGGCGTCGGTGCGGGCGTTGGAGGCGCACGACGTCCGCGACGTCCACCCCGGCCACGGCGATCCGTGGACCGGCGGTCTGCCCGCCGCCGTGCGGGAGGCGGTCGCCCTCGGCGTGCGGTGATGGCGGGATCCGAGGGTCACGTGTCGTTGCCGCCCTCGGCGGGGTCCTCCAGGCTGGGGGAGTGCGGGACGTGGTGGTCGTCGGCTACGACGAGGTGGCGTTGCTGGACCTCGCCGGTCCGGTGGAGGTGTTCGACGGCGCGCGCCGGGGTTTCGGCGCGGACTACCGGGTCCGCGTGGCGTCGGTCGGCGGTGGCCCGATGCGGGCCACCGCGGGCCTCCAACTCCTGACGGAGGACCTGGGCGACCTCGACGGCCCGGTGGACACGCTGCTGGTGGTCGGCGGTTTCGGCTCGCAGGTCGCCACGGCCGACGCCGTCCTGGTCGGCCACATCGCCCGCCTGGCGGGCACCGCGCGCCGGGTCGCCGGGGTGTGCACGGGCGCGGGCCTGCTCGCGGCGGCCGGTCTGCTCGACGGCGGTCGCGCCACCACGCACTGGGCGTTCTGCGCGGACCTGGCCCGACGCCACCCGGCCGTCGAGGTGGTGCCGGACGCGATCTTCGTGCGGCACGGCCGGATCACCACCTCGGCGGGCGTCACCGCGGGCATCGACCTGGCCCTCGCGTTGGTCGCCGACGACCACGGCCAGGACGTGACCCGCCAGCTGGCGCGTTGGCTGGTGGTGTTCCTGCAACGACCGGGCGGCCAGTCGCAGTTCAGCGTCCGCTCCAGCGTCCCCGCGGTCCGCTCGGACGGCCTGCGGGTCGTGCTCGACGCCATCGCGGAGGACCCGGCGGCGTCGTGGACGGTCGCCGACATGGCCGACCGCGCCGCGATGAGCACCCGCCACCTGGCCCGCGTCTTCCCACGGGAGGTCGGCCTCCCACCCGCCAGGTACGTCGAACGCGCCCGCGTCGAGTTCGCCACCGAACTCCTCGACAACGGCGACGAGGCCCTGGACGTAGTAGCCCGCCGCAGCGGCTTCGGCTCCCCCGAAACCCTGCGCCGGGCCTTCCAACGCGTGATCGGCGTGTCGCCCGGCGGCTACCGCTCCCGCTTCCGCACCACTTCCTGAGGGGAACTCCGTTGGACATCGCCTTCGTCCTCTACCCGGACATGACCGCACTGGACCTGATCGGCCCCTACGACGTCCTGGGCCACGCCCCAGGCGTGACGCCGCACTTCGTCGCGGCGACTCTCGATCCGGTCCGCTGCGACGCGGGCCTCCTCATCGCCCCGACCACCACCTTCGCGTCCATGGACCGCGCCGATGTCATCGTCGTCCCCGGCGGCAAGCCCTACGACGTCCTTTCAGACGGCACCGTGACCGCGTGGCTCCGCAAGGCCCACCCCACCGCCACCTGGACGACGTCGGTCTGCACCGGCTCCACCCTGCTGGCCGCCGCGGGCGTCCTGGAAGGAAAACGCGCCACCACCCACTGGGCGATGCGCGACCTGCTGGCCTCCCTGGGCGCGGAGGTGAGCACCGACCGCGTGGTCCGCGACGGCCAGGTGATCACCGGCGCGGGCGTGTCGGCAGGCATCGACATGGCCCTCACCCTGGCCGGAATCCTCTGGGGCGACACCCTCGCCCAGGGCCTCCAGCTGGCGATCGAATACGACCCCGAACCCCCGTACGACAGCGGCTCCGTGGAGAAGGCGTCACCGGAGGTGGTCAACCTCATTCGCGGCCTTCTGGCCAATGACTTCAGTGCAGACCAAAACCAGCCGGCAGAGGCCTAGAAGCGACACATCTCGACTCCGACATCAGCGGGCGTGATGCGGAGGATTCGGGACTGCGCGGGGAGTCCCGCTACGTCGTGCTGCTCATCCGTAGGCTGGCGATGATCATGGCCGGCCGCGTCCGAGGAGGTTCGACCGTGGAGGTGTGGACGGAGCAGCCCGCCGAGTCGGACGTCGAGGCGACCGTCGTCCGCTACTTCGGCCTCCTCCGAGTCGGGGAGTTCCGCGAGGCCGAACAGCTCCTGGAGCACTCGTCGACGCGGCACGTGCTGAAGGCGTTGTGGAGCGGCTCGGTCGCCGTGGACGCCGACGAAGATCGTGAGGAGCCCGCCGCGGACGACTGGGAGCGGGACTTGTCCTGGCTCCGGGAGCTCGATCTTGCCGGGACCTTCGCCTGGGGAGGCGGTGGAACCCGTGTGTACGTCGAGGTCACCCATCGCGAGCGGGTCATCGAGGTGGCGTTGAGCTTCTGGGTCAAGCACGTCGATGTCGGCTGGGTGCTCTCCGGGCCCGCCACGCTCTGGTAGCGCGGTTGCGGGGACGCCTCGGTGGAGGCGTCCCCGCAACGGTCACAGCTTGGTGGTGCTGATCTTGAAGTTGGAGAAGTACGAGTGGACTTCCTTCTTCGGGCCCCAGCTGGTTTCGTGGCCGCCGAAGAACGTCGAGAAGAACACGCCCTTGAACGGGATGCCTGCGATGCCCGGTGCCGACTTGCTCGACAGGACCTGTTTGCCGTCGTACCAGACGGTGATCTGGCCCGTGGAGCGGTTCACCGACTGCTGGATGGTGTGGGTTTGGCCGTCCGGGGAGAAGTTCCACGAACCCAGGCCGATGTCCTTGCCGTAGCCGTCACCGGCGGGCGTGTAGACGTAGACCTCGCCCTTGCTGCCGTTGCGGAACATG
>Ga0247771_1000103_pt1 | contig 34007 bp, 35 predicted proteins | sample UWRJL197509C6_FD_179948 | JGI IMG/M metagenome (GOLD analysis project Ga0247771, IMG submission 179948) | Plant litter microbial communities from Arlington Agricultural Research Station in Wisconsin, United States - UWRJ-L197-509C-6 | ecosystem: Environmental > Terrestrial > Plant litter >... | reverse complement strand
ATGGTGAACAGCTGGTTGTACTGCTCGTTCGACAGGAACTGGAGGCCGGGGCGGGCCAGTTCGGCGCGCATGAGCAGCGCCATCACGCCGCCGACCATGAAGAACGCGAACGACGTGACGAGGTAGAGCAGGCCGATCTGCTTCGGATCGGTGGTCCGGAGCAGCGACAGCAGGACCGAGCCCTTGGGGCGTGGTCTGGCGGCGCCGGGGTGGGGGACCACCGGTGTGGGCCTGAGTGTCGTCATGCCGCCTCCCTCGTCGCCAGGACGTGAGCGGCATCCATGCTCCACCCGTGCTAGGCGGTGGGCAATCGGTCAGGTGGGGAGTCGTCCTCGGGCTTGCTCGGTTCAGCCGCGGCCTGGCGGTCCAGCGCGTCGGAACTCTTCTCCAGGAAGCGGAGGAGTTCCACCGGGAACGGGAGGACCAGGGTGGAGTTCTTCTCGGCCGCGACCTCGACGATGGTCTGGAGGAGGCGGAGTTGCAGGGCGGCCGGGGTGTCGGACATGGTCGCCGCGGCCTGGGAGAGCTTCACGGACGCCTGGAGCTCACCGTCGGCCGTGATGATCCGGGCCCGCCGCTCCCGCTCCGCCTCGGCCTGCCGCGACATGGACCGCTTCATGCCCTCCGGGAGGGCGACGTCCTTGATCTCGACCCGGTCGATGTCCACGCCCCAGCCGAGGGCCGGGGTGTCGATCATCAGCTCCAGCCCCTGGTTGAGGTGCTCGCGGTTGGAGAGGAGATCGTCGAGTTCGCTCTTGCCGATGATGGAGCGGAGCGAGGTCTGCGCGACCTGGAGGATCGCCGCCCGGTAGTCCTCGACGTTGACCACGGCCCGCACCGGGTCGACGACCTTGAAGTAGACGACGGCGTCCACGCGGAGCGTGACGTTGTCGCGGGTGATGCCGTCCTGGGCCGGGATGGGGAGCGTGACGATCTGGAGGTTGACCTTCTTCAACCGGTCGACACCGGGCACGAGCATGGTGAGACCGGGCCCGCGGAGGTGTTCTCGAACGCGTCCGAACCGGAAGACGATCCCCTGCTCGAACTGCTTGATCACACGGGCACTGGACCCGAGACCCAGAGCGGTGAGGCCGAGAACGCCGAGCACGATGTCGAGGATCACGCGGACCATCTCCTCCTGCTACCTGCGTTTGAGCGTACGCCGGTGGAGGGGTTGGGCCGTGGGGGTTTGGGGCGAGGGTTTGGGGGCGGCGGTGGTGGCCGGCGGGGGTGGTGGTTGGCGGGGTTCGGGGCCTTGGTCGGGTGGGGTGGGGTCGGTGGTGATCTGCGCTGGGGTCGGTGGTGCTGTGGCGGTCGGCGGGCTGGAGGTGTGGCGAGGTCGGTGGTCCGGTGTGCTGGAGGTGGGCGGTGATCGGTGGGTGGGGTTGGCCGGGCTCGGGTTTTTGTCGGTGGTGGCTTGTACCTTGTGTATTGGGGGGTCTCGCTCGATCGGGGACCTCTTGGAGGTGTGTTCGGGGGCCGCGTGGCCACCGGTGCCGTTGTGGTCAACCGGCGGCGATTATTCCAGCGGTGGCCATCCCGTGTGGCCTGGTTCCAGCCTGGGTCGCCCCGGTGAGCCCTGGTTCCAGCTCGGTCAGCAGGCGACGCCAGTTCCAGAGTGCTGTGGCCGATTTGACATGGGGACCCCTCATTTCGGCCTTTGTCGGGCTCAAAAGGCGGTCCAAAGAGAGTCCCGCCCGACTGCAATTTTAAGGCCGAAATCCCCATGTCAAATCGGCCACGTTCCGTGGCCAGCACCCGCCGGTCCCAGCGTGGTTATTAATCGACCCTGTGCCGGGGTGGTGGGCCACTACCTTGTATTGGGCCTGCTTCTGGTCACCCATTTGACCCTGTGCCTGCTGGGCGGCCCAGCATGTTGGTCTTGGGCTTGCTTGTGGTCACCGTTCGACCCTGTGCCTGTTTGGTGGGCCACTGTGTTGTCTTGGGCCTGCTTCTGGCTCACCAATCGGCCCTGTGCCCGCCTGGTGGGCGACCACCTTGTCTTGGGACTGCTTGTGGTCGCCGTTCAGTCCTGGCTCCGCCGGCGGTCTGTGGTGGTGTGGTTTGTCCGACATGTGACCTCGTCCGTCAGGCGGGGGTGGGTGGGGCCGCTTAGCCTTCTGCACCATGAAGTGGCTCCGTTGGACTTTGCCCGCGCTCCTGGTCGCCGTGTGGTTGCTCGTCGGTGGTGTCGGTGGGCCGTTGCAGGGCAAGTTGTCCGAGGTGCAGAAGAACGACAACGCGTCGTTCCTGCCCGCCGCGGCGGAGGCCACCGAGGTCGCCGACTGGCAGAAGCGGTTCGCCGACAAGGAGTCCCTGCCCGCGTTGGTGGTGTTCGAGCGGGTCGGTGGTCTGACCGAGGCCGACCTCAAGGCCGTGGCGGGGCGCGGTGAGGCGCTTTCGGGGTTTGACGGGCTCGCCGGGGATGTCGTCGGGCCGCGGCCGTCCGAGGACCGGCAGGCGGCGCAACTGCTCGTGCCGTTGAAGCCGGTCGGGTCGAAGATCACGTCGGTGGTGGAGGACCTGCGCGGGGTGGTGCGGGAGGGGTTGCCCGCCGGGTTGACGGTGTACGTGACCGGGCCCGCGGGGATTCTGGGGGACTTCGCCAACGCCTTCGGTGGGATCGACGGGTTGTTGTTGCTCGTGACCGCTGTCGTCGTCGCGTTGATCCTGCTCGTCGTGTACCGGAGTCCACTGCTGCCGCTGGTGGTGATCCTGAACGCCGGGTTGGCGTTGTGCCTCGCCGTGATCGCGGTGTACCTGCTCGCCCGTGAGGACGTGCTGACGCTCAACGGGCAGAGCCAGGGGATCCTGTTCATCCTCGTGTTCGGCGCGTCCACGGACTACTCGCTCCTCCTCGTGGCGCGGTTCCGGGAGGAGCTGCACCGGCACGAGGACCGGTGGAGTTCGTTGCGCACGGCCATGAAGCGGTCGCTGGAGCCGATCGTGGCCTCCGCCGGGACGGTGATCATCGGGCTTCTCTGCCTGTTGCTGTCCGACCTGAAGTCGAACCAGGGGCTCGGGCCGGTCGCCGCCATCGGGATCGCGGCCTCGCTCATCGCCACGCTGACGTTCCTGCCGTCGATGCTCGCGTTGCTCGGGCGGGCCGCGTTCTGGCCGTTCCGGCCGAAGTTCGACACGGTGGCGCACAAGGAGAACGGGCTGTGGCAGCGGGTGTCCGGGTTGGTCGGGCGGCGCGCTCGGGCGACCTGGATCCTGACCACGCTCGTGCTGCTCGTGGGGATCGCGTTCGTGCCGCAGCTCAAGGCCAGCGGGGTCGCGCAGACCGACTTCTTCCTCAACCCGGTCGAGGCGGTGACGGGGCAGGAGGTGCTGACCAAGCACTTCGACGGCGGCACGGGGTCGCCCGCGGTGATCATCGTGGAGCAGGCGTCCGCGCAGGACGCCATCGCCAAGGCCAAGGCGGTGCCGGGGGTCGCGGAGGTCGTGCCGTCCGGGGACAAGGTCGTCGACGGGCGGGTGGAGCTGCTCGCCACGCTGAAGGCGCCCGCGGACAGCGCGGAATCGACGACCGCGCTGCGGCAGCTGCGGACCGAGTTGCACCCCACCGCGCTCGTCGGCGGGGTCACGGCCATCCAGGTCGACGTGCAGGACACGGCGAAGCGGGACCTGCGGGTGATCATCCCCGTCGTGCTGCTGGTGATCTTCCTCATCCTGGCGCTGCTGCTGCGGGCGCTGCTGGCGCCGTTGCTGCTCATCGCGACGGTCGTGCTGTCGTTCGCGGCGACGCTGGGGGTCGGGGCGCTGGTGTTCAACCACGTGCTGGACTTCCCCGGAGCCGACCCGAGCGTGCCGCTGTTCGCGTTCGTGTTCCTCGTGGCGCTGGGGATCGACTACAACATCTTCCTCATGACGAGGGTGCGCGAGGAGTCCCTCCGCCACGGCACCCGCGAGGGGACGCTGCTCGGGCTGTCGGTGACCGGCGGGGTGATCACGTCGGCAGGCGTCGTGCTGGCGGCGACGTTCGCGGCGCTGGCCGTGCTGCCGATCTTGTTCCTGGCGCAGATCGCGTTCCTGGTGGCGTTCGGCGTGCTGCTCGACACCCTGGTCGTGCGGTCGCTGCTCGTGCCCGCGCTGACCGTGGACATCGGACGCGCGGTGTGGTGGCCGTCGGCGCTCTCGCGCGCCGGTGTGACCGGCGTCCCAGCAGCCGAGAAGTCCGCCCAGGCCGCGCACTCGGGTTAGGGTCGAACACATGCAGACCTGGTCATCCACCCCTGTGCCGCGGGTAGCGGGCGAACCTCGACCCCTGCGGTTGTTCGACACGGCCACGGGCGAGGTCCGCCCCACCGCGCCGGGCGCAACCGCCAGGTTGTACGTCTGCGGCATCACGCCGTACGACGCCACGCACCTCGGGCACGCCGCCACGTACCTCGCCTTCGACCTCGTGCACCGGCTGTGGCTCGACAACGGCCACGACGTGCACTACGTGCAGAACGTCACGGACATCGACGACCCGCTGCTGGAGCGCGCCGAACGCGACCAGGACGACTGGGTCGTGCTCGGGATGCGCGAGACGGCGCTGTTCCGCGAGGACATGGTCGCGTTGCGCGTGCTGCCCCCGCGCCAGTACATCGGGGCCGTGGAAGCGATCCCGGAGATCGTCGAGGCCATCGCGAAGCTCGTCGCGGACGGCTCCGCCTACCGGGTCGACGACGCCGAGTACCCCGACCTGTACTTCGACCACTCCGCGACCGGGCGGTTCGGCTACGAGTCGAACTACGACGAGGAGACGATGCTCGGGTTCTTCGCCGAACGCGGCGGGGACCCCGACCGGCCGGGCAAGCGGCACCCGCTGGACGCGCTGCTGTGGCGGATGGAACGGCCGGGCGAGCCGTCGTGGCCGTCGGACTTCGGCGCGGGCCGCCCCGGCTGGCACATCGAGTGCAGCGCCATCGCGCTCAACCGCCTCGGCACGGCGTTCGACGTCCAGGGCGGTGGCTCCGACCTGGTCTTCCCGCACCACGAGTACAGCTCCGCGCACGCGGAGGCGCTGACCGGCGAGCACCCGTTCGCCCGGCACTACGTGCACGCGGGCATGATCGGCCTCGACGGGGAGAAGATGTCGAAGTCCAGGGGCAACCTGGTCTTCGTGTCGAAGCTGCGGGCACAGGAGGTCGACCCGAACGCGGTCCGGCTCGCCCTGTTCGCCGGGCACTACCGGACCGACCGGCCGTGGAGCGACGCCCTGCTCGACGAGGCGAGGGCCAGGCTCGACCGCTGGCGCGCCGCGACCGCCGTGGTCGCGGGCCCGTCGGCCGAGGACACGATCGCACGCCTGCGCGACCACCTCGCCGACGACCTGGACACCCCGCGCGCGCTGGCCGCCGTGGACGCGTGGGCCGCCGAGGCACTGGCCACCGGCGGCTCGGACCACTCGGCCCCCGCGCTCGTGCGCGACGCCGTGGACGCGCTGCTGGGCGTGGCGCTGTAGCTCGCGGAAAGCACAAAGGCCGTCCTGCGCTGAGCAGGACGGCCTTTTCCGTGCTGTGGGGTAGACCGTCGGGGGACCGGAGTCCCCCGACGGGGCGATCAGGGACCTACGCGTCCAGCGTCCACGAGTCGATGCGACCCGTGTCGAGGCTCGCCTGGTCGCGGACCCGCAGCTTCCAGGTGCCCGCGATCACCTCGCTCGAGGCGTTGACCGTGTAGGTCTGGTTGATGTTGTCGGTGCTGCCACCGGTGCGGTTGTGCAGGTTGTAGACCGAGCCGTCGGGCGCGACGAGGTCCACGACCAGGTCACCGATGTAGGTGTGGACGATCGCGACCGTGACCTTGGTGGTCGAGGAGGCGTTGCCGGAGCAGGACAGCGCGATGGTGCTGTTCACGTCCGAGTTGTCCGGGATCGCCACGTCGGTGCCGTTGGTGACCGGGTCGCAGCCGGAGCCGATCGGGTTGACCACCCAGGAGAACGTCGCAGAGGCCGTCTTGGCCGCCGCGTCGGTCGCCGTCGCCGTCACGGAGTACGTGGCGGCGGTGGTGGGCGTGCCGGAGATCAGGCCCGAGGAGCTGATCGACAGACCGGCCGGGAGACCCGTCGCGGTCCAGGTGTACGGCGAGGTGCCGTTGGACGCCGAGAGCTGGAGGCTGACGGCGGTGCCGACGGTGCTGGCCTGCGCGCCGGGGTTGGTGACCGAAGGCGTGCCGGGCACGCCGCCGCCACCGGTGTAGAGGAGCTTGTTCGGCGAGCCGGAGCCGGGGTTGGAGATCTTGTCGCTCGTCGCCGCGGCGATCAGCGCGGACTGCACGGTGGCCGGGCTGGCCGTCGGGTTGGCGGCCAGGTACAGGGCCGCCGCACCGGCGACGTGCGGGGTCGCCATCGAGGTGCCGCTGATGGTGTTCGTCGCGGTGTCGTTGGTGTTCCACGACGAGGTGATGTTCTCACCGGGCGCGAAGATGTCGGTGCAGGTGCCGAAGTTCGAGAACGACGCGCGGGCGTCGCTGATCGTCGACGCGTTCACCGTGATGGCCGTCGCCACGCGTGCCGGGGAGAAGTTGCACGCGTTCGCGTTGGAGTTGCCCGACGCGATGGCGTAGGTGACGCCGGAGGCGATGGAGTTCGCGACCGCGTTGTCGAGGGTCGTGTCGACGCCGCCGCCGAGGCTCATGTTGGCCACGGCGGGCTTGATGGCGTTCGCGGTCACCCAGTCGATGCCCGCGACGACACCGGCGGTCGTGCCGGAGCCGGAGCAGTTCAGCACCTTGACGGCGACGATGGAGACGCCCTTCGCGACGCCGTACTGGGAGCCGCCGACGTTGCCCGCCACGTGCGTGCCGTGGCCGTTGCAGTCGGAGTTGTTGCCGTCGCCCGAGGTGTTGGTGCCCCACGTGGCCCTGCCGCCGAACGTGGTGTGCGTGGTGCGCACGCCGGTGTCGACGATGTAGGCGTGCACGTTCGACGCCGTCGTGCTGTAGGAGTAGCTGTTGTCGAGGGGCAGGTTCTGCTGGTCGATGCGGTCCAGGCCCCACGACGGGACCGGCGTCTGCGTGTCGGCCAGCTTCACGACCGCGTCCTGCTGGACGTAGGCGACCGTCGGGTCCGCGGCGAGCTTGCGGGCCTGGTCGGCCGTCATCGTGACGGAGAAGCCGTTGATCGCGTGCTTGAACGCCGCCTTCACCTGGCCGCCGTACTTCTGGGTCAGGGACCCGGCGGTCTTGGCGGACAGGGCGCGTGCGGAAGCGCTGTCCTTCAGCGTGACGATGTAGCTGTCCTTGACCGCGTCGGCGCGGTCAGCGCCGAGGATCTGGCCTTCGGCCGACGCGGGTGAGGCGGCGGTGACGGCCAGGGCGAGCGCCGCGGTCGCGGCCATGCCCAATCCGGCCAGTCGTCTGGTGATCCGAGCGTCTCCCATTGCAGGTGTCTCCCTCAAGACAGGATCGCCCGGCCGTCGGCGTGGCCGACGGCTGAGCTGCAGGGTAGGGACATTCGCGCGAACGGGTGAAGCGGCTAGCGACCGGTCATAGAAGATATTCGTGACATTCCACGCCGGGCAGTAGCACCGAGTGGAGGCAAGTTCGAACGGAAAATTACCCGTTGACATGCGAAAAGCCGATCCCGTGTTTAAGAGGGCGGATCGCTGGGGACGCGCGTCGCGGCTATCGCACTGGGCCGGATGGCCGCTACCGTCGGGCGGCCCTACCTACTTCCGGGTACGCCTGCATAGCGTCACCCGTCAGGAGGACCGGAACGGAGTCGGCTGGCCGAGTCGTTCGGGACCGTTGGGGACGCGGAGCCATGTGTCGTGTCGTACGTGCGGCCACGTTGCAGCGTGGTCGATCTCCTCATCGCGATCCGGACGTCCGGTGTTACCGGGCAGGCGGAAGTTGGTCCGATCGGCTCAGCGCCGGTTCTCCACGCCCCCTCGGGCGTTCCCTGCAGTCGAGGAAGTGGAGAGCTGGATGAAGTGCACGAGAGTTGCGCGGGTGGCCGGAGCAGTGGTGCTCGCGACCCTCACTGTGGCGCCCGGAACCGCACTGGCCTCGGCCGGGGACGGAGGGTCCGGGCTGTCCGGTGAGGTGGTGGCCGCCTACCAGCGCGACCTCGGTCTGAACGCCGACCAGGCGGTCGAGCGGGTGCGTCTGGAGAGGACCGCCGCCGCCAACCAGAAAGCGGCCGAGGAGTTGACGGGAGCCGCGTACGGCGGCGCCTGGTTCGACGCAGCGAGCGGCAAGCTCGTCGTCGGCGTGACCGACGAGGGGAAGACCAGGGTCGTCCGGGCGCTGGGGGCCGAGGCGAAGGTCGTGCCGCACACGGCGGCCTCGCTGACCGACACCAAGAACAAGATCGACCAGGCTGGTAGGGCGCCCACCGCCGTGACCGGCTGGTACGTGGACGAGCGGGCCAACTCCGTGGTGGTGACCGTCCGGAGAGGAGTCGTCGACGACGAGGTCGCGAAGTTCCTCGACGTGGCCAAGGCCGCCGGTCCGGTGTCGGTCGTCGAGACCGACCGGGCGCCGCGCGTCTACGCCGACATCCGCGGCGGGGACGCGTACAACATCAACAACGCGTCCCGGTGCTCGATCGGGTTCGCCGTGTCCGGCGGGTTCGTGTCGGCCGGGCACTGCGGCTCGGCCGGTGACTCGGTGACCTCCGGCGGCCAGTCCATGGGGACGTTCGAGGGCTCGTCCTTCCCCGGCGACGACTACTCCTACGTGAAGACCGGGTCGGGGTGGACGCCGTCGCCGACGGTGAACCACTACGGCGGCGCCGACGTCGTCGTGTCCGGGTCCACGGAGTCCGCCGTCGGGGCGTCGGTGTGCCGGTCCGGGTCCACCACCGGGTGGCACTGCGGGACCGTGCAGGCCAAGGACCAGACGGTGAACTACCAGGAGGGCTCCGTCTCGGGGCTCACCAGGACCAACGCGTGCGCCGAGCCGGGCGACTCGGGCGGGTCCTGGGTCAGCGGCACCGAGGCGCAGGGCGTGACCTCCGGCGGGTCCGGTGACTGCACGTCCGGCGGGGAGACGTACTTCCAGCCGGTGAACGAGATCCTCTCGGTCTACGGGGTCAGCCTGATCACGGGCTGAGCCCGTCGCGGTGCCGGTGGGGTCGCCTTGGGATCTGGCGGCCCCACCGGCATGCCCCGCGAACAGGCTTTATACGCTCGATCGAGTGATCCACTCCCCGTAGTCCCCGATTCACCCCGCAGAACAGGGCCGCCGCTCCAATGGCCGTTGTCGCGGGACCGGGCCGGTTGCCAGGGTTCTACCCCGAGCCCTCCGCAGCCGGTCCGAAGGAGTAGTCCCGCCCATGCAGGCGTTCACGCTGCCCAACTTCTACCTGCCGCACCCGGCCAGGATCAACCCGCACCTGGAGCGCACGCGCGTCCACAGCATGGCGTGGGCCAAGGACATGGGGATGCTGGACTCCCCGAAGCCGGGTGGTGGCGTCGTCTGGGACGAGGCCGCGCTCGCGAAGATGGACTACGCGCTGATGTGCGCCTACACGCACCCGGACTGCGACGGCGACGCGCTCGACCTCATCACCGACTGGTACGTCTGGGTCTTCTTCTTCGACGACCACTTCCTCGAGCAGTTCAAGTACTCGCGCGACCTCAAGGGCGCGAAGGCGTACCTGGACCACCTCGAGCTGTTCATGACCGAGGGCGACGCGCAGGCCCCCGAGCCGACGAACCCGGCCGAGGAGGGTCTGCGGGACCTCTGGCGGCGGACCGTGCCCGCCATGTCCGCGGGCTGGCGGCGGCGGTTCATCACGGTGACGCACAACCTAATGGTCGAGTCCATGTGGGAGCTCGGCAACATCGAGATGGGCCGCGTCGCCAACCCGATCGAGTACGTCCAGATGCGCCGTCGCGTCGGCGGGGCGCCGTGGTCGGCGAACCTGGTCGAGTACGCCGTGGGCGCGGAGATCCCGGACAGCGTGGCCGCGCTGCGGCCCATGCAACTGCTGTCGGACACGTTCTCCGACGCCGTGCACCTGCGCAACGACCTGTTCTCCTACCAGCGCGAGGTCGAGGAGGAGGGGGAGAACTCGAACGCCGTGCTGGTGTTCGAGAAGTTCCTCGGCTGCTCCACCCAGCAGGCCGCCGACCTGGTCAACGAGCTGCTGACGTCGCGGCTGCACCAGTTCGAGAACACCGCGCTGGTCGAGGTGCCCGCGCTGATGGCGGAGCACGCGATCCCGCCGCACGAGCAGCTCGGCGTGGCCGCGTACGTGAAGGGCCTCCAGGACTGGCAGTCCGGCGGCCACGAGTGGCACGCGGTGTCCAGCCGGTACATGAACGAGGAGGCCGCCACCGGCACCAGCGTGCTCGGCGGGCCCAGCGGGTTCGGCACGTCCGCGGTGCGGATGTTCTCGCCGTCCGCCAACGGGATGAAGCGCCGCAGGCAGCAGTTCACGCACCGGCCGTTCGAGCCGGTCGGGCACCTGCCGTTGCCGGACTTCCACATGCCGTACCCGATCCGGACGAGCCCGCACATCGACGACTCGCGGCGGTACGCGGTCGGCTGGGCGCGGGACATGGGGATGTTCGAGGGCGGGGTGTGGGACGAGCGGCGGTTCATCGGGTTCGACTTCGCCCACTGCGCGGCGATGATCCACGCGGACGCCACCCCCGACCAGCTCAACCTCACGTCGGACTGGCTGGCGTGGGGCACCTACGGCGACGACTACTTCCCGCTGATCTTCGGCGCGGCCCGCAACATCGCCGCCGCGAAGCTGTGCAACGAGCGGCTGGCGCTGTTCATGCCGCTGGACGGCGGGGCGACGCCCGAGCCGACCAACCCGATCGAACGCGGCCTCCAGGACCTGTGGCGGCGCACGGCCGGGCCGATGGAGGTGGGCGCGCGGCGCGAGTTCCGCGCCACCGTCGAGGACATGACGGAGAGCTGGGTCTGGGAGGTCTTCAACCAGGCGCAGCACCGCGTGCCCGACCCGGTCGACTACATCGAGATGCGCCGCAAGACGTTCGGCTCGGACATGACGATGAGCCTGAACCGGTTGGCGCACTGGAACTCCGTGCCGCGCGAGATCTACCACACCAGCGTGATGCGGGAGATGGAGACGGCGGCGCAGGACTACGCCTGCTTCACCAACGACCTGTTCTCGTACCAGAAGGAGATCGAGTACGAGGGCGAGGTGCACAACATCGTCCTGGTCGTGGAGACCTTCCTCGAGGTCGACCGGATCACCGCCCGCGACGTCGTGGCGAAGCTCATGACCGAGCGGATGACGCAGTTCGAGCACATCGTGGACCACGAGCTGCCCGCGCTGTTCGACGACTTCGGCCTGGACGACGACGTGCGCGCGATCCTCACCGCGCACGCGGACGGCCTGAAGGAGTGGATGTCCGGCATCCTCGAGTGGCACCGCAAGTGCGTGCGGTACGTCGAGGCGGAGCTCCAGCGCAACCGCGCGTCGGTGGTGCCGGACCTCGGCACGTCGGCGCTGCGGGTGCCGGGCGCGATCGGCGCTCCCAGCGCGTTCGCCCAGCCGTGGTTCGCCGTGTCGGGTGCGGGTCTGCCGGGCGCGACCGTGGCGAGCCCGGCCCCGGTCGGTGTTCCGGCCGCCGCGCCGCACGCCGTCACCCCGCCGTCCGCGACGCCGGTGGCCCCACGATCGGGTGGTCTTCCGGCGGTGTCGAGCATCGGGCTGCCCGCGTCGGGACCGGTGGTCACCACGCCGTCGGAGGGCACGCCGGAGCCGACGCGGATCGGGGTGCCCACCGGGCTGGGGACGTCAGCGGCGCGGGTTCACGCGCCGAAGGTCTCCTCGCGGTAGGCGCGCCACCGGGTCAGCATGGCGGGCATCTCGCGGTGGATGAACTTGAAGAAGGCCAGCGTCTCGTCGAGGCGGCGGCCCGCGGGGGTGTCGGGGCCGAGGGCGTCGACACCGTCCTGCAGGGGCGCGTACCAGCGTTCGAGTGCCTGGTCCTTCTTGAAGACGGCCTCGTACCAGACGTCGTCGGACACCTGGAAGACGTCGCGGCGGGAGCCGACCTCCCGCTCGCGGCGCACCAGGTTGACCTGCCCGAGGTACCGCACTGCGCCGGAGATGGCGGCGGGGGAGACCTGGAGCAGCTCGCCGAGTTCGGCGGCGGTCATCCGGCCCTTCTCGCTGACCAGCAGCGCGACGAAGACCCGCGAGGGCATGCGGGCCATCCCCGAGTCGGTGAACACGGCGGAGAAGCGCTCGATGAAGCGCACGACCGCCTGGTTGCCCGTCTCCGCCACCTCGGTCATGTCGCATCATCCCCTTCGCCCGGTTCGACCTCGAACCTTATCGGATTTCATAACTTCACGAAGTTGTGAAACGAGTGTAGCTTACGGGTCATGACAGAAGCGATATCCGTGTCGGGCCTGGTGAAGGCCTACGGCCCGACGCGTGCGTTGGACGGTCTCGACCTGACCGTCCGCACCGGAGAGGTCCACGGCTTCCTCGGCCCCAACGGCGCGGGCAAGTCGACCACCATCCGGGTGTTGCTGGGGCTGCTGCGAGCCGACGCGGGCACGACCCGCCTCCTCGGCGGCGACCCGTGGAAGGACGCGGTCACCCTGCACCGCAGGCTGGCCTACGTGCCGGGCGACGTCACGCTGTGGCCGACCCTGTCCGGCGGCGAGGTCATCGACCTGCTGGGCAGGCTGCGCGGCGGCCTGAACCCCACCCGCCGGGCCGACCTGCTCGAGCGCTTCGAGCTGGACCCCCGCAAGAAGGGGCGCGCCTACTCGAAGGGCAACCGGCAGAAGGTGGCGCTGATCGCGGCGCTCGCGTCCGACGTCGAACTGCTGATCCTGGACGAGCCGACCTCCGGGCTGGACCCGCTGATGGAAGCCGTGTTCCAGGAGTGCGTGCAGGAGGAGCGGGTCCAGGGGAGGACCGTCCTGCTCTCCAGCCACATCCTCGCCGAGGTCGAGGCGCTCTGCGACCGGGTGAGCATCATCCGCAACGGCAAGACCGTCGAGACCGGCACGCTCACCGAACTGCGGCACCTCACCCGCACCAGCATCTCCGCCGAACTGGCGTCCGCGCCCAACGGCCTCGCCGCGCTGCCGGGCGTGCACGACCTGAAGGTCGAGGGCCTGCGGGTCCACTTCGACGTGGACACCGACCAGCTCGACGCCGTGCTCCGGCAGCTCACCCAGGCGGGCGTGCGCAGCCTCGCGAGCCACCCGCCCACGTTGGAGCAGCTGTTCCTGCGGCACTACGAGTCGGAGTCGACGGACGCCGTGATGTCGCGATGAGCAGCGGGTTCGTGGGCACCGGCGCGCTGGTGCGGCTCGGGCTGCGCCGCGACCGGATCATGCTGCCCGCGTGGATCGCGGGCGTGGTGGTGCTGGCCGTCGGCTCCGCCGCGGCGGCGGCCGACCTGTACCCGACGGTCGAGTCGCGCGTGTCGGCCGCCACCGCGGCCAACAACACGACGGCGCTGCTCGCGCTGTACGGCCGGGTGTACGACCCGACCTCGCTCGGCGGCATCTCCATGGTCAAGACCGGCGGCATCGGCGCGGTGCTGATCGCGCTGCTGTCGATCATCGTCGTCGTGCGGCACACCCGCGCCGAGGAGGAGTCCGGGCGGCTGGAGCTCGTCGGCGCGACCGTCGTCGGCCGGTACGCCGCGCTCACCGCGGCCCTGATCATCGCCGTCGCCACCAACGTGGTGCTGGCCCTGCTCACGGCCGTGAGCATCGCGGGCGCCGGGCTGCCGACCGCGGGCTCGTACGCGTTCGGCGCGGCCTGGGGCGGGGTGGGGATCGCCTTCGCGGCGATCGCCGCCGTCACCGCCCAGCTCTCGTCCACGGCCCGCGGCGCGACCAGCCTCGGCTCGATCGTGCTCGGCGTCGTCTACGTCCTGCGCGCGGTCGGCGACACGGCGGGACCGGACGGCCCGAGCTGGATGTCGTGGTTGTCGCCGATCGGCTGGGGCCAGCAGTTCCGCCCGTACGCGGGCGACCGCTGGTGGGTCCTGCTGATCACCTTCGCGTTCGCCGTCGTCGTCATCGGGGGCGCGTACGCGCTGGTCGAGCGCCGGGACGTCGGCGCGGGCCTGATCGCCGACCGGCTCGGACCCGCCACCGCCCCCGCCGGGCTGCGCAGCCCGTTCGCGCTGGCCTGGCGGCTGCAACGCGGGTCGCTGTTCGGCTGGCTGGCCGCGTTCGCCGGGCTCGGTCTCGTGCTGGGCAACATCGCGGGCAACGTCGGTGGCTTCGTCGACAGCCCGTCGGCCAGGGAGATGGTCGCGAAGCTCGGCGGCCAGCAGGGCCTGACCGACGCGTTCATCTCCGCCGAGATGGGCATCATGGGGTTCGTCGCGGCGATCTACGGCATCCAGGCCGCCCTGCGGCTGCGCGGCGAGGAAGCCGGTCAGCGCGCCGAACCGCTGCTGGTCGCGTCGGTCTCGCGGACCAGGTGGGTGATGAGCCACCTGGTCGTGGCGCTCGGCGGCTCGGCGCTGCTCCTGGTCGCGGCCGGTCTGACCGCGGGCCTGTCGCACGGCGCGCAGTCCGGCGACATGGGCCGGTTCGGCCCGGTCTTCGTCACCGCCGTCCTCCAGCTGCCCGCCGTGTGGGTGCTCACCGGCATCGTGGTCCTCGCGTTCGGCGCGGCTCCGCGGCTGGTCGTCGCCGGGTGGGTCGCCCTCGTCGTGTTCCTGATGCTGGGCCAGCTCGGTCCGCTGCTGGAGCTGGACCAGTGGGCGATGGACCTGTCGCCGTTCACCCACATCCCGAGGTTCCCCGTCGGGGACGTCGACCCGGTGCCGCTGGTGTGGCTGGTGCTCATCGCCGTCGCGCTCGTGGCCGCGGGCCTCGTCGCCTTCCGGCGTCGGGACATCACCACCTAGATCCCCGTCCACCTGGCCGGGTCCGCCTTCGGGAGGGCCCGGCCCTTGCCGTGTCCAGTGGTGTGTGCAACTCTGAAAGAGATGTTTCGAAAGAACTCTTTCAGGAGTCGGTCATGACGTACCCCCAACCGCGCCGGGTCGGCGACGTCGAGGCGCTCAAGGCGCTCACACACCCGCTGCGCGTGTCGCTGGTCAATCACCTGCTCTCGGTCGGGCCGCGCACGGCCAGCGAGTGCGCCGAGGAGGTGGGCTCCAGCGCGTCCAATTGCAGTTGGCACCTGCGGCAGCTCGCGAAGGTCGGCTTCGTCGAGCGGGTCGAGGGGACCGACGGGCGGGAACGGCCGTGGCGCGCCACCGCGGTGGGGTTCGACTTCGGCGGGTTCGACGAGGACCCGGCCGTGCGCACCCAGCAGGACGCGCTGGCGGCGTTGCAGCTCGGCGAGGAGAACCGGCTCGTGCAGCGGTTCCTGGAGCGGCAGCACGAGGTGCCGCGCGAGTGGCTGGAGGCGTCGGCGTTCCACGGCTACTCGCTGACCGTGACCGCAGAGGAGTTGACGGGGCTGGTCGGGATCATCGACGACCTGCTGCGGCCCTACATCACGCCGGTGCGCGAGAACGCCCCCGAGGGCGCGGCGCCGGTGCACCTGGCGGTCCGGGCGTTCCCGCGATGACCGGCCCGCTGGCGAACCCCGGTTTCCGGCGGCTGTGGACGGCCGGGCTCGTCTCCGAGATCGGCGACTGGGTGCTCCAGGTCGCCATGCCGGTCTACGTCTACCAGCTCACCGGGTCCGCCTCGGCGACCGCGACCACGTTCGTCGTGGCGCTCCTGCCGAGCCTGGCGCTGTCCCCGGTGGCGGGGGTGCTGGCTGACCGGTGGGACCGGCGACGGCTGATGCTGCTGGTCAGCGTGCTGCAAGCCTTGGCGCTGCTGCCGCTGCTGGCGGTGCGCGGAGCCGAGGACCTCGTGCTGGTCAACGTGGTCACGGCCTGCCAGGCGGGCTTGGCGGCGCTGTTCGAGCCCGCGCGGAGCGCGCTGCTGCCGTCGCTGCTGGACCGCGACCAGGTGCCCGCGGCCAACGGGCTGATGAGCGTCGGCGTGAACCTCGCCCGCCTGGTCGGCGCGTCGCTGGGCGGCGTGCTGCTCGGGTACGCCGGACTGCCGGGCGTGCTGCTCGCCGACGGCCTGTCGTTCCTGCTGGCGGCCCTGCTGCTGCTGCGCGGGTTCGGGGTCGCCCCGCCGGTGGTGGTCCACCCGCCGGTGCTGCGGGCGTGGGTCGACGGGCTGCGGGAGATCGCCCACCAGCGGCAGCTGAGGTTCATGGTGCTGGTCGTGGGGTTGATGGCGGTGGCGCAGGGCCTGTTCGTCGTGCTGTTCGTGGTGTTCGTGACCGAACGGCTCGGCGGCGGCGAGGCCGAGACCGGCCTGCTGCGCGGCGTGCAGTCGATCGGCGGCCTGCTCGGCGGCGTGCTGGTCGGGGTGCTGGCGCGGAGGTTCGTCGCCGGTCGCCTGCTCGGCTGGTCGCTGCTGGTGTTCGGCCTGCTGGCGGCGCTGATGTGGAACTCGGCGTACGCCACGACCGCCCTGCCGTACTACCTGGTCGCGTTCGCCGTCCTCGGCGCGCCCGGCGTGGTGAGCGGGGTCGGGATGATGTCGGTGCTCCAGCTCCACACGACGGACGCGTCCCGCGGGCGGGTGCTGAGCAGCTTCTACAGCCTGTTCGACGGGTTCCAGGCGGTGGGGATGGTCGTGGCGGGCGCGCTGGTCGTGCCGCTAGGGCTGCCGCTGCTGCTCGACCTGCAAGCCGGGTTGTACGTGCTCGCGGGGGTGGTGGCGGTGCAGCGCCAGTGGGGGGACCAGCACCAGCAGAGCGGCCGGGACGAGGAACGCCAGGACCGGGTCGACGTGGTACAGGGGCACGAAAGCGGTCGGTGACACCGCGCCGCCGAGGAACCGCAGCGACTGCACGACCGACACCGACCCGCCCTGGTTGGGGCCGTCCCCGGTCAGCACCAGCGCGTTCACCCCGACGACGACCCCCTGGCTGCACGCGCCCGTGACCGCCCACAGCAGACCCACGGCCCACAGCGACGGCAGCGTCGCCACGCCCACCAGCAGGAGCGCCCCGGCTCCCGCGCCCGCCAGCGCGCAGCGTTTCGCGCCGAACCGGTCGATGGCCCGGCCGACCAGCCGCGCGGTGAGGATGCCCGCGAGGCCGAACCCGGTGAGGACCAGCCCGCGCCGGCTCGCGCTCAACGCGAAGTCGTCGCCCAGCCGGAACGCCACCAGGAACGACAGCCCGCCCAGGCAGCCCCAGCCGATGAACCCGGTGACCGCGATCCGGACCACCTCCGGCCGCCACGCGCTGCGCAGCTTCGGCCGGTCGCCGGACGGGGCCGTGGTCGCGGGCAGCCCGATCCACGCCAGCAGCGCGGCCACGACCGCCGCCCCGACGAACGCCCACCGCCACGACGCCTCGGCGGCCAGCCCGCCCACGAGCGGGGCCGACGTCTGGCCCGCGGCCTGCATGGACGCGAACACCCCCAGCGTCCGGCCCAGCCGGACCTTCGGGGTCACGGCCGCGATCGCCGCCAGCAGCAGCGGAGTGGTGAACGCGTTGGCCGCGCCCTGCACCGCCCGTCCCGCGAGCAGGACCGGGAACGCCCAGGCCACGGCGCACAGCAGCGATGCCAGGACGTAGACGAGGTAGGCGAGGCGGACCGTGCGGAGCGCGCCCCACCGGGCCCCGAGAGTGCCGGAGAAGAGCATGAGTGCCGCGAAGGGCAGCAGGTAGACGGTGAGCGTCACCGCCGCCGCGCCCCCGGACCGACCGAAGTCACCCCCGATCTCGGGGAGGATCGACGACGTCATCGCGCCGCCGAACGGGCCGAGGAAACCGCCCGCGTACAGGGCGGCGAGGGTGGCCTTGGACCGCCAGCCGGTGGAGGTGGACGTCGTGGTCACGCGCTCGCGCCGATCTGCTCCGCTGGGTCGACCGGGCCGGAACGATCGTGGCGAGAGGGGTGCACGGAGGACAGTCAACTCCTCGCGGAGCCGAGGGCGTGATCCGGTTCCACTGGGCGGGACCCGCCCCTCCTCCCCGAGCGCCGTCCGGGGAGGAGGGGCGTCGACTAGAGGCCCGCGGGACCCCGACCGGGGCCGCGGCCGCGTCGGCGCAGGTAGCGCTCGAACTCGGCCGCGATGGCGTCGCCGCTCTCCTCGGTGATCTCGATCTCCGCGTCGCCGCGCTCCTCGAGGGCCCGGACGTAGTTGCGCACGTCCTCGTCCTCGTCCGCCATCTCGCTGACGGTCCGCTCCCACTCCTCCGCCTGCTCGGGCAGCGCGCCGAGCGGCACCTCGACGTCGAGGACCTCCTCGACGCGGTGCAGCAGGGCGAGGGTCGCCTTGGGCGACGGGGGCTGGGACACGTAGTGCGGCACGGCCGCCCAGAACGAGATCGCCGGGATGCCCGCCTGCACGCACAGGTCCTGGAAGACGCCCACTATCCCGGTCGGGCCCTCGTAGCGGGAGCGCTCCAGGCCGTACTTCGCCGCGGACTCCTCGTCGTACGCGGTCCCGGTCACGGGGACCGGGCGGGTGTGCGGGGTGTCCATCAGCAGCGCGCCCAGCGTCACCACGGTGGTGATGCCGAGACCCTCGATGTGGCCGAGGAGTTCCGCCGCGAACTTGCTCCAGCGCATGTTGGGCTCGATGCCGTGCACGAGCACCACGTCGGTCGCGGAGCCCGGCGGACGGCACACGGTCAGGCGCGTGGTCGGGAATTCCACCCTTCGGGTGATGCCGTCCACCATGCGGACCGTCGGCCGAGTCACCTGGAAGTCGTAGTAGTCGTCGGGATCGATCTCCGCGAGCGGGGTCGCGTCCCAGGTGAGTTGCAGGTGTTCGATCGCGGTACTGGCTGCGTCTCCAGCGTCGTTCCAGCCCTCGAACGCCGCCACCATGATCGGGTTGGTGAGGGGTTTCCGAGGGTCGTAGGGGGTGGGGGAGGCCTGGTCCGGATCGGTCACCGGCTCAGACTACGACCCGAGCCCAACTCGGTTGCCCGTAGGCTTGGCGCATGGTGGATCGTGTCTCCTCACCTCTGCCGGCCGCTCTCGAAGATCGAGTGGTCGTGGCCGACGGCGCGATGGGCACCATGCTCCAGTCCGAGGCACTCACGCTCGACGACTTCGCAGGTCACGAGGGGTGCAACGAGATTCTGAACGTCACGAGGCCGGACATCGTGCGAGGAGTGCACCGCGCCTGTCTGGAGGCAGGGGCCGACGCCGTCGAGACCAACACGTTCGGGGCCAACCTGCCGAACCTGGCCGACCACGGCATCGAAGACCGGATCTTCGAACTGTCCAGGGTGGGCGGTGCGCCGGCCCGCGAGGTGGCCGACGAGTTCGCCGAGCCGGTGCGGCCGCGGTTCGTCCTGGGGTCCGTCGGACCGGGCACGAAGCCGCCGACCCTGGACCACGCGCCGTACGTGGAGCAGGTGAAAGGCCTGCTCGCGGGCGGTGTGGACGCGGTGGTCGTCGAGACGTCGCAGGACCTGCTCCAGGCGAAGGCGTCGATCGTCGGCGCGAAGCGGGCCATGGCGGCGGACGGCCGGGTCGTGCCGATCATCGCCCAGGTGACCGTGGAGACGACCGGCACGATGCTGTTCGGCTCGGAGATCGGGGCCGCGCTGACGGCGTTGGAACCGCTCGGAATTGACCTGATCGGGTTGACTTGCGCGACCGGTCCGGCCGAGATGAGCGAACACCTGCGCCAGCTGGCCCGGCAGTCGCGCGTCCCGCTGTCCGTGATGCCCGACGCGGGTCTGCCCCAGGTGGGGCCGAACGGCGCACGGCTCGTCGGCGGCTGTTGCGGTTCACGTTCCCGCGCCAGCGCCTCGACCGGCGGCTGTGCCTCGCGGACTTCTGGCGCCAGCGTCCCGCGGCCGGGTCTCGGCCGAGGACCCGGAGGACGTCGAGCAGTTCTTCGAGCTCGGCTACCGCGGGGCCTGTTACTCGTTCGGTTACGGGGCGTGCCCTGAGATGGAGGACCGGATCAAGGTCGTCGAGTTGCTGGAGCCCGACCGGACCGGCGTCGTGCTGTCCGAGGAACTCCAGCCGCACCCCGAGCAGTCCACCGACGCGTTCGTCGCCCACCACCCGGAAGCGAAGTACTTCAATGTCTGATGGTCGACCCGCAGCCGTTTTGTGGGACATGGATGGCACCCTGCTGGACTCCGAGAAGCTGTGGGACATCCCGCTGTACGAGTACGCGGAGAAGCTGGGCGGCACGCTGTCGCTCGAAACCCGGCACGCGATGGTCGGGACGAACGTGCCCAAGACGTTGTCGCTGCTCTACGGCGACATCGGTTACGAGCCGACTCCGGAGGACCTGACCGACGCCGCCGTGTGGATCGCGCGCCGCACCGAGGAGGTGTTCCGCGCCGGCCTGCCGTGGCGGCCCGGAGCCGTGGACGCGCTGCGGGCCGTGCGCGACTCCGGCGTGCCGATGGCGTTGGTGACGTCGACCGAACGGTCGTTGACCGAGGTCGCGCTGGACACCATCGGCCGCGACCTGTTCGACGTGACGGTGTGCGGCGACGAGGTCGACGGGCTCAACAAGCCGCTGCCCGAGCCGTACCTGAAGGCCGCGCGACTGCTCGGCGTCGAGGCGTCCGACTGCGTCGCGATCGAGGACTCGCCCACCGGGGTGTCGTCCGCGGTGGCGGCGGGCTGCACGGTGCTCGTGGTGCCGTGCGACGTCGAGGTCGATCCGGGGGAGCGGAGGATCTTCCGCGAGTCGCTCGTGGGCGTGGACCTGGACGTGCTTTCCGCGCTGTGACAACGAAAAGGGAGCCCTCGCCGGTCCGCGTGGGCTCCCTTTTCGGGCGAACTCAGACCGTGACGGCCGACTTCGCCTTGGTCTTGGTCTTGCGGACCGCCGGGTCGATCAGCAGTCCGAACACCAGGCCGAGGCCGATCCACAGGGTCGCCGTCTCGGCCAGCGAGGCCAGGCGGAAGTCCCAGAGGACGCTCGACGGCATGTCCGCGGGCACCGCGTCCGGCGGCGGCGGGAACACCAGCAGCAGGACCGTCACCGCGACGACCGTCGCGAGCAGCACCGCCGTGACGCGCACCGGCGCGGCCAGGTGGCCGAGCCGCGACGCGAGGTAGCTCGCCCCGAACGCGACGACGACACCGGCCAGGATGAGCCCGAGGTACAGGCCCGTCCGGAAGTTCACCGTCGTCGGGTCGCCCACGGCGGGCGGGTTGGCCGGGTACTTGATCGCGGGCAGCAGAGCCGCGACCCCGAACGCCGCCAACCCCAGCGTGGCGCTGCGGAAGAACGGCTGCTTGTCGACGAACCAGCGCCGCGTGTAGGCGAAGATCGTGGCGAACAGCGCGCCGACCGCGAGCCCGACCACGACCGCCGCCAGCACACCGCCGACGACCTGCGTGCCACGGCTGAACAGTTCGGCGTGCTCGTGCTCCCCGCCTTCGGCGTGCTCCGTCGCCGCGCGCGCCTCCTCGACGGCGAGCGCGGCGCGGATGGGCGCTTCGACGACGAACAGGCTCACGAGCCCGGCCGCGAGTCCGGCGATGCCGCCCGCGGCGAGGCCGCGCGTCAACAACCCGGTGTAGGTGGTGGGTGCCATGTCTCCGCTGCCTAGTGGCACGGAACGCCGAGGGCGTGGCGCCCGTCGTGGAAGAACTCGTGGACCTGCTCGGCGGCAGCGCCGAGCGCGACACCGTTCTCCTGGAGAACGACCCAGGCGACGATCAGGGCCACGAGGGCGACGGCGAACGCCCATTTGGGCACGGTGATGGACGGTGTCAGTGCGGGGCTCGTCATGACGGGCTCCTCCATACCTCGTGGAAGGTCAACGGTGTACTCGGCGCCGCAGCCGGTCTCCTGACTCCCAGGTCACCGCTAGCCCGCGTCTTCCCAGCAGACTCTCTGCCAGTGACGTTCTCGGCGGGGTCGCTACCCGGTCACAGTGGCGAGGACCGCGCCGGATTCCCACCGGCTTCCCGTCCACTGCGGCGCTGGAACCGTAAGGGCCGCGTGTGCTCCCGCACAACCGACCAGACGAGTTGTCATGCAGGTCACCTCGCGGGCAACGGGCAATCACCGCACGTCCCGCCCCCGTCGAGCCGGTAGTAGAGGCAGCAGCTACGCCGCCGGAACACCACCTCGCTCGGAAACGGCACGAACTCGCCCGCCCCCAGCAACGGCGGCTCGGCGAACAACTCCGCCCCCACCGCGAGGCAGGCTTCGACGGTGGCAGTCCCACTCCGCGCCATGGTCCGCAACCCGCCCGCCATGGACGACACCGCGTTCCCCCACAACAGCCCGGCCGCCACCCCGCTCTCCCGCCGCACCGCGTCGACCACGGGCGCCATCGCCTCCACCACACCAGGCCCTTCGACGGGCTCCGCGAGCCGCACCTGCAACCCGTCACCGGGGGAGTACCGCCACCAGACGTTCGAGGGCCGCACATCCGGCACCGCCCCACCGAGCACGTGCGCGGCCACCGTCGGACACAACAGCCGAGCCGTGTAACTCAGGAAGAACAACGACGCCGCCACCCGCCGCTCCCCGGTCCGATACCGCTCACCGATGGTGTCGAGCGTGCCGCCCAACGCCGACCCACCGTCGAGCAACGCCTCACCGGACATCCAACTCTCATCCGGCCTACCGACGTCGAGCACGAAGAACGGACTGATGCCACGAGCCTGCCGCAGCGTGGCCAGCACCCTGGCGAATTCCGACACGGCCCCGAAGCTACCCGCCCCCCACCACCCGCACCTTCAACCCCGGAAGGTCGCTGAAGTTCGCACTGGCGTCGGTGGTGACCAGCGTCCTGCTGTTGGCGACGGCGGTAGCGGCGATGATCAAGTCGAATGTTCCTCGAGGGCTTCCTTTCTTCCGCACATGGCCTTGGAGCAGCGCGTGCGTTCTTGCGACTTCGATCGAATAGGATTCGATCGGCATCACCGCGAGCAGCGCTTCGGTGTGAAGAGCTCGGGAATCCCGTCTCTCGCCGGTACTCCGATCCATGCCCACCAGCAGTTCCGCTACGCTGATCCCAGCGATCACCGGATCACCGTCTCCGATCACTGCCTCGAGGTTGGTTGTTCCGCGTTCCGCCGCGATCAGGACACCGGTGTCGAGGATCAGTCGCTCGGCCACTCGGTCATCCGATCCGGCTGGGCGCGCATCTCCCGCATCGCCGCCTCGATGTCGTCCGCGAAGTCCGGGTCGACCGGGTACTTGCGGAAGACCTCCTGGATCCGCACGCCGATCGGTGTCCGGTCGGGGACGAACGTGCCGATCGGTCTCCCGTCCTTCGTGACGATCACGCTTTCGCCTTGTTCGGCCGCCTTGAGTATGGTGGCGAAAACGTTCGCTGCCTCTATGTCCGTCATTGATCGCATACGTCAATGATGCCCGCGGACCAATGGTCAAGGTACCCCGTTTCTTCACGCGATAGCGTGAAGAAACGACTCAACCCTGAAGGAAATTCCCTTTCACGCGGGCCGATGCGCGAAAGTCCGCCGGTAGTCGTTCGGGGCCACCCCGACCGCCCGGTGGAAGTGGTGGCGCAACAAAGCTGCTGTGCCGAAGCCGCTGTGCTGTGCCACGTCGTCGATGCTGAAGTCCGTGTCCTCCAGCAGCCGCCGGGCTCGCAGCACGCGCTGGGACGTGAGCCAGCGGTGCGGGGTGGTGCCGGTCTCGGCGACGAAACGGCGGGCGAACGTGCGTTCGGAGAGTTGGGCGCGGCGGGCCAGCTCGGACACCGGGTGGTCGGTGTCGAGGTGTTTGAGCATCCACGTGAGCAGCGGGGTGAGGCTGTCGGCCGAGCAGTCCGGGATGGGGAGTTCGACGTACTGGCGTTGCCCACCTTCGCGTTGCGGGGCCACGACCATGCGGCGGGCGATGGCCGTGGCGGCGGCCGAGCCGTGTTCGCGGCGCACGAGGTGCAGGCACGCGTCGATGCCGGACGCGGTGCCCGCGCTGGTGATGATGTTGCCGTCGTCGACGAACAGCACGTCGGGGTCGAGCTTGGCCAGCGGGAAGCGCTCGGCGAACCGCTGCTGCTCCCGCCAGTGCATCGTGCAGTGCCGCCCGTCCAGCAGGCCTGCCTCGCCGAGCAGGAACGCGCCGCTGCACACCGTCAGCAGGGTCGCGCCCGCCTCGGCGGCCTGGCGGACGGCGTCCAGCACGGCCGGCGGGTACTCGTCGCGGATGGTGAACGCCGGGATCGCCACGAGGTCCGCGCCGACCAGCGCGTCCAGGCCGAGTTCGGGGGTGAGGCTGACGCCGACGTTCGTGCTCAGCGGCTTGCCGGGTTCCTCGGCGCACACGCGGAACTCGATCGGCGGCACGCCGTCGGCGGTGCGGTCGATGCCGAAGACCTCGCAGATGAGGCCGAACTCGAAGGGTTCGAGCCGGTCGATCAGCACGCACGCGACGGTGTTGAGCATGGCTCCAGCATAGATGGCAGGATTTTGTCGCACAACGTCAGAGCTGCCACTGTTGGCGGGATGTTGTGCAGCGCAAACTTAGTGCCATGACAAGCGCACTGATCGTCCTCGCCGTCCTGGCGCTGGTGGGCTACGGCCTGGAGCGCAACAACAAGAGGCAGTCCGGGCCGCACGCGCGGCTGGCGGGCAGCTACGACGTCCAAGACCGCGACCTCGTCCGGATGACCGCCGAACTGCGGGCGGCCACCCCGGCGACCATCCGCCCCACCTCGCACGGTGTCCGTGCCTGAGCAGGCGGGCCGGGCCCGGTAGGTCGGGCCCGGCTCACCGCACTACCCCGCCGACGGGTCGGGCAGACCCGCGGCGACCTGCCGCAGCGCGTTGCGCACCAGTTGGGTGATCGGTGCTGGCTTCGCGGTGCTGAGCCACTTCTCCGTCGCCACCTCGACCGCCGCCCACACCGTCGCCGCCACGAGCCGCGGGTACAGGTCGCGCGTCACCTTCGTGCCGGTCCGCTCCGCGATCACGTCGGCCAGCTCGCGCTCGGCGATCGCGTTCGTCTTGAGGAACTCCCCGATCAGGCTCGGCTCGCTGGTCATCAGCCGGATGCTGGCCGTCCACTCCGGATCCGGGCTCTTCTTGTCCGCCCGGTACGGCGAGAGCGCCGCGTAGGTGATGGCGTCCCACAGCGGCTCGTCCGCCGGCCGTCCCCTCAGCACCTCGGCCACCCCACGGGCCCGGTCCAGGTGCCGCGCGGCGATGGCCTCCGCCTTGCCGCCGAAGTAGTTGCTGAACGTCCGGTGCGACACGCCCGCCGCCGCGGTGATGTCCTCGATCAGGGCGTTCTCCACGCCGCGCTCCACGGCGAGCCGCACGGCCGCCTGGATCATCGCTTCACGCCTGGCCAGCTTCTTCTGGTCCCGCAGGCCAAGTGGTGGGGTCGTCATCGCGCAACGATAGTGGGGATCTTGCGTGGGGTGCAAGATTGCGCGGAGCGCAAGACGAGCCGGCCCGGCGAGGTGTCCGGCGTCAGTCCACTGGGTGGACATTCGTGCCCGGATGCGGACCGCCGGCGCGCGAAGTGGCAGGATTCCGGCTCGTGAAGACCTTCGACGAGCTGTTCGCGGAACTCAGCGAGCGCGCCCACACCAAGCCAGAGGGGTCCGGCACCGTAGCGGCACTGGAGGCCGGCGTCCATGCGCAGGGCAAGAAGGTGCTGGAGGAAGCCGGCGAGGTGTGGATCGCGGCAGAGCATGAGTCGGACGAGCGGCTGTCCGAGGAGATCTCACAGCTCCTCTACCGGCTGCAGGTGTTGATGCTGGGCCGCGGGCTCACCTTGGACGACATCTACAAGTACCTGTAAAGGGGCGACTCCCATGCTGCGCGTGGCTGTTCCGAACAAGGGCGCGCTCGCCGAGCGCGCCTCCGAGATGTTGAGGGAGGCGGGGTACCGCCAGCGCAACGAGCAGCGCGACCTCACCGTCCTCGACGCGACCAACGACGTCGAGTTCTTCTTCTTGCGCCCCAAGGACATCGCGATCTACGTCGGCTCCGGCCGACTGGACCTCGGCATCACCGGCCTCGACCTGATGCGGGACTCCGGAGCCAACGTCGAGCCGCGCCTGTCGCTCGGCTTCGGCGGGTCGACGTTCCGCTACGCGGGCCCCAAGGGCACCGACTGGCAGCTCGCCGACATCAAGGGCAAGCGGCTCGCGACGGCGTACAAGACGCTCGTGCAGGCGGACCTGGAGAAGCACGGCATCGAGGCCGAGATCATCCGGCTCGACGGCGCGGTGGAGATCTCCATCCAGCTCGGCGTCGCGGACCTGATCGCGGACGTCGTGGGCTCCGGCCGCACGCTCCAGCAGCACGACCTGGTGCCGTTCGGCCACCCGATCTGCGAGTCCGAGGCCGTCCTCATCCACTCCGCGGCTGTCGAGGACTCGGCGGCGAAGCAGCAGCTCACGGCCCGGTTGCAGGGCGTCGTGTTCGCCCAGCACTACCTGATGCTGGACTACGACTGCCCGCGGTCGCTGCTCGACGACGCGCTGCGGGTGACCCCCGGTCTGGAGTCGCCGACGGTGGCGCCGCTGGCCGACCCGGCCCAGGTGGCCGTGCGCGCGATGGTGCCCCGCAAGGACGCCAACCAGCTGATGGACGAGCTGTCCGCACTGGGCGCGAAGGCGATCCTCGCGTCGGACATCCGGTTCTGCCGCCTGTGATCCTGGAGGTCGCCCACCTGGACGTCCTGCCGGGGCGTTCGGCGGACTTCGAAGCGGCGTTCGGCGAGGCCGAGAGCGTCATCTCGGCCTCGCCGGGCTTCCTTGGCCTGGAGCTGAGGAGGTGCGTCGAGCGCCCGGACGCCTACCTGCTGCTGGTCCGCTGGGACACCCTCGAGGATCACACGATGGGGTTCCGCCAGGGGCCGCTGTACCCGCGGTGGCGTGAGCTGCTGCACCACTTCTACGACCCGTTCCCGGTCGTCGAGCACTACGCGTAGGTATTCCACGCCCGCGGAATCGGTGATTTCGGGCGTTCCGCCGCTGGTCACGGGGTGGTCGGCCGGGCATGGTCGGTCACTGTCCGTTCACAATCCGCACGTCTTTCGCTACGGTGCGAGCTGGGAGCGTTCCCAGAAACCCTGCTTCGCAATCCTCACCGTGGAGGACGTGTGAACTTCCGAAAAGCGTTGCCCCAAGTGCTCGGTGTGCTCGCGGCGGTGACCGCCCTGCTCGCGTCGGTCGTCGTCGGCGTGGCCGACGCGCACGGCTCGACCACCGATCCGCCGTCGCGCAACTACGGCTGCCACCAGCGCTGGGGCAGCAACTTCCAGGATCCGACGATGGCCACCAAGGACCCGATGTGCTGGCAGGCCTGGCAGGCCAACCCCAACGCGATGTGGAACTGGAACGGCCTGTACCGCGAGAACGTCGGCGGCAACCACCAGGCCGCGATCCCCGACGGGCAGCTGTGCAGCGGCGGGCGCACCGAGGGCGGCCGCTACAACGCCCTCGACGCCGTCGGCGCGTGGCAGGCCGCGACGAAGAGCAGGCAGTTCACCCTGACCATCACCGACCAGGCGCGCCACGGCGCGGACTACCTGCTCGTCTACATCACGAAGCAGGGCTTCGACCCGACGCGGCAGGCGCTCGGGTGGGGCAACCTGGAGCAGGTGACCCGGACGGGCCGCTACGCGCAGGCGGGCACGTACTCGACGCCGGTCAACGCGGGCAGCCGCACGGGGCGGCACGTGGTGTACGTGATCTGGCAGGCCAGCCACCTCGACCAGTCGTACTACCTGTGCAGCGACGTGATCTTCCAGTAGCGCCGTGAGGGGTGCGGCGGTCGTCGCCCGCCGCACCCCGTCCCGCTAGCCCTGGTAGACCCGCACGTAGTCGATGCCGAGCTGCTGCGGGAACTGCGTGGAGCCGTCCGGGTTGCCCGGCCACTGGCCGCCGACGGCCAGGTTCATGATCAGGTAGAACTTGGTGTTGAACACCCAGGTGCGGCCGCCGAGGTCCGCGGGCGTCCTGGTCTGGTAGACGGTGCCGTCGACCAGCCACTGGATCTTGTTGGCCGTCCAGTTGATCGAGAAGGTGTGGTACGCCGCCGACCACGCCTGCCCGTTCTGCCGCGCCGCCCCGATCCCGCCCGCGCCCGAGTAACCGGGGCCGTGGATGGTGCCGTGCACGGTGTTCGGCTCGCGGCCGATGTTCTCCATGATGTCGATCTCGCCGCAGTTGGGCCAGCCGACCTGGCCGATGTTCGCGCCGAGCATCCAGAACGCGGGCCAGATGCCCTGCCCGTACGGCAGCTTCATCCGGGTCTCGATCCGGCCGTACGTCCAGCCGATCTTGTTGTAGGTGGTCAGCTTGCCGGACGTGTACTGGCAGTTGCCGCCGTTCCAGCACGCCATCCCGGAGTTCTCCCGGCGGGCGGTGATGACGAGCTGGCCGGAGCCGTTGAGGGCCACGTTCGACGTTTTGTCCGTGTACGCCTCGAGTTCGTTGTTGCCCCAGCCGCCGGAGCCGTTGCCGATGTCGTAAGCCCACTTGGCGCTGTTGGGCTTGGTGCCGGACGGTCCGTCGAACTCGTCGGACCACACCAGCACCGGCGCGGCGCTTGCGGGCGGGGCGAGCGGTATGGCCAGCAGCAACGCGGCCACGACGAGCAGAACACGACGCAGTGTGGACACTGTGCCTCCTCGGACTACGCAGGGGGCGTCAGTGGGAGCGCTCTCACATCAGCTTGTTCCAGCAGTGTTGCGCTGTGTTCCCACCGGGTCAAGCGGCCAACGGGTGCTACCGCTCCCGGACGTAGAGCGACTGCGCCGTCCGACCGACGGGCCCCAGCAGGTCGTGCACCACGCTCGTGGCCACCCCGACCCCGCCCGGCCCGATCACCGTCGACGCCTCCAGCGCGAACCACGACCCCTGCGGCTCCCGGTGCAGGTGCACGGACAGGTCGGTGTTGATCGCGAACCACTTGCGGATGTCCAACCGGCTGGACACGCCGCTGGCCGAGTCCGCGATCGTGAACAACCGCTGCGACGCCGTCGTCTCCTCGCCCTCCACGGTCGGCATCAACGGCTTCCCCCACACGATCGCGTCACCGGCCGTGAACATGCTCCCGTCGACGGACCGCCAGTCCACCGCGGCCAGGTACCCGCACGACCAGTCGTCGCCGATCTCCATGCGCGGGCACGCGGGCGGCTCCGGCAGCATCCCGGAGAACTCCGACGCGACGGCCGCCGTGTCGCCGCGACTGATCCGCCACGCCTGCGCGCGCAGCACCGGACGCCCGTCGTGCGCCAGTTCGGCGACCAGCAGCTCGACCGACCGCCCCGGCCGTCGCACGGACGCCGACACCGTCAACTCCGCCACGGGCACCGGCCCGAGCACCTCGAACACCACCCGCGACAACACCATGTCCGCGCGCGGCGCGCAGTTCTCCAGTTCTCGCACCAGGAGCGCCGACGGCGGCCCGAGGTGCTGGCTCTCGGTGCTCCACGGCCCGGCCGTGTGCTCGGTCGAGAGGTACCGGTCGTCGCCGAGGCGGCGGAAGAAGCCCGTCATCTAGTCCACCCGGTCCAGCGGGGTCTCGACACTGCCGTCCGGCTCGGGCCAGCCGGGGTAGGGCGGGGGTGTCCCGTCGAACGCCGGGCAGAACGCCTTGTGGTCGCAGTAGTCGCACAGCTTGCTGGGGTTCGGCCGGAAGTCGCCGGTCTTCCCGGCGCGCAGGATCGCCACCCAGATGGCCTCCAGGGTCCGCTCGAACCGGCCCAGCTCCGCCTCGTCCGGCGTGTAGGCGAGCGCTTGGCGGTCCGCGAGGTACATCAGCCGCAACTGCCGGGGGACCACGCCCCGCAGCTTCCACAGCATCAAGGCGTAGAACTTCATCTGGAACATCGCCTTGGCCTCGCCGATCAGCCTCGGCGCGGCCCCGGTCTTGTAGTCGACGACCCGGATCTCGCCGGTGGGCGCGACGTCGACGCGGTCGATGTACCCGCGCAGCAACACCCCGGACGGCAGCTCGGACTCCACCAGCAGCTCCCGCGCGTCCGGCTCGAACCGCCGCGGGTCCTCCAGCTCGAAGTACCCGTCGAGCAGCCCGTCGGCCGACCGCAACCACTCGTCGAGCGCCGGATCGGCGTCCTCGCCCGAGAACAGCCCGGCGAACTCCGGCCGCTCGTTCTTCACCCGCTCCCACGCGGGGCCGAGGAGGTTCTTGGCGACCTCGGGGGTCCGCTCGTCGGCGGGCAACCCGAACAGGTCCTCCAGCACGGCGTGCACCACGGTGCCCCGCACCTGGGCCTTGGTGGGGACCTCGGGCAGTCGGTCGACGGCGCGGAAGCGGTACAGCAGCGGACACTGCTTGAAATCCCCGGCGCGCGACGGCGACAACGCCGGTCGACGCACCGGACGGGCAGAACTCGCGACCGCACTCGTCGCCGCTGGTTCGGACATGGGACGAACGATAGGGGAGACCACCGACAGTCCCGGACCGCCTCCACCCGCGCTCCGCTCGGGACACCCGCTCACACCACGAGACCGCCCGTTGTCGCCGAGTCCGCGCCCGGTGTCCTGTCGAGGCCACCCCAAGGCCCGCCGGTGTTCGTCGACGGGCTGCGCGAAAGGGCTCGGCGGGGGCGGTGTCGCTGGTCGGGGATGTGTCACGGCGGCCGTACACCCGGCCCCTTAGGCTGCGCTGATGGCCACGACGGGCAGTTGGCGGAGGCAGGTCGACCGCGATGGCGGCGTGCTGCTCTTTCGGGCTGCGGGCGTTCCGGTGCTGCTGGCCCCGTCGTGGTGGCTGGGTTCCGCGGCCATCGTGTTGATCTACACGCCGCTGGTCGGCAGGCTGCTGCCCGAGGTGGCCGCGCTCAACGCGTTCCTGATCGCGGCGACCTTCACGCTGTTCCTGGGGCTGTCCGTGCTCGCCCACGAACTGGGGCACTCGTTGACGGCGATCCGCCTGGGGTTGCCCGTGCGGCGGTTGCGGTTGTTCCTGCTCGGTGGTGTGTCGGAGATGATGCGCACGCCCGCCAAACCCGGCCACGAAGGGCTGGTCGCCGCCGCCGGGCCCGTGGTGTCGGTGGGGCTCGCCGCCGCTTTCGGGGTGGCGGCGATGGTCATGGAGCCGGGCACGCCGCTGTGGCTGATCATCGCGCAGACCGCGTTCGCGAACGCCGCGGTGGCGGTGTTCAACCTCCTTCCCGGACTGCCGTTGGACGGTGGCCGCATCCTTCGCGCGGGCATCTGGGCCATCACCGGGCGGCGGGCCGCGGGCACCCGTGCGGCCGTCCTGGGTGGCGGCGTGGTGGCGGTGTCGCTGGTGGCCTGGGCGCTCTGGGGCGTCGGGCGAGGGGATGACGACGCCTGGGTGCGGTTCGGGGTGTGCGTCCTGACCGCCTGGTTCGTCATCGCGGGTGCTCGGGGCGAGATGTCCGCCGAACGTCGGCGCACCTGGCCGGAAGGGCTCACGTTGGCCCAGCTGGTGCAGCCCGTGCTGCAACTGCCCGCGGAGAGCCCGGTGTCCGGGGCGCTCACCGCGTCGGCCGGTCGGGGTGTGGTGCTCGTGCGCGCGGACGGCGTGGCCGTGGGACTGCTGGACCAGGACCTGGCGCGCAGACTGTCCACCCGGTCGCCGCAGGCTCCGGCCGAGCAGGCCGCCGACCCCATCCGGCCGGAGACGGTCCTCCTGGCCGACGAGCCGGGGGAGGAGATCGTGGAACGGGTCCAGGCCACCGCGGCCTGGCAGTTCCTGGTCGTCGACATGGACGGGCGGCCCTCGGGCGTCCTCCGGCGGGAGGACCTCAAGGCCGCGCTGGATCGTCGCTGACCAGACCGGCGTCCTGCGCGAGGATCGCCGCCTGCACGCGGGACCGCAGGTCCAATTTGGTCAGCACGCGCGACACGTGCGTCTTCACCGTCGTCTCGCCGATGTGCAGCCGTCGCCCGATCTGCTGGTTCGACAGCCCCTCCCCGAGGCACGTCAACACCTCGGCCTCGCGCTCGGTCAACAGGTCCAGCGACTTCGGCCGTTGCACCTGGCGCGGCGCCACGGCCGCGAAGTCCCGCATCAGCCGCCGCGTCACGCTCGGAGCAAGGACGCCGTCGCCCGCCGCCACCAGCCGCACCGCGTCGATCAGCGCGGCGGCCTCCACGGACTTCAGCAGGAAGCCGGCAGCCCCCGCCCGCAGCGCCCCGTGCACGTACTCGTCCATGTCGAACGTGGTCAGCACCAGGACGTGGCACACGCCGTCGTCCACCAGCTCCTTGGTGGCGGCGATCCCGTCCATGCCCGGCATGCGGATGTCCATCAGCACCACGTCTGGCCTCAACGAGCGCGCCATCCGGACGGCCGTCGCGCCGTCCGCGGCCTCGCCGACCACCTCGATGCCCTCGCCGCCGCCGAGGATCATCACCAACCCGGACCTGATGGCCGAGTGGTCGTCGGCCACCAGTACCCGCGTGCTCATGCCTCTCCCGCCGTCGGCAACTCGGCCCGGACCCGCCACCGGTCGTCGACCCGGCCCGCGTCCAACGTGCCGCCCACGGCCTGCGCCCGCTCCGACATGCCGACCAGCCCGCTCCCGGTCCCGCGCTTCGCCGATCCGCCGCGCCACTCGCTGTCCACCAGGAGCGTGATCCCCCTGGCCTCGGTCGTCCAGACGATGTCGACCTTCGCGCCCGGCGCGTGCTTCATCGCGTTGGTCAGCGACTCCTGGAGGATCCGGTACGCGGCCAGGTCGACGGCTATCGGCAGCTCGTCGGGCAGCTCGCCGGACACCACCACCCGCAGCCCGGCCGCCTGCGCGGACTCGACCAGCGTCGCCAGCTCGCTCAGCCGTGCCGACGCGGGCTCGTCCAGTGCCTCGTCGTCCGCGCGCAGCACGTCGATCATCATCCGCATCTCGCTCAGCGACTGGATGCTGTTCGCCCGCACGGACCTCAGCACCTTCCCCACGGTCTTCGGGTCGCGCTCGCCCATCGACAGCGCGGCCTCGGACTGGATCGCGATGGCCGAGAGGTGCCCGGCGATCACGTCGTGCAGGTCGCGCGCCATGCGGGCGCGCTCCGCCGTCACGGCCGCCCGGCGGTCCAGCTCCGCGATCCGGGCGAGCTGCTCGGTGTTGCTCCGCATCTGGCGCAGGTTGACCGCCCACCACACCGGCATGACCAGCACCGAGAAGATCTGCAGGCCCGAACCGACCGCCGTGCGCCAGCCCTCGACCGTCAGCGCGATGCCGACCGCGATGCCGATCGCCGTGGTCACCACCAGCCCGATGATGAGCTGGCCGGTGCGCTTGGACCCGCGCAGCGTGGCCATGTGCAGCAGGTCCATCAGCACGATGATCACCGGCGCGCTCAGCCCCAGCGCCACGTCCACGGACGCCGCGGAAAGCGCGATGAACGCGCCCACGAGCGGCGCGCGCGTGCGGAAGAGCTGGCCCACGCACGCGATGCACAGGACGAGCAGGCGCCAGCCCAGCGGCACGTCCGACGGGCCCGCCCACAGCTCGTACAGGTCGAACCGGTAGAGCAGCGCGCCCACGCCGAAGCACGCGGCCGCGATGATCGCGTCGCGGGCCGGGGCGGGGAGTCGGCGCACCCGGCCATCACAGCACACGGGGCCGGTCGGGCGAGTCCTACGAAGTGATGACACCCCGCCGGTACGACCGGAGGACTACACGGGCCGCCCGACCGAGCAGGCTGAGGTCAACGCAACCGACAACGGCAGCCCAGGAGGCAGTCATGATCGCGATCATCGCCCAGGTCCTCGGGTTCGTCATGCTGATCCCGCAGGGCATCCTGCCCATCATCTTCCTCGCCGCGAACGTGCAGTCGAAGAGCTGGTTCCTCGCGCTGTACGTCCCGGAGCCCATGAGCCTGCCCGTGGCCATCGCCTTCGTGGTCGTCGGCGGGCTCCTCGCGTTCTTCGGCACCAGGAGCGTCATCCGCTGGACGTGACCTCCCGGTGTCGGTGCTCATCGCGGCCCCTGAGACCATCGTGCGCTGTTCAGTTCCGCACGTAGCAGGAGGTTTCCCGCGGTGAGCACCGCCAGTGGCCCGTTCCGCCCCGGTGACAGGGTGCAGTTGACCGACCCGAAGGGACGGCACTACACGATCGTGCTCGAACCGGGCAAGGAGTACCACACCCACCGCGGCGCGCTGCCGCACGACAAGCTGATCGGCGAGC
>Ga0247771_1000102_pt1 | contig 34362 bp, 33 predicted proteins | sample UWRJL197509C6_FD_179948 | JGI IMG/M metagenome (GOLD analysis project Ga0247771, IMG submission 179948) | Plant litter microbial communities from Arlington Agricultural Research Station in Wisconsin, United States - UWRJ-L197-509C-6 | ecosystem: Environmental > Terrestrial > Plant litter >... | reverse complement strand
TCCGCGGTCATGGCGGAGGGGAAACACCCGGTCCCATTCCGAACCCGGTAGTTAAGCCCTCCTGCGCCGATGGTACTGCACTGGTGACGGTGTGGGAGAGTAGGTCACCGCGGGGCAATCTTTCCCGATGGGGGACTCCAGAAATGGAGTCCCCCATCGGGCTTTTTGCGTTACGGTCCGGTTCATGGCCGACTTCGTGGTGCACGACGACCTGCCGGACTTCTGGGCCACCGCCGAAGCGCTCTTCACCGCGGATCCGGTCCGCCACACCGTGGCGTTGACCGCTCTCACCCGCAGGCTCGACCACCCGGACCACGACGGTCCGCGGGAGATCCTCGTCACCGCGTACGAGAACGGCGAGCTGCGGGGTGCCGCCGTGCAGATGCCGCCGTACCCGCTGCTGTCGACCGCGATCCCGGTGGACCTGGTGGACGAGTTCGCCCCGGTGGTCCGTCGGCTCGTCCCGAACCTCAGTGGGGTGAACGGCGACCGCGAGTCTGCCGAGGCGTTCGCGGCGGCGTGGCAGCGCCTGACCAGCAGCGAAGTCACCGAGGCGATGGCGCTGCGGCTGCACCGGCTCGGGACTCTCGTGGTCCCGGCCGTTCCCGGTGTCCTGCGCCTGGCGACTCCGGACGACGCCGAACTCCTGGGGCCCTGGTACAGCGCGTTCATGGCCGAGGCCATGAACCACATCACCCGCGACGAGGACGCGGACCCGGTCGTCGAGGTTCGCGAGCAGATCGTCCGCGGCCACGCCCACGCGGTGTGGGAGGTCGACGGCGTTCCCGTCTCCTGGGCCGCGGCCAGTCCACCCGTGCGGGCGATGTCCCGCATCGGGCCCGTTTACACCCCGGCCGAACACCGGGGCCACGGGTACGCCGCCGCTGTCACCGCGGGCATCTCCGCGTGGGCGAGGTCCGCCGGTGCGGACGAGGTCCTCCTCTACACCGACCTCGCCAACCCCACGTCGAACGGCGTCTACCAGCGCATCGGCTTCACCCCGGTCCTGGACGCCACCGAACTCACCTTCGACACCCCCTGACAGGACGCCCGATCGGTCTGTGACGGTCTCGAATGGATCGCACACCCGAACGTCACCACCGGCTTGGTAGCAAGATCACACCCGAGCCGAAGGAGTCCTCCCTTGATCACTCGACGCGCGTTCGCCAGGATCGCCGCGGTCGGCGGGGCGGTGGGCGGCGGTCGGCGGGACCTCGACCGAAGCGGTCGCCACACCGGCGCGGAACCCCGCGGCCGTGGTGCTCGTGCACGGCGCCTACGCGGACGGGTCGTGCTGGGCGGACGTGATCCCGCTGCTCCAAGCCCACGGCGTGGAGGTGTCGTCGGTGCAGAACCCGTTGACCTCGCTGGCCGACGACGCCGCGGCCACCCGTCGGATCCTCGACCAGCAGACGAAGCCGACCGTCCTGGTGGGACACTCGTACGCGGGCAGCGTGATCAGCGAGGTCGGTGACCACCCGGCCGTGAGGTCGCTGGTCTACCTCTCGGCCCGCGCGCCGGAGGCGGGTGAGGACTACCCGGCGCTGGCCGCGCGGTTCCCGACGCCGCCCGCGTCGGAGGGTCTGGTGTTCGTGAACGGGTTCGGGCACCTCACCGAGGACGCGTTCCTCCGGCACTTCGCGAACGGCGTGCACCCGACGCGCGCGAAGGCGCTGCACGCGGTGCAGGGGCACATCGCCCAGACGCTGTTCGGCACCAGGACCACGGCGGCCGCGTGGCGGTCGAAGCCGACCCGCTACCTCGTGACCACCGACGACCGGACCACGTCACCCGAGTTGCAGCGGTTCGTGGCGCGGCGGATGGGGGCGGTGACCACCGAGATCGCCTCCGGCCACCTGTCGATGATCACCCAGCCGCGGGCGGTCGCGAAGCTGGTCCTGGACGCCTAGCCGAGGGTGTCCCGGCCGATGGCCCGGTTCCGCACCGGTGAGGAGAACACGAGCGACGTGGTGGTGTCGCCGTACTTCTGGGCCTGCTCGACGAACGCCTCCAGGTCGCCGGTCGAGCGGCACACCACCCGCAGCGCCCAGCAGTCGTCGCCGGTCACGTGGTCGGCGTCGAGCACCTGGGGCAGTACCACGATCCGCTCGCGGAACCGGGGCGTGTCCAGCGACCGCACGCGCACCCGCACCACGGCCTCGATGGGCAGGCCTAGGAGCCGCACGTCCACGACCGCCCGGTACCCGACGATCACCCCGAGCTGCTCCAGCCGCCGCACGCGCTCGGTCGTCGCGGGCGCGGACAGCGCCACGCGCCTGCCCAACTCGGTGAACGTCATCCGCCCGTCCTCCTGGAGCAGCCCGATGAGCTTCCAGTCGACCTCGTCGAGTTCCACCGGGGAATCGTAGGCGGAAACGGCTCCACGGCTGGACTTTCCCCTGGGCCGACGGGATTCCTCCGACAAGGATTGGGGCATGACGAACACGTTGCGCTTCCCGCCCGCCGAGCCCGCCGCCGCTGCCGCGTTCTTCGCCGCCGAACTCGCCTTCGAGGCCGACCCGGACGACGTCGTCCGCGATCTGGAAAGCGGTGCGGCGCAAGGATTCCAACTGGTCGAGACGCGCAGCGCGGAGGCGTTCGCGCACTCGCGGATCCCGACGGCCATCCACCTCGACCACCGGGAGATGGATGAACTGTCCACGAAGGACTTGGACCGCGATCTGGTGTACGTCTGCTACTGCGAGAGCTTCCAGTGCAACGCCGCCACGAAGGGCGCGCTGCGGCTCGCGCGGCTGGGGTTCCGGGTCAAGCGGCTCTCCGGCGGCATCACGGCGTGGCGGGCCGCGGGCTACCCGGTCGAGGGCGACTCGGTGGGCGAGAGCGGTCACACCGGGGTCCGCTGCGCCTGCTGAGCGGCGCAACCTACGCTCGAACGCGTGACCGCACCTTGTTTGCTCGTGCTCCAACCCGATGCCCACGGCCCGCTCGGCGCTCTTGAGGACTGGCTGACCGCCGCGGGCGCCGAAGTGCACGTCGTCCGGGTGTTCGAGGAGCCCGTGCCGGAGACCCTCGACGGCTACCAGGGCGTCGTCTGCCTCGGCGGCCGCATGGGCGCGCTGGACGACCTGGACTTTCCGTGGCTCGCCGACGTCCGCAAGCTGCTGTCGCAGTCGGTGGCGAGGAAGGTCCCGGCGCTCGCGATCTGCCTCGGCTCCCAGCTGCTGGCCGCCGCGACCGGTGGGCAGGTGCGGCGCGGGCCCAAGGGCCCCGAGGTGGGGATCTCGCTGGTCGCGAAGCGGGACGTGTCCAGCCGCGACCCGCTGTTCGCCGACCTGCCGTGGACGCCGGACGTGATCCAGTTCCACGGCGACGAGGTGCACGTCCTGCCGCCGACCGCCGAGCACCTCGCGGCCTCGCCGAAGTACGACCACCAGGCGTTCCGCGTCGGCGAGAGCGCGTACGGCCTCCAGTTCCACATCGAGACGACGCCCGAGGTGGTGCTGGGCTGGGTGGAGCACGCCCCGGAGATGGCGGCGCTCGCCCGGCCCGGCTCGTTCACGCCCGAGCGCCTCGCCGAGGCGCACGCGGACCTGGCCGAGGTGTGGCAGCCGTTCGCCGAGCGGTTCGTGCGCTTGACCAGCGGCGAGTTGAAGCCCGGTGGGCACGGCGGTATCGAGCTCCCCCTGGTGTGATGAACCTTTCTCCCTACGTTCGCATGGCCTGCGTTTACCTGGACGACAGGTAGCGTTCATCCACGACTGTGTCGGTTCAGCCGGGGGAATCAGAGTGGATGCCTCACTTCTCGTCGTCATCGTGGTCATCACGGCGTTGGCCTTCGACTTCACCAACGGTTTTCACGACACCGCGAACGCGATGGCCACGTCCATCGCGACCGGCGCTCTCCGCCCGAGAACCGCTGTCGCCCTGTCCGCCGTGCTCAACCTGGTCGGGGCGTTCCTGTCGGTCGAGGTGGCCAAGACCATCTCGGGCGGCCTCGTCGACGACACCAAGATCACCCCGGCGATCGTGTTCGGCGGCCTGATCGGCGCCATCATGTGGAACCTGGTGACCTGGTACGTCGGCCTGCCGTCGAGCTCGTCGCACGCCCTGTTCGGCGGCCTGATCGGCGCGACCTGGGTGTCGTCCGGCGCGGACGCCGTGCACTTCGCCAAGGTCGTCGACAAGGTGCTGGTGCCCGCCATCGCGGCGCCGCTGGTCGCGGGGGTCGTGGCGCTGCTGGCGACGGTCCTGACCTACCGGCTGACCCGCTCCACCCGTGCCTCCGTCGCGGACAAGGGGTTCAAGGTCGGGCAGGTGGCGTCGGCCGCGCTGATGTCGCTCGCCCACGGCACGAACGACGCCCAGAAGACGATGGGCATCATCACCCTGACGCTGATCACGGCCGGGACGCTGCCCGCGGGCGCGGGCCCGCCGGTGTGGGTGATCCTGAGCGCGGGCGTCGCGATCGCGCTGGGCACGTACCTCGGCGGCTGGCGGATCACCCAGACCCTGGGCAAGGGCCTGACCACGATCGAGGCCCCGCAGGGCTTCGCGGCCCAGACCAGCGCGGCGACCGTGATCATGGCGTCGTCGCACCTCGGGTTCGCGCTGTCCACCACGCACGTCGCGTCCGGCGGCATCATGGGCTCCGGCCTCGGTCGCCAGCGGGACGGCGTGCGGTGGAACGTCGCCGGTCGGATGGCGATGGCGTGGCTGTTCACGCTGCCCGCCGCGGGTGTCGTCGGCGCGCTGGCCGGTCTGCTGGCCGGTCGCGGCACGGTCGGGGTGGTGCTGGTGGCGGTCATCGGCGTCGTCGTGGCGGTCGTCATCTGGATCCTGTCCCGCCGCGAGCCGGTGCGGCCGGAGCACGTGGTGGACGAGATCGCGGCGCAGTCGGAGACGCACAAGCTGGACGTGGCGGCATGAAGGTCGACTGGATCGCGTTGGGCACGGTCTTCGCGGTGAGCATCGCGGTCGTGCTGGGGCTGGTGCTGCTGTTCTCGGTGGGCCTGCGCGGTGTGTCGGCGCGCGAAGCGGCCCGCGAGAACGGCGGCACGGGCGTCGGCGGCACGGTCACCGCGGGTCTCGGCTTCGCCGCGTGCGCGGCCGTGGTGCTGTTCGGGATCTACCTGATCGTTGCCGCCTGACCGCTCGTCCTCGAGCGGGCGGGACTACGGTGGTCAGCGATGAGCGATCCGTCCCGCGCGTCCGCTTCACCCGCCAGATTCGGGCTGACCGGGCCACGCAGTGAAGAAGAGCTCCGCGCGACCGGCTGGTGGGCCGACGGCCGTCCGGCGAGCGGGGCGGAACCGGTGTTGCTGGCCTTGTCGCGCAGCCCCGACCCCGATCTCGCGCTGCGGGGCGTCGACCGCGTCCGAGTGGCGCTGGGCGACGGGTGGGCCGAGCTGTCCGACGCCGTGCGCGACGACCCGGTGCTGCGCGGGCGGCTGCTGGCCGTGCTCGGCTCGTCGACCGCGCTCTCGGACTTCCTGGTGGCCAACGCGAAGCGCTGGCGGCTGCTCTCGGGCACCGAGTCCGTCGACGTCGACCGGTTCACGGCGACGCTGACCGACGCGGTCGCGGACCTGCGCGACCAGGAGGCCATCCGCACGCTGCGGCTGGAGTACCGGGCGCTGCTGTGCCTGGTCGCGGCCGACGACCTGGCGCACGTGGTGGACCCGGACCTGCCGTTCGTCGGCTACGACGAGGTGGCGAGCCAGATCTCGGACCTCGCGGTGGCGGCGCTGCGCGCGGCGCTGGCCGTGGCGTTCGCCCAGACCCACCGCTCGGCCGAGTGCACCCTGTCGGTGATCGCGATGGGCAAGTGCGGCGCGCGCGAGCTGAACTACGTGAGCGACGTCGACGTGGTGTTCGTCGGCGAGGGCGACATCGGCGTGGCGACCCGCGTGGCCAGCACGATGATGCAGATCGCGGGCCAGGCGTGCTTCGAGGTCGACGCCGCGCTGCGCCCCGAGGGCAAGGCGGGCGCGCTGGTCCGGACGTTGGACGGGCACGCCTCCTACTACAAGCGGTGGGCGCGGACGTGGGAGTTCCAGGCGCTGCTCAAGGCCCGGCCGGTCGCCGGTGACGAGGACCTGGGCAGGCAGTACCTGGAGGTCGTGCGGCCGCTGGTGTGGACGGCGGCGGACCGCGACAACTTCGTGGTCGACGTGCAGGCCATGCGGCGGCGCGTCGAGGACCACGTGCCGAGCGAACTGGTGCGGCGGGAGCTGAAGCTCGGCCGCGGCGGGCTGCGGGACGTCGAGTTCGCGGTGCAGCTGCTGCAACTCGTGCACGGCCGCGGCGACGAGGCGTTGCGGATCACGGCGACCACGCAGGCGTTGGCGGTGCTGGGCAAGGGCGGGTACATCGGTCGCGAGGACGCGGTGGACTTCGGCCGCTCGTACCGGTTCCTGCGCACGCTGGAGCACCGGTTGCAGTTGCAGAAGATGCTGCGCACGCACCTGTTCCCGGCGGACGACGACGCGGTCGGGCTGCGGTGGCTGGCGCGCGCCACCGGGCTGGCGGCCGAGGGGCGGCTGTCGGAGAGCCAGGTGCTGCTCGCGGAGTTCCGCAGGCACGGCAACCAGGTGCGGCGGCTGCACGAGAAGCTGTTCTACCGGCCGCTGCTGGAGGCCGTGGCGAACGTGCCGACCGAGGCGTTGCGGCTGACGACGAAGGAAGCCGTCGCCCGGTTGGCCGCGCTGGGATACGCCGCGCCGGACGGGGCGCTGCGGCACATCCAGGCCTTGACGGCGGGCATGTCCCGCCGGTCCCGCATCCAGGGCGCGCTGCTGCCGTTGCTGCTGGACCTGTTCGCCACGACGCCGGATCCGGACGGCGGGCTGCTGGCGTACCGCAAGGTGTCCGAGGCGCTGGCCGAAACCCCGTGGTACCTCAGGCTCCTGCGCGACGAGGGCGCGGTCGTGCAACGGCTGGCGGCGCTGCTCGGCACGTCGAAACTGGTGCCGGACCTGCTGGTCCGCGCGCCCGAGGTGCTGCCGATGCTGGCGGACACCGAGGCGCTGGTGGGGCGTGACCCGATGACCGTCGGGAACCCGTTGCGCAGCGCGGTGGCCCGGCACAACTCGCTGGAACGGGCGGTCGCGGCGGCGAGGTCGTTGCGGCGGCAGGAGATGCTCCGCATCGCCAGCGCGGACCTGCTGGAACTGGTGACGCTGCGGACGGTGTGCGTCTCGTTGTCCGAGGTGTGGGTCGCGGTGATGCAGGCCGCGCTGGACGCGGCGGTGCGCGCCGCCGGTGACGTGCGGCCCGCGCGGGTCGCGGTGATCGGCATGGGCAGGCTCGGCGGTCGGGAACTGGGCTACGGCTCGGACGCCGACGTGCTGTTCGTGTGCGAGCCGGTGGAGGGCGCGACCGACGGGGAGGCCCTGAAGTACGCCAGCTCCCTGGCCGAGACCGTGCGGCGGCTGCTCGGGTCGCCGAGCCAGGACCCGGCGCTCCAGGTGGACGCCGACCTGCGGCCGGAGGGCAGGCAGGGGCCGCTGGTCCGGACGTTCGAGTCGTACCGGGCGTACTACAAGCAGTGGGCCGAGGTGTGGGAGGCGCAGGCGTTGCTGCGCGCCCGGCCGATCGCGGGCGACGAGGGCCTCGGCGAGCGGTTCATCGAGATGATCGACCCGATCCGCTACCCCGAGGGCGGGCTGGACGCGACGTCGGTGCGCGAGATCCGGCGGATCAAGGCGCGCGTCGACGCCGAACGGCTGCCGCGCGGCGCGGACCCGAGCACGCACACGAAACTCGGCCGCGGCGGGCTCGCGGACGTGGAGTGGACCATCCAGCTGCTCCAGCTCCAGCACGCGCACGCCGTGCCGTCGTTGCGCACGCCGTCGACGATCCACGGCATCAGGGCGGCGACGGAGGCGGGGCTGCTCGACGCGGCCGACGCCGAGGAGCTGACGAACGCCTGGTCGATGGCCACGCGGGCGCGCAACGCGGTGATGCTGGTCAAGGGCAAACCCGGTGACCAGCTGCCGACCGCGGGACGGGACCTGACGGCCGTGGCGGCCGTGATGCGGCATCGCGCGGGCACGGATCCGGGGGAGTTCCTGGACGAGTACCGGCGCACGACCCGGCGGGCCCGCGCCGTCATCGAGCGCGTCTTCTACGACTCGTAGAGACTGGAGTCGATCACTGCCGGAACCGGAGTGAGGAGACGCGGTTGTGAAAGCGATGGCGCAGGACGTGTTCGGCGACGCGGACGTGATGGCGTTGCGGGAACTGCCGGACCCGCTGGTCGGGCCGGACCGGGTGCTGGTCGAGGTCAGAGCCGCGGGCGTGAACCCGGTGGACGCCGCCGTGCGCGCGGGCTACCTGCAAGGGCTGCTGCCGCACCACTTCCCGCTGGTCCCCGGCTGGGACGTGGCCGGGGTCGTCGTCTCGACCGGGCACGCGGTGACGGGGTTCGCGCCAGGTGACGAGGTGTTCGGCTACCAGCGGCAGGACCACGTCCGGGACGGCACGTACGCGTCGCTGGTCGCGGCCACCGAGCGGGGCTTGGCGCGCAAGCCCGCGTCGATGAGCTTCGAGGAGGCGGCGGGGCTGGCGTTGTGCGGGCTGACGGCGTTGCAGTCGTTGCGGGCCGTGGGCGTCGGGCCGGGTGACGCGGTGCTGGTGCACGCCGCCGCGGGCGGTGTCGGGCACCTCGCGGTGCAGATCGCGCGGGCGTTGGGCGCGGAACGGGTGCTGGGCACGGCGTCGCCGCGCAACCACGACTTCGTGCGCTCGCTGGGCGCGGAACCCGTGGCGTACGGCGACGCGCTGGTCGACAACGTGGCCGAGGCGGTCGGCGGCGACGGGCGGGTCGACGTGGCGTTCGACTGCGTGGGCGGCGCGGCGCTGGGCGATTCCCCGGCGCTGGTGCGGGATCCGGCCCGAATAGTGTCCATTGTGGACGACAACGTGCTCGGCCTCGGTGGGCGGTACGTGTTCGCGAAGCCGGTCGCCGCCGACCTGGAGTGGCTGGCGGCGCGGGTCGACGAGGGCGTGCTGCGGGTCGAGGTGCAGCAGACGTTCCCGCTGGCCGAGGCCGTCGACGCGCACCGGCTGCTCGACGGCGGCCACGTGCGCGGCAAGGTCGTGCTGACGGTGTGAGAACGCCGCTGGGCCCCGTGCGGATCGCACGGGGCCCAGCGGTTGGTTCGGTTGATCAGTCTTCGGCGGGGGCGTCGTCGTCCTCGTCGTCATCGGGGTCGACGGCCGGGGCGTTGGTGTAGATCTCGATGACCCACTCCTCGACCAGCGTGTCGTCGGAGTCGTCGTCGGGGACGAGGCGGTTGTAGACGCGGACACCCAGGTCGAGCGTGTCGGCCGCGAGCACCGCCTCGACGGCCTCGGCCGCGGAGTCGACGATCTGGGTGGAGAGCAACTGCGGGGCGTGGAATTCGGCTACGTCATCAGACACCGCGCGACCCTAACTCGCGGGTCCGGGCCCCGCGCGGCCAGCCCCGCGCCGTTCACCGGATGTTCCGCCGGTTGGACGTGAGACCACCCGGTCTACGACGGTGCGTTCGGATTTGCTCACAGAGCGTCGAATAGTGTGAACGAAATGCCCGTTCGCATTGACGTCGGCCGTTGTTCATGTCAAGACTGACTCGGTTCAACGGAGACACATTCACGTTAGTACGCCGCGCGCCCGGACGAAGGACGTCATGGACGACGAGATCCAACACCTCAGGAAGACCAACACGGTCCTCAAGATCAGCCTGGTCATGCTCGGAGTGCTCGTGCTCCTCGGCGTCATCCAGGCGGTCACCGCGGGCACGGTCGGGGTGGGCGCGTTGAGCGTCAACCTGAGGGACACCACGGGACAGGCCCCGTCCGCGACCAGTGAGACGCCTAGCGGCCAGGGCGGCCTCAACGGCGCACTCGGCTCCACCACTGCCGAGTCCTCGGAGACCTCCACCACGCCCAGCGCCGAGACCAAGGTCGTCACCGGCTCGTTCAAGCAGGCGAGAGGCCTGCTGACCGTCGAGGTCACCAAGGTCGAGAACCAGGGCGGACGCGTCAAGCTGTCCATCACGGCCGTCAACGCCAGCACCGCGAAGATGGACCTGCCCCTCGGCCCGTTCAAGGCCGTGGACGACCAGAAGCGCGAGTACGGCGCCTCCCTCGCCACCAGCAAGTGGCCGGTGAGCATCGCCAAGGGCGCCAGCATCACCGGCACCGTGGAACTCGACCAGAACATCGGCAAGACCGCGAAGACGATCGACATCGCCTTCAACGGCATCACCGGCTCCCTCGCACCGACCGGCGGCGCGGTAGCGGTACCCGGCATCGAGATTCCCCGCTAGACCACTCGATCCACGAAAGCCCTCGAACACGAGTTCGGGGGCTTTCGCCATTTCCGGACGAATTCCTCCGAGCGGTGGAGTTTCGGACAACGCGGATTCTTCGTGGGGGATTCACGGATTCTTGGAGAGGGTGGGCCCGGTACCTTGCCCGAGAGGATCATGTCGACCGACGGCGGACGGGCGCGAGCGTGGAGACCTTCGAGGCGAGGGGGGCGTTGCGCCTGTTGGCGGAACTCGACGCCGTGCACGCCGAACTGCGGCGGTTCACGGACGGGCTGATGGGAAGGACTGGTTCGGCGGCGACGTGGAGCTGGTGCACTCGGTGCACACCGACGTTGAAGGGGACGGCGTCCGGGTGACGAGCCACCACCGGTTCGGGATGCTGATCGACGGCGGGCCGGACCTGAACGAGCTGTCGGTGTCCTGCGGCCTCCTGGTGGCCGCGTCGGCGTTCCCCTGCGACCTCGTGATCGAAGCGGACTTCGACACACCGGCGGGCATCCTCCCGGAGGGCAGGACCACCCTGCGGAGCGAGCACGCGTCACCGGAGAACCTCTCCGAGGCCCTGAAGAGCTTCAGGGACCACGCGAACCTCGCCATCGGCGCACCGGAGCTGTTCTCCGGGCCGGCCATCCGGAGCGCGGTCGGAAACGTCTGAGGCCCCCGTGCGGATCGCACGGGGGCCTCAGACGTTCAGCTGGCTACGCGTCACACGTCGTAGTACAGGGCGAACTCGTACGGGTGCGGGCGGAGGCGGAGCGGGTCGATCTCGTGTTCGCGCTTGAGGGCGATCCAGGTCTCGATGAGGTCCGGCGTGAAGACGCCGCCCTCGAGGAGGAACTCGTGGTCGGCCTCGAGGCTGTTGAGCACGGCGTCGAGCGTGGCCGGGACCTGCTTGACGTCCTTGGCCTCCTCGGGCGGGAGCTCGTAGAGGTCCTTGTCGATCGGGGCCGGGGGCTCGATCTTGTTCTTCACGCCGTCCAGGCCCGCCATCATCATGGCGGCGAAGGCCAGGTACGGGTTGCCCGAGGAGTCGGGGCAGCGGAACTCGATGCGCTTGGCCTTCGGGTTGTTGCCCGTGATCGGGATGCGGACGCACGCCGAGCGGTTGCGCTGGGAGTAGACCAGGCTGACCGGGGCCTCGTAGCCGGGGACCAGGCGGTGGTAGGAGTTCACCGTGGGGTTGGTGAACGCCAGCAGCGACGGCGCGTGGTGCAGGATGCCGCCGATGTAGTGGCGGGCCGTGTCCGACAGGCCGGCGTAGCCGGACTCGTCGTGGAACAGCGGCGCGCCGTCCTTCCACAGCGACTGGTGCGTGTGCATGCCGGAGCCGTTGTCACCGAACAGCGGCTTGGGCATGAACGTGACCGTCTTGCCCTCGGCGTGGGCGCGGTTCTTGATGATGTACTTGAAGAACTGCAGGTCGTCGGCCGCGTGCAGCAGCGTGTTGAACCTGTAGTTGATCTCGGCCTGACCGGCGGTGCCCACCTCGTGGTGCGCGCGCTCGACGGAGAAGCCCGAGGCCTCCAGGTCGAGGACCATCTTGTCGCGCAGGTCGGCGTAGTGGTCGGTCGGGCTGACGGGGAAGTAGCCGCCCTTGTACTTGACCTTGTAGCCCTTGTTGCCGCCCTCTTCCTCGCGGCCCGTGTTCCACCAGCCGGAGATCGAGTCGATCTCGTGGAACGACTTGTTCTCCTTGTTCTCGAACCGGATCGAGTCGAAGATGTAGAACTCGGCCTCGGAACCGAAGAACGCGGTGTCGGCGATGCCGGACTCGGCCAGGTACTGCTCGGCCTTGCGCGCGATGTTGCGCGGGTCGCGGCTGTACGCCTCGCGGGTGAACGGGTCGTGCACGAAGAAGTTGATGATCAGCGTCTTCTCGATCCGGTACGGGTCGAGGCGGGACGTGGCCAGGTCGGGCAGCAGCAGCATGTCCGACTCGTGGATCGACTGGAAGCCCCGGACCGAGGAACCGTCGAACGCCAGACCCTCCGCGATCGCGTCCGCGTCGAAGGCCGACACCGGGAGCGTGAAGTGCTGCATCACGCCGGGAAGGTCGCTGAACCGCACGTCGACGAACTTCACGCCTTCGTCGGAGATGTACTTCAGGACCTCGTCGGAATTCTTGAACACCCTCGTCGACTCCTCACGTCTTGAGTGCTGTGCTGTCCGCTAGCCCTGTCGACTTCGAGCGGGCGCGGTTGTACGCCGTCACGGGATCGCGGCCGGCCATCGAGGGTGACGCTATGTCGCCGGTGTTGCCCAGCCGTCACTCTGATGTTTCGCCAGTGTTAACGGGGCACGCACCGGGGGCAAGCCGACCTGCCGGTACTCACCGAGTGAGCACGGCACTACTCTGTAGGTGTGAGCAAATGGACCGGTTCGTGGCTTTCGGGCCCGCGCAGCGTCCTGGAGCCGGGAGCGGATTCCGGCGACGGGACCGGCCAGCGCTTCAAGGGTGAACGCCTCGGGCTGCCGCAGAGCGGCCCCGGCTCGATCGCGTCCAGCGGTCGCCGCGCGTTCGCGATCCTCACCGACTTCCTGCTGGCAGCGGGCGTGGCGGGCCTGTTCACCTACCCCGACCTGCCGCGCAACTGGAGCCTGCTGTCCTGGTTCGCGATCACGATCGTCGCCGTCGCGTTCTTCGGCTTCACCCCCGGCCACGCGATCTTCGGCCTCCGGGTGGCACGGCTGGACGGTTCCCCGCTGGTGGGCCTGCCGAGGGCCGCGCTGCGCACCGGGCTGATCTTCCTGGTCATCCCCGCTGTGATCTGGGACGCGGACGGCCGCTGCCTGCACGACAAGGCGAGCAACACCGTGGTGATCCGAGTCCGCTAGGACTTGCTGAGACCCCTCGGTAGGACTTGCTGAGACCCCTCGGTAGGACTTGCTGAGACCCCTCGGCAGGACTTGCCGAGACCCCTCGGTCGGAGGACTTGGCCCAGCTCACGGAGAGCTTGCTCGTACGAATCCGGTCCTGCTCACAAAGGCGCTGTCCGAGCGAAAATGTGCAGCTCCTATAAAGTTGCTGGCTCTGAAAAAGTACTGACAGTGAAAAAGTATGGGCCGTGGAAAAATGCGGCCGACGAAGAAGCCCCGATCACGCATCGTGATCGGGGCTTCTTCGCGTGAGTGGGGGTCGCTCAGCGCCTGCGCATGGTGCGTTGGACGCTGCGCATCTTCGCGCCCGCGGGCATCGGGCCCTTGGGCAGCGCCGCGCCGCGGCTCGCGAGGGCGGCGAGCCTGCCCTCGATCGTGTCGACCTGGGCGGTCGTGATGTTGCGCGGCAGCTTCATGAGGTAGCCCTGCAGCTTGCGCAGCGGGAGCTGGCCCTCCTCGGAGCCGACGGTCACGTCGTAGATCGGCGTCTCGCCGATCACCCGCGACACGCGCTTCTTCTCCTGCGCGAGCAGCGCCTTCACCCGGTGCGGAGCGCCCTCGGCGACCAGCACGACACCGGGTCGCCCGATCACGCGGTGCACCGCGTCGAGCTGCGTCGTCCCCGCGACGGCGGGCGTGACCCGCCACTTGCCGCGCAGGTTCTCCAACGCCCACGCCGCCGCACCCGGCTGGCCGTCCGCCTTCTTGAAGACGTTCGCCTGGACCCGACGCCCGAAGATGATCACCGCCAGCAGCGCGCCGAGCGCGATGCCCATCGGCAGGAACACCCACTGCATGTCGAAGATGAAGCCGATGCCGAACGCCAACGCCGTCGCGCCGAGCACCGCTCCCGCCATCAGCGGCACAAGGGCCTTGTCCTCGCGGCGTTGCATCTTGAACGCCTCGAAGATCTGCCCGCGCTTGGCGCGAGAAGCCGCGCGCCGCGCCTTCTTCGCCTCCTTGGCAGCCGTCTTGTCCACTTTGGCAGCCTTGTCCTGCTTACCAGCCATGCCCACCAGGATACGGCTGTGACGACATCACGTTCACCGCCTCCCACAATCGTTGCCGGACTGTCTGCGAGACTGCTCCGCATGGACCCGCTGCTGGAGGGACTCGACCCGGAACAGCGCGCCGCGGTGGAGGCCCCGCGAGGGCCCGTCTGCGTGCTCGCGGGTGCGGGCACCGGCAAGACCCGCACGATCACCCACCGCATCGCCTACCTGGTCCAGCGCGGGCACGTCGCCCCTGGTCAGGTCCTCGCGGTCACGTTCACCGCGCGAGCGGCGGGGGAGATGCGCACGCGCTTGCGGGCGCTCGGCGTGACGGCCGCGCAGGCCCGCACGTTCCACGCCGCCGCGCTGCGGCAGCTCCGCTACTTCTGGCCGCGGGTAGTCGGCGGCGACCAGTGGCAGCTCGTCGAGGGCAAGCTGCGGCTCATCGCGCAGGCCGCGAACCGGGTGGGTGCGCCGACGTCGCCGGAGTCGCTGCGGGACATGGCCAGCGAGATCGAGTGGTCGAAGGCGTCGCTCATCACGCCGGAGGGCTATCCGCAGGCCGCGGCGAGCAAGAACCGGGACACGCCCGTGCCGTCCGAGCAGCTCGTCCTCGTCTACCAGGCGTACGAGCAGCTCAAGAACCGCGCGCAGATGCTCGACTTCGACGACCTGCTGCTGCACACGGCCGCCGCGCTGGAGGAGCACAGTGACGTGGCGGACGAGTTCCGCGACCGCTACCGGTGCTTCGTGGTCGACGAGTACCAGGACGTCACGCCGTTGCAGCAGCGCGTGCTCGACGCGTGGCTCGGGCAGCGCGACGACCTGACCGTCGTCGGCGACGCCAACCAGACCATCTACTCGTTCGCGGGCGCCTCGCCGCGCCCGCTGCTCGACTTCGGCCGCCGGTTCCCCGAGGCGCACGTCGTGCGGCTGGAGCGCGACTACCGGTCGACGCCCGAGGTCGTGGGCCTGGCGAACGAGGTCATCAAGTGGGCTCGCGGCCGTCCGGCGGGTTCACGGCTCCAGCTCATCGGGCAGCGCCCGTCCGGGCCGCGGCCGACGTTCACCGAGTTCGGCGACGAGCCCGAAGAGGCCGCGATGGTCGCCCAGCGCGTGCGCAAGCTGCTCGCCGAGGGCGTGTCCGCGAGCGAGATCGCGATCCTGTACCGGGTGAACGCGCAGTCCGAGGTGTTCGAGCAGGCGCTGACCGAGCTGGACATCCCGTACCAGGTGCGCGGCGGCGAGCGGTTCTTCGCGCGCAACGAGGTCCGGCAGGCGATGGTGGCGCTGCGGACCGCGAGCCGCACGCCCCCCGAGGGCGACCTGCCCAGCCAGGTGCGGCAGGTGCTCGCCCGGCTCGGTCTGTCCGACGAGCCGCCCGCCGGTGGTTCCGCGCGGGAGAAGTGGGAGTCGCTGCTCGCGCTGGTCGAACTGGCCGAGGAGCTGGCGACCGTCGTCGAGGGCGCGGACCTCGCCCGGTTCGCCGTCGAGCTCGACCTGCGCGCCGAGGCGCAGCACCCGCCGACGGTGGAGGGCGTGACGCTCGCCTCGCTGCACGCCGCGAAGGGCCTGGAGTGGGACGCGGTGTTCCTCGTCGGGCTCGTCGAGGGCACGATGCCGATCATGCACGCGGACGGCGACGACGCGGCGATCGAGGAGGAGCGCAGGCTCCTGTACGTCGGCGTCACCCGCGCGCGGGAACACCTCTGGCTGTCGTGGGCGCTGGCCCGCGCGGCGGGCGGCCGCAAGTACCGGCGGCGCAGCCGGTTCATGTACGGCCTCGTGCCCGACGACCACCCCGCCGCGCTCGGCGCGAAGCGGGAACCGCTGCAGAAGCGGCCCGCGCCGGTGTGCCGGGTGTGCGAATCCACGCTGGTCGGGACGCAGGCCATCAAGCTCGGCCGGTGCGGGAAGTGCCCGTCCGATGTGGACGAGGAGCTGCTCGTGCGGCTGCGGGTCTGGCGGGCCGCGCGCGCCCGTGAGCTGAAGGTCCCGTCCTACGTCGTGTTCACCGACGCGACCCTCGTGGCGATCGCCGAAGTGCGGCCTGCGGACAACGCCGGACTGGTCTCGATCTCCGGCATCGGGGCCTCGAAGCTCGACAAGTTCGGAGCCGACGTACTGGGCGTTGTCCAGGGCGAACGGTGAAAATCCATCCGATCGGAAGAGATTTCGAAAAAGCGGTTGCACGCCTCCTACGAGGCCTCGTAACCTGCTGATGCCGGGCACGGAGTGCCCGACTGGGGAAGAGAACGAAACCGACTTGCCAACCACGAGCCCGTTGATGGAGGTGACCACTGTGAAGACTCTCAACCTCTTCGCGATGCCCGGTCACCTCTCGGCCGGGGTCGTTTGCGTGTCGCCGATGGAACTCGCTGCGGGGCAGAAGTCTGCCCGCGTTCGCCACGCCCAGCCGTGGAGCGCCGAGCGAGGCCTGCTGATCCAGCTGCCGACCGTCTACACGGGCGGCACTCCTGCGAACACGACCGTTGTGGCCGTGGACGTTGCGGATGTCATCACCGCCGGCGTCACCACCGAGAACAACTCGATCACTGCGCCGTCCGCGCACGAGCGAAGTAGAACCTGACACAGGACTGTCAGGACTACCTGGCTCACCTAGGCCGCGGACCCACACAGGGACCGCGGCCTTTTTGCTGTCTGAAACAACCCCATCGCAGTACCCCGACAGGAGTTCACCTGATGTTGACCGCAACCGTTCCGATAACCAGCGGAACGTTTCCCGAGGCCACCGACCACGGCGGAGCGGGTGTCGCGTGTCTGATCGACACCGCCCCCGACGCCGGTCTCGACCTGCCCTGCCGCACCAACAACCCCGACCTGTGGTTCGCGGACGCCCCCGCCGAACTCGAGAAGGCCAAGACGTTCTGCGTCGGCTGCCCCGTGATCGCCGAGTGCCTCGCCGGAGCACTGGCTCGCCACGAGCCGTGGGGTGTCTGGGGTGGCGAGATCTTCGAGCGCGGTGCCGTCATCGCGCGCAAGCGTCCTCGTGGCCGTCCTCGCAAGGACGCCGCACCTGTTGTTCCCGCGGCGCCCGCCGCGACCGTTGTCCGGGGGGCTACCAGCCAGGAGGCCGCCGCGTGACCACGAACCGAATCACCAGCGACGAACTGCACCACCTCGACCACAAGAACCAGGGGATCGGCCGAATGTTGCTCCATGAAGACCTCGCACGTGCCCGAATGCGAGATTCCGAAAATCTCGCTGAACGCCAACGACTGGCCCACCGGCTGGTCGTCGCCAACCGTTGGCGTCGACTGTCCGGCTGGGCCCAGAAGCGGGCGCTCCGCTCAGCTCGCGAACTCTGATCCGAGCGACTCCGGCCGCTCTCCCCATTTCGACGGGAGAGCGGCCGGAGTCATGGGTACGGTGCGGAGGTGGCACGACACTCGCACGGACACACGCACGACGGAATCGACTGGCCTTCGCGGTTGATCGCGATGCGCCGCGCCGACGAGCTGCACGCGGACGCCCTGCGCGTCGTCGCCAGACGACTCGTCCGGGCACTGCCGGACAACCCGACCGTCATCGACGTCGGTTCCGGCGCGGGCGGCATGAGCGTCGCCCTCACCGAAGCGCTGTGCGCCCGTGGCGGAGGCACGGTCGTGCTGGTCGACGCCGTCCCGGAACTGCTGGACGCCGCCACCACCGCGGCCCGCGCCGCCGCCAGCTACGAGTCGGACAGCACGACCACCACGGTCCGCGTCCGCCCGGTGCTGGCCGACATCGCCACCGAACAGCCGACGGAGTTCGCCGCCGCGGCCCACCTCGTGTGGGCCTCGAACGTCCTGCACCACCTCCCGGACGAACGCCAAGGCGCCCTCAACCTCATCGCCGCCCTCGCACCCGGCGGCTGGTTCGCCCTCGCCGAAGGCGGCCTGGAAACCCGCTGCCTGCCGTGGGACCTCGGCGTCGGCGAGCCCGGCCTGCAAGACCGCCTGGCCGCTGCCCGCGCCCAGTGGTTCACCCGCATGCGCGACCAGATCCCCAACGCCGTCCGCCTCACCAGCGGCTGGAACGTCGTCCTCGCCGAAGCAGGCCTGCACGACGTCACCGCCTTCAGCTACACCGTCGACCACCCGGCCCCCACGAAACCGGTCGTCCGCGACTCCATCGAAGACTGGCTCCGCTGGCGCGCCGACGTCACCGGCGACCTCCTCCACCCCGCCGACCGCACAGCCGTCCGCACCCTCCTCGACCCCCGCGACCCGAACTACATCGGCCTGCGCGAAGACGTGTTCTTCCTCCAGACCAACACGGTCCACACAGGACAGAGACGATGACCGAAACCTGCTCCCGCTGCGGCAGGAACCGCGACACCGTCGCCGACCCGGCCGAACGCCTCGCCTGGGTCAGCGACCGCGACCGAGGCGTCCAGACCTGGCTCTGCCACACCTGCGCCCGAGCCCACGTCCGCGACCTGGAAGCCAAACTCCCCACCGAGTACTGGTAGCTCACCTTCTTTCTTTTATAGGGACGATGTCGCCGGCCCCACTGGTTGCTGGACTGCGCGGATACCTGGGCGCGCGGTTGCGGGACTTCAGCGGCCGAGGGTGGGCCGCTGTTCGGAGAGCTCGCGCCGAGGGGTGATTGGCGCGGGGCTTGGAGTCGCGTGTCCTGGTGCTGCCGCCAAGGAGGGTGGTCGGCGGCAGGTCAGGAAGAAGGCGGCTGTTGGTCTTCGGAGTCGGGTGGTGCGACTGCGCGACGGCCGGAAAGGGCTGTTGTGCGGCGGGTCCAGCTGTGTGACGGGGCGGGCAGAGCGGTAGTGCGGCTGCGCGGCGGCCGAGTTGTGCGACGGGGTGAGCAACTCGGTGCGACCTTGCGGCGGGTGGGAAGCGCCGTTGGTGCAGTGATCGGGCAGCGCACGCGGTTCGGTGGGTGGGCACCGTGGATGTGTGGTGCGTGCGCGGCGGTGGGTGGTGTGGGTAGCGCGGCAGTTGGTGGGGGTGGATGGCTGGTGCGCGGGGTGCAGGGCTTGGTGTTCGGGGTCGCGCTCTTTCAAGGCGCGGTGGATACCTGCTGGGTCCGCGCGGTGCCGGTGGGCTGGCTGCGCGCTTGGTCGAGTGGTGTGAAGGTCAGTGGGTCAGGAGTCTTCGTAGGGCGGCTCGGGGGGCGGCCGCGCCGCGTTTGCTGCCCGCGTCCAGTTCGGTGAGCAGGTCTGCGGGGGTGCAGAGGCCTGCGCGGAGGACGGCGGCGAGCAGCTGGTGGAGGCGGAGGGGGTGGTGTTCTCTGCGGGCGGCGTCCAGGGTCGCTCTGGCTGGGGTGGCCAGGGGGAGGTCTGCGTTGTGGACTACCGGTGGGCGTCTGGTGGTGCGTTCCAGCAGGAGGAAGTCGTGGTTGTTGAGGCGTTGGTCCGCCTGTTGGAGGACGTGGACGCGTGGAGGCAGGGGTAGCTGGTTGAGGCCCCGGTCGTGGAGGGCGTCGACGCCGGTGATGACCGCCCGCGGGCCCGCGTAGAGGTGGGCGGCCCGCAGGCGTTGTCGCCTGGTCGGTTCTCCTGGGCTGAGCAGGAGGACGCCGGGCAGCAGGCGACGCCAAGGGCCGCCGGGGCGGCACCTGGTTTCGATCGTGTACCTCGCCACTCCGGCTTCGAGCAGGTCAGAGGTGGTGGTCACGCCGTCTTTGATCGTCATGTGTCGATCGTGCGGGACGGCGCCACGGCAGGCGAGCGGCAATGTCCGATCTGTGGACAACTACCCCGCCTGTGGACAACTCGGGTCAGTCGTCGAAGCCCGGCTGCCAGCGGGCGACGATGGAACGGGCGGGCACTTCGGCATCCAGCTGGCAGAGGATGCCGGTGGCGCCGAGCGTGACCCGGTGGATGAGCAGGTACTGCGGGGGCAGGTTGAGGGAGCGGCCGGTGCGCGAGTCGGGCTTGCGCAGGTCGCCCACCCGTTCCGCCTGGCCCTGGAGCCACTTGCGGGTGAACTTGAACGTCTCCGCGCGCAGCGGTTCGACGAACGGGCCGAGGTAGTTGAGGACGTCCTCGCCAGCCAACTCGGTGCCGGGGCGGATGAAGTGCTCGCTGCGCAGCAGGCCGAGCAGGTCGTCGGAACGCTTCTCCAGCGCGAGCCGGGTCATCACGCCCAGGGTCCTCGGCAGGCCGTCGGGCAGTCGCGCGCACGCGCCGAAGTCGATCGCGCGCAGCCTGCCGTCGTCGCCGAGCAGGAAGTTGCCCGGATGCGGGTCGGCGTGCAGCAGCCCGGACCGGCTCGGGGCCGAGAAGTGGAACTCGGCCAGGCGCCTGCCCGCCAGGTCGCGCTGCTCGCGCGTGCCCTCGCGGATGATCGTGGCGAGCGGCGTGCCGTCGATCCACTCGCTGACCACGACCTTCGGCGCGCTGGCCACGACCTTCGGCACGAGCACGTGGTCGTCGCCGTCGAACGCCTTCGCGAACGTCCGCTGGTTGTCCGCCTCGGTCCGGTAGTCGAGCTCCTCGACCATCCGGTCGCGCAGCTCCTCCAGCAGCGGTTTCACCTCGGCGCCCGGCATGATCGCCTGCACCAGCCTGCTGAACCGCAGCAGCTGCTTGAGGTCGGCGTTCAGCGCCTCGTCGGCACCGGGGTACTGCACCTTCACGGCGACCTCGCGGCCGTCGTGCCACACCGCGCGGTGCACCTGGCCGATGCTCGCGGACGCCGCGGGCTCGTCGTCGAACTCGACGAACCGCTTCGCCCACGCCGACCCGAGCTGCTCGGCGAGCACGCGGTGGACCGTGCGGGTCGGCATCGGGGGCGCCGCCGCCTGGAGCTTGGTGAGCGCCTCGCGGTACGGCGCGGCCATCTCCTCCGGCACCGCGGCCTCGAACACGCTCAGGGCCTGGCCGAACTTCATGGCTCCGCCCTTGAGCTGGCCGAGCACGGCGAACACCTGCTCCGCCGTCTTCGCCGTCATGTCGGCGTTGACCTGCTCGGAACTCATGCCGCTCAGTCGCTTGCCCCAGCCGCCGACGACCCGCCCGGCCACCCCTATCGGGAGGGTGGCCAACTTGGCGGTGCGCTGGACGGCCTTGCGCGGGATCTCGCTCACCCGGTGATTCTCCCCCGCCCGTTGTCGAAGTCGCAGTGGAACGCCTGTTCACCACGAAACCTACACAGCGGGACGTGAAGCCTTCGCGCTGCCGCAGATGCAGGAGGGGTGAGGTGGGCAGTCGACGCGCTCGACGACGCCCAGTTGCGGGTGCGCCTCGAGGGCCGTGTTCCAGGTCGTCGGCGGGCTCAGGCCCACCGCGACGGGGTCGAGCGCGGCGAGCACCTGGCCCACCGCGAGCGCCGCGCACACCGCCGCCGACGCCACGTCGGCGGGCTGAGTCCGGTCCGCGAGCTGCGTCGCGACCGCGGGCCACGCCCCGTCGCGGTCCGCGCGGTGCAGGTGGGAGCACCGCACGCAGCTCGTCCGACCCGGCACCACCAGCGGTCCGACGACGGCCGTGCCCTCCCGCACCCGCACGACCAAGTGCTGGGTGCCCTCGGCCATCAGCGAGTTCAGCAGCTGCGGCGGTGGCACCAGCGAGTCGGTCAGCACCACCATGTCCGGTGCTCCGGTGCTGGTCAGCCACCCCGTGCGCACGTCGCCGCACGCGCGCTCGACGGCGTCGACGGCGGCGTCCCTCCGGGGACGGCCCACGTCGGTCTCCAGGTAGCCGGTCCCGACGTCCTCCGGTCCGACCCGGCCGGACGCCACGATGTGCACGCGACCGACGCCCGCCGCGGCGAGCATGGAGGCGATGGCGACGCCGATGCGGCCGTTGCCGTGGACCACGACCGCGAGCCGACCGCGGGTGGCCACGATCCCCGTTCCGGACCTGCCGGTGCGCAGCGCGCGGCTCGTCGTCTCGGCGCTCAGCCTGCTGGGGACGGGCACCATCTCGTCGACCAGGCCGACCTCCTCGAGCTCGTCGAGCAGGCTCAGGAACTTGGCCGGGTCGGTGTCCCGCGCGGCCAAACGTTCACCCAGTTCAGCGACCGTGTGGCGGCCGTCGAGAGACAGCAATTCATCCACGAAAGGGGGAGGGAGATCGTCCACGACGACGGCGTGGCGGGGGTCCGTGCCGATCTGGACCTCGCCCTCGCAGCGCAGCAGGACGGGGAGACCGGGCAGGACTCGGGGGCGGCGGGAGAGGTCCCGCTCCGCGGTTTCGGTGGTCACGGGGGTCAGCGTGCTCCCGGATTCGACAGGGGCAAAACGCTTGTCCACAGGCCCCGGAGTTGTCCACAGGGCGTGTCGAGAGGTCTTGACGAGCGGTCGACGAACGTGCTGGTGGACGCCCCGCAGGCCGCCCACCAGCAAGTTTCGTCAGACCTTGGCCTTGCCCAGGATTCGGGTGACCGTGGTGCCGCACGTGGGGCACTTGCCCTTCGCCATCCTGCGGTTGTTGTTCTCGTGGATCTCTCCAGAGAAGTCGCGCTTCTCGCGACACTTCACGCAGTAGCCGTTGTAGGTCTCGGCCACGGGTTCCTCCCTTGCTTTGGCTGACGTCCGCCGGGCGGCGACAGCGTCGTGAGAGCGGGGCTTTCTGCACCGCTCTCGGGGGCCTGCTCCGCACGCTACCTCCGGACGCGTGCGGATGCCTGCATGTCCGCCAGCGCGTGTCCAGCCGCCTTTCGGTGGAATCTGCCCCGACCGTGTCATCCCTCACGGCCGCTTGGCGGCCCCGAATTGTCGGTGGGTGGCCTTACCGTGGGAGCCATGGCCGAACCGCAGGTAGCCAAAACCCGTGTGGAGGTCCGCCGCAGCGCGCGGCGGCGCCGCATGGTCAGCGCGTACCGGGAGGGGGACACGGTTGTCGTTCTGCTCCCCGCCCGCATGAGCAAGGGCGAGGAAGAACACTGGGTGGCGGAGATGCTCAGCCGCCTGCAGCGCAGCGAGACCCGACGGCGTTCGCCGGCGCGCACGTCGGACGAGGCCCTGCTGCTCCGCTGCGAGGAGCTGGCCTCGCGGTACCTGGACGACGAGGCGGAGCCGACGAGCGTCCGCTGGGTGCCGCCGATGAAGACGCGGTGGGCGTCGTGCACGCCCACCGAGGGCACGATTCGAGTCAGCGAACGATTGCGGGACGTGCCGTCCTGGGTGCTGGACTACGTGCTGGTGCACGAGTTGGCGCACCTGAGGGTGCCGGGGCACGGGAAGGACTTCTGGGAACTGGTGCACCGGTACCCGAAGTCGGAGCGGGCCATGGGGTACCTGGAGGGGATCTCGGCGGCCGCGGGATTGGGGATCGAGGAGGACTGACCTGGGGGTGAAGTGAGGGGCCGGTGCCTGGGGTGAGCCGGGAGGGTGGGGTGGCCGACCAGGTGGCCGGATGCGGCGCTGAGCAGGAGTGCGTGGGATAGGTGCAGGGTCGCGGCCTGGGGTGTGGGCGGGCCGGTGGCGGGAGGCTGGGCCTGGGTGAAGGCCGGCCGGTGATGTGGGCTGGGGCTTGGGTGAGGCCTGGGTGAGGCCTGGTCTGTGGAGTGGGTGGCCGTGGTGTGAGGCCGCCTGAGTGTGGGGTGGCGGGCCTGGGTGGGCTTGTCGCCGGATGTGGGCGGCCGGGCCTGAGCGAGGGCTGGCGGTGTGTTGGGCGGCGAGTCTGGGTGGGCTTGTCGCTGGAAGTGGTGCAGCTGACGCCTGGGTGGGGGCGAGCCGTGTGTGCGGCTGGCCCCGGATTGGCGAGAGGTGTGGACGCCATGGCCTGGGGGTGAGGCTTGGGCCGGTGAGGCGGATGTGCCCAGGAGGGGTGTGCGGTTCGCGGCTGGGTGAGGCTGGCGGACCGAGTGGGCGTGGGGCGACGCGAGGCCGTGGTCTGACCTGGAGGGGAAGTAACGGCTGGTCATGGGGCTGATGCCTGCGTGTGGGTGGGCAGATAGAGGCCAGGGGGTGGCGCGGCCGTCCCTGGGCGCGGCTGGTGGCCGGATGGGAGGTCGTGGCCTTGGTGGAGGTGGCCGGATGGTGCGGTTGGCGGGCCTCGGGGGCTTGTGCCGAGGTGGAGGCAGGTCCTGGCTGGAGAGGCGTGGCTTGTCGCTGGTGGGGTGAGTGGCCCGGACAAACGGCGAGGCCACCACGTGGTGTGCGTGGTGGCCTCGGCGGGGGTGTTGGGTCAGGCTTCGGGGGAGTCGTCCGGCTTCTCGGCCTTCTTCTCCTCGGCCAGGGTGCGTTCCAGTTCGGCCATCGGGTCTTCCAGGGCCTTGCGGGTGTTGCCCAGGCGTTCGGCGAACTCCAGCGGGTCGTCCAGGTCGGCCGCGCTGGGGACCAGGTCCGGGTGTTCCCACAGGCTGTCGCGGACCTCGGTGCCGTGCTGGTCGCCCACCAGCTTCCACAGCGCCGAGGCGGCGCGGAGGCGGCGGGGGCGGAGTTCCAGGCCCACGAGGGTGGCGAAGGTCTGCTCCGCGGGGCCGCCGCTCGCCCGGCGGCGGCGGAGGGTTTCGCGGAGGGCGGCCGCGCCGGGGAGGCGTTCGCCCACGGCGTCGAAGACGACGACGTCGACCCAGCCCTCGACCAGGGCCAGGAGGGTTTCTAGGCGGGCGAGGGCGGCCTGCTGTTCGGGGGTCGTCTGGGGCTCCAGCATCCCCGACTTCATGACCTCCTCGATGCTCTCCGGGTTCGACGGGTCGATCTGGCCCGCCATCTGCTCCAGGGCGCTGGTGTCGACCTTGATGCCCTTGGCGAACTCCTCGACCGTGTCCAGCAGCCGCTGGCGCAGCCACGGGACGTGGGTGAAGAGGCGCTGGTGGGCGGCCTCGCGGGCGGCGAGGAACACCATGACCTCGCTGGCCGGGCGCTCCAGGCCCTCGGTGAACTTCTCGATGTTCGCCGGGAGCAACGCCGCCGTGCCCTCCGGGCCGAGGGGAAGGCCGACGTCGGTCGAGGTCAGGACCTCGGAGCCGAGCTGGGCGAGCGCGCCGCCCAGCTGGGAGCCGAACGCCATGCCGCCCATCTGGCCGAGCATCGACAGCAGCGGTCCGGCGGCCTCCTTGGCCTCGGCGGGCATCGCCTCGACCCACGCGCCGGAGACGCGCCGAGCCACCGGGTCGCACAGGCGCTGCCACGTCGGCAGCGTGCGCTCCACCCAGTCGCGGGCGGTCCAGCCCTGCACGGCGCGCGTGCCCGCGGGCAGCGACGTCACCGGGTCCAGCCACATCTCGGCCAGGTGCACGGCGTCGGTGACGGCCTTGTCCTGGTCGGGGGCGAACCCGATGCCCGTGCCGCCCGTTCCGGCGAGCTGCTGGAGCGCGATCTGCTTGGCGAGGTCGTAGTTCACCGGACCGGCTGACGCGTTCTGGTTGCTGAACATCGCGCCGAGCTGGCTCAGCATCGCGCCGAGCTGGTTGAAGTCGAAGGGATTGCCCTGCCCGGCGGGGTCCGAGGGCTTGCGGTTGGCATCGTCCGGGTCCGACGGCCCGAACCCGAACGGCAGGTCAGTCATGCCTCTAACGTTACGCGGGGACGCCTGGGCGCGCGGCCCAGGTTCGCTGCGAGCGTGAGGACGTCACGTCATCCACATGCGGTGGTCGTACTCTGTCGGATCGTGAGCGAGCACAGCGAAGGCGGGACCACGGACACCGTCGTCGGCGACGACGGTGCAACGACGAGTGGCCCGGTCGCGCCCGCGGTGCCGCCGCCATCGGACCGGTCGGGGTTGACCCGCCGGACGTGGACGCTGGTGTTCAGCTTCCTCGTGGTGATCGCGCTCGGTCTGGCGGGCGGGTTCGCGCGGGTGCCGTACGTGGCGCTCGGCCCCGGCCCGACCTACGACACGCTGGGCCAGGTCGACGGCGCGAACGTGGTGTCCATCGAGGGCCAGGAGACGTTCCCGACCGGCGGCCACCTCACGATGACCACGGTGTCGCTGATCGACGACCTCTCCCTGTTCGGCGCGCTCGGCCTGTGGGTGAGCGGCCGGTACGCGCTGGCGCCGCGCGAGGAGTTCTTCAAGCCCGGCGTCTCCAAGGACGAGGTCCGCGACCAGAACACCAAGGCGTTCCAGGACTCGCAGACCAGCGCCGAGGTCGCCGCGCTGCGCTACCTCGGCTACCCGGTGAAGGTGCTCGCCGCCGAGATCACCAAGGGCAGCGCCGCCGACGCCGTGCTCCAGCCGAACGACCGGCTGCGCGTCGTCAACGGCAAGCAGATCGGCGTGGCCGACGACGTCAAGGCCGCGCTGGAGAACACCAAGCCCGGCGACGAGATCGAGATCACCTACGACCGCGACGGCAAGCAGCAGACGTCGAAGGTGCCGCTCGGCCGCGCGGACAACCGCACGACCGGGTTCCTCGGCGTGCTGGCCGTCGACCGCGCCGACGCCCCGTTCCAGATCAAGATCGGTGTGCCCGAGGTCGGCGGACCGTCGGCGGGGCTGCTGTTCGCGCTGTCCATCGTGGACAAGCTGACGCCCGGCGAGCTCAACGGCGGCCAGTCCATCGCGGGCACCGGCGAGATCAACGAGAAGGGCGAGGTCGGCCCCATCGGCGGCATCCCGTTCAAGATGGTGGCCGCGAAGGAAGGCGGCGCCACGACCTTCCTCGTCCCCGCGGACAACTGCGTCGAGGCCAAGCAGCAGGCCCCCGAGGGGCTGCGCCTGGTCAAGGTCGAGACCCTGACCGGCGCCGTGCAGGCCGTCGAGGCGGTCGTCGCGGGCAAGGACGCGCCAGGCTGCTGACCGGGACACGCCCGACCGCGAGTTCGCCCAGCGCGAACGCGCGGGCCTACGGCTTGAACGTCTCCAGCAGCGCGTCGGTCAGGTTCGGCGCCAGCTCCGGGTGCTCCACGACCTCGTCGGGCATCTCCGTGTTCCCGCGCAGGTGCAGCACGCACGCGGCGGTGCCGTCGCGCAGCACGGCCGCCACCAGCCGGGCCTCGCGGCGCTGCGGGTGGGCCGCGGCGAACGCGCGGGCCTCCTCGTCACCCAGTTCCTCGGCGCGCAGCTTCTCCTCGGCCTCCGGCGGCAGCACCAGGATCTCCTGCGCCAGCGCGCACCCGACGACCACGTCCGGCCAGACGATGCCGAGCAGCGCCTGGGCGAGGTCGGTGTCCGGCAGCTCGTCCTGCGCGATGGGGGTCAGCGGCGACGCCTCCGGGTCGAGCTGGCCCGCGAGTTCCGGCTGCTGCGTGAGCAGTTCGGCCGTCGGCACGAGGGCGAACAGCTGGAGACCCTGGTCCCAGCCCGCCGTGGCCACGAACTCCTCCACCTCGCGCGCGACGGCGCGGAGGAGCACGGGCGAGTTCTCCGTCGAATGAATGTCTGACACGGTCGTTATGGTCGCATCCCACGACGCGGAGGAGCACCGGCAGGGCCCGAGATCGGCCGACCGATCGGGGAACTCGGCACGGCCTCCGTAGAGTTGGACAGAACGTACTAATTGAAGACGTCGGCCAGCCGACTATCGACACACTGCGAACCTGGAGGGTGCACCGTGGCCACACGGCCCCCGGTCGGACTGCCCAAACTGTCCCGGCGGAGCAGGCTGCTGCTGATCATCGGCGGCGTGCTGCTCGTCGGGTTGATCACCGGATCACGCCTGCTCGGCACCTACGTCAACTGGCTGTGGTTCGGCGAGGTCGGCTTCCGCGAGGTGTACAGCACCGTGCTGCTGACGCGGTTCGGGCTCTTCCTCGGCGTCGGCCTGCTCGTGGGCGGCCTCGTCGCGATCAACCTGATCATCGCCTACCGCACGCGGCCGGTGTTCGTGCCCGTGACGGGCCCCGACGACCCGGTGGCGCGGTACCGCGCGGTCGTGTCGCGCCGGATGCGCCTGTTCGCGATCGGCATCCCCGTCCTCATCGGCCTGATCGCGGGCGCGTCGGCGCAGGCCGACTGGCAGCAGCTCCAGCTCTTCCTCAACGCGACCCCGTTCGGCGTGACCGACCCGCAGTTCGGTCACGACATCGGGTTCTACGCCTTCAAGCTGCCCTTCTACACGTGGCTGCTGTCGTGGCTGTTCATCGCCACCGCGGTGTCGTTCGTGGGCGCGGTCGTGTCGCACTACCTGTTCGGCGGCATCCGCCTCGCGGGCCGCGGCGGCCAGCTGTCCGGCCCGTCGCGCGCGCACCTGTCCATCGTGGCCGGTGTGTTCGTGCTGCTCAAGGCGGTCGCGTACTTCTTCGACCGGTACATGCTGCTGTTCTCCGACCGCAACGACAAGTTCAACGGCGCGACCTACACCGACCTCAACGCGGTGCTGCCCGCCAAGCTGATCCTGTTGTGCATCGCGGTGTTCTGCGCGATCGCGTTCTTCGTCGGCGCGGTGCTGCGCAACCTCCAGCTGCCCGCGATCGCGACGGTGCTGCTGATCCTGTCCAGCGTGCTCGTCGGCGCCGCGTGGCCCGCGGTGCTTGAGCAGTTCTCGGTCAAGCCGAACGCGATCGAGCGCGAGGCCGAGTCGATCAAGCGGAACATCACCGCCACGAAGCAGGCGTTCGGGCTCACCGACGACAAGGTCGAGACGAAACCGTACGAGGGCAAGCAGAACGTGTCCCTCGACGAGCTGAAGAAGGACCAGGCGACGCTGGGCAACATCCGGCTGCTCGACCCCGCCGTGGTCGCCAAGACGTTCACCCAGTTCCAGCAGCTGCGGCCGTTCTACGGGTTCCCGGAGAAGCTGGACGTCGACCGGTACAAGATCGACAACCAGCTCCAGGACTACATCGTCGCGGTCCGCGAGCTGAACACCGCCGGCATCCCGCAGGGCCAGCGGGACTGGATCAACCAGCACCTGATCTACACGCACGGCAACGGCTTCGTCGCCGCCGAGGCGAGCAAGGTCAACACCCCGGCCGACAACGGCGGCAACGGCGGCTACCCGGTCTTCCAGGCCAGCGAGGTCGCCCCGGACGGCAAGGTGCAGCCCGGCCCGTTCGGCGTCGAGCAGCCGCGCACGTACTACGGCGAGCTCGGCAGTCCCGGTGACTACGCCATCGTCGGCGGCCGCGACTCCGGCGCCCCCGGCGAGTACGACACGGACAGCTCGTCGTACACCTACACCGGCTCCGGCGGCGTGCGCATCGGCGGCATCCTCAACAAGCTGGTGTTCGCCGCCGCGTACGGCGAGCGGAACATCCTCTTCAACCAGGCGATCACCGACGACTCGCGGATCATCTTCAACCGGCACCCGAGGGACCGCGTCGAAGCGGTCGCCCCGTGGCTGACGGTCGACGGCGACCCGTACCCGGCCATTGTGGACGGGAAGATCACCTGGATCGTCGACGGCTACACCACGCTCGACAACTACCCGTACGCCAAGAAGACCCCCCTCGGCGAGGTCACCAACGACTCGCTCCCCGGCGTCGCGCAGCTGCCGAACGACCAGATCAGCTACATCCGCAACTCGGTCAAGGCCACTGTGGACGCCTACGACGGCACGGTGACCCTCTACGAGATGGACACGCAGGACCCGGTCCTCAAGGCGTGGATGGGCGTGTTCCCCGGCACGGTCAAGCCGAACAGCGACATCTCCCCGTCGCTGCGCGAGCACTTCCGCTACCCGGAGGACCTGTTCAAGGTCCAGCGCGAGACCCTGTCGAAGTACCACGTGAGCGAGCCGAGGGACTTCTTCTCCGGCGTCTCGTTCTGGGGCGTGCCGTCCGACCCGACGATCGACAACGCCACGACGCTGGAGCAGCAGGCACAGGCCGCGCAGCAGCCGCGCGACCAGCAGCCGCCGTTCTACGTGGTGGCGGGCGACCCGACCTCCTCGGACTCGAACAAGGTGAGCTTCCAGCTGACCAGTTCGCTGGTCCGGCAGAACCGGGAGTTCATGGCGTCCTACGTCACGGCGAGATCGGACCCGGACAACTACGGCAAGATCAGCGTGCTGACGTTGAACAACGAGGCCAAGGGTCCGCAGCAGATCCAGACGCAGTTCCTGACGTCGGCGACGGTCAGCTCCGAGCTGAACCTGCTGACCCAGCAGAAGACGAAGGTCGTCTACGGCAACCTGCTGACGTTGCCCGTCGGCGGTGGGCTCCTGTACGTCGAGCCCGTCTACATCGAGCGGGCGAGCCAGAACACGTCGTTCCCGCAGCTGTCGAAGGTCCTCGTGAGCTTCGGCGACAAGGTCGGGTACGCGCCGACGCTGTCCGAGGCGCTGGAGCAGGTGCTGACCGGGGCCGCGGCGCAGGTGCCGAGCACCGGGCAGACGCCGGGTCAGACCCCCGGCCAGACGCCGTCGACCACGCCGACGTCGCCGTCCACGTCCACGCCGCCGGGTTCGGGGCAGTCCAGCCCCGAGCTGGCGCAGGCCGTGAAGGACATCCAGACGGCGTTGGGCGCGATCAAGTCCGCCCAGGCCAGTGGTGACTTCGCGGCGCTGGGCAACGCGTACAAGGCGCTGGACGACGCGACGAAGAAGTGGGAGGCGGCCAACGCGGGCACGTCGTCGACGCCGACGTCGTCCTCGGTGGTGCAGCCGACGCCGACGCCGTCGGGCTGACAACGCTCTGAGCAGCTGAATCGGGTGGTCCCCAGCACGTGGGGGCCACCCGATTTGCATCCGCGGTGCGGGGCCGCGTACAGTTCTGCTCAGCAACAACGGCGCGGGGTGGAGCAGCTCGGTAGCTCGCTGGGCTCATAACCCAGAGGTCGCAGGTTCAAATCCTGTCCCCGCTACTGGTTCAAAAGACCCCCGATAGGGCTTCGGCTCTATCGGGGGTCTTTTGCATTCACGGGTGCGCGTGGCTGGTGAGGCGGTTGTGGCGGCCTCTCGTCGGCGCAGGGTGGCCGCAGGGTTCCGCGGGGGGTGTGAACTGCGGAAACAGGTCTTAAGCGGGGGTGGTAAAAAGCGGGTGCGGAAGGGTGTATAGTTGTTCTCAGCAGGACAGAGTGAAACAAGTAAATGAAGTGAAGCGGCGCGGGGTGGAGCAGCTCGGTAGCTCGCTGGGCTCATAACCCAGAGGTCGCAGGTTCAAATCCTGTCCCCGCTACTGAATCGAAAATCCCCGTTTGGCCATTGGCCAGGCGGGGATTTTCGTTGTGCGCGGAAGTCGAAGACCGGTGTCGCGGTGGTTCCTCGAACGCCGGCCAGAACGCGAGTCGCGACCGTCCACTTGGTGCGGAAGTCCGAAGCTCTCGGCCCGTCGGCCCACTGGAAACCCGATAAATGCGGAAGTGGCCCGACCCCTGGTGGGGCCGAGCCACTTCCGAACGCCGGGAGCCGAGCGGTCAGCTCATGTTCTCGACCCAGTACTGGTTGCACGCGAGGGAGCAGATGCGGCCCTCGCCGCTCACGTTGCGGCTGCGGCGGATCTGCTTGCCGCACACCATGCACTCGTCCTTCCCCGACTGCTCGGGGATCGTGCCGCTGGCCCACGCCCGCGCGCCCCGCACGACCTTGGCGCCTCGAGCGACCTTGCCGTCCATCCACTTGATGCCCATCTCCCGCACCTCCGACTCGGGCGAGCCCCGACCAGGCCACGCGCCAAGACCGATCGTTCCAGTCCCAGGGGGCCGCGCCAGCCCTCGCGGCGAAGTCCAACCTGTTGTGCGAACGGGGTCGGTCCGCATACGGCGGGTTTGGCTGCGGCGAGTGAGATCGGCGGCCGATCTGCTGCCGTTGGAGTGAGCGGCCGCGCGGGAGGATCGGACTTCCTTTGCGCTTCAGGGGTTTTCCACGTGAGCTGGACATGACCGGTCAAGGGGCCGAAAGCGTGGTGTCGATCAGGGCGTCGTCACCGTGCGAAGCTTTCCGTTGCTCCGCATGGCCCAATACCACTAGCCCGTGATCAGCCACAGTGGACAGAACGGTTGACCATTGTGGACAGCGGTCCGACATCGTGGCACCGTTGGTGTTATGTCGGACCTCAACGCGACCGCCGCCGCCCTGCTCGGGCTGCTGCACGACGGACCCAAGACCGGTGGCCAGCTCGTGGCTGAGGCCGGAGAGCGCTTCGGCGCGTTTTTCAGCGTCACCCGCAGCCAGGTGTACCGCGAGCTGCCCGCGCTCGCCGAAGCCGGGCTCCTGCGCCTCGGCAAGCAGGGGCCCCGCTCCAGCCAGCAGTACGTGCTGACCGCGGCGGGCAAGAAGGCGTTCAAGAGCTGGCTGCTCTCCGAGCCCGGCCCCGACCACCTCCGCAGCCCGCTGATCCTCCGCCTCGTGCACGCGGGGTCGTTGACGGCGAAGCAGCGCTCCGGGCTCGTGGACACCGCCCGCGGTGTGTACGGCTCCGAGCAGGAAGCCGCCAAGACCGCCGTGAAGACGGCTGAGGACCCCTACGCGAAGGCGGTGGCCGAGTTCGGCCTCGCCCACGCGAAGGCCGTCCTGAAGCTGCTGGACGCCATTCCGACCGCCTGACGTTCACGTCACCCGGCCACCGGTCGCTCATCGCGACCGGTGCCGGCGTAATCTTTCGTCGTGAACCCGGACGTCGAAGCAGACATCAAGGACCTCTCCGCGACCCTCGGCAGCATCGAGGCGGTGATGGACCTCGACACGTTGCGCGCCCAGGTCGCCGATCTGGAGGAGCAGGCCGCGCTCCCCGACCTGTGGAACGACCAGGAGAAGGCGCAGAAGCTCACCAGCGAGCTGTCGCACAAGCAGGGCGAGCTCCGCCGCATTACCACCCTGCGCGGCCGCCTCGAGGACCTCGGCATCATGTACGAGCTCGCCGAGGACGAAGAGGACGCGGACAGCATCGCCGACGCCGACACCGAGCGGGCGAAGCTGCGGGAGGAAATCGCTTCCCTCGAGGTCCGCACGCTCCTCTCCGGCGAGTACGACGAGCGGAACGCTCTCGTCACCGTGCGTGCCGAAGCGGGCGGCATCGACGCCGCGGACTTCGCGGAGATGTTGCTCCGCATGTACTCCCGCTGGGCCGAACGCCACGGCTACGGCGTCGACGTGTTCGACACGTCCTACGCCGAAGAGGCCGGCATCAAGTCCGCCACCTTCCGCATCACCGCCCCGTACGCCTACGGCACGCTGTCGGTGGAGCAGGGGACGCACCGGCTCGTGCGCATCTCCCCGTTCGACAACCAGGGCCGCCGCCAGACGTCGTTCGCGGGCGTCGAGGTCGTGCCGGTCGTCGAGCAGACCGACCACGTCGAGATCGACGAGAAGGAACTGCGCGTCGACGTGTACCGGTCGTCCGGCCCCGGTGGACAGGGCGTCAACACCACGGACTCCGCGGTGCGGTTGACCCACATCCCGACCGGGATCGTCGTGTCCTGCCAGAACGAGCGCTCGCAGCTGCAGAACAAGGCGACCGCGATGGCCGTCCTCCAGGCGAAGCTGCTCGAGCGGCAGCGCCAGGAGGACAAGGACAAGATGGACGCCTTGAAGGACACCGGGTCCAGCTGGGGCAACCAGATGCGCTCGTACGTGCTGCACCCGTACCAGATGGTCAAGGACCTCCGGACCGAGCACGAGGTCGGCAACCCCGGCGCCGTGCTCGACGGCGAGATCGACGACTTCCTCGAGGCGGGCATCCGGTGGCGCAAGCAGCAGCAGTCGTCTTGATCGGTGATGAATCGTCACGCTCCGCACTTCAGCGGGTGAGACGAAGGCTTTACCCAGGCCACGGGTAGACTTCGCCCTCGTGATTCGCCTCGAACACGTTTCCAAGGTCTACAAGACCTCCACGCGCCCCGCACTCGACGACGTCTCGGTCGAGATGGACAAGGGCGAGTTCGTGTTCCTCATCGGACCTTCCGGGTCCGGAAAATCCACGTTCTTGCGCTTGTTGCTCCGTGAAGAGGTACCGAGCAAGGGACGCGTCTACGTGTCCAACTTCGACGTCGCCAAGATGTCCCGGCGCAGGGTCCCCCGCCTGCGCCAGTCCATCGGCTGCGTCTTCCAGGACTTCCGACTGCTCGCGCAGAAGACCGTGGCGGAGAACGTCGCGTTCGCGCTCGAGGTCATCGGCAAGCCCAAGAACACCATCGTGAAGGTGGTGCCCGAGGTGCTCCAGCTCGTGGGCCTGGAAGGCAAGGCGGACCGGTTGCCGCACGAGTTGTCCGGTGGTGAGCAGCAGCGCGTGGCCATCGCGCGCGCGTTCGTGAACCGCCCGCTCGTGCTGATCGCGGACGAGCCGACCGGAAACCTGGACCCGGACACCAGCCAGGACATCATGCTGCTGCTGGAGCGGATCAACCGCACCGGCACGACCGTCGTGATGGCCACCCACGACCACGGAATCGTCGACTCCATGCGGCGGCGCGTTGTCGAACTCGACAACGGTCGCGTCGTCCGCGACGACGCGCGGGGCGTCTACGGCGTAGGCCGCTAGCC
>Ga0247771_1000101_pt1 | contig 34757 bp, 31 predicted proteins | sample UWRJL197509C6_FD_179948 | JGI IMG/M metagenome (GOLD analysis project Ga0247771, IMG submission 179948) | Plant litter microbial communities from Arlington Agricultural Research Station in Wisconsin, United States - UWRJ-L197-509C-6 | ecosystem: Environmental > Terrestrial > Plant litter >... | reverse complement strand
CGGCGTCACCGGCGAGCTGTTCGTCAACCAGGCCACAACGCAGGAGATCGCCACCATCCAGGTGAAGATGATCGCCGACGCGACCGGCGGCCAGGGCGAGATCGCGATCCTGTCGGCGACCCCCAACGCCACCAACCAGAACGCGTGGATCGAGATCATGAAGACCGAGCTGGCGAAGCCCGCCAACTCCGGCCTCAAGCTCGTGGAGACCGCGTACGGCAACGACGACGACCAGACGTCGTTCCAGAAGACGCAGGGCCTGCTCCAAGCGCACCCGAACCTCAAGGGCATCGTCTCGCCGACCACGGTCGGCGTCGCCGCCGCGGCCCGCTACCTGAGTTCCTCGGAGTACAAGGGGAAGGTCGCGCTGACCGGCCTCGGCACCCCGAACCAGATGCGCGACTACGTCAAGGACGGCACCGTCAAGTCGTTCGCGCTGTGGGACCCGAGCAAGCTCGGCTACCTCGCCGTGTACGCCGCGGGCGCGCTCGCGTCCGGCCAGATCACCGGCGCGGAGGGCGAGAAGTTCAAGGCGGGCGACCTTGGCGACTACACGATCGGCGCGAAGGGCGAACTGGTGCTCGGCCCGCCGACCGAGTTCACCAAGGACAACATCGACCAGTTCAACTTCTAGTCCTGGGAGCAGCACCATGACGGACACCACCGACCGGGTCAAGAACGCCCTGCGGGCACAGCGGATCGAGACGCCGTCGTGGGCGTACGGCAACTCGGGCACGCGCTTCAAGGTGTTCACCCAACCCGGTGTGCCGCGCACGCCGTTCGAGAAGATCGACGACGCCGCTCAGGTCCACGCCTTCACCGGCGTGGCGCCGACGGTGGCGCTGCACATCCCGTGGGACGCCGTCGACGACTACCGGGCCCTTGCCGACCACGCCGCCGAGCGCGGCGTGGCGCTGGGGGCCATCAACTCCAACGTGTTCCAGGACGACGACTACAAGCTCGGCAGCGTCACCAACCCGGATCCGCGGATCCGGCGCAAGGCGACGGACCACCTGCTGGACTGCGTGGCCATCATGGACAAGACGGGGTCGCGCGACCTCAAGCTGTGGTTCTCCGACGGGCTGAACTACCCCGGCCAGGACAACCTGGCCCGGCGGCAGGACCGGCTCGCCGAGGCCCTGCGCGAGGTCTACGACCGGTTGGGCGACGACCAGCGGATGCTGGTGGAGTACAAGCTCTTCGAGCCCGCGTTCTACGCCACGGACATCCCGGACTGGGGCACCGCGTTCGCGCACTGCGTGGAGCTCGGGCCCAAGGCGCAGGTGGTGATCGACACCGGTCACCACGCGCCCGGCACGAACATCGAGTTCATCGTGTCGTTCCTGCTGCGGCAGAAGAGGTTGGGGGCGTTCGACTTCAACTCCCGCTTCTACGCCGACGACGACCTGATGGTCGGGGCGGCCGATCCGTTCCAGCTGTTCCGGATCATGCACGAGATCGTCCGCGCCGACGCCCTGAAACCGGAGGCGGGCATCGCCTTCATGCTCGACCAGTGCCACAACATCGAGGCGAAGATCCCCGCGATCATCCGCTCGGTGCTCAACGTCCAGGAGGCCACGGCGAAAGCGCTGCTGGTCGACGTGGACGCGCTCGAGGCCGCGCAGGACTCCGGCGACGTGCTGGAGTCCAACGAGGTGCTGATGGACGCCTACAACACCGATGTGCGCCCGCTGCTCGCCGAGCTGCGGACCGACATGGGGCTCGACCCCGATCCCGTCCGGGCCTACCGCCGGTCCGGGTACGGCGATCGGATCAGCGCGGACCGCGTTGGCGGCCGACAAGCCGGGTGGGGCGCCTGAACCTCACGACGAAGGGGACTCGATGAGCGTCAACCGGCGGGACTTCTTGCTGGGCACGGCGGTAGGGGCGGGGGCGTTGGCGTTGCCGGTGGGCGCGGCCGCGGCGGACGTCGAGCCCGCGGGCGGGCTGCGGGTCGAGTCGACGGCGGTGGAGTACGCGGAAACCCTGCTGGGCACGGACGTCGCGAGGCCCCGGCTGTCGTGGGTGCTCGCGGCGGACGCCGCCAGCGCGCGGCAGACCGCTTACCAGGTCAAGGTCGACGGTGGCTGGGACTCCGGCAAGGTCGCGTCGGACCGCAGCGTCGGGGTCGTCTACGACGGCCCCGCGCTGCGGCCGCACACCCGGTACACCTGGCGGGTCCGGGTGTGGGACGAGCGCGGTCGCGCTTCGGCGTGGAGCGCGGCGAAGTGGTGGGAGACGGCGTTCCTCGGCACGCCGTGGACCGCGCGCTGGATCGGGGCCGCGCCACCGGTCGCGGGGTTGTCGTTCGACCCGGCGTCGTGGATCTGGTCGCCCGGCGCGACCCCGTCCGGCGCGCCGACCGGTCCGCGCTGGTTCCGGGCGGGCCTGGACGTGCCCTCGGACGTCACGCGGGCGCGGGTCATCGCCACGGCGGACGACGACTTCACCCTGTACCTGAACGGGCAGCAGGTGCTCTCCGCTCCCGAGCAGGTCGACGGGTGGAAGCTCGGCCAGTCCGCCGACGTCACGGCGCAGGTGCGGGCGGCGGGCGGTCGGGTCGTGCTGGCCGCGCTCGCCACGAACCGCGGCTCCGTGTCGGTCAACCCCGGCGGCCTGCTCGTGCGGCTGGTGGTGGACTCCGCTTCCGGGACGCGGGAACTGGTCACCGGGGCCGGGTGGAAGGTCGTCGACGCCGAGCAGAGCGGGTGGCAGCGGAAGGGGTTCGACGACTCGGCGTGGGCCGCGGCGGTCGTGCTCGCGCCCTACGGGCAGGGGCCGTGGGGTCGAGGTGTCGGCCTGGTCGTGGAACCACCGGCGCCGTTGCTGCGCAAGGAGTTCACGCTCGCCAAGCCGGTCGCGAGCGCCCGCCTGCACCTCGCCGGGCTGGCGTACTACGACGCCCGGCTCAACGGGGGCAAGGTCGGTGACCGGGTGCTCGACCCCGGTTTCACCGACTACGAGGAGACCGTCCTCTACGCCACCCACGACATCACCTCGCAGGTGGTGAAGGGTGCGAACACCCTGGACGTGACGCTGGGCCGCGGGTTCTACGGCATGACCACGCCGAACGTGTGGCGCTGGGAGCAGGCGTACTGGCACGCCGAGCCGAAGCTCTTGGCGCAGCTGGAGATCACCCACACCGACGGGTCGCGCACCACCGTGGCCACCGACGCCGGGTGGAAGGTCTCGGACAGCCCGACGGTGTCGAACTCCCTGTACGCGGGGGAGTCCTACGACGCCCGGCGCGTTCCGGGCGACTGGCGGGACGCCACGCTGCTCGACCCTCCCAAGGGGACGCTGGTCGCGCAGCAGCACGAGCCGATCCGGGTGGTGGAGACCGTGCGCGCCACGGCCGTCACCGAACTCCGGGCGGGGGTCTACGTCGTGGACCTCGGCCGCACGATGGCCGGGTGGTCGCGGATCACCGTCACGGCGCCCGCGGGCACGGTGGTGCGGCTGGCGCACGGCGAGCGGCTCAACCCCGACGGCAGCGTGCTCAACACCAACGGCCACGTGCCCGGCCGCCACCAGATCGACGAGTACACGTGCTCCGGGCAGGGCGCGGAGACGTGGGAACCCCGCTTCTCCTACAAGGGTTTCCGCTACGTCCAGGTCACCGGGTTCCCGTACCGGCCGGGCCTGGACGACGTGGTCGGCCGGGTCGTGCACAGCGACGTGCCGGAGACCGGGACGTTCCAGTGCTCGCAGCCGTTCTTCGAACAGCTCGACCGGGCGATGAAGCGGACGCTGCTCAACAACCTGCACGGCATCCCCACCGACACCCCGATGTACGAGAAGAACGGCTGGACCGGCGACGCGCAGCTCGGCGCTCCGGTGCTGGCGTACGCGTTCGGCGTGCAGCGGTTCCTGTCGAAGTGGATCGGCGACCTCGCCGACAGCCAGACCGCACTGGGCGCGCTGCCGGTGATCGTGCCCAGCGGCGGCTGGGGCTACCAGGAGGCCGCGCCGTCGCCGGAGTGGACGACGGTGTACCCGTTCCTGGTCCGCGAGATGTACCGGGTGTACGGCGACGAGCGGCTCGCCGCCGACCACTGGCCCACGCTGGTGAAGTACCTGGACTGGGAGATCGGCCGCCTGCAAGGAGGTCTGGCCTCCACGGCGCTGGGCGACTACCTCGCGCCGGGCTACGGCGGCAACCCGCCGGAGGACACCCGACTCACCGCCACGGCGTACCTGCACCGGGCGTTGACCGCCGTGGCCGAACTCGGCGACCTGCTGGGGCACGCCGACGTGGCGGCCCGGTACCGGGCGCAGGCGGACGCCTGCCGGGACGCGCTGAACGCGAAGTTCCTGGTGGACGGGCGGTATCGCAGTCCGCAGGACCCGGACTTCCGCCAGACGTCCCAGGCGGTCCCGCTGATGTTCGGCCTCGTCCCGCCCGGCCAGGTGGCCGCGGTGGTGGCGAACCTGGTGGCCGACATCCGGGCGCGCGGCGACCACCTCAACACCGGTGCGCTGGGCACGAGCGTGCTGCTGAGGGTGTTGACGCGGCAGGGTTTCCCGGACGTGGCGCACGCGCTCGCGGTGCAGCGCACCTTCCCGAGTTGGGGCTTCTGGATGGACAACGGGGCCGACACGATGTGGGAGATGTGGCCCGCCGACTCCCGGTCGCGCGACCACTACTTCCAGGGCACGGTCGTGCAGTGGCTCTACGAGAACGTGGCGGGCCTGCGTCCCGGTGACGCCGGGTACCGGACGTTCGTCGTCCGGCCCGACGCGCGGGTCGGGGTCACGTGGGCGCGGACGTCGGTGAAGACGGTGCGCGGCACGGCGTCCGCGGGCTGGTCGCTTGTGGGCACGGCCGTGCAGCTCACGGTCGAGGTGCCGGTCGGGTCGACCGCCGAGGTGCACGTTCCAGCGGCCTCCCGTGACGCGGTGGTCGCGCCGCAGGGCGCGGAGTACGTGCGCACCGAGCCGGGTTATGTCGTGCACCGGGTGCCGTTCGGGACGTGGCGGTTCACCGGACGGCAGTGAATCGTTTCAGCAGAATCGTCGCCCGACGAATAGGATCGCGCGATGGCGCCGAGCATCAAGGACGTGGCGGAACGTGCCGGGGTCTCCCTCGGCACGGTCTCCAACGTGCTCAACCGACCGGACAAGGTCTCCGAGGCCACCCGGACCGTCGTGCTCGCCGCCATCGCCGAGCTGGGGTTCGTCCGCAACTCCCAGGCGGCGCAACTGCGGGCGGGCGCGAGCCGGTCGCTCGGCCTGATCGTGCTGGACCTGGCGAACCCGTTCTTCCACGACATCGCCAGGGGCATCGAGGACGTGGCCACCGAACTGGGCTACGCGCTGGTGCTGTGCAACTCCGACGAGCAGGCCTCCCGCGAGGACCGGTTCCTGCAACTGCTGGAGGAGCAGCGGGTCCGCGGCATGCTGATCACCCCGGTCGGCCCGACGTCGGAACGCCTCGACGCGCTGCGGAGCCGCGGCACGCCGACCGTGCTGGTGGACCGCCACGACCCGCGGGTGGACTGCTGCTCGGTCGCCGTGGACGACGTGGCGGGCGGTGAACTCGCGGGCGCGCACCTGCTGGAACGCGGCCACCGCCGGATCACCTACGTCACCGGCCCGCTGTCGTTGCGGCAGTGCAAGGACCGGCTCACCGGCCTGCGCCGCGCGGTCGGCGGGGACGTGGAGGTCGACGTCGTCGAGGTGCCCGCCCTCAAGGCCCGCCACGGCTACGAGGCCGCGCGGAAGCTGTTCGACGACGGCGCCGACCCCACCGCGGTGTTCTGCGCCAACGACCTGCTGGCGCTGGGCGTGCTGCGCGCGGCCGTGAGCACCGGCCGTCGCGTGCCCGAGGACATCGCGCTGCTGGGCTACGACGACATCGACTTCGCCGCCGACGCCGCCGTGCCCCTGTCGTCCGTGCGTCAGCCGACCCTCCGGATAGGACGGACGGCGGCGCGGCTACTGGTGGAGGAGTGCGACCACCCCGACTCGCACACCCACCAGCAGATCATGTTCCGGCCGGAACTGGTGGTCCGCGAGTCGACCTGAGCCGGCAGGCGGGATCAGGTCGACAGGCTGTCGACGAGCCCTTCGAGGTCCAGCTCACCCTCACGGGTCTGCACGCCCGCCGCCAACTGCCTCTTGGCGATCTCGACCATGTCCTCGGTGAACAGCGAGTACAGGGCGGCGTTCTCCACGGCGTAGGCCTCGGCGGGGGCGGGCGGGGCCGCGGCCCGGACGGTGGCCTTGATCGCGGCGACGACCTCGGGGCGGACCGCGGCCATCCGCCGGGCCAGGGCGTCGACGAAGGAGTCGATCTCGTCGGCGGGCAGGGCCCGGTTCACCAGGCCGTAGCGCTCGGCCACCTCGGCGTCGACGAGCTTGCCGCCGACGAGCAGTTCCAGTGCGCGGGCCGTACCGAGCAGGCGGGTCATGTTCACCGTGCCACCGCCGCCGGGGAGGATCGCCAGAGCGGACTCGGGCTGGGCCTGACCGGACCTGCCGATCGCGGCGAACCGCATGTCGAGGAACATCAGGAACTCGTTGCCCGCGCCGCGGGCGAGACCGGCCACCTTGCCGATGGTGACCTGCGGGAGGTCGCGGATCTCCACGCCCGTGGCCTGGAGGACGTTCAGGCCTTCGGGGATCACGGCGCCCGGCGCGGCGTCGACCGCGGCGCGGGTGGCGGCGGGCAGGGCCTCCGGGTCGGTGACGTAGGCCATGTCGCCGTGAGCGCTGAAGAACTCCGGGTCGGCGCTCTGGAACACGATCACCCGGACGTCCGGGTCGGTGCGCACCCGGTGGGCGAACCCTCGCAACGAGGGCAGCAGCACGCCGTCCATCAGGTTCAGAGGTGGGTGGTCGAGCGTCACGGTGGCGACGCCGTCCGCGACGGTGATCTCGAGACCCGCCCAGCCGCTGTGGTCCATGGGGTTTCCTCCTCGGTGGTCCCGGAGTTCGGCCTCCGGCTCCTCACACCATATGGACCAGTCGATGAGACGAACCATGCCCATGAGACTCAGAAAATTGATCCCCTGCCTCATCCCGGTGCTACCGTGACCTCATGGACCCGCTGACCGACGCCCTGGCGATCTCCGGCGTCAAAGGGGTGCTGAGCACCCGCGTCGAGGCGGGCGGCCGGTGGGCGGTCACTCTGGACGACTACCAGGGGACGGCCCTGCACGCCGTGACCGCGGGCAGCGCCTGGCTCACGGTCAGGGGCCGCGAACCGGTGGAACTGGCGGCGGGCGACGTGGTCCTGCTGCCCGCCGACACCCCGCACGGCCTCACCGACGACCCCTCGGACGCCGCGCGCGCCCGGTGCGAGCACGTGGTCGCCCGCGGACGCGGCGCCGGAGAGGTGATCGGTCTGGGCTCGCGGCCCGCGACCACCCGGATCGTGACCCTCCACTACGATTGCGACCCGGCCGCGCTCACCCAGATCCTGACCCTGCTGCCCGGTCTCGTGCACGTGCGGGCCGAGACCGGGACGCCGGGGCTGACCGACGCGGTGCGGATGCTCGCCAGGGAACTCGCCGACCCGCAGCTCGCCTCGTCCGCCGTGCTGAGGAGCCTCGTCGACATCGTGCTCGTGCAGATGCTGCGCGCCTGGCTCGCGGAGAGTCCCCCCGAGTGCTTCGGCACCTGGCTGGGCGCGCTGTACGACCCGGTCGTCGGCAAGGCGCTGCGGCACCTGCACGCGAACCCGGCCGTCCCCTGGACGACGTCGACGCTCGCGGAGGCCATCCCGGTGTCCCGTGCGACCCTCGCCCGCCGCTTCCCGGCCGCCACGGGGGCCACCCCCGCGGCGTACCTGGCGACCTGGCGGATGGACCTGGCCGCCGTGCGGCTGCGCGACAGCCACGACTCCCTGGAGACCATCTCCGAGGCCGTCGGGTACGGCTCCGTGCCCGCGTTCACCCGCGCCTTCACCCGTGCCCACGGACGAACGCCGGGGCGCTACCGCGCCGAGACGCGCGGCCGCGGCGGCACGGCCTTCCGCGTGGGGGACCCGCCTCCGTCGAGCAGCCTGACGATCGGTTAGGGGATCGGCGTTCGTCCGCACCCGGACGAGGCGATGACGGGGTCGTGCCCCGATCGTCGAGCGCGGGTGAAGGGAATCCCCCTACCCCATCCGGTCGAGGAAGTGGTGTGGAAGTTGTTTTGTTCGACGGCGAATTGTCGCCCCGGCTCGGTCGTGATTCCTGAAGTAGCCTTGCCCCGGTCGAACGGTGGATTTCTCCGGATCGGCCATCCGAGCGCATTTCCCGAATCAGTGATCGAATGAGGTATTCCGCGACATGCCCGCAGTGAAGAAGATCGCCACCAGGTTCGCCTCCGCGGCGCTGGCCCTCGTCCTCGGCGCCCTCGTCGTCGTGGGGACGGCCGGGACCGCGCAGGCCCAGCCCGCGACGTTCGCGCTGTGCAACCAGGGGACCGGCTACCAGGTGCTGGCGGAGTTCCCCGGCCGCGGCGGCCTGACGACGTACCTCGCCCAGCCCGGCAAGTGCGTCACCTTGAACGTGGGCACGTCCGAGAAGTTCGACCTGAACATCCGGGGGCTGGGGTCCAGCACCAGGTCCTACTGGGTCTTCTCGTTGACCACGTTCCCCAAGTACAACACGAAGGTGCGCACCTGGGGCGGGCTCGAATCGTTCCAGTACACGACGTATTCCTTCTGATGTCGCCGGCGGAACGGCTCCGGCCGCACTCCGGTTCGGCACCGGAGTCGTTCCGCCGGGGAAATCGCCCCGCTGATTCGGTGACAGGCGCTGGAAAGCGCTCCGCTAAAGTGCCGGGTTCAACCGGGCCGACAGTTGGAGGTCGCCCGCGGACGGGCCGACGAGCAGCGTGATCGGGCCGGTGGGGGAGTGCCACGCGTGGTCGAGCGTCGACCAGCGGCGCAGCGCGTCCGGTTCGATCGGCACCCGCACCCACGCGGCCTCGCCCGCCGGGACGTGCACGGCCGCGTAGCCCACGAGCCGCCGGTCCTCGCCCTCGGCCTGGTAGACCTGCACGACCTCGCGGCCCGCGCGCGAACCGGTGTTGCGGACCCGCACGCGCACGTCGAACCCGGACTCGGCGTCCACGTTGTCGCGCGCGGAAAGCCCGTCGTAGGCCCAGGTCGTGTACCCCAGGCCGTGACCGAACCAGTACGCCGGGGCCACCGGACCGCCCACCCACGCGCGGTAGCCGACGCGGCTGCCCTCGGTGTAGGCGAGCACCCCGTCGACCGGGGTCGTGTCCAGCACCGGCACGTCGGCCGTGCGCGCCGCCCACGTCGTCGGCAGCCGCCCGCCGGGCTCGGCGATGCCGAACAGCACGTCGGCCAAGCCGTCGCCGGCTTCCTGGCCGGGGAACCACGTGACGAGCACGGCGGCGACGTCCTCGCGCCATGGCAGCTCGACCGGGCCGCCCGCGTTGACCACGACGACCGTGCGCGGGTTGGCCGCGGCGACCGCGCGCACCAGCTCGTCCTGCCTGCCGGGCAGCTCCAGGGTCGTGCGGTCGAAGCCCTCGCTCTCGATCTCGTCGGTCGTGCCGACCACGACCACGGCGACGTCCGCCGTGCGCGCCAGCTCCACGGCCGCCGCCAGTTCCGCGTCCTCGTCCACCCTCGGCGGGTCGGCGGCCAGCGCCACGGCGTTGCCGGTGTCGGCCGCCAGCCGCCGCTTGGCCCGCACCAGCACCTCGCGGCCCGCCTCGACCGGCCAGGTCGCCTCGCGGAACGACGGCGTCACGTGCACGTACGTCGGGTCGTCGGACTCCGGCACCACCAGCTCGTCCACGAGCACGTGCCCGTCGACCTCCAGCAGCACCTCGCCCAGCCCGATCACGGCGAACCGCCACTCGCCCGATGTCGGCGGCCGGAACAGGGCGCTGACCTCGACGAACGCCGCGTCCACGTCGACGGACGGGTCCAGGATGCGGCCGCTGAGCCGGTGCTCGGCGTGCACGACCTCGTCCTCGTCGTCCAGGTACCGCACCAGCACGCCCGCCTCGCCGGTCACCGGGTCGCTGGTGTGCTCGGGCTTGAGCGGCGTCGGCCGGGTGTGCAGGAACGCGCCCGCGCGGTGCACCACCTCGGCGCGGCCCGCGAGCGCGGCGCGGATGCCGTCGACCGGGGACACCACAGCGGCGGGGAAGACCCCGGCGCTGCCGCCGCCCTGCACCCGAGCGTCCACCGCGTTCGGGCCGAGCACAGCCACGCGGGTCAGCACCGCGGGGTCCAGCGGCAGCACCGAGTCGTTGCGCAGCAGCACCGAGCCCGCCGCCACGGCCCTGCGCAACCGGCCGCGCGACTCGTCGGGGGTGATGCGGGGCGGCGGCACCGGGGTCGCGGGCCCGAGGGCTCCGACCCGCTGCGCCAGCACCAGGACCCGCCGCAGCCGGTCGTCGATCTCCGACTCCGCGACCTCGCCGCGGAGCACGGCCTCGACGAGGGGACCGCCGCGCAGCTCGTGCGGGCCGGGCATCGCGAGGTCCGTGGACGAGGTGACCGTGCGCACCGCGCCCCAGTCCGACACGACCACGCCGTCGAAGCCCCACTCGCCGCGCAGCGGCTCGTCCAGCAGGGGACTGTCCGACATGGTGGTGCCGTTGACGCCGTTGTAGGCCGACATAACGACCCACGCGCCCGCGCGCACCGCGGCCTCGAACGGCGCCAGGTACACCTCGCGCAGGGTCGCCTCGTCGACACGGGCGTCCAGCGTCAGCCGTTCGGTCTCGGACTCGTTGGCCACGTAGTGCTTCGGGGTCGCCGCGACCCCGCCGGACTGCACGCCGGTGATGTAGGCGGCGCCGATCCGCGAGGTCAGCAGCGGGTCCTCGGAGAAGCACTCGAAGTGCCTGCCGCCCAACGGGGACCGGTGCAGGTTCAGGTTCGGCGCGAGCAGCACGTCCACGCCCTTGCGCCGCGCCTCGGCGGCCAGCAGCCTGCCGAGCCCGCTCACCACGTCGGCGTCCCAGGTCGCGGCCATCGCCGTCGGCGACGGCAGGGTCAGCGCCGTGTCGCGCTCGTCCCAGCGCTCGCCGCGCACGCCCACCGGGCCGTCGGAGAACACGATCGCGCGCAGCCCGATCGACTCCTCGGCCTGCGCGCGGAAGGTCCCACCGCCGGAGAGCAGGCGGATCTTCTCCTCCAGGGTCAGCCGGTCGACGAGCGCGTCGAGGTCGGTTCCCGTGTCGGCTCGCTGCGTGGTCGTCATGGGGCGATCACTCCTGGGGGTGATTTGGAGAGCGCTCTCCAACTGGGGTAACCCTCGCCTCTCGGTGTCGTTCGTGTCAAGGGATGCCCACTACCTGGTCTTCATGTTGGGAGCGGGAACAAATTCCCTCATTCCCGGATGGCGCTCGCGGGCATCTGGGAAGAACGCCTTGGAGAGCGCTCTCCAAGCGCGTCCCACGAGCCCGTGCGGAGCACCGGTCGACGGCCTTCGGGTGACCCGGCGACCGGTTCGTGACGTGGAGAGCGCTCTCCCACGTGCTATAAAGCCTCCATGAGCGCAGCGTCCCAGGCACGTCCTCCCACCTTGGAGGACGTGGCGCGGGTCGCGGGGGTGTCGCGGGCGACGGTGTCGCGCGTGATCAACACGACCCGCAACGTAGACCCGACCATCCAGGAAACCGTGCGGCGGGCCATCGCCAAGACGGGCTACACGCCCAACACGGCGGCCCGCTCGCTGGTCACCCGCCGCACCGGCACCATCGCACTGGTCGTCTCGGGCGCGGGCGACTCCGGCGGCGACATCCTGGTCGACCCGTTCTTCGGCCGGGTCGCCAGCGGCATCATCAGCGCGCTGCGGCCGCGCGGCGTCTACCCGCTGCTGATGTTCGCCGACACGCCCGAGACCCGCGCGCACGTCGTGGACCACCTGCGCCAGGGCAACGCCGACGGCGCGCTCGTGGTCGCGATCCACTCGGCGGACCCGCTGCCGGGGATGCTCGTCGCGGCGGGCGTGCCCGCGGTCCTGTTCGCCCGCCCGACCCGGCCGCTGCCGATCAGCTACGTCGACCTGGCCCACCGCGAGGGCGGCAAGCTCGCCGTGGACCACCTCGTCGCCCGCGGCTGCCGCCGGATCGCGACCATCTCCGGCCCGCTGGACGTGCCCGCGAGCCAGGAGCGCCTGGCCGGGTTCCGCGAGGCGTGGGCCCGCCACGGCCACGACGAGGCGCCGTTCGTGGAGGGCAACTTCACCCAGGACAGCGGCGAGCGCGCGATGGAACGCCTGCTGGCCGAGCACCCGGACGTCGACGGCGTCTTCGCCGCCAACGACCTGATGGCCGCGGGAGCCCTGCACGTCCTGCGCGACCACGGCCGCCGCGTCCCCGACGACGTGGCCGTGATCGGCTTCGACGACAGCAGCGCAGCCACCGCCAGCCGTCCGGCCCTGACCACGGTCCGCCAACCGGTGGAGGACATGGCCGCCGAGATGGCCCGCCTGCTGCTCGACCGCATCGGCAAGCAGGACCGCCGGGTCACGTCCGTGGTGTTCGAGCCGACCCTGGTGGTCCGCCAGTCGGCGTGACCGGTCAGTCGAGGTCGGACAGGTCGAGCACGAACCGGTAGCGGACGTCGTTGCGGCCGAGCCGGTCGAGCGCGTCCGCCACGCGGGCCGACGGGAGCACCTCGACGTCGGCGGTGACGCCGTGGGCGGCGCAGAAGTCGAGCATGGCGGCCGTCGCGGGACGGCCGCCGCTGCCCGCAGAGCTGAGCTTCTTGCGCCCGACCAGCAGGTCCATCGCGTCCACGGTGATGGAGCCGAGGTAGCCGAGGTGGCTGAGCGTGCCGTCCACGGCGACCAGGCCCAGGTAGGGGCCGACGTCGTGGGCGACGGGGATGGTGTCGATCAGGACGTCGAACCGGTCGCGCGCGGCGGCCATGGCGTCCGGGTCGGTGGAGTCGACGAGGTCGTGCGCACCGAGCCGAGCCGCGTCGGCCGCGCGGTCCGCCGACCGGCTGACCACCGAGACCTCGGCCCCCAGCGCGACGGCGAACTTGACCGCGAGGTGCCCCAACCCGCCCAGGCCGCTCACCGCGACACGGCTTCCCGGTCCCACGCCGAGGGCCCGCAGCGGTTCCCACACGGTGATCCCGGCGCACATCAGCGGTGCCGCCGCGGCCGGGTCGAGGCCCTCGGGCAGGGGGTAGGCGAACCGGTCGCGGACCACGTACTCGCGGGAGAACGCGCCCAACGTCGGCGTCCCGTCGTGCCGGTCCGTGCCGCCGTAGGTCAGCGTGGGGAACTCGCGGCAGAAGTTCTCCTGGCCGGACGCGCACGCGACGCACGTGCCGCAGGAGTCGACGATGTTGCCGACGGCGACGGGGTCGCCGACCCGGAAGCCGGTCACGTCCGGACCCGTCTCGGTCACCACGCCGGTGAACTCGTGGCCCGGCACGAGCGGGCCGTCGCCGTGGTGCGAGCGGAGGGCGTGCAGGTCGGTGTGGCAGACGCCGCAGTGGTCCACGCGCACCGCGAGGTCGTCGCGGCGCAGGTCGCGGCGGGGGATCGACGTCTTGCGCAACTCCGTCGACCCGTGGGCCAGCCAGCCGGTCGTGCTCCTCATGGCGCTCCCTAAACAGAACAGTCGGTTTGTTTTCGACCCTAGCAGCAAAAGCAAACCGAACAGTCTGTCTGTACGCTGCGACCATGCCCGACCAGCACCTGACCGCCCGCGGCGCGGCCACCCGGCAGCGCATCGTCGACGTCGCCACCCGCGAGTTCGCCGAACACGGCGTCGCCGGTGCCCGAGTCGAACGGATCGTCGCCGAGGCGAACACCAACAAGGCCCAGCTCTACGGCTACTTCGGCAGCAAGGAAGGCCTGTTCGAGGCGATCTTCCGCGCCTCGCTGGAACGGATCGTCAACGTCGTCCCGATCGACGCCACCGACCTGCCGGGCTGGGCCGAGCGCCTCTACGACGAGTACCTGCGCCGCCCGGACCTCATCCGCCTGGCCACCTGGTCCCGCCTGGAACGCCGCCCCGCGGGCCACCTCGTCGCCGACGCCGACCGCCTCGACACGACCAAGCTGGCCGCCATCACCGACGCCCAAGCGGTCGGCCTGGTCCGCGACGGCGATCCGTTCGACCTGATGGCCCTGGTCATCGCGCTGTCCATGGCCTGGTCCCCGGTCAGCAACGTCTACGCCGCCACCGCCGACGAGCCCGACGACGTCCACGACCGCCGCCGAGCTCTCCTGCGCGACACCGTTCGCCGGGCGGTCGCGCCCGACGCGTGACCGTCACGGACAGGGGAACTGGTCGGCGTTGAGCAGCAGCACGCAGTCCGGCGGGCGCGTCACGTCCCGCACGTCCGGCAGCCGCAGCAGGGCGAGCGGCCGGTCCCGCCCGTCGCGGAACCGGGACAGGTCGATGCGACCGGACGCGCCCTCGTAGCAGTTGCGGGTGGTGACGACGGGGTCTGAGCACGCGGATTCGCGCAGCTCCTGCGCGACCGCGGACCGGTGCGGGCCCGACCCGGCGGCGTGGACGGCCGCGGCGGCCTGGAGGAACACCCCCGCGCCGTCGTAGCTCAGGCCGACGCGCTCACCGATCCACACCGGCGGTTGCGCCCGGAGGATCTCGCCGAACGCGCGGCCCGCCGGGCCGTACACGTCGGCGCCGTCCAGCAGGTCACGCAAGCCCAGGCACAACGAGGTCGCCGGGCGGCCGTCGTCCGGGAGGCACGACCGGTTGTTCAGGACGGTCATCGGGCCGAGCGAGACGTAGAGGATCGACTTCCCGCTGTACCTCGCCTTGGCGCGCTTCTCCCGCTGGGCCACGAAGCGCGCCACCGTGTCGTCGCCGATGACGACGGGCGGGTCGGTGCCGCACTCGTCCAAGACACGGTCGAAGAACCGGTCGAAGTCCACCTGCCTGCCCGCGTAGAACGCGATCTGGTCCGCACCGCAGACGGGGACGACCGTGCCGACGTCGGTCCACCGGGTGAACGCGGCGGGGTCCACGAGCTTGGCCATCTCGGCCCCGAGCGACGTCAGGTACCCGTCGCCCCGCACCTCGTCGGGCTGGTACACGGTGAGCTTCTTGCCCTCCTTGTCCGCGTGGAGCTTGACGAGCGCGGCTTCCCGCCGGTTGTCCGGGACGACCTGGAAGTAGAGCGGGGAGCGGTCGGTGAGCCCGACGCCGGTGAGCGTGGTCGCGATGACGGGGACGCCCAGGTCGCCGAGCGCCGTGATGGCCTGCTCCACCGGCTCGACGGTGCGGCTCATGCCCACCGCGCCCAGGATCGTCGGGTCCTCGGCCAGCAGGGGGGCGAGCAGGTCGACCAGCGAGCGGGCGTGCCGCATCTCGAACCCCGCGTTGGCGAGGACCACGCGGAGCAGCGGGGTGGAGTGGTCGCTGCGCCGGTTCATCTCCGCCTGCAGCAGCAACAGACCCGTGAGCTGCTCCGTGGTGGAGTCGTCCGCGCCCAGCTGGCCGTCCGGTTTCGTGAACTCGGACAGGTAGACGACGCTGACCAGTGGACGGGTCGTGGCCTCGGCGTGCAACCGCAGCGCCGTCTCGTTCAGCTCGAACACCGCCCGCTGCGCGGCGAGCAGACGTTCGTCGGTGCCGAAGACCTGGCCCGCGCGGTCGCTGTAGCCGACGCACTCCGCGCGCCCCCCGCTGTCGACCAGCCGGGTGCTCACCCCGATGCCGGTGCCGGGCAGGCAGTCCCCGACCCACCGGGGGACGACCCAGAACCCGGCGGGCACGAGCAGGCTCGCGACGAGGACCAGGCAGGCGAGCCGGGTGGTCACCCGGCGGATCAGCAGCGGAACGGGCTTGGGACGGGGGTGGCCCACGTCCGTCCACGCGGCCTCGTCCTGGTCGCTGGCCGGGCCGTCGTCGTCCTCCGGCATCCGGGACACGACGAACCGGGCCGTGCGGTGCATCGACTGCCGCCGCTCGGGAAGCAGGGACGCCCACCGCCCGACCTCCCTCGACAGACGGTAGACGGGCTCGACGCGGTCGTCCCCGACCAGCCACCGCGGCGCCGCGTCCGCCGTCGCCACCACGAGCAGCGGATCGGGTTCGGTGGACTGGTTGCGCACGTCGTTGACCAGGCGCAGCAGTTCCCACCCGCCGTTCTCCTCGGTCACGCCCTTGAGCACCACGAGCGCGTACGCCGTGCGCCGCCCGCGCCGGAAGCGCCACGAGCCCATGCCGTAGGCCCAGCGGAGTTCCTGGAGGAAAGCGTGCACCAGCAGCCGCTTCACCTCCTCGCGGGCCTCCTGCCGAGGGCTCGGCCCGGCCAGCCACTCGGCGAACCCGACGAAGGAACCGAAGTGGCGGGGAGCCGCGAACTGCTGGTCCACCAACCAGGACCGCTCACGCCCGAACCACGACCACCACCGGTAGCGGAGCGCGCGGACCACCGCGCCGGGGGAGAACTCCACGGCGCCGAGCGCGGTGACCTTGACCGGCTCGGCGTCGGTGGCGGTGGCGCGGTGCCAGGACCGCAGCACGGCGGTGGTGCCGGACCGCTCGTCACGGGTGCGGCTCGACCGGACCGGCAGCCGGGTGAGCAGGTCGACGAGGCGGAAGGCGCGGAACCGGAGCCGGTGCCGGTGGCCCGACGGCGTGTGGGCCAGCCGCTCGCGCAGGACCTCCAGCAGCGGCAGCAGCCGGGGTTCGAGCCCGTCGTCCGGGTCGGGGGCCGCGGTCTGGTCGAGGTCCAGCGAGGCGTACAGCACCGTGGGCCGAGCCGCCTTGCCCAGCCGGTCGTCCAGCGCCTGGACCCACGAGTCGACCTGGTCGCCGATCAGGCAGAGGATCGGCAGCGCGCGTTCCCGGCTGCGGTGCCACCGGGTCCGCTCGCTGTCGTAGGGCTTCCGGTCGTGGCGCAGCGCCCTCGGCCGGTCCAGCAGGACCTGGAGCTCTCTCAGCAGCGCGTCGAGGCCGCGGAAAACGACGTCACCCACCCCAACCTCCCTCGCCGCGGCGCCGTCACGTGGCGAACGCCCGTGGAACGCTTCCACGCCGAGGTGTCCGGGAAGGGCAAGATCACCGAAATGGACCAGGAAGTCCACCCCGGTCGGAATGGGGCGGTGTCAGCGGCGGCGGTCGAACCACACCGCCGCGCCGATCGCCGCAGCGCCAACGCCTTCCCACGCCGCGCCGCGCAGCAACGACCGCGGCCCGCGACCGGTGGCTGCCTGGCCGACCATGTCCGCGGCCAGCAGCAGCCGGTGCGCGACGGCCTGCGCCGGGAACAGCCGCCACCCCAGCGTCGCGCCGAGCACGGAGAGGCCGCCTTCGCTGAGCGCGGCCAGTGAACTGCTCCGCAGGATGGTGAGCGTGTGGTCGCCCGGCGCGCGGTCGGCGACCGGCTCGAAGCCCGCCGCGTCCAGCGACCGGTCCGGGGCGACCACGCCGAGCACCCCGAGCGCGCCGCCCAGCACGCCCAGCGCGGTCAGCGTCCACCTCGTGGCGCTCACAGCGCCACCTCGATCCCGACCAGCCGGTCACCGCGGCCGGTCAGCCGGTTCCAGGCGAAGATCGGCCACGCGATGGGGAACCGCCGGACCATCAGCCCGCGCACCCGTGCCGTTCCGGCCGCGTCCAACAACCGTGCCGTGCCCTCGGCGGTGGACGCGCCCACTGGGACCCGGCCCGCGTTGTCGCACGGCGCGACCGTGACGGAGGCGGTGGCCCGGATGCGCTTGACCTTGCCGCTGTCGCGCGGTGTCAGGACGAAGAGCTTGCCGTCGTCCACCAGGAAGCCGACCGGTGTGGGCACGGGAGCGCCGGTCTTGCGGAACGTGGTCAGGCTGATGTTCCGACTTCGGACCAGCTCGTCGGGAAGCGGCATGGGAGACCTCCGGGAAACGGTAGTGGCACTGCCGTTTCACCGTACGCGCTAAAGTGGTAGTTCGGCTACCGCTTCACGGAGGACCTCGATGCGAGCACCCCGCAAGGACCAGGTCCGCAACCGGCAGCGGCTGGTCACGGCCGCGCGCGAGGCGTTCGGCGAACACGGTCCCGACCTGACGCTGGACGAGGTGGCCCGGCGCGCGGGTGTCGGCGCGACGACCCTCTACCGGCACTTCGACGGCAAGGAGGAGCTGGTCGAGGCGGTGTTGGACGACCTGGTGGACGCGGTCCGCGAGAAGGCCGCGCTGGCCGCCGCGACCGGCGACCCGGAGCAGTCGTTCCGCGCCGCCTTCACCAGCAGCTGCGACCTGTCCGAGGCGGAGACGGCGACCTTCGCCCGGCTGGCGACCGTCAGCGGCCGGGCCGGTGAGCACGCCCAACGCCTGATCGAGAGCGTGCTGGAACCCGCCACCGCGCGGTTGAGCGAGGCGGGCGGTCTGCGGGCCGGGATCACCGTCGAGGACATCGCGGCGTTCGTCCGGATGACCCTGACCGCCGACAGCGAGGCGAGCCGGGGCAAGGCCATCGACACGCTGCTCGACGGCCTGACCTGCGGTTAGCGCCCGACGGTCCGTCTGGCCGGGCCCGCGGCGCTGCGCGGCACGATCGGCACCAGGCCGATGGTGCTGAGCACGGCGACCACGCCGTTCTGGATCCGTTGGCTCGTGGAGGGGGAGTAGCCGGGGCCGCTGCACAGGCGGCCGTGGCACACCGTGGGAGCGGGACTGGTGCAGCCCGCGAGCAGCAGGACGGCGGCGGCCAGTCGAAGACGGCGCATGGGGGTCGATCCTCCGGTCGGTCGCGGAACTGCTCTAGGGTGCCCTACCGCAAGCCGAAGCGGGGGGAGTTGGCCGTGGCCGATCGAGGTCTTCGGATCGCTCGGGTGGTGCTGTTCGCGCAAGCGGCGGCGTCGGCGGGGATCTGGGTCGTGCAGGTGCTCACGACGCTCAACCGGCTGAACCACGGCCAGGACGTGCCCGCGACCGTGTGGTTCGTGCTGGTGGTGAACCCGGTGATCGCGATCGCCGCCGCCGTGGCCGCGGCCTCCCTGCTCTCCCGGCCGTGGGCTCGACCGCTCGCCATCGCCGTCGAGGTCGTCGGGTGCGCGGGAGCGCTGGTCAGCGTGCTCACCGGCTTCCGTCAGGCCGGCGTCGCGATCGTCCTGGCGGTCGTCGTGATCGTGCTGGTCAGCCGTTCCGGCGCGGTTCGCCCCGCAACGCGTTGAGGCCGCCGCGGGCGTCCTCCAGCACGATCTGCTCGGCCTCGGCGGAGTCGCCCGCGCGCAGCGCGAGGACCAGCGCGCGGTGGCTCGCGTAGCGGTCCTGCCCGAACTCCTTGTCCGCGGCGACGCGCTCCAGCAGGCGCGCCCGGCGCTCGGCGGGGGAGAACACCCTGGTCTGCTCCAGCAGTCGGACCAGGACCGCGTTGGCGGCGCAGGCGTTCACGCCCTCGTTGAACCGCCACATGGCGTCGAGCAGCGCGTCGAGGTGCTTGTCGATCGGCTTGCCGTCGTCGTGCCGCTGGCGGATCACGATGTGCAGGTCGTCGGCCTCGTCGAGGACCGCGTCGAGCCGGTCGAGCTGCTCCGGGGTGGCGTGCCGGGCGGCGAAGCGGGCCACGAGGCCGCGCAGGCCGATCTCGACCTCGGCGAGGTCCTGCCGCGCGGTGTCCCCGATCGTGGCCACGACGACCGTGCGCGGCCCGGTCCGTTCGATGAGCCCGTCCTGCTCCAGCCGCCGGAGGGCCTCGCGCACCGGCGTGGGGCTGACCGACAGCCGTTCGGCGAGCCCGCGTTCGGTGATCTTCTCGCCGGGGCGCAGCTCGCCGGACCCGATGGCGTCGCGGACCGCGCGGTACGAGCGGTCGGCCAGCGTGTCGTTGGTGAGCGTGCTCAGGGTGTCGCGGGACATGCCACCACTTTAGGGCACGTGCGATGGGCTAGCGGTTAAGAAACTTTTGACAATCTTGCTATAGCAAAACTACTGTGACGCGGGCCACCGACTCCACCGGAGGAATCGCGCATGACGTCCGTCAGCCCCCGCGGCATCACGTTCTACTGCGCCCTCGCGGTGTTCGCCCAGGAGTCGATGTGGTCGTTCTACGACACCCAGGTCCCGCCGCTGCTGCGCGAACACGTGGGCAGCGCCGCGATCGTGGGTCTGCTGATGGGCATGGACAACCTGCTCGGCGTCTTCGTCCAGCCGTGGATGGGCAACCGGTCGGACAACACCCGCACCCGGTGGGGCCGCCGGATGCCCTACATCGCCGTGGTGATGCCCGCCTCGGCCCTGCTGTTCCTGCTCATCCCGCTCGCGTGGTCGTTCGCCTCGCTGGTCGTGGTGATGTTCCTGTTCGCCTTGGTGGGCAACAGCTTCAAGCCCGTCGTCGAGTCGCTGATGCCCGACTTCATCGAGCCCGAACGCCGCAGCCGCGGCAACGCGGCGGTGAAGACCGCCTCCGGCCTCACCACCGTCACGACCGCGGTCCTCAGCGTGCTGCTGGTCGACGACCACCCGACGCTCGCGTTCGCCGTCCCGTCCGCGATCGCGTTCCTCGCGGTGGCCGTGCTGGTGTGGCGGGTGCGCGACAACCGGTCGCGGGCGTACCGGACAGCGCTCGTGGAGGACGCCGCCGACCGCCCCGACGCCCCGAAGGGCGTGCCCATGCGCGCGGTCGTGGGCGGCATCCTCCGCGACCACGACCGCAGTCGGCTGCTCCTGCTCGCGTCGGTGCTCCTCTTCGGCGGCGCCTACGCCGCGTCGCGCGCGCTGATGACGCCGTACGGCATGGAAACCCTCGGCCTGTCCCGCGGCGACGCGGGCGGCCTCGCGCTCCCCGCGGGCGTGGCGTTCCTGGTCGCCGCCTACCCCGCCGCACTGCTGGCGGAACGCCTCGGGCGGCTCCGCACGATGGCGCTCGGCATGGCGGTCTTCGCGGGCGGGATGCTCGTGGCCACGGCCGTGCCGACAGCCGCCGCCACCACGGTCGCCCTGGCCCTGGCGGGCGTCGGCGCGTCCGGCTTCATCATCAACGCCGCCGTGGTCCTGTGGAACCTCGCCCCTTCCGTCCGCGTGATCGGCACCTACACCGGCCTGTACACCGTGACCTGGCAACTCGGCGGTCTCGTCGGCCCGACCGTCGTCGGCGGCATGGTCGACGTCACGGGCTGGCGCTTCCTGCTCCTCGACATCGCCGTGCTCACCGCCTTGGCGGCCATCGCGGTCCTGCGCATCCGCGTCCTGGCCCGCCGCTTGCCGGTAGGCGTGGGCAAGGTGCTGTAGTTCGTGAGGCATTATGCTATAGCAAAATTCATCAACAAAGCATCGGAGTGCGCATGAGCAAGCCGGACGAAGTGCGGGTCCTGGTGCCCTCGGGGATGTTGGGTGCCGGGTTCGACGTGGCCGCGATCGAACGCGGGCTCGCGTTGGGGGCCGACGTCATCGCCGTCGACGGCGGGTCGACCGACTCGGGGCCGTACTACCTGGGCTCGGGGAAGCCGAAGACCGCTGCCGCCGCCGTGGCCCGTGACCTGCGGATCCTGCTTGGTGCGGCGGCGCGGGCGCGGATCCCGCTCATCGTCGGCTCCTGCGGCACGAGCGGGACCGACTCCGGGGTCGACTGGGTCGCGGGGATCGTCGACGGCATCCTCGTCGAGGACGGGCTGGACCTCGCGGTCGCCACGATCCACGCCGAGCAGACCGCCGCGAGCCTCGTGGAGCACCTCGACGCCGGGCGCGTCCACCCGCTCGCGCCGATGGGGGAGTTGCGCGCCGAGACGTTGGAGAGCTGCACGCACGTCGTCGCGATGATGGGCCACGAACCCATCGTCGCCGCGCTCCAGGACGGCGCCGACGTCGTCCTCGCCGGCCGCGCCACGGACACCGCCGTCGCCGCCGCGTACCCGTTGATGATGGGGATGCCCGCCGGGCCGACGTGGCACGCGGCGAAGATCGTCGAGTGCGGCGGCCAGTGCACGACCAACCCGCGCTCCGGCAGCGTGTTCGCCACGATCGACCGCACCGGGTTCGTGATCGAGTCGCTCGACGAGTCCGTGTCCTGCACCCCGCACTCGGTGGCCGCGCACATGCTCTACGAGACGGCCGACCCGTTCCGGATGCGCGAGCCCGCGGGCACGCTCGACGTCACCGACGCCGTCTACACCGCGCTGGACGACCGCCGCGTCCGCGTCGAGGGCTCGCGGTTCGAGCTCGCCGACCAGCACACCGTGAAGCTGGAGGGCGCGCGGATCACCGGCTACGAGACGATGTCGTTCTCCGCGATCCGCGACCCGTTGATCCTGAAGGACGTCGACGGCTGGGCCGAGTTCCTCCGCCAGGTCCTCACCGCGCGGGTCGGCCAGACCCTCGGCCTCGCTCCCGCCGACTACGCGTTCGACATCCGGCTCTACGGCCACAACGCCGTCCTCGGCCACCTCGACCCCGCCACCACACCTCCGCGCGAGGTCGGGGCGATGCTGCTCGTCCAGGCCGCCGACCAGGAGACCGCCACCGCCGTCGCGAAGGTCGCCAACCCGCTCATGCTGCACCTGCCCGCCACGGACATGGCGTACCTCCCGAGCCTCGCGTTCGCCACGTCCCCCGCCGAGACCGAACGCGGCGCGGCCTACGAGTTCGTCCTGAACCACGTGGTCGACACCGAGACGCCCACGAGCATGTTCCGCACCACGATCCGGAAGGCCGCCGCCCATGTCTGACACCACCCTCGGCGACCTCGCCCTGGAGGTCCGGTCGAAGAACGCCGGGCCCTTCTGGATCACGGTCGAGCTGTTCCTCCGCGACGACGCCGGGTACGCGCTCGCCGCCGACTTCGTCGACGAGGCCCTCATCGCCCGCGTGTACGACGTCCCGGTCGACGGCGTGCGGGTGTTCCGCATCCCGTCGCTGCGGGTCGTGAAGGCGTCCTACCCGCGTCCGGTCAGCCAGGGCAGCCTGTTCGACCGCGACGTCCACGCGGGCCAGCACCACGTCCCGCTCGCCGTCCTCGTCCCCTGACGCGTGTCCGCCCGCTGGTCCTGGACCCTCGCCGCCGTCACCACGGCGGGGTTCGCCGTGCTGCTCACCTGGCTCCGGGTGCCCGCCGCGCTCCTGTTCGCGGGCGTGCTCGGCGGGCTCGCGGCGGCGCTGTCCGGTCGCCGCGAGCCGCGCCCGACCCGGTTCGCGGGGGCGGTGGCGCAGGGCGTGATCGGTGCGTCGATCGGCGTGATGGCCGACCGGACGATGGTGGCTGAGGTGGCGCGGCACTGGCCCGCGGTGCTGGTCGTGGTGACCGCGACCCTCGCCGTCAGCGTCGGGATCGGCCAGGTCCTGCGCCTCCTGCCAACGGTGTCCGGCCGTACGGCGGTGTTCTCGTCGGTGGCCGGGGGAGCGGTCGGGTTCATCACCGGCGCGCGCGAGGCCGGGGCGGACGAACCGGTCGTGATGGTCGTGCAGTACCTCCGGGTGCTGCTCGTCCTGGTCTCGCTGCCCGCCGTGGTGTTCCTGCTCGGCCCCGGCACACGCCCGGTCGGCGCGCAGGCGGCCACCAGCCCGGCCGCCTCCGCCCTGTTCGCGGTCCTCGCCGTGACGGCGGGCCTGATCGCCGCCCGACTGCTGGCCTTCGCCGGAGCCGCACTCATCTGGCCCATGTTCGCGGCGTTCGGCCTGGCGTCGAGTGGCCTCTTCACCCACCCCGCGATGCCCGCCGCGGCGCTCGGCGGCGCGTTCCTCGTCGTCGGCCTCCGCATTGGCTTCTCCTTGTCCCTGAAGGAACTCCGCGCCGTGGCGCGCGTGCTGCCGTTGGCGGGCGTGCAGATCGTGGCGACCGTCGCCGCGTGCGCCCTGATCGGCTACGGCCTCAGCCGCGCCACGACCATCAGCCCCTACGACGCCTACCTCGCGTCCACACCGGGAGGCCTGTCGGCGGTGCTCGGCCTGTCACTCGCGACCGAGTCGGACACCCCGCTGGTCATGGCGTTCCAGGTGACCCGGCTGATGCTCTCCCTGGCGCTGCTGCCGGTGTTCGCCGCGCTCGGCCGCCGCGCGGACTGACCTCCGAGCTGCACCCGTTCTCCCGACCGGCGATACTCCACCCAGCCGATTCGACGACGTCTGGGGGAGCGATGCCACCCGGTGCGGTCGAGTCGGGGTTCCGCCTCGCCGTCGGGCGCTTCGCCGGACCGGTGCGCGGCATCGGGCTCGCGGTGGTCAGCGTGTTCGGCGTGCTGGCCGTCCCGGACGGCACCGTGGTGCTGGGTCTGGTCGGGGTCGTGCTGGCGGCGGCCGTGGCGGACTGCGTTCCCCGCACTCGTGGCACGGTCGTGGCGCTCGGGTTCGCCGTCGTGCGGGCCGGGGCGGTGTGCGCTGCGACCGGGCCGACGCTGTGGGCGCTCAACGTCCTGACCATCACCGCGATCACCCTCCAGTGGGAGTGGCCCCTCAAGGTCACCGTGCCCGTGACCGCCGGACTGGTGGCCGTGTTCGTGGCCGCGGGTGGACCGCCGATCACGATCCTGCGGGTGCTGGTCGAGTGCGCGCTGGCCCGGCTCGCGTTCCTGCTGCTGGTCCGCTCGGCCCGCCGGGTCGACGAGCTGCGCGCCCGGCAGGCCGCTCTGGAGCGCGCCGAGCTGCTGGCGGCCGAGCGTCGCCGCCGGGAACGCGAGTACCTGGCGCTGCTGCACGACACGGCCTCGGCGACGTTCCTGCTGGTCGGCAGCGGCACGGTCGACGGGGTCGCCGACTTCGCCCGCCGCGACCTGGACGTGCTGACCGGCGCCTCCGGCGGGCCGGGCCTGGACGACCGGCTGGTCGACGTCGAGTCGTCGCTGCGCGCCGTCGCCGAGGAGAGCCCCCTGACCGTCGTCACCCGGTGGGAGCGCGTACCGCTGCTGCCGGTGCCGGTCACCCTCGCGCTGGTGCGGGCCGTGCGCGAGGCGATGGCCAACGTCGAGCGGCACGCGGGCGTGCGCGAGGCCGGGCTGAGCGTGACGCCCGAGAACACCGGACTGGTGGTCACCGTGACCGACACCGGCCACGGCTTCGACCCCGCCGCCGTGCCCGAGCACCGCCGGGGCATCCGCGGCTCCCTGGTCGAGCGGATGGCCGCGGTCGGCGGCCGCGCCACCGTGGACTCCCGGCCCGGCGAGGGCACGACCGTGCGGCTGGCGTGGCCGCGTGGCTGACCTGCCGCCGGACGTCCGGCTCTTCGCGAACACGCGCATCGTGCTGGTGGGCGTGACCGCCGTCGTGCAGGTCGGGATCTGCGCGTCGCCGTTGCTGCTGCACCAGGCCGACTACCGGCCCGCGTGGGCGGAGAACGTGGCGTTCGGGGTGTTGGCGCTGGTCACGGCGGTGTGCGCGGCCTGGTTGGTGCGGCGGGAACCGCTGCCCGCGGTGGTCGCGGGCGGCGGGGCGGTCGTGGTGCTGGCCGCGTCGGCCGTGGCCACCGCCGCGCTGCCCGCCGACGGGTACTTCCTGGACGTGCACTGGTCGTTCGGCCTGGTCGGGTGGCACCTGCTGGTGCTGCTGGTCGACCGGATCGGGCCTCTGGTCGTCGCGCTCGGCCTGCACATCGCCACCAGCGTCACCCAGTTCGTGCTGGTCGGCGACCACGACCGGGTGGAGGTCGGCGACGCGGGCGTCGTGGTGCTCAGCGTGCTCGGGTTCCAGTCGGCGATCGTGGTGATCACCCTGGTGCTGAGGCGGCAGACCCGGCTCGCGGTGCGGGTCGCGGCCGACCGCGACCGGACCGCGACCCGCGCGGCGCTGGCCGAGCAGTGGGAACGCGACCGGCGGCTGACGTTCGCGGGCCAGCTCGGCGCGACGCTGCCGCTGCTGGTGGGGCTGGCCGACCGGACCCTCGACCCGCGCGACGAGGAGACCCGCCGCCGCTGCGCGCTCGCGGGTACCCAGCTGCGCAGGCTGTTCGCCGAGAACGACGACGTGCCCGACCCGCTCGTGCACGAGGTCCGCGCCTGCGTGGACGCGGCGGAACGGCGGGGGATCGAGGTGTCGCTCGCGGTCAGCGGCACGGCCGTGCCGGTCCCGACGGTCGTGCGCCGCGAGTTGACCGGCCCGCTCGTGGTGGCGCTGTCGCAGACGCTCACCCGCGCGCGGGTCAGCGTGCTGCGCACCGAGAACGAGGTCCGCGTGGCCGTGCTCGCGGACACCGCGTCCGCCGAGGGGATCGCGCGGGCGTCGCCGCTCGTCCGAGTGGAGTGCGGCACGTACGGAACGCGGACGAGGACGGAGGCGAGATGGAGTCACCCCTGACAGCGGTGGTCGTGGACGACCACCCGGCCGTGCGGGCGGGCGTCGCCCACTGGCTCGGCTCGGGCACCCCGCCGATCACGGTCGTCGCGGGCGGCGAGGACGTGCGGGTGGCGTGGATCGGCGAGGGCGCGGACGCCGACGTGGTGATCCTCGACCTGCACCTCGGCGGCCCCACGCCGGCACTGGGCGACCTGCGCCGCCTCGTGGAGGCGGGTCGTCGCGTGGTCGTGTACTCGATGCGCGCCGACGACGAGACCGCGTTGACCTGCCTGGAACTCGGCGCGCTCTGCTACCTGACCAAGGCCGAGGGCGCCGACCACCTGGTCGAGGCCACCCGCGCGGCGGGCCGGGGCGACCCGTACACGCCGCCGTCGCTGGCGGGAGCGTTGGCGGGCGACCGCTCCGACCACCGACCCGCGCTGTCCGCGCGCGAGACCGAGGTCCTGGTCGAGTGGTTCCAGTCGGAGTCCAAGGACTTCGTCGCACAGCGGCTGGGCATCACCGCGAGCACCGTCAACTCCCACCTGGAGCGCATCCGGATCAAGTACGCCCAGATCGGCCGCGAGGCCCCCACCAAGGCCGCCCTGGTGGCCCGCGCGATCCAGGACGGCCTGATCGGCGTGGACGACCTGTGACCCAACCGTCATGGGCGTGTGGTGCGAACGACCCACAGAGCCCGACGGTGATCACGGCTAGCGTCCGAGCAGACCCCTGGGAACAGCGTTCGCGGGGTCGACTCGCACCTCCTCGCCGGCCGCCGTCCGGCGAGGGCCGATCAAGGAGATCCAGTGACGCACGCCCGTGGCCCCCTGCTAGCCGCCGCCATCGGCGTGACCGCAGTCCTGCTGTCGTCCTGCGCCAGCGAAACCGCGGGCACAGCGGCCCCGTCGGACTCCACCCCACCGGTCACCGCCGCCACCAGCGCCGTCAGCCCGACCACCGCCTCCAGCGCGGCCTCACTCCCGAAGGCCCCGGCAGGCGACGTCACCAAGCCGGGCTCCACGCTGAAGGTCGGCGACCGCGCGGTGGTCCCGTTCAAGTACGGCACCGACAAGAACGGCACGATCGCCCTGACGGTCACCGCGATCGAAAAGGGCGACAACGCGGACCTCGCCAAGTTCGGCGACAAGGCCAAGGGCCTGCTCCCGTACTTCATCCGCGTGTCAGTCGAGAACGTAGACGGCAGCGACCTCGCGTACAGCTCGGTCAGCCTCCGAGCCTTGGGCGCGGACGGCAAGTCCACCGGCGTGATCATCAGCGGCGACGTCGACAAGTGCCAGTCGGAAACCGCCAAGAAGGACTTCACCACAGCGGGCGCGAAGTACGACACCTGCGTCCTCCAGGCCACCCGCGAGGGCTCGGAGATCACCGCGGCGACCTTCGACAAGGGTGATGACTACATCAAGTCGCCCATCACCTGGAAGAGCTAACTCCCCTGGGGGTGTGAAGCGGGGCGCGGCATGCGGATACCGCGCCCCGCTTCGTTTTCCTCCGCTACTTCACGAATCCAACTTACCAAGACACTCGGTCAAACGAGCCGCTACCGGTGTCAGATGGTGAGCTTTCCGGTGTGAACGGTGCCTGATGGACCTCATAGGTCCCAGATGTGCGTTCGAGTGTATATGTGACCAGCGGTTATTCTGTCGTTAGTCTCGCCTCGTCTCGCTCAAGTACGTACGTCACGTCGAGTCCCTGGCACCAGTTCGGACACCACTTGTCCTCGTGGGTGGGGTGAACGATGGTGGGGATTGGTCTGATCGGGTTTCGTGTGTCCCTGAGTGTCGTCCCATCCCTGGCGATGTGGCCGTCGATTGGCCCACTCCGGTGGCCGGTTCCCGGAGTGGTCGAAAACGTGCAGCACCTTGTCGAGCATTGAGGTCTTCTCCAGCCCTGGCATGGCGGTGATTTGCGCCAGCTCTTCGACTCCACCAATCCACATCGGCATAACCTGATCTGATAAGCCGCATCATCGCCTATCGATGAAGGCGGGCGAGAACAATACAGTTAAAAGCTCCTAACACAGTGGGGTGACGGTGCAAGCTGGCTCTTGAGTGGCGGCATGGTCCGGCCGATGTGGTGGTCGTGTCGAAGCCCTGGGTGGTCGAGGACGAGTTGTGGGATCTGATCGAGCCGTTGATCCCGGTGCCGCCACGCCGGTTCCGCAGTCCCGGCCGGAAGCGCCTGCCGGACCGCCAATGCCTGCAAGGGATCTTATTCGTGCTGTACACCGGCATCGGCTGGGAGGACCTGCCCCAGGAACTCGGGTTCGGGTCGGGCATGACCTGCTGGCGGCGACTGCGGGACTGGAATGACGCCGGGGTCTGGCAACGATTGCACGAGCTGATGCTCGCCGACCTGCGGGAAGCCAATCGCCTGGACTGGTCCCGCGCCGTGGTCGACTCCTCCCACATCAGGGCGTTAAAAGGGGGGCGCAGACCGGGCCGAGCCCGGTCGACCGCCGACGGCCGGGCTCCAAGCACCACCTGATCCGACGGCGGCGGCATCCCGCTGGCGGTGATCCTGACCGGCGGCAACGTCCACGACGTCACCCAACTCCTCCCGTTGGTCCACGCGATCCCGCCGATCCGCGGTAAACGGGGTCGTCCCCGGCAACGCCCCGACACGGTGTTCGGTGACCGCGCCTACGACAGCGCCGAGCACCACAAGGCGTTACGACGCCGCGGGATCATCCCGGTCCTGGCCCGCAACGCACCGCGCACGGCTCCGGACTGGGCACCATCCGCTGGGTCGTGGAACGCAGCAACTCCTGGCTACACCAGTTCCGCCGACTACGGGTCCGATGGGAACGCCGAGCCGACATCCACGAAGCATTCCTGAGTCTGGCCTGCGCCCTGATCTGCTACCGATGCCTGGACTCATTCTGATAGGAGCTTTAAGCAACGCTCAGAGCTGGTCAACGAGCGAACGGAGAGTGCGGTGCAGGCTAATCGTGCGCCCCAGGCGTCGGGCGCTGTTCACGATGTGTGAGGTGTGAGCGCGCTCGCCGACGACGTGGTCGCAGTAGCCTGCGGCCGCAGTCAGGTACATCATGTCGATCAGGTCGTTTTCTTTCCACTGCAGTTTGTTGTCGGAAAGCTTTTCATGGAGCACTTCCCGGAAAAGTCCCAGGGCTGGCATAGTTCGAATATCTTCCTCGCCGTGGCTCATTATCCACCTGGACATCTCCTGTGGGGTGATTCCGCTCTGAAATGATGCCAGGGCCAGTTCTTTTCCTAGGTCGACTATGAACTTCATGTATGTCCGGCGTCGTCTCATTTCTGGTCCAACCGGGTGGTCCCTGAAAATCGTTGCCGTTTCCTGGAACCCGGATGCCCAGGCTGCTACGCTTTCCAGCTGGCAGGGTTCGAGGTCCAGCATTGTGTCAATGCTCGAGGTAATGCTGGAAAGTACTCTTGTCACGAACTGCATTGCGGGTGGAAGGTCGAGCCCGACGGGGTGGTGAGACGTACCGCGCCCCTCGTGGATCACGTCAGGGGCAAGTGTCACCGCAGCGAGTGGTTCGAGATGGTCGTGGCGGTAGCGCTCGGTGAACGTGCGTCTGAGCTCGAACTGCCGTAGGGACAGTGGGTCGCGGAACTGCCAGCCACCGGAGAGTTGCGCGATGGTGAGTGCCCGCTGGTAGCGCTGCTCGTAGTTGCTTTGCTGGCTGGTCTCGCCCATGTGTGCGGACGACATGGGCAGCAAGATCCGTTGTGCTCTGGCCAGTTCGATCAGCTTTTCTGCGGCTGTGCGCTCGTGGGGGTTAGGAACACGGGCGGGTTCGTGGATGGTCTTGGCCAGAGTGCTCCAGTGATTCTGGTCAAGGTAGATCGACGGCCTGTCCCGCAATGGCGCGAGGTCGTCCGGGCTGGGTAGTTCGACGATGATGTCGTCACCTCGGTTTGTCCGAAGACGCAACATCGATGACTGCGGGAGATGGGTCGAGGATTCGATCACGCTGGTCGGTTCGAACATCGGTGCTCCGAGGTCGGCGGTAAAGGCGCGGCCGTCTACGAGCACGAACATGGCAGATCCGTCTCGAGTGAGATGTACCGCTGCGAACCTGGAGAGCGGGTTCTCCATCACGAGACTTGCTCGGTGGTCGCCTTGTCGACGAGGTGCGCAACGTAGCTGAGCACCGCGAGCATTTCCAGTGCTTCGTCAGGGGGCGGGTCCGGCCAGCCAGGGTGGGAGACGAGGTTGCGAACGCCCATGAAGGCGCTGCGGACCAGGGCGGCGGCCCCGTCATGCGCCGACTTCCACGTTTTGGAGGCGGGATCGACCTCAGGAAACCTGAGCCGTGGCGATCCCGGTGCCGCGTCGCTGACCGAGAAGAGCACGGCCAAGTTTTCTCCCGACACAGCGGGTCCCGTAATGCTTTGTAGAGCGCCTTCGAGCGCTGTTGCCGCAGTTTGCACCGCGGCCCGGCGATGACCGTCGTCCCACAGCCTTGCCGCTGCGTCCCAGACTGTCGGGTGCAACGCTGAGACGGAGAGCTGCGGGCCGGTGGTACCGACGATCTCCGCTAGTTCTTCCTGCTGGGCAAGAATCGCGATTGCTTCGACGATGGCGACCCGTGCTCGCTTGAACGGGTGGCCGCTGTATAGGTCTCCCTCGTGCTCGGAGACCTCGGCCGCGAGGTCTGGCTTGCCCATCGCGAGGATGACGTCATGGGCGAGTCTTGTGCGCGCGCGTACGTGGTCGATGAGTTCGTCGACCTCGCCGGCAAGGTTGGGGTTCTTTTCGTAGGGTGGCCTCTTGCCCCATCGACTTTCGTACAGGTCGCCCCACCTGTCGATGAGCGTGAGAACCTCGACGAGCTTGCCGTGGGCAAGGACTATGTTCACGGTGGACAAGCTACAGACCTGAAATCGTCGCTGCTGCCCGATATTCGACTGTTGCGCGCCTGTCGTTGGGCCCGACAGTTTGCATATGAAGTTCAAGCGCTGAAGCTGGCTGCCGACGGAACGATCACCGATTGCAGACGGCTGGTCCCGGCGATCCAGCCAGCGCGCGATCAATACGTCTACGCAGGCGACTGGCCCGGCCCTTCGACGACGCTTGGCGGGAAGCCGTCGCTCAGACCAACGCCGTCATGATCACCGCTTGCACCGACCGCGACGTCGCCCCATAACTGCTGGCCTACCTGGCCGTCGGTTGCCGCAACTTAGCCCGGTTTGAGGAACAACGCGCCTACTTGTTCGGCGCGGGCATCCCAACCGGATATCTGCCCGGTGGGCCTCACCGACCTGTTGTGACCGAACCCGAGCCATCGACCTGGGTGCGGCACCGTGGGTGGTAGCTCGCGCACGGCACGGTGCCCCCTGCCTCCAGCTGCGGGCCGGTTTAGATGTCCACATGGTTTCCGCTTCGGGATACGATCCGGCCACCGTCCGGCTTCACCTCGACCTCGCGGTCAACGCTCTCGACGCTGCCTTGGAGCGGCTAGCCGTGTCCGGGCTGGAGGTGGCCTACGCCTACGCACCAACCGGAGAGTCGTTGTTCTGGCTGATCTCGTGCGATGAGGGACTCGAAGAACTCAGTGATGCCACAGGTTCCTATCGGTCGCGGCGCAACGTTGACCCGATGGACAGATCATGGTCGGAATCCGCTGGGCGCGTAACCGCATGACCCACAGTCGGGCGATCACGGTCGAAAGGAACTACGGCACCGTGATGGGCCAATGGATTCTGGGGCTGGGCAGCCTCGGCACCGTTGACGCGATGCACTGGGTCAGCAGCTCTACTGTCCCGATAGCCGCCAAGCTGAGTTACGACACTGGTCGTGCAGATTACCAGCGGTTCCTGGAAGGCAACCCCATGGTTCCGACCATTATGCAAGCGGCCAGGTGGGTTCACCGTTCCGTCAACGAACTTGATCGGTGACAGTGCCAGATGAACGTCTGGATGTCGACGACCTACTATGCGAAAGCGCCACAGCAGGACGGCGAGCGGCGGTTGGCCGAGGCGCTGATGGCCTTCACCGCCAAGGGCGCGGAGTTCGGAGCAACCACGGGTCTGCTCTACGAGCGCTACACTGCGGCGACCGAGGCCGAACGAACGCGTCGGGAACGCCACCGATAGGTGCGGGCGGAACTGGCTGCTCTGCCCAGTTGTCCATCGCTGTGTGAACGACGGGACGAATGGCGCCGCCGGTCCGCGCGTTGCGTGTTACTTGTCCACGGCCAGGCGCTCGATCGCGGCCTGCTTGTCGGCCTCGGTGGGCAGGCTGTAGCGGCAGGCCGTCTCGATGGAGTGGTCAAGGATCTCTGCCACGGTGACGATGTCCTGCCCGTCACGGACCAGGTTGGTGCCGGTGGTGTGCCGCAGGGCATGCGGGGTCAGGTTGCCGTCGTGGCCGAACTCCAGGTTGGCGTCGGCGACGATGGCCTTGAGCACGTCGTAGGCGCCACGGATGGATAGCCGCCCGCCGGCGCAGGTTGAGGAACAACGCCGGGTTCCCCGCTGCGCTCGGCCACGTCGCGCGCTTGTCCAGGGCGGTGTGCAGGTGCGGGTGCAGGGGAACCTTGCGGTACTTGCCGCCCCTGCCATAGCGGACGATCAGCACGCCCTTGTGGGCGGACATCCGCATATCGTCCAGATGCAGCGCGAACGTATGTCCACCGCGCAACCCGGCGTAGTAGGGGATGTAGGTCAACGCCTTGCCCCGCGCGTCGGCGCGCTGGGCCGCGCGCAGCCAACGAGTCCGGGCCTGGTCGGACAGCGCCCGCGGCGCGGCCTTGGGCACCTCCTGCCGCTTCGCCACTGCCGGGCTGAGCCCGAGGTTCCGGTACAGGTCGTCGACCGCGGTCAGATGCGCGTTCACCGTGGACAGCTTCTGCCTGGCCACTGAGCAGGTGGGTGCGGTAGTAGCGCACCGCGCCGTTACGCGCGTCCGGGCCGGTCAGAGGGTCGCTGTCCTGGGCTGGCGTCCAGGGCCACGCCAAGAACTGCCGCACCTGCGAGCAGTACGCCCGCACTGTTTCCGTGTTCAGCGGATCGCCCTGTCTGGACACCGCCGCCGCGTACCCGGTGAACAGTTCGGCGAACGTCTCGGGCACGGTGGTCGGCAGCGCTCTCGGGCGGCGCTGGCTCCCACCGGTCGCTCCGGTGTCGGCGGATGCCGAAAACCGGAAGTGGTTTCGACCTGTTGCTGATCGGCTTCGACGGCAATATCGTCGCCCAGTTCATCGGTGCCAAACTCCGCGGCCGCGATACCGACGATCAGTCCGAACCGACCGATGCCCCCGTCAACACGGCACGAAGGCGTAGCAGCGTATCCGCCCGGATGTCACGGAACATGTTACGAACGAGAGGGGACGTAGGCCAACTGCCCACGCTGGCAGCGTGGATTCCCGGAGGCTGGATCGCCCGCAAGCCCACGGCCGCCAAGCCGCAGAGATCGTCTCCACCGACCGCAGTAGCCCGACACCTGTTCACTCTGTCGCGGGGAGAATCCTCCGCACCTCCAGCGGTACCCCACGGTCGAAGGTTGTCGACTGGAAGTCAGCGGGGCCGGTGAACGTCGCCGACCCGAAGTTGGTCGGGCCAGCGAACGTCGCTGCTCTGAAGTCGGTCGAGCCGGTGAACGTCGCGGACTTGAAGTAGGTGAAGTCGGAGAACGTAGCCGATCTGAAGTCGGTCGAGCCGGTGAAGGTTGCCGATTCGAAGTCGGTCGAGCCGGTGAACGTCGCGGACTTGAAGTAGGTGAAGTCGGAGAACGTCGCCAACCTGAAGCCGGCGGAGCCGGAAAACGTTGCCGACTTGAAGTCGACGAAGTCGGTGAACGTCGCCGAGGCGAAGTCGACGGAACTGGAGAAGGTTGCCGACTTGAAGCCCGTGAAGCCGGTGAACGTTGCCGACTTGAAGTCGACTGAGCCAGAGAACCTCGCCGACCCGAAGCCAGCGAAACCGGAGAACCTCGCCGACCCGAACAGAGCTGTCCGTGCAGTGCAGTGCCTGAAGTCAAAGTCGATCAGGTGAGCGCCGGTGAGATCGAGGTCGAGGTCGGGCCAGAACGTAGCTACAGTCTGAGGGGCGTCACCAGGTCGTAGGTGGTCACGCAGAATCCGCTGGGCGGCGACACGGACCTCACGCTCCTGAACCCGCTCACGGTGTTCGGCCAGGGCTGTTTTGTAGTCCGCATCATGCGGGGGCGGCGGTTCAGCAGGCACCTCAAACGGCATCCGCAAGTACGCGCAATACACGCGGATCACGGTCGATCGCTGATCGGCGTTGTCCTGCGCCAACCGCTCCAGCGCGTACAACCCGCCCAGCCGCACTGCGGCCTTGTCTGATCCCAATTGCTCGACAGCCTTGAGGTATAGCTCGGTGATCCGTCGTTCGACCGCGTCAGTATGGCTGTGCTCGGCGACCTGTTCGGCGTGGGCCTGGACCTTCTCGCGCTGCGCCAACTCCAGTTCTTGGGTGCGCTGGCGCCGGGCCGCAAGGTATAACGCGAACAACCCACCACCGCCGACCGCGATCGACGCCGTCAACTTCAGCACGTCCAAGTGCGCCGCGGCCCGCTTGTCCAAGTCTGCCAGTGCGACGTCGACCCACCGCCACATCGCCACTGTCACCACGACATCCACGAGCAGCACCAGCACCGCAACCACCTGCACCGTCCACCGCG
>Ga0247771_1000100_pt1 | contig 34994 bp, 31 predicted proteins | sample UWRJL197509C6_FD_179948 | JGI IMG/M metagenome (GOLD analysis project Ga0247771, IMG submission 179948) | Plant litter microbial communities from Arlington Agricultural Research Station in Wisconsin, United States - UWRJ-L197-509C-6 | ecosystem: Environmental > Terrestrial > Plant litter >... | reverse complement strand
GACCGGGGTGGTCAGCGAGGGCACCGAGCCCGCGTTCACCGCGTGGCCCCTCCTCGCGTTGCTGGCGTTCCTCCCGGTGGTCCTGGCGGCTGTCTTCCTGCGCAACCACCCGTTGGTGGCCGCCGGTGTCCTGGCCGTGACGGGTCTCTTCGCGCCCGGTCGGCTGCTCGTCGACCTCCAGATCACCGTCGACACCACCTACACCACCCGCCCCGAGCTGTTCCGCCCCACGAGCCTCACGCCGCTCACCCCGAGCACCGGTCTCTGGCTCCTCGTGGCGGGTCACGTGCTCGTCCTGGCCGCGGGCGTCCTGGCGGCCACGGCTGCGGAACCCACCGACTCCGACCAGTCGAGCCCCCGCCGGTTCCTGGGTCTGGTCGTCGCGGCGGGCGCGGTGGCCGCGGTCGGCCTGTTCACGGCCCCGATCACCTCCACCGACCCGCTGGTCCCCACCGGCGGCCCCTTCGACGCCCCCGCGCTGGCCATGATCGGCGGCCTGCTGCTCGCCGCGGCCGCCCCCGCCGCCGGTGTCCTGGCCGCCAGCAACCCCGCCCCCGAGAACCGGCGCGGCGGTCTCCTCGCGGTGGCCGCTGCGCTCGCCGCCCTGGCCCTCCCACCGTTCACCGCGGGCCTCTTCGCCGACGGCCTGGGCGTGTCCATCGGCTCCGTCCTGCTCCTGCTGGCCGCCGCCGCCCACGCCGTCCTGGCCGTCGTCCTCGGCCGCGAGACCGACCTGGCCGAGCAGAAGGCCGTCGAACTCCCCGGTCAACGCCGCCTGCACCGGGTCGCGGGCGTCCTCGGCCTCTTGGCCGCCGCCTCGGCACTGGGCGGCGTGCTCGGCGCTCAACTGGTCGTCCCGGACGGCCTCCCGCTCCCCGTCGGCTACGCCGAGCGCCTCCTCTGGCCCGCCCTGATCGTCGTGGCGCTCCTCTCCGCCGCCCTCGTCGCCAACACGACCGCGGCCCGCCCGGCGTTCACGGTCGCGCTGGCCGCCCTCCCGCTGGCCGCGGGCGGCACGCTCGACGCGGTCTTCGCCGCCACCCAGATCGGCTCGGTCAAACCCGGCGGCGGCGTGTGGTTCACCGTCCTGGCCGTCCTCTTCGCTATCGCCGCCGCGGTCACCGCCGCGCTCGCGGGCTCGCTGGAGCGCGAGGAGATCGAGCCGACCAAGTCCCAGGTCCTGCTCCCGCAGGCGGCTCTCACGCTCATCGGCTCCCTGCTGGCCCTCGGCGCGTTCGCCCTCCCGGTCCTGCGCGGCCCGGACTTCCACTCCGTCGGCCTGCTCGACTTCCGCGTCGGCTCCTACGGCCTCCTGGCCGCCGTCCTGGCCGTGCTCGCGGCCGCGGGCCTCTCCCTCCGCTCACGCCCGCAACGCGCCGCCGCCCTCCTCCTCGGCGCGGCGCTCGTGACGGCCGTCCGCGCCCTCGAATACCCCCTCACGTCGGCCCGCGTCACGGCCGCCACCCCCGGCCCCGGACTCTGGCTCGCGGCCGCCGCCGTGGTGGCGCTGCTCGCCGGCGCGGCCCTGTCGGCTTCCCGCCGCTGAACCGCCGGCCTACTCTGCGGACGCGGGCGATCCCCGCGACGACGAACGAGGAGACAGCCATGAGTGGTCGGATCCGCGTGGTGGTGGCCAAACCAGGACTGGACGGCCACGACCGCGGTGCCAAGGTCGTGGCGCGTGCGCTGCGCGACGCGGGCATGGAGGTCGTCTACACCGGACTCCACCAAACACCCGAACAGGTGGTGGAGACCGCCCTCCAGGAGGACGCCGACGCGGTCGGCCTGTCCGTCCTCTCCGGGGCGCACATGACCCTGTTCGCGCGGGTCATCGAGCTCCTCAAGGAGAAGGGCGCGGAGGACGTGGTCGTCTTCGGCGGCGGGATCGTGCCCGAGGAGGACATGCCGAGGCTCACCGAGATGGGCGTCGCCAAGATCTTCACCCCCGGCGCGACCACGACGGAGATCGTCGACTGGGTGACGGAGCACGTCGGCCAGTCGGTTTGACCACGTTGTCGTGATCGACCTCACCGCCGTTATGACGGACCTCACCGGGTACGGCGTGCGGACGGTCCACGCAGGTCGATAATCTCTTGCGCAGCCGCGTCCAGCCGGTCCTCATTCCGTTCAGCCGGCGTTCCAGGCGGTACCTGGTGCGTGTGAGCGCCTGAACCGTGCCCTGGGTTCCACCTGGAGCGCCGGACCTCTGAGGACCACCCCCCAGGGCGCGGTGTCCGACACCGACGTCGCAGGAGACCCGAGTGGACCTGTACGAGTACCAGGCGAAGGATCTCTTCGCCGCCCACAACGTTCCGGTACTTCCGGGCGATGTGGCCAGCACCCCCGCCGAGGCCAAGGCGCTCGCCGAGCAGTACGGCACCACCGTGGTCGTGAAGGCCCAGGTCAAGACGGGCGGCCGCGGCAAGGCCGGTGGCGTCAAGCTCGCCGAGACGCCCGACGAGGCCGAGGCCAAGGCCGAGGCGATCCTCGGTCTGGACATCAAGGGCCACATCGTCCACCGCGTGCTGGTGACGACCGCGTCCGACATCGCGGAGGAGTACTACTTCTCCTTCCTGCTCGACCGCTCCAACCGCACCTTCCTCGCCATGGCGTCGGTCGAGGGCGGCATGGAGATCGAAGAGGTCGCGGCCACCAACCCCGACGCGCTGGCCAAGATCGCCATCGACGCCATCAAGGGCGTCGACCTGGCGAAGGCCCAGGAGATCGTCGCGGCCGCGAAGTTCCCGGCCGAGGTCGCCGACCAGGTCGCCGACGTCATCGTGAAGCTCTGGGAGACGTTCGTCTCCGAGGACGCCACGCTGGTCGAGGTCAACCCGCTCGTGCGCGACCCCGAAGGCAAGATCGTCGCCCTCGACGGCAAGGTCACCATCGACGAGAACGCCGCGTTCCGGCACCCGGAGCACGCCGCGCTGGTCGACGAGAAGACCGAGGACCCGCTCGAGGCGAAGGCGAAGGCCAAGGGCCTCAACTACGTCAAGCTCGACGGCCAGGTCGGCATCATCGGCAACGGCGCCGGTCTCGTCATGTCCACTCTGGACGTCGTCGCGTACGCCGGTGAGAAGCACAAGGGCGTCAAGCCCGCGAACTTCCTCGACATCGGCGGCGGCGCGTCCGCCGAGGTCATGTCGAACGGCCTCGACATCATCCTGAACGACCCGGACGTGCGCAGCGTCTTCGTGAACGTCTTCGGCGGCATCACCGCCTGCGACGCGGTCGCGAACGGCATCGTGCAGGCGCTGGACATCATCGGCGACGCGGCGACCAAGCCGCTCGTCGTCCGCCTCGACGGCAACAACGTGGAGGAAGGCCGTCGGATCCTCGCCGACCGCAACCACCCGTTGGTCACCGTCGTCGACACCATGGACAACGCGGCCGACAAGGCCGCCGAGCTCGCAGCAGCGGGGGTCTGACCGATGGCCATCTTCATCAACAAGGACAGCAAGGTCATCGTCCAGGGCATGACCGGCGGTGAGGGCACCAAGCACACCAAGCGGATGCTGGCGTCCGGCACGAACATCGTCGGCGGCGTGAACCCGCGCAAGGCGGGCGAGAAGGTCGACTTCGACGGCACCGTGCTCCCGGTCTTCGCGACCGTGGCCGAGGCCATCGAGGCGACCGGCGCGAACGTCACGGTGATCTTCGTTCCCCCGAAGTTCGCCAAGGACGCCGTCATCGAGGCGATCGACTCGGGCATCGGCCTCGCCGTCGTGATCACCGAGGGCATCCCGGTGCACGACACCGCGAAGTTCTGGGCGCACGCCGTCGCGACCGGCAACAAGACCCGGATCATCGGCCCGAACTGCCCCGGCCTCATCAGCCCCGGCCTGTCGAACGCGGGCATCATCCCCGCGAACATCTCCGGCGCGGGCAAGGTCGGCCTGGTGTCCAAGTCGGGCACCCTGACCTACCAGATGATGTACGAGCTGCGCGACTTCGGCTTCTCCACCGCCATCGGCATCGGCGGCGACCCGATCATCGGCACCACGCACATCGACGCCCTGGAGGCCTTCGAGGCCGACCCGGAGACCGTCGCCATCGTGATGATCGGCGAGATCGGCGGCGACGCCGAGGAGCGCGCCGCGGCGTTCATCAAGGACAACGTCACCAAGCCCGTCGTGGGCTACGTGGCGGGCTTCACCGCCCCCGAGGGCAAGACCATGGGCCACGCGGGCGCCATCGTCTCCGGCTCCGCGGGCACCGCCCAGGCGAAGAAGGAAGCCCTCGAGGCCGCGGGCGTCAAGGTCGGCAAGACGCCGTCCGAGACCGCCGCCCTCATGCGGGAGATCATGCAGTCGATCGGCTGATCCAGCCGTTGACGCTGTCGCACAGGCCGGGCCCCGGTACGGGGGTCCGGCCTGTGCCGCGTTTCAGGGGCGCAGGCCCCGCACGCCCGCGACGAGCAGGTCCACACCCCTGGCGTAGTAGGCGTCGCCGTTGGCGCAGAACGTGAGCGGGTCCGCCGCGGCGATGACGTGCGGGTACCGCGTGGGCTCCAGGGTGAGCAGGGTCGCGCGCTTGGCGCGGGCCGCCGCGTCGCGCCGCTCGGGGTCCGCGCCGCCGTCCGAGCCGGGCTCGGCGGTGATGAGCGTGACGGCGGCGTTGAGCAGGTAGCCGCTCAGCTCGGCCGCCTCCTCCGCCGTGAACCCGCCCCGCGCGAGCAGGCCGAGCGACCGCTCCACGATCGCGAGCCCCGGTTCGCTGGCCAGGATCCGGTGCTGGACCAGGGGCGCCAGCGCCGCGTGCGGGCGCAGCGCGGTGACGATCGCCGTGACGACGGCGTGCAGCCCGTCCGGCCAGTCGACGTCGTCCGCGGGCGTGTCGACCGTGCTCAACAGGTGCTCGGTGACGCCGTCGAGCAACTCGTCCTTGTTCTTGAAGTGCCAGTAGAGCGCCATCGCGGTGACGCCGAGATCGGCGGCGAGCCCGCGGATGGTGACGGCGTCCAAGCCCTCCCGGTCCGCCAGGGCGATCGCGTGGGTCACCACGGTGTCGCGGTCCAGCCGTTCCCTGGTCGTCACGTTGACAACTGTACTACGTACAGCTAGGACTGTACGTAGTACATGTACGCCGTATAGTTCCTTTGGGAGGGGTTCTGGTGTTGCGATCCGAACTGGTGCTGGGCAACGGAGTCGTCCTGCCGAACCGGTTGGCCAAAGCGGCGACGAGCGAACAGCTGGCCGACCGCCACGGTGCGCCGACGCCCCAGCTGATCGAGGCCTACCGCCGCCTGGCCCACTCCGGCGCGGGCCTGCTGATCAGCGGAAACGTGATGGTCGACGGCTCCGCTTTGGAGGCTCGCCGCAACGTGGTGATCGAGGACGACCGCCACCTGCCCGCGCTGCGCCGATGGGCGGCGGTCACGGAAGGCACTGACGTGCGCCTGCTGTTGCAGCTCTCGCACGCGGGCCGCCAGACCATGCGTGGCGTCACGGTCGCGGGCCGCAAGCAGGACGTCGTCGCCCCGTCCGCCGTGCCTCTGTCGCTAGGAAAGGCCCTGTTCCGCCCTCCGCGGGCCCTGGCGGAGTCCGAGATCCCGGCGATCGTGGACCGCTTCGCCCGCGCCGCTTCCACCGCTGCCACGGCGGGCTTCGCAGGCGTGCAACTGCACGGCGCACACGGCTACCTGCTGAACCAGTTCCTGTCACCGCTGGTCAACCAGCGCACGGACCGGTGGGGCGGGTCGCTGGAGAACCGGATGCGCCTGCTGCTGGAGGTGGTGCGAGCCGTCCGCGCGGCCACCCCCGACGCGTTCATCCTCGCGGTGAAGCTCAACTCAGCGGACTTCCAACGCGGCGGCTTCGACGCCGACGACGCCCTGATCGTCGCGAAGGCCCTGGAAGCCGAGGGCGTGCACCTGATCGAGGTGTCCGGCGGCAGCTACGAGAGCACCGCGATGGTGACCGGCCGCGCGTCGACGAGGGAACGCGAGGCGTACTTCCTGGACTTCGCCGAGCAGTTCGCCAAGGAGCTGACCATCCCGCTGATGCTCAGCGGCGGCTTCCGCACCGGAAAGGGCATGATCGACGCCCTGGAAAGCGGCGCGGTGGACCTCATCGGCCTGGCCCGCCCGATCACCCACGACCCCGACTTCCCCCAGCGCCTCCTCGACGGAACAACCGAGGCGAGCACGGTCCGCCCGCAAACCGTCGGGATCAAGGACGTGGACAACCTCCTCAACAGCGCCTGGCACCAACAACAACTGGCCCGACTAGGCCGCGGCAAACCAGTCCACCCCACCCGCAAGCCTGTTGTGGCCCTGGCGCTCGCGGTCCTGGTGGCACTCCGCGACCTGGTGCTGGTGAAGGGCCCGTTCGGCCGTCGGTGACAAAAATCAGGCCAGAGGGGACGAGATGTCGACATCTCGTCCCCTCTGGCCATCGGGACTGGTCGGGGCATCACACACCTGCCCCCTGTGCATGTGGAACGGTTCCGGCGGCCTTCACTGACGCCGTCTACTCAGGCGATTGCCCGCTGATCACAACGTCTTCAGGACGCAGGGGCTCGTATCCGGCTCGTCGAAGGGCGTCCAGCGCCGCTTCGGCCCGGTCGGTTTTCTGGCCGAGGACTTCGTCGTCCCGCTCATGGTCGTCACGTGCCTCGATGACGGCACGTTCCGCAGGCATGTCAAGCCGGCTGCCCCAATGGGAAGCAACGACGTCGAGCCCGGCGTCTTGGGCTGTGCGCATGGCGAACAGCACGCCTTCTTGCGCTTCGAGGTAGGCCATGGCTGCCGCTTGGAGTGCTGTGTACGCCTGACGTGCCTGGTGATTCGCGGATTGGAGCTGGGCGAGAGGCTGGCCGACCTCAGGATCCGATGTGAGGTCGAACCAGCGGGACAGGTCGAGGGCATCGCACAACGCGACACCCTCGCTGATCCCGACCTGCCGCCGGCAGGTCTCGATCTTCCAGATCGTGGCCCGGGTGAACCCGAAACCCCGATCGCTCATCCGCTGCGCCAACTCCTCCTGGCTGAGACCCGCGTTCTTCGCGGAAGTACCGCACGTTGCTCGCAACGTGGCGGTCGACGCCCGAGGCCGCTGAGCGTCCATCGTGACCACAGGCTGCGCGGTGACCTGGAGGCGCTCGCCGACGCGATGCGCCGATATCACGATGATCATCACCTTGGAGTCGCCAGGTGGTGCGACGCCTCACCGTGTCGACTGCTGTTCGGGCCGCGTCCTCGACGTGAGTCTGGTGGGCTTGCCGCCTGAAGGTGCTCGTCGGGATTGCTGCCTTCAATCCGCGTGGGGCGGATTTCTTCCCTCGCCCGCGCGCGTCACACCGAACAGCCCCCGCCCTCACCCAGGGGGACGGCCCCGAGGCCAGTCTACCGGGAGTGGGCGTCGGAGGCCGGGATGTCGATCTTGGTTGTGGACAACTGCTGGACCTGTGGACAACTTCGGGACAGTTCACCCCCAATTGGGCGTCGAAGGCCCTGGTCCGACACGTTCCGTGATCTACTGACACCCTCGAGTGGCGGAACCAATCCGATCCGGTCATCGTCTGAGCATCCGGATCGGATAGCGTTTTGCTGCCGCTCGTCGTCCCTCGCTGGAGGAGGAAACTCATCATGTCCGTCCCGTACGGCGCCCCTCAGCAACAACCGGGGGCACCCGGTCCGGCGCAGCCGGCGATGGGCCTGAACTTGGGCTTCGTCCTCCCGCTCGTCGCTTCCGGGCTCGCGCTGATCTCGTTCCTGCTCGCCTTCGCCGACGACGTGCCGCTGTTCAGCGCTGTCGAGTACATCTACGCGACCGGTGTCCTCGCCGGTCTGTCGGTGCTGCCGAAGGCGCCGCGCCTGCTGTACGCGGCCGCGCCGCTGTCGATCGTGTCGACCCTCGTCATCCTCCAGGGGATGATCAAGGGCGCCGGTGACATCCAGGGCATGCAGATCGTGCTGTTCATCGTGTCGCTGCTCCAGACCGCGGCGGTCGTGGGCGCGATCCTGATGGAGGCGGGCATCCTCAAGGTGACGCCCAAGCCCGCGAACCCGTTCGCCCAGCAGCAGCCCGGTGGCTGGAACCCGCCGACCGGTGGTTTCCAGCCCCAGCAGCAACAGCAGCCCTACGGCCAGCAGCCCCAGCAGCAGCCGCAGGTGCAGCAGCCCCCGACCGGCGGTTTCGGCGCGCCGGTCCAGCCGCAGCAGCCCGGTGCGCAGGGCCCCGGCCCCACGACGTACCTGTCGCAGCCCGGCCAGTTCGGCCAGCAGCAGCAGTCGCCGGGCACGCCGCCCGGTGGCTTCGGCGGGCCGCCGCAGCAGTAGCGCACCAAACCGAAGGGGGTGGCGGAAGCCACCCCCTTCGGCGTGCCGCCACCCGTTCGGCCCACGTCGACTGACAGAGTGGGACGGTGCCGGTGCTGCAACCCTCGACGCACGGCGGAACCGACGTGCGTCCCCCCGTCTTCTCCCGTTCGGAACGAGTGCGGGTCCTGGTGATGACCGCGGCGGGGTCCGTCGTGATCGGCTACGCCGCCGTCGCCGCCCTCCTCGCCCTGATCGCCGCGACGGCCACGAACGCCGCCTTCTCCACGACCGGCGTGCTCACCGCCGCCGCCCCCGGCTGGCTGGTGGCGCACCACGTGCCGCTGCGCTTCGAGGGCTCCGCCCAACTGGGCGTGCTGCCGCTGCTGCCGACCGCCCTGCTGATGCTGCTGGCGGGTCGCGCCGCGGCGGGCGCGGCGGACCGGCTCGGGCTGTACGAGCCGCTCCAGGCGCGCGGCGTGGTGTTCTGCATCGCCGGGGCGCACGCCATCACCGGCGGCACGATCGCGCTGCTCATGGGCGACGGCCCGGTGCGCGCGACGCCCGCCGTGGCGTTCTTCGGCTGCGCCGCCGTGTCCGGGGTCGCCGCCACGATCGGGGTCGCCCAGCGCTGCGGCCTCGTCGAGGTGCTGATCGACCGCGTCGACCCGGTCGCGCGCCGCGGCATGCGCGCGGGCCTGCTGGCCCTGTTCGTGCTCGGCGGGCTGGGCTCGCTGCTGGTGGCGCTCGGGCTGGCGTTCTCCTGGTCGACGACCAGCAACCTGTTCGCGGGCGCGGACTCCACGTTCGGCGTCGGGCTTGGCCTGTTCCTGCTGTGCCTCGGCTACCTGCCGAACGCCGTGGTCGGCGCGCTGTCGTACGTGGTCGGCTCGGGCTTCTCCATCGGCGCGGTCTCGATGACGCCGACGCGCTTCACCGGCGGCCCGGTGCCCGCCGTGCCGCTGCTGGCCGCGCTGCCCGAGCACCAGGTGGGCTTCCTGCCCGGCCTGCTCCTGCTGCCGCTGCTGCTCGGCGGCCTGGTGGGCTGGTACTGCCGCAAGGTGTCCGACCGACCGTCGACCCGGCTGCGCGCGGTGTTCGTCGCGGGCGTGACGGTGGCGGTCGTGTCGCTGGTGCTGGCCGCGATCGCGGGCGGAAACCTCGGCGCGGGCGTCTTCAACCCGGTCACCGTGCCCGCCGGCCTGCTCGCGGTGCTCGTGCTGGGCTGGATCGTGCTGCCGGGGTCGTTCGTGGCCTGGTTCGCCGGTCCACGCCCGAAGCGCGTCGCGCCCGCCGCCGCCCCCGCCATCGAGCAGATCCCGGTGGAGGAAGAGGAAGCGGAAGCGGACTACGACGCCGAGGACGAGTACGAGGACGACGACTACGAGGACGTCGACGAGGAACTCGCGCTGGAGGACGAGCTGGCGGAGGAGTTCGAGGAGTACGACGACGACCCGGAAGACGACGAGCCCGAGGAAGACCAGCCGGAGGACGACGACGAGCTCGCCGAGGACCTCGCCGAACTCGAAGACGCCGAGGACGAACTCGAAGAAGCCGAGGGCGAGCCCGAGGACGAGGCGGAGATCACTGTCGGCGAGGAGCCCGAGGACGACGGGTCCCCGGAACCGCCCCTGACCGGCAAGGCCGACTAGGCAGCGCCTACGCTGGTGGCTGAGCTGCGGCGATGGCTGGTCCTCGCCCGGCTGACGTTCCCGCACCGGCCCGCCAGGAGACCACGCTGAACGCCGTTGACCCCAACACCCTCAGGCTTCCCGTGCCCGCGAGGGTGGTCGTGCTCGTCTCGGGCTCCGGCACCCTCCTGCAGGCGCTGCTCGACGCCGCACGAGACCCCGACTACCCCGTCGAGGTGGTCGCCGTCGGCGCCGACCGCGACGGCATCGAGGGCCTGACCCGTGCCGAGAAGGCGGGCGTTCCCGCGTTCTCGGTGAAGCTCAAGGACCACGCCGACCGCGCCGCGTGGGACACCGCGCTGACCAAGGCGGTCGCCGAGCACGAACCGGACCTGGTGGTCTCCGCCGGGTTCATGAAGATCATCGGTGACGGTTTCCTGGCCCGCTTCGGCGGCCGGATGCTGAACACCCACCCCGCACTGCTCCCCGCCTTCCCCGGCGCGCACCCCGTGCGCGACGCGGTGGACTACGGCGTCCACGTCACCGGCGCGACCGTGCACCTGGTCGACGCGGGCGTGGACACCGGGCCGATCCTGGCCCAGGAGGCGGTGGCGGTCGAACCCGGCGACGACGCCGACAGCTTGCACGAGCGCATCAAGGTGGTGGAGCGGCGACTGCTCGTCGACGTGGTCGCCAGCCTGGCCCGCGAGGGCTGCACCGTGACCGGACGAAAGGTGAGCATTCCGTGACCACTCCTGCCGAGAGGCGACCGGTTCGTCGGGCCCTGATCGGGGTGTCCGACAAGTCGGGGCTGCTGGAACTGGCCACCGGCCTGCACGCGGCCGGAGTCGAGATCGTGTCGACCGGCGGCACCGCGAAGACCCTGGCGGACGCGGGCATCCCCGTCGTCCCGGTCGAGCAGGTCACCGGGTTCCCGGAGAGCCTGGACGGCCGCGTCAAGACGCTGCACCCCGGCGTGCACGCGGGTCTGCTCGCGGACACGCGGCGGCCCGAGCACTTGGCGCAGCTCGACGAGCTGGGCATCAAGGCGTTCGACCTGCTCGTGGTGAACCTGTACCCGTTCGCCCGGACGGTCGCGTCCGGCGCGTCGGTGGACGAGTGCGTGGAGCAGATCGACATCGGCGGGCCCGCGATGGTCCGCGCGTCGGCGAAGAACCACGCCAGCGTCGCCGTCGTGGTCGACCCGACCCGCTACGAGTGGGTGCTGGAGCAGGTCGCCGCGGGCGGGTTCACGCTCGCGGACCGGCAGCTGCTGGCGCTCGGCGCGTTCCGCCACACCGCGTCCTACGACGTGGCCGTCGCCTCGTGGATGGGCTCCGTGCTCACCTCGGACGACGAGGGCACCGGCTTCCCCGGCTGGGTCGGGGCGACCTGGAACCGCTCGAACGTCCTGCGCTACGGCGAGAACCCGCACCAGAAGGCCGCGCTGTACACGCAGGGCGATGGCCGCACCGGGCTCGCGACGGCGAAGCAGTTGCACGGCAAGGAGATGTCGTACAACAACTACCTCGACGGCGACGCCGCCTGGCGCGCCGCGTGGGACCACGAGCTGCCGTGCGTCGCGATCATCAAGCACGCCAACCCGTGCGGCATCGCCGTGTCGTCCGTGGAGGGGCCCGCGGCCATCGCCGAGGCCCACCGCAAGGCGCACGCGTGCGACCCGACCAGCGCGTTCGGCGGGATCATCGCGGCGAACCGCGAGGTCACCGTGGACATGGCCGAGCAGGTCGCGGAGATCTTCACCGAGGTCGTGATCGCCCCGTCGTACGCCGACGGCGCGATCGACGTGCTGTCCCGCAAGAAGAACGTGCGCATCCTGGTCGCCGAGCCGCCCGTGCGGCAGGGCGTGGAGATGCGCCCGGTGTCGGGCGGTTTGCTGTTGCAGGGCAAGGACGTCATCGACGCCGAGGGCGACGACCCGGCCAAGTGGACGCTCGCCTGCGGCACCCCGCTGTCCGAGCAGGAGCTGGCGGACCTGGCGTTCGCGTGGCGCTCGTGCCGCGCGACCAAGTCCAACGCGATCCTGCTGGCCAAGGACGGCGCCACGGTCGGCGTCGGCATGGGCCAGGTCAACCGGGTCGACGCCGCGCAGCTCGCGGTGACCCGCGCGGGCGACCGGGTGGTGGGCTCGATGGCCGCCTCCGACGCGTTCTTCCCGTTCCCCGACGGCCTTGAGGTGCTGTTGCGGGCCGGTGTCCGCGCTGTCGTGCAGCCCGGCGGGTCCGTCCGCGACCCCGAGGTCATCGCCGCCGCCGAGGCCGCGGGCGTCACGATGTACCTCACGGGCACGCGCCACTTCGCCCACTAGTTCTTCCACGCGCGTCAGGGCCGTCACCCTCCGGGGTGGCGGCCCTGACGCGTTTCACCCGAACGGTCTCCGGGCATTGACACCGGGCAGGCCGAACCCGATAAGATCGACCACGTCGTTCGAACACTTGTTCGAGTCGATGAAGCCGCCGACTTCCCACGGCGGTCCGTGTTCAGGGGTGCTCACGGACGGTGGGAGGAGGCTGGGTGTCCAGGTCGGCAACGGCGATGTCGGTCGCGCTCGGGGTAGACGCGACCGGCGGGCTGACCACTCCGGCCACCGAGATCACGGGGCGAGTCCTGCCGGTTCGCGGGGAACTGGCGGGTCTGCTCCCGTGGGGCGGCTTGCGGCGCGGCAGCACGGTGTCGGTGCGCGGATCGACATCGTTGCTGCTCGCGCTGATCGCCACGGCCACGGCCGAAGGCTGCTGGGCGGCGATCGTGGGCCTCCCGCACCTCGGCGTGCTGGCCGCGGCGGAACTCGGCGTCGCCGTGCACCGGCTGGCCCTGGTGCCGCAGCCCGGCGCTGACGCGGCGGTGGTCGAACGCACGGTCGCCGCCCTGCTCGACGGCATCGACCTGGTGTCGGTGGCCGTTCCCGTCGCGCCGCACACGGCCCGCAGGCTGTCGGCACGGGCCCGCCAGCGGAAAGCGGTGCTCGTCCCGTTCGGCGCGTGGCCGGGCGCTGACGTGGAGCTGAGCTACGGCGAAGGCGCGTGGAGCGGTCTCGGCGCCGGGCACGGCGTGCTCGCCGAACGCCGGGTGGAGGTGCGCGCGAGCGGTCGCGGAGCCGCGTCGCGGCCTGCGCGGGCCGAGTTGCTGCTGCCTGGGGCGGGCGGCGGCGTGGGGTCGGTGCGGCCCCTCGACCGGCCGGTCGCGGCGGTGGCCGGATGAGCGTCGACGTCGAGGCGCGGCGGGTCGTCGCGCGTCCTCCCCGTGTGCCGAGGAGCCGGGGCTGGGAGTTGGGGGAGGAGGCTGTGCGCCACGCGGGCAAGGGCGTGGACCGGCCGGACGTGCTGGTCGTGGGCGGTGTCTCGCGGCTGAAGGCCGTGGGGCGGCACCGGTTGTCCGACCTGGCGGACCACCGCGACCCGTGCGAGGCGGCGGACGAGTTCGCCGCCGTGACGGGGCCGAACCGCGTGGTCGTCCGGTCGCGGCCCGGCAGGCGGGGAGACCGGTTGCCCGCCCAGCGGCGAGAACCCGCCACCCGGCGGCCGATCCGGTTCCGCGTCGCCGACGTGTGGCTGTGGTGCGGGCGAAAGGCGCGGTGGCCGCTGTGCGGACGCTGACCGTGTGGTGCCAGGACTGGCCGGTGGTGGCCGCGGTGGCGGCCGCCGGTGTGCCGGCGCACGTGCCCGCCGCCGTGGTGGTGGGCAACGAGGTCGTGCACTGCTCCGCCACGGCGAGGGCGGAGGGCGTGCGGCGCGGGCAGCGGAAGCGGAGCGCGCAGGCGCGGTGCCCCGAGCTGGTGCTGTTCGACGCCGACCCGGAGCGGGACGCGCGGGGGTTCGAGCCGGTCGCGGTGGCCGTCGAACAGCTGGCGCCGGGGATCGAGGTGGTGCGGCCGGGGCTGGTGGCGCTGCCCGCGCAAGGGCCCGCGGGGTACTTCGGCGGCGCGGAGGCGGCCGCCGAGCGGCTGATCGACCACGTCGCCGAGACCACCGGCGTGGAGGTGTGGATCGGGGTCGCGGACGGGCTGTTCGCGGCCACGCTGGCGGCCCACCGCGGTGTGGTCGTGCCCGAGGGGCGGTCCGCGGAGTTCCTGGCGCCGCTGGGGATCGCCGAACTGGACCAGCCCGCTGAACGCCGGAAGGGCCGGGCCGAGCTGGTGGACCTGTTGCGGCGCTTGGGGTTGCGGACGTTGGGCGCGTTCGCGGAGGTGCCGGAGCGGGACGTGGCGTCGCGGTTCGGCGCGGAAGCCGTTGCCGCGCACCGGATCGCGCGCGGCCTGCAGGAGCGGGCCCACGACCGGAGGCGGCCGCCGCCGGAGCTGTCGGTGTCGCAGGTGCTGGACCCGCCGGTGGACCGGGTCGACGCGGCGGCGTTCGTGGCCAAGGGGTTGGCCGAGCGGCTGCACGTCGAGCTGGTGGGCAAGGGCGTGGCGTGCACGCGGCTGGGCATCCGGGCGACGACCGAGAACGGGGAGGAGCTGAGCCGGGTGTGGCGGTGCGCGGAACCGCTGACGCCCCAAGGGATCTCGGACCGCGTGCGGTGGCAGCTCGACGGCTGGCTGACCACCACGCGGCTCACGTCGGGGATCGCCGTGCTGCGGCTGGACCCCGAGGAGGTCGTCGGCGCGGCGGCCCTGCAACTGGGGCTGCTGGACCAGGCGCAGGGCGACGTGGCGGACCGCGCGGCACGGGCGCTGGTGCACGTCCAGGGCCTGCTGGGGCCGAACGCCGTGGTGACGCCGGTCCTGGGCGGTGGTCGTGGACCCGCGGAACGGGTGCGGTTCGTGCCGTGGGGCGACGAGCGGACGCCCGCGGCGGACCCGGACCTGCCGTGGCCCGCGCGGCTGCCCGCGCCGTCGCCCGCGACCGTGCCGGTCGTGCCGGTGCCCGCGGCGCTGGTGGACGAGACGGGCGCGGACGTCGGCGTGACGGGGCGGTACGAGCTGACCGCGCCGCCACACCGGGTCCTGGCTGGCGGTCGGGAGCACCGGGTGCGGGGCTGGGCCGGGCCGTGGCCGGTCGACGAGCGGTGGTGGGACGCGGCAGCGGCTCACCGGGCGGCGCGCCTGCAGGTGCTGACCGTCGGGGAGAACGGGGCGGAACAAGCGTTCCTGCTGGTGCGCGCGGGCGGCCGGTGGGCGGTGGAAGGGGTGTACGACTGATGGCTGACGACTACCAGGGCATCGTGGACTGGCTGCGCGAGATGGGCGAGATCGACCAGGAGGCGACGGGGGAGGCCCCGGCGTACCTGGCGTGGTTCGGCTGGACGCCGCAGCCGGTGCTGATCCCGCTGCCGAGGCGGGCCCCCGACGAGCTGTTCTGATGGGCTGGAACAACCCGCCGGTGCGCTGGTCCGACCTGGAGCGCGCGCTGTCGGGCAAGCCGTACGAGAAGGGCGACGGCGGCGACAGCCCGGCGTGGACGCACCACCGCGAGCGGTACACGGCGTCGCCCGAGCAGGCGTTGCGGGTGAACGAGCTGGGCATGGTCCAGTCGCGCACGCCGTACGTGGAGCTGCACGCGCACTCCAACTTCAGCTTCCTGGACGGCGCGAGCCACCCGGAGGAACTGGTGGAGGCCGCGCAGCAGCTCGGCCTGGACGCCGTGGCGCTGACCGACCACGACGGCATGTACGGCGTGGTGCGGTTCGCCGAGGCGGCGAAGGAACTGGGCGTGCGCACGGTGTTCGGCAGCGAGCTGAGCGTCGGGCTCTCCCAGCCGCAGAACGGGATCCCGGACCCGGAGGGCGAGCACCTGCTGCTGCTCGCCCTCCGCGAGACGGGGTACTACGAGCTGTGCCGGACGATCACCAACGGCCAGCTCGCCGAGGGCGCGGAGAAGGGGCGGCCGGTCTACGACCTGGAGCAGGTGGTCGCCGACACCCGCGACAACTGCGTCGTCCTCACCGGCTGCCGCAAGGGCGCGGTGCGGCGGGCCTTGGACCGTGAGGGGCCCGAGGCGGCGTTCGGGCAGCTCAAGCGGCTGGTCGAGCTGTACAGCGCGGACCGCGTGTTCGTGGAGCTGACCGACCACGGGTTCCCCACCGACAGCACCCGCAACGACCTGCTCGCGGGCATGGCGGCCGACCTCGGCCTGCCGACCGTCGCCACGAACGCCGTGCACTACGCGACCCAGTCACGGGCCCGGCTCGCCGCGGCGATGGCCGCCGTGCGCGCCCGGCGGAGCCTGGACGAGATGGCCGGGTGGCTGCCGCCCGCCGCGGCCGCGTGCATGCGCTCCGGCGAGGAGATGGCCCGCCGGTTCGCCCGCTACCCCGGAGCCGTGCACCGGTCCGCCGTGCTCGGGATGCAGTGCGTGTTCGACCTGAAGCTGGTGGCGCCCAAGCTGCCGCCGTTCGACGTGCCACCCGGTGAGACCGAGATCAGCCACCTGCGGACGTTGACGCGCGAGGGCGCGGCCCGGCGGTACTTCTCGATCGGCGAGAACCCCAAGGCGTTCGAGCAGATCGAGCGCGAGCTGCGGATCATCGAGGACCTCGGCTTCCCCGGCTACTTCCTCGTCGTGCACGACATCGTCGAGTTCTGCCGCAAGAACGGGATCCTGTGCCAGGGCCGGGGTTCCGCGGCGAACTCCGCGGTGTGCTTCGCGCTCGGCATCACGAACGTCGACGCGGTGCGTTACGAGCTGCTGTTCGAGCGCTTCCTCGCCCCGGCCCGCGACGGGCCGCCGGACATCGACCTGGACATCGAGTCGGACCGCCGCGAGGAGGCGATCCAGCACGTGTACACCAAGTACGGCCGCAGGCACGCCGCCCAGGTGGCGAACGTGATCAGCTACCGCGCCAAGTCCGCGATCCGCGACATGGCCCGCGCGCTCGGCCACTCGCCGGGCCAGCAGGACGCGTGGAGCAGGGAGATCGACCGCTGGGGCCCGTTGCGCGACACCACGAAGGACAGCGGGATCCCGTTGCCGGTGGTGGAACTGGCCGCGCAGCTGGAGAACTTCCCGCGCCACCTCGGCATCCACTCCGGCGGCATGGTCATCTGCGACCGGCCGGTCAGCGAGGTGTGCCCGGTCGAGCCCGCCAGGATGGCGAACCGCACGGTCCTCCAGTGGGACAAGGACGACTGCGCGTCGATCAACCTGGTCAAGTTCGACCTGCTCGGCCTCGGCATGCTGTCCGCGCTGCACTACGCGATCGACCTCGTCCGCGAGCACCACGGCGTCGAGGTCGACATGGGCCGCGTCGACCTGGCGGATTCCGAGGTCTACGACATGCTGTGCCGCGCGGACTCCGTGGGCGTCTTCCAGGTGGAAAGCCGCGCCCAGATGGCGACGCTGCCCCGGCTCAAGCCGCGGACGTTCTACGACCTGGTGGTGGAGGTCGCGCTGATCCGCCCCGGCCCGATCCAGGGCGGCTCGGTGCACCCGTACATCAGGCGCCGCAACGGGTTGGAGGAGTGGGAGCACGACCACCCGCGGTTGAAGAAGGCGCTGGACCGCACGTACGGCGTGCCGCTGTTCCAGGAGCAGCTGATGCAGATCGCCGTGGACGTCGCCGACTTCACCCCGGCCGAAGCGGACGAGCTGCGCCGGGCCATGGGCGCCAAGCGGTCCACGTACCGGATGGAACGGCTGCGCGACCGCTTCTACGCGGGCTGCGCGAACCACGGCATCGAGGAGGACCTGGCGGGCCGGATCTACGCGAAGCTGTTGGCGTTCGCCAACTTCGGGTTCCCCGAGAGCCACGCGCTGAGCTTCGCGCACCTGGTGTTCGTCAGCGCGTGGTTCAAGCTCTACTACCCGGCGGCGTTCTGCGCCGCGCTGCTGCGCGCCCAACCGATGGGGTTCTACTCGCCGCAGTCGCTGGTCGCCGACGCCCGCAGGCACGGCGTGGAGGTGCTCGGCCCGGACGTCAACGCAAGTCTTCCGCACGCGAACCTCGAACCGCGGGGCGGGAAGCAGGCCGTGCGCATCGGGTTGGCGTCGGTGCGGACCATCGGCCAACCGGTTGCCGAAGCCCTGGTGGAGGAACGAGCGAAGCACGGCCCGTTCCGCGACCTGGTCGACGTGGGCGCGCGACTGCGCCTGACGACCCCGCAGGTCGAGGCACTGGCGACCGCGGGCGCGTTCAGCTGCTTCGGCGTGGCCAGACGGGAAGCCCTGTGGGCGGCAGGCGCCGTGGCCACCATGCGCCCGGACCGCCTACCGGGCACGGTGGTCGGCACGACCGCCCCCGCGTTGCCGGGCATGGACGAGATCGAGGTGGCCGTAGCCGACGTGTGGGCAACCGGCCTGTCCCCGGACAGCTTCCCCACCCAATTCGTCCGCACCCGCCTCACCGCGCTGGGCGCCCTACCCACCGCGGCCCTGGCCGACCTCCACCCCGGCACCAGGATCCTGATCGGCGGAGCCGTCACCCACCGCCAACGCCCCGCGACCGCGGGCGGCATCACGTTCCTCAACATCGAGGACGAGACGGGCATGGTCAACGTCGTCTGCTCCACCGGCCTGTGGACCCGCTACCGCCGCATCGCCCTGAACAGCCCCGCACTACTCGTACGCGGCACCGTGGAAATCGCCGAAGGCGTGACCAGCCTCCTCGCCGACCGCCTACAACACCTCGACCTACGCATCCCGTCGCGCTCCCGCGACTTCCGCTAGTTCACCCGTTCCAGCGACCCCAGACCCCCCAGAACTGTCGTACCCCAGTCGTAGCGTGTGCGTCGGGGGGTCTCGACCATCAGGGGACCCTTGGTCCCGCTCGCACCGAACGTCCGCGGCCTCGTGTCGGGCAGGGTGGTGGCGCGGCGGACGTCGGTGAATACGGCCTTCCGCACTCCGGCCGGGGGCTTGCGAGAGGGGGATTGGCTTCGCCACAGGCCGAACAGGGTGGTCGCGGCGATACGTGGTTCGGGGGCCTCGACCATCGGGGGATCTCTGGTTCAGCTGGTGTCGAACGCCCGCAGCCTCGCGTCGAGCAGGTTGGCGGCGCGGTGGGTCTTGGTGATCACGGCCTTGCGCACCCCGGCCGAACTCCGACTCAGGGCGAGATGCCTGACTCGGCGATGCGCAGTGCGGGAGAGGACTCGATCATCGCAGGCCCTTGGCTCAGCTCGCACCGAGTGTCCTCGGTGGCGTCGAGTGTCTGCGGCTCTGCTGGTTCAGTTGGTGTCGAACGTCTGCGGCCTCGCGTCGAGGAGGTTGGCGGCGCGGTGGATGTCGGTGGTCATGGTCTTACGCACCCTGACCGGATTCTGACCGGGGGCGAGGTGTCTGGCTCGGCGATGCGTGGTTCGGGGGAGGGCTCGATCATCGCGGGCCCCTTGGCTCAGCTTGCACCGAGTGTCCTCGGTGGCGTCGAGTGTCTGCGGCTCTGCTGGTCCAGCTGGTGTCGAACGTCCTTGGCCTCGCGTCGAGGAGGTTGGCGGCGTGGTGGATGTCGGTGGTCATGGTCTTGCGCACCTGACTGGACTCCGGCTGGCGGCGAGATGCCTAGCGCGGCGATGCGCGGGTTCGAGGCGTCGGGGAGGGCTTGACCATCGCGGGCCCTTGGGTTCAGCTCGCGTCGAACGTCTGCGGTCCCGCCGGCTCGGTTCGCGTCGAGCATCTGCGGGTTTTGTTGGTTCAGTTCGTGCCGAAGGTCCGTAGTCCCGCGTCGAGGAGGTTGGCGGCGCGGTGGACGTCGGTGATCACGGCCTTGCGCACTCCGACCGGACTTCGGCCGGGGTCTAGGTGTCTGGCTAGGGACTGGAACTGGATTTGCCACAGGCCCAGTAGGGCGGTTGCGGCGATGCGTGGTTCGGGGGCGTCTGGGGTTTGGCCCGCGCGGGTGGCCAGTAGTTCTGTTGCTGTGGTGACCAGTCGGTCGGTTTGGTCGCGTTGGTGGGCGCGGAGTGACGGGGTGGTTTGGATCAGGCTGCCGAAGCGGCGGAACCTGGTCACGGCCTCCTTGCGGTCGTCCTGGTCGGCCAGCCAGGACATGATCGCCGCGAGTTGGGCGTCGAGGATCCGCAGGACCGCGTCGACCGGGGAGACCGCCGGGTCGGCGAGGCCGGTGCGCAGTGCGGCCATTGTGGCCTCGTTCAGGTCCAGGACCAGGGATTCCTTGGTGGGGAAGTAGTTGAAGACGGTTTTCTCCGACACACCGCACGCCTCGGCGACCTCGGCCACGCGCACCGCGTCGAAGCCCCGCTCCACGAACATCTCGGTGGCCGTGTCCGACAGCTGCTGCCGCATGAGGCGCTTCTTGCGCTCCCGCAGGCCTTCCGCGGCGGGAGGCTCGGACGGGTCGTGCAGTGCTGTCCAGTTCACGGTTCGGGCGGCCATCCGGTCATCATAGTCCAGTGGCGGCATATTTACTGTTGCAGTAATTTTCTAGCTGCTGTAACTTTTTAGGGACTGAGAGAAAGGCGTTCCCGTGGTCCTCGTCAACTTGTTCTTCACCGGTCTGCTCGCGGGCTTCGAGCTGATGGTCCGCTTCGGTGTCCGGGGCCCGCTCGCCGCGCTCGACGACGTGCCGCACCTGCGGCTCCGGATCGGGCTCATCGGAACCCTGAAGTTCCTGGTGCCCAGCGCGTACGTGCCCGCGTTGCTCACCGGCATCGTCGTCGTGGCGACCACCGACACCGGTCACGTCCTCCGCGGTGCGGCCGTGCTGGCGCTGCTGGTCTGGACGGTGACCACGTTCGCGGGCACCGCCCCGCTCAACGCGAGCGTCGCCGAGTGGGACCCGACCGCCCCGCCCGCCGACTGGCGCGCGGTGATCGGCCGGTGGGAGCGGATGGACACGGTCCGCACGGTCGCCGCGACGGCCGCGTTCGCCCTCTTCCTGGCCGCAACCTAGAACCCGATTCCCAACCGCCACTGGGAAACCTCTTCACAACCGCCGCCCGGAAGCCTCTTCCCGACCGCCGCTCAGATTCCCCTCCCGACCGCCGCCTGGGACCTTTTCCCGACTGCCGCCCAGGACCCTCTTTCCGACCGCCGCCCGGAAGCCTCTGCCCGGCTGCCGCCCAGAGCTCTCTTCCGACTGTCGCCTGGGAATCCACTTCCCGCGTGCCGCTTGGAGGCTTGTTCCCGAGCCGCCGAGGTTCACCTACTCGACCGCTACCCAGGGCTCTCTTCTCGGCTGCCGCCGAGGACTATCTTCCTGACCGCCGCCCGGAAGCCTCTGCCCGGCCGTCGCCTAGAGCCCTCTTCCGACTGTCGTCTGGGAATCCGCTTCCCGACTGCCGTTTGGAGGCTTGTTCCCAAGCTGCCAAGGTGCCTCTGCTTGACCGCTACCCAGGGCTCTCTTCTCGGCTGCCGCCTAGGACCCTCTTTCCGACCGCCATTGGGAAGCCTCTGCCCGGCCGTCGCCTAGAGCTCTCTTCCGACTGTCGCCTGGGAATCCGCTTCCCGCGTGCCGCTTGGAGGCTTGTTCCCGAGCCGCCGAGGGCCTCTTCCCGACCCCCGCCCAGAACCCCTTCACAACCGTCGCCTACAAGGCGTCCCAACGCTCCCGCGCCTCGGCGATGGCCGTCCGGTGCGACCTCGACCAGTCGGCCAGGCTGACCACCTGCGCCGCGAGGCTGCGGCCGAGGTCGGTGAGGCGGTACTCGACCTGCGGCGGGATCGTCGCGTACGCCGTCCGCTCGACCAGCCCGTCGCGGCACAACCGTCGGGTCGTCACGGTCAGCATCCGCTGCGAGATGCCGGGGATCGCTCGCTGGAGTTCGCGGAACCGCCGTACGCCCTTGGCCAGCTCCACCAGCACCAGCACGGTCCACTTGTCGCCGAGCCGGTCGAGCACGTCGCGGATGCCGCAGTCGTCGTCACCGCACGGCCCGAGCTGGGGGGTTACCCCGGTGTGCCCCACCGACATCAGAGTGCCTCCTTACGGCGGTCGGCCGCGCCGATCACGCTGGCCCCATGACCAACAGTAGGGGTGTCCGATGATCCTGGTGACCGGTTCCTCCGGAGCGCTCGGCGGCTTGATCCTCGACCGGCTCGCGGGCCACGACGTCGTCGCCGGAACGCGTTCGCCCGAGCCCGACCGCGGGCAGCGGCTCGTCGACTTCGACCGGCCCGAAACGCTCGTCGACGGGTTCGCGGGCGTCGACGTCCTGGTGTTCGTGTCCGCCGGGTTCGCCGATGACGACGTGGTGCTCGCCCGACACGGCGCGGTGGTCGACGCGGCCTCCGCGGCGGGTGTCCGGCACGTCGTCTACACCAGCCTCGTCGGCTCGGGCGACGGTCTCACGATCGCGCTGGCGCACCGGTGGACCGAGGCCCGGCTCGCGGCCGCGCCGTTCGCCGTCACGGTGCTGCGCAACGGCTTGTACGCCGAGATCCCGGCGTCGATGGCCTCCACCGCCGCCGAGTCCGGCGTGTTCGCGGCCCCGTGGGGCGACGGCAGGATGGCCGTCGTCGCCAGGGAGGACCTGGCCGACGTCGCCGCGAAGGTCGCGCTCGACAGCGCCGCCCACGCCGGGCGGACCTACGAGCTGGAGGGCGTGGCGGCGTTCGGCGGTCAGGACGTCGCCGACCTGCTCACCACCACCCTCACCAGGCCGATCACCTACCAACCCCTGCCGCTGGCGGCCGCCTGGGAAGCACCCGGCCCGCGGTTCCAGGTCGGCCACGGGGTGTCGCTGTCCGCCAACGTCCTCGCGGGCAGGCTCGACCTCCACCCCGGCGACCTCGAAACCCTGCTCGACGCCCCACCGCGCGACGCGAGGCAGGTGATCGCCACCAAGGCCTAACCGCCCTGCCACGACCGCCACAACGCCGCGTAGACCCCTTGCGCCGCAACGAGGTCGTCGTGCCCGCCCAGCTCGATGATCCGCCCGTCGTCGATCACGGCCACCCGGTCGGCGTCGTGCGCGGTGCGCAGCCGGTGCGCGATGGCGATCACGGTGCGGCCTTCCAGCACCGCCGCCATCGCGCGCTCGGCGTGCCGCGCGGTCGTCGGGTCCAGCAGCGCGGTGGCCTCGTCCAGCACCACCGTGTGCGGGTCGGCGAGCACGACCCGCGCCAGCGCCACCTGCTGCGCCTGCGCCGGGTCGAGCGCCGTGTCGTCCAGTTCGCGGTCCAGGTCCACGGCCCAGTGCGCGTCCACGGTCGCGAGCGCGGCGAGCATCGCCGCGTCGTCGGCGTCCGGCGCGGCCATCGCGAGGTTGTCCCGCAGCGTGCCGAGGAAGACGTGGTGCTCCTGCGTCACGAGCAGGACCCGGCGGCGCAGCTCGTCGGCGGGCAGTTCCGCCACCGGCACCCCGCCGACCAGCACCGACCCGAGCCGCGGCGCGTCGACGCCCGCGAGCAGCCTGCCGAGCGTGGACTTGCCCGCGCCGGACGGCCCGACGACCGCCAGCCGCTCGCCGGGCCGCACGGCCAGGTCCACGTCCACCAGCACGTCGTGGCCCTCGCGGTAGGCGTAGTGCACGCCCGACACCACCAGCCGGTCGTCCACCGGCACCGCCGTCGTGGTCGGCGTGGGCACGACGGCCAGGCCGACGCCCTCGACGCGGGACAGCGCGGCCGTGCCGGTCTGCACCTGGTCGGCCCACTGGAACATCGTGTCGAGCGGCTCCCGCAGCCGCCACATGTACAGCGTCGCGGTGATCACCGCCCCCAGGCTGACCACGCCGTGGCCGTGCAGGGAGCCGCCCACGACCAGCATCGCGGCCACCGGCAGCGAGTGCGCGAACTCCAGCGTCGGGAACCACGCGTTGCGCAGCGCCAACGTCCGCGCCTTCGCGGCGAAGCCGACGGCGATCCGCCGGTCCCCGCCGTCGATCCGCCGCTGCCGCAACCCCAGCGCCTCCACGGTCCGCGCGCCCGCCGTGGTCGCGGCGAGGTGCTCGGCCTGCTCGGCGTTGGCCCGCGCCTCCTCCAGGTACGCGTCCCGCGCCCGCCGCAGGTACCAGCGGGTGCTCAGCCACAGCACCGGCGACGCCACCAGCGCGCACACCCCGAGCAGCGGGTGCAGGAAGAACACCGCGCCGAACAGGAAAGCCGACTGCACCAACGAGATGAACACCTCGGGAGCGCCGTCGCGCAGCGTCAGGCCGATCGACGAGACGTCCGCCGAGCTCCGGGTCATCAGGTCGCCCGCGCCCGCCCGCTCGACCACCGCCGTCGGCAGCGCGAGCGCCCGGTCGACCACCTGCTCCCGCAACGACGACAGCGCCCGCTCGCCGAACCGGTGCCCCGCGTAGCGGGCGAACCGGACCAGCAGCACCTGCGCCACGGCGAACCCGACGATGCCGAGCGCCAACCGGTCCACAGTGGACACCGATGTGCCGTCGCGGACCTCGTTCACGATCCGGCCCAGCAGCCACGGCCCGCCCAGCCCGGCCGCCGCGGCCAGCGCGTTGAGCAGCAGCACGACGACCATCGCGCGGCCGTCGGCGCGGACCAGCCGCCACACCGCCCGCCGCGTCGCCGCCGCGCCCGCGACCGGCAGCCGCCCGGTCACCGGAACACCAGCTCGTGGTAGCCGTTGTGCGCCAACAACTCCGCGTGCGTCCCGGTCGCCACGACCTCGCCGCCGACCAGGAACGCCACCTCGTCGGCCTGGTCGAGCAGCAGCGGGGACGTGGTCGCCACCACGGTCGTCCGGCCCTGGCGCGCCTCGTGCACGCGGGCCGCGATCAGCGCCTCGGTGTGCGCGTCCACGGCCGAGGTCGGCTCGACCAGCAGCAGCACGTCCGGGTCGGCCAGCAGCGCCCGGACCAGCCGCAACCGCTGCCGCTGCCCACCGGACAACGTCCGCCCCTGCTCCTGAACCACGGTCTCCAGCCCGTCCGGCACGGCGTCCGCCGCGGCCGCCGTCCGCACCGCCGCGGCGATGGCCTCGTCCGACGGGTCCTCCCGGCCGGCCACGGCCTCCCGCAGCGCCCCGGCGAACAGGTGGGAGTCGTTGTCCGCCACCAGGATCCGCCGCCGCACCTCGTCGATCGCCATCGCGGTCAACGGCACCGAGCCCCACGTGGCCGCCGAGTCGACGTACCGGCCGAGCCGGTCCACCACGGCCACCGCGTCGGCGGGCCGCGCCGCCGCGACGGCCAGCATCCGCCCGCCGGGCACCACCAGCCCGGACTCGGGGTCGCGCAGGTCGGCGGTCCCGGACGGGCCCGGCGTGCGCGCGCCGTCGTCGACGACCTCGGGCTCCAGCGCCAGCAGCCGCACCACCCGCCGCGCGGCGACCAGCCCGCGGGTGAGGTCGTCGGTGCCCTCGAAGAGGAACAGCACCGGCACGATCAGCGCCGCCGCGTACCCGTACACCGCGATCATCTCGCCGACGGTGATCGTGCCCGCCGCGGCCATCCGCGCGGCCAGCCACGTGACCCCGGCGATGAACAGCGCGGGCATCCCGATGGTCATGCCCTGGATCCAGCTCGTCACCGCGCCGACCCGGTACCCCTGCCCCCGCAACGCCCGCGACGCCGTCCGGTACCGCTCGGCGAACACGTCCTTGCCCCCGATCCCGCACAGCACTCGCAGCCCGGCCACGATGTCGCCCGCGCGGGCCGTCACCGCCGCCTGCTCGGTCCGGTAGCCGGTCTCCCTGGCCTGCAACCGCTTCAGCAGCGGCACCAGCACCGCCATCATCAGCGGCACCCCCAGCACGACCACCGCGGCCAGCAGCGGCGACACCCGCAGCAGCAGCCCGCCGACCACGACGAACGCGACCACCGAACCGGCGCCGGGGCCGCTGATCGTCATCACCCGCGAGATGTGCCCGATGTCCGTGCTGCCGATGCTCACCACCTCGCCCGCCGACACCCGCCGCGCCAGCGACGCCCCCAGCCTGGTCACCTGGCGCAGCACCAGTTCCGTGGTCCGGTAGCCCGCGTCGATCCGGATGAACGACATCAGCCGGTGCCGCAGCATCCCCAGCAGCGCCGCCACCGCCCCGATGCCCACCAGGACCAGCGCCCACCGCGCGACCGCGCCCTGGTCGCCCGGTCGCAGCCCCTGGTCGACGGCCCGCGAGATCACCAGCGACGGCAGCACCAGCAGCACCATCCACGAGGTGCTGACCACGACCGCCGCCGCCACCCGCCCGCGCTGCGCCCGCACCAGCCACCACAGGTAGCGGGCGGGGCCGCGCAGGTCGGGCGTTCCGGGGTCGTCGTGGGGCAGCCGCGGACGCATGATCCACACCCTAGGTCAGCACGACGGCAGGTCCAGCGAGTTCGCGACCTCGGCCATCCGCTCGTGCGAGGCGGGCTCGCCGGGGGTGTCCGTGGCCAGCGCCTGGTTGCGCGCGACGTAGTCCCACAGCACGTCCTGGTAGCGCGGGAACGCCGTCCGGTGGTCGCCGCGCGCGGCCGTCAGCTCCGCCGCGAGCACGTACGCGCCGACGATCGCCGTGCTCGTGCTCTGGCCCGACAACGGCGACCCGCAGTAGGCGGCGTCGCCGACGAGCGCGACCCGGCCGCGGTGCCAGCGGTCCATCTTCACCTGGCTCATCGAGTCGAAGTAGAAGTCCGGCGCCGCCCGCATCAGCTCCAGCAGCCGCTTGGTCTCCCAGCCCACGCCCTCGTACCGCTCGGCGATCAGGTCCTGCTGCCCCGCGACGTCGCGGTGGTCGAAGTCGAGCGGTTCCGACTCGAACCCGAGCATGGACCGGGCCTCGGTGTTGCCGCGCGCGCTGTACACGCCGGACATCCGGCCCTCGGTGCGGTGGAACACCTGCCAGTGGTCGAGGTCGAGGAAGTTCGGCGTGGTGAACACCGACAGGTACGCGCCGAGGTGGTGCAGGTACTCGGACTCCTGGCCGAACGCCAGCGCCCGCACCGCCGAGTGCAGCCCGTCCGCGCCGACGACGAGGTCGAACTCCTCCTCCTTGCCGCTGCCGAACGTGACCCGGACGCCGTGCTCGTGCTCGTCCAGCGCGACGATCCGGTCGCCGTACACGATGCAGTCCTCGTTGCCCCGCAACAGGATCGCGCTCAGGTCGTCGCGCAGCACCTCCACGTCCGGGCTGCCGATGACCCCGCCGGTCAGCGTCTCCTCCTCCGAGCGGAACAGCTCCGCGCCGTCGTCGTCCACGAACGACATGCCGCGCATGTTCGTCGCTGCGGCCCGGATGTCGTCGAGCACCCCCATCCGCTCCACGACCTGGAGCGCGGTCCCGCGCACGTCGATCGCCTGTCCGCCGACGCGCGGCACGGGCGACCGCTCCACGATGGTCGGGGTGAAGCCGCCGCGCCGCAGCCAGTGCGCCAGCACCGGACCCGCCACGCCCGCCCCCGAGATCAGCACCTTCATCGAAACCTCCGCGTTGCTCGCTGGGTACGATGTACAAGTTCGCAGGAACGCCGTTCTCGTGGGGAAATCCGGGAATCTGCACTAGTACAGGGGGAGTCGTGGCCGAGCCGCCGTACCTCAGGATCGCCGCGGAGCTGAAGCGGCGGATCACCGCGGGGGAACTACCGCCGGGCAGCCGGATCCCGTCGGTGCGGGGCATCGCCGCCGAGTGGGGCGTGGCCATCGCGACGGCCACGAAGGTCGTGGCGGCGCTGCGCGACGAGGGCGTGGTCCACGCGGTGCCCAGGGTCGGCACGGTCGTCGCCACCCCCGCGCCGAGCAGGCGTTCGGTGCCGCGCCGGGACGCGACGGCGTTGCTCACCCGCGAGCAGGTCGTGCACGCGGCCATCGACATCGCCGACGAGCAGGGCTTCGACGGGCTGTCGATGCGGTCGGTCGCCACCGAGCTGGGCGTGCCGACGATGTCGCTCTACAAGCACGTGCGCGGCCGCGACGAGCTGGCGCTGCTGATGGCCGACGTGGTGTTCGCCCAACACCGGCTCCCGGCCGTGCCGCCGCCGACGTGGCGGGCGCAGCTCGAACTGGTGGCGCGGATGCAGTGGGCCGCCTACCGCGCGCACCCGTGGCTGCCGAAGCTGCTCTCGCTGACCCGCCCGCAGCCGATGCCGAACCTGCTGCACCACGCGGAGTGGGTGATGCGCGCGCTGGAGGACCACGGGCAGGGCCCGGCGGTCGTGTTCCACGCGCACATCACGCTGTTCGGGTACGTGCGCGGCACGGCGGTGAACATCGAACCCGAGGTGGAGGCCGAGGCCGACACGGGCCTGTCCGCCGACCAGTGGGTGGACGCCCACGGCGAGATGTTCGGCCCCGCCATCGACTCCGGGGTGTTCCCGGCCTTCTCCCGCGTCGTCGGCACCCCGTTCGACTTCGACCTCGACGAGGTGTTCGAGTTCGGCCTCCAACGCCTGCTGGACGGCTACGCGGCGCTGTTCCGGTAGGTCGTCCACGCCACGCCGCTCTCGAACACCCGCGCCCCGTCGAGCACGAACCGCGCGGCCGGGAACGCGCCGTCGAACAGCGGGATCCCGGTGCCGAGCACGATCGGGTTGACCTTGAGGATCAGCTCGTCGATCTCCGGCAGCAGCGCGGCGGCCAGCTTGCCGCCGCCGCACAACCAGATCCCCAGCCCGTCCTCGGCCTTCAACGCCCGGACCCGGCCGAGCACGTCGTCGCTGATGACCTCGACGTCGTCCGGCGTGCCCGTGAGGGTGCTCGACACCACGAACTGCCGCAGGTGCGGGTACGGGCTCGGCCCGCCACCCGGCACCTCGTAGGTCGCGCGCCCCATGAGGACCGTGTCGAAGGTGGTGTTCGGCGGGTCGATCCCGAGCATCTCCCGGCCAACACCGGGCAGCGTGTCCGGATACTCCCGGAAGATCGCCTCGATGTGGTCGCCCTCGAGCGGGAAGAAGTCGAACGACCCGTCGGCGGCCGCGATGAACCCGTCCAGGGTCGTCGCCACGTAGTACGTCAGCTTGCGCATGTCCCTACCTGCTGAAGGGGCCGCCGGTGATGGTCATCGCCACCACGATCACGGCCATGCCGAGTCCGGAGTAGAGCAGGGCGTCGACCCCCCGGCCGCGGATGGCGATCAGGCCCGCCTGCTCGTCGGTGACCAGCACCCGCAGCAGCGCCGCGAGCAGCAGCGCGATGCCGATCAGCACCACGCCCTGCCGCCAGTGGTACTGCACGATGCGCACGAGGCCCAGCAGGGTCACGCCCAGCACCAGCGCGAACGGCAGGTGCTGACCCGCCGCCGACCGCCAGCGCTGCTCCGGCATCAGTTCCACCGCTCCCGCCCTACGCCGTCGGGAGCGAGCGCTCGGCGGCTTCGACCGTGTTGGCGAGCAGCATCGCAATGGTCATGGGGCCCGCGCCACCCGGAATGGGGGCCAGGAACCCGGCGACCTCGGCCACGTCCGGGTGCACGTCGCCGACGAGGCCCGCCTCGGTGCGGGTGATGCCGACGTCGACCACGGCCGCGCCGGGCTTGACCATGTCCGCCGTGATGAGGCCGGGACTGCCCGCGCCCGCGATCACGATGTCGGCCCGGCGCACCTCGGCGGCCAGGTCCTTCGTGCCGGTGTGGCACAGGGTCACGGTCGCGTTCTCGCTGCGGCGGGTCAGCAGCAGGCCGATCGGGCGGCCCACGGTCACGCCGCGGCCGACCACGGTCACGTTCGCGCCGGAGATCGGCACGTCGAAGCGGCGCAGCAGCTCCACGACGCCGCGCGGGGTCGCGGGCAGGGGGGCTTCCTCGCCCAGCACCAGCTTGCCCAGGTTCGTCGGGTGCAGGCCGTCGCCGTCCTTGGCCGGGTCGATGCGCCCGAGGATCGCGTTCGCGTCCAGGTGCTTCGGCAGCGGCAGCTGCACGATGTACGCGGTGCACGCCGGGTCCGCGTTCAGCTCGTCGATGACGGCTTCCAGCTCGGCCTGCGTCGTCTCGGCGGGCAGGTCGCGGCGGATCGACGTGATGCCGACCTTCGCGCACGCCGTGTGCTTGCCCTTCACGTACGAGTGCGAGCCGGGGTCGTCGCCGACCAGCACGGTCGCCAGGCCGGGGGTCACGCCCCGCGCGGCCAGCGCCTCGACCCGCTCGCGCAGGTCTTCGAAGATCGCGTCTCGGGTGGCCCTGCCATTGAGGATCGTCGCCGTCACGGGCCCCATCCTCGCATCACGCGCTGGTCTCGGCCTCGGCGACCTCGGGCGCGGGTTTGGGCACGCGCAGCGCCAGCACCGTGCCGACCAGGCCCGCCGCCGTCGCCGACCCGGCCGCCGCCGCGGGGCCGACGTGGTCGAGCAGCCACCCCGCCGTCGGCAGCGCGAGCGCGGAGCCCGCGGTGGTCGCCATCGTCATCCAGCCGAACGCCTCGGCCCGCCGCCCGTGCGGCGCGAGCCCGCCGACGCGGGCGTTGTTCGCCGCGATGGCCGGGGCGATGGCCAGCCCGCCGACGGCCAGCACCGCGCCGATCAGCCACGGCGACGACGGCGTCAGGATCGGCGGCAGCACCGGGATCAACGCCGCCACGCCGCCCGCCATCAACCCGATCCGCAGCGCGAACCGGGGTTCGCCGCGCAGCCCGCCGATGATCAGCCCGCCGAGCACCGACCCGACGCCCCACACCGCCGTCAGGATGCCCGCCATCGCCGGTCTGCCCAGGTCGCGGGCCCACGCGATGATCACCATGTCCACGCTGACCAGCGTCATCACCGTCGTCGTCGCCACCAGCAGCGACAGCACCAGACCCGTGTCCGACAGCAGGGTCTTGCCGCTGTGCGACTCCGGCCGCGGCACCGGCTCGTCCAGGCCCGCGCGGCGCAGCGCGAACAGGAAGCCGACCGTGCCCGCCACCGCCAGCACCCCGCACGCCCAGATCGCCGTGCGCGGACTGGCGAACGCGACCAGCATCGCCGCCATCATCGGGCCGACGATGTACATCATCTCCTGCAACGACGCCTCGACCGTGTACACGGCCTGCTGCACCGGCCCCTTCACCATCCGCGGGTAGCTCGCCCGCGTCAGCTGCGTCACCGGCGGCGTGCACAGCCCCGTCAGGAACGCCGCCAGCGCGGCCACCGGCCACGCCCCGCTGGGCAGCACCGTCGGCAGCACCCCGAGCACCGCGATCCCCACCCCGTACAGCCCGCCCGTGACCAGCAGCAGCCCGCTCGCGGGCGCCCGGTCCGCCGCCCGCCCGCGCACCGGGCCCGCCACGCCCAGCCCGAGCGTCAGCGCGCCGCCCACCACGCCCGCCAGCGCGTACGACCCCGTCCACCCCGCCACCAGGAACGACAGCGCCAGCGGCGTGCCCGTGAGGTGCACCCGCCCGACTATCGACCACAGCAGCAGGGAGACGAGGTGGGGGACTCCGGCGAGTTGGCGGTAGGGGCGCAGCACACCCCCACTCTGCCGGGGACCACCGACAAAAAGGTGGCGATTTTCCAGACCCCGGCGGGAACCCGACGCGCTCGTTTAGCGTCAGGACCCAAAGACGACCTGAGCGAGGGGACGGCCGTGACCGATCCGAGTGGACGTAGGGCTGAGCTGGAGGCGCGCAACGCCGCCATGCGCGAGCAGGTCGACTCGCTCATGTCGGAGCTGCACCGCAAGACCGCCGAGGTGCGGGAAGCGCAGGCCAAGGCGATGGCGATCACCGCGAGCGCCACGTCGAGGGACGGCAGCGTCACGGCGCGGGTCGACTCGGCGGGCGCGCTGACGTCGCTGGAGTTCTCGCCGAACGCGTTCGAGCGCACCACGCCGGACAAGCTGGCCCGCGTGGCGACGGAGACGGTCATCGCGGCCATCGCGAAGTCCCGCACCGAGCTGAACGACGTGCTGTCGTCGGCGCAGGAGGGGCCGAGCATCGACCTCTCCGAGATGCTGCCGGGCGTCCCGTCGCTGGCCTCGCTGATCCCGCAGCCCCCGCCCGTGCCGACCCCGCCGACGTCGACGCAGCCGCCGTCGCGCGGCCGTGCGGCCGATGACGACGACGAGGGCGGCAGCGTGATGGAGAGGGGCGGCTGGTGACCGGCTTCCAGGTAGACGTCCAGGGCCTGCGGCAGGGCGGCACCCAGTTCACCGCCGCCGCCGAGGCGCTCGACGGCGTGTTCAAGACGCTCGACTCCGCGCTCAGCGGCGAAGGCACCTGCTGGGGCGGCGACGAGTCCGGCCAGACCTTCGCCAAGGAGTACGTGCCGAACGCCAAGGCCACCGCCGACGCCTTCAAGGGCCTCACGACGGCGTTGGGCGAGATCCGCAAGGGCATAGACCAGTCCGCCGACGCGTACGAGGGCTCCGACCAGGGCAACGCCGCGGGCATTTCCAAGACTTACTGAGGGGCGTCTGGTGGGCATCGAAATCCCGAGCGAGGTCACCTGGCTCTTCCCGATCGTGGTCGGGCAGAGCTGGCCGGAGGGCGACGAGACCGCCCTCCGCCGGATGGCCGACGCGTACCGCGCCGCCGCCGAAGGCGTGCAGGGCGTGATCGACCAGGGCAACGGCGCGGCGAGCACCGTCGTCGCCAGCCAGACCGGCGAGGCCGTCCAGGCCTTCCAGGACTACTGGAAGAAGTTCTCCGACGGCGACGAGTCCTACCTGCCGAAGCTCAAGAAGATCTGCGAGCAGCTCGCGGAGAGCTGCGACGGCACGGCGCTCGAGGTCGAGTACACGAAGCTGTCGATCATCGCGTCGCTGATCGCGCTGGCCATCGAGATCGCCGCGCTGATCGCCGCCGCGTTCGCCACCTTCGGCGGGGCGTCCGCGGGCATCCCGATCGCCCAGCAGGCGACCCGGTTGATCGTCCAGTTCACGTTCCGGCAGCTGATCATCGCGATCCTCAAGGAGGTCGCGATCTCGGTGGGCATCGACGCGGCCATCCAGGGCATCCAGATGCTGACCGGCGAGCGCAAGGACTGGGACTGGAGCAAGACCGGCCAGGCCGCCGTGAGCGGCGCGGTCTCCGGCCTGGTCGGCGGCCTGTCCGGCGGCGTCAAGTTCCAGGGCGGCGGCCTGGCGGGCCAGGTGGCCGTGGGCGCGACCCGCGGCGCGGTCGAGGGCGCGGTCAGCTCGGTGGGCACCTCCGTGGCCATGGGGCAGGACATCAGCGCGAAGGACGTGCTGCTCGGCGCGACGTCCGGCGCGGTCTCCGGCGGCATCGGCGGCGCGAAGGAAGGCATCACCGTCGAGGCCCCGCACGTGACCCCCGGCGGCCCCAACGGCAGCCCACCCGACCTCGGCCCGGCGGGCGGCCCCCCGGACCTCGGCCCGACCCCGTCGGCCACCCCCGGCTCCAACGGCGCACCGCACGGCGGCACCCCCGACGTGGGGCCCTCGCCCTCGCCTTCTCCCTCCACGGGCGGCTCCCCGGACACCCCGACCACGACCCGCCCGCACACCGACACCACGACGTCCTCCGCCGTGGCGGCCCCACCGGCACCACCCCTCCACACCCAGACGGCTCCCGGCGGCAACACCCCGGACCGCGCCCCGGCACCAGCCCCCACCGTGGCCCCGACGGGCTTCGCGGGCGGCCCAGCTCCGTCCGGCGGCTCAGCCCCGACGGGCGGCGGCTCGTCCCCGTCCTCGGTCAGCAGCAGGCTCGGCGCACCCACGACCCCAGGCGGCGCGAGCACCCCGTCCGGCGCGGCCCCCAGCCACACCACCAGCAGCTCAACTCCCAGCACCCACACCAGTCCCGGCGGCTCGACCCCTAGCGGGTCGACTCCTGGTGGCTCGCATTCAGCTCCCGGTGGCGCGGCGGCCGGCACTCCCGGTGGCGCGCACTCCGCGCCGGGCAGTTCGACCGCTGGTGCCCCGGCTGGTGCGCATTCCGCGCCCGGCGGTCCCGCCGCTGGTGGTCCCGCTGGTTCACACTCCGCGCCCGGTAGCCCGACTGCCGGTGCTCCGGCTGGTGCTCACTCCGCTCCGGGCGGTCCGACCGCCGCGGGTGCCGCTCCGGGTGGTCCGGCTGCCGGTGGTCCCGCTGGTGCTCACTCGGCTCCGGGCGGTCCGGCCGCTGGTGCTCCTGGTGGCGCGCATTCCGCGCCTGGAGGCCCGGCTGCCGGTGGTCCGGCTGGGGCGCATTCCGCGCCTGGCGGTCCGACCGCGGCTGGTGCTGCCCCTGGTGGAGCGCATTCTGCTCCCGGTGGGCCTGCCGCTGGTGGTCCTGCCGGTGCTCACTCGGCTCCAGGTGGTCCGGCTGCTGGTGCTCCTGGCGGCGCGCATTCCGCGCCTGGTGGGCCCGCCGCTGGTGCTCACTCGGCTCCGGGTGCTCCGGCCGCGGCCGGAGCCGCACCTGGTGGCTCCCACTCCGCTCCGGGTGGTCCGGCTGCTGGTGGTCCCGCTGGTGCGCACTCCGCGCCCGGAGGCCCGGCCGCGCCTGGTGGCGCGCACTCGACTCCCGGTGGTCCCTCCGCCGGGGTTCCCGGTGGGGCCCACTCCGCTCCGGGTGGCCCGGCCGCCGGTACTCCCGGTGGTGCGCATTCCGCTCCGGCTGCCGCTGGTGGTGTGCCCGGTGGGTCGACCGCTGGTGTGCCTGGTGGCGTGCATTCGACTCCTGGTGGTTCGGCGGGGACTCCTGCGGCGCACGGTGTTCCGGCCGGTGGGCCGGTGCCCAGCGGTGCGTCCGGCGCTCCGAGTCACCTCCCCTCGGTGGCCGAGCACGGTGTGGCGGGTCAGCCCGCTGGTGGGGCTCCCGCGGGTGGTGGGTTCGTGCCGCCGCCGTCCGGTGGTGCGCCTGCCGCTGGTGGTCCGGCCGCTGGTGGGTCGGGCCGTGGGCCGTCGATGTCCGGTGGGTTGTTCACCGAGCCGTCGCCGACCACCACCACCCGTTCCTCGCACTCCGCGGACGCTGTGGAGGCCAGTTCGGCTGCCTCCGCGCCGCCTCAGGCCTTCCACACCCCGACTCCCGAACCCCGTGCCCCGCAGCCCGGCGGGTTCGGTCCGCAACCGGGAGGCTTCGGCCCCCAGCCCGGCGGCTTCGGCCCGCAGCCCGGTGGTCCTGCCCCGCAGACCGGTGGTCCCGCACCCCAGCACGCGGGCCCCCAGCCCGGCGGCCCGACCGCGCCCCCGCACACCCGCCCCGACCCGGCCCCGATGGCCCGCAACACCCCCACCGAAGCCCCCGGCCGCACCCCGGACTCCCGTCCGACGGACCCGCGGCCCGCGGGCTCGGACCCGCGCCCGACCGACCCCAGGACCCCCGGCGCGGACCCGCGCACCCCTGGCACCGATCCGCGAACCCCCGGTTCCGACCCGCGCACCCAAGGCCCGGACTCCCGCACCCAAGGCCCGGACTCCCGCACCCCCGGCACCGA
>Ga0247771_1000099_pt1 | contig 35694 bp, 35 predicted proteins | sample UWRJL197509C6_FD_179948 | JGI IMG/M metagenome (GOLD analysis project Ga0247771, IMG submission 179948) | Plant litter microbial communities from Arlington Agricultural Research Station in Wisconsin, United States - UWRJ-L197-509C-6 | ecosystem: Environmental > Terrestrial > Plant litter >... | reverse complement strand
TTCTCGTGATCCGCTTCGTCCGCCCCGCTTCGGGTGGGGCGCGACGACACCGATGAGGGGCTGGGTGGGGTCACGCCGCGGCGGTATGCGGCGTGACCCCACCCAGCCCCTCATCACGCTGTGCGAGGCCCACCCGGAACGGGGCGGACGAACACACCACCTCTGCGCTCTCGCACCGAGCACGGCGGTGGCGAGGTGAGATCCGTAGTGAGGCCCCTCTTGGTAGCGCCGAGGTTCGTTCAGGTCGCTGAGGCGTGGTGGGTCGCTTCGTTCGCGCTGGTGATACCGCCACCGACGTGAGGTGGGGTTTCGCCACTCAGGAGTCGCTCTCCGGCGGTCGAGAGGGTTGCCACCAGGTGGGTCACCGCCATCGCTGACAGCGCGACGGACACCGCCTGCGTGCCGGAGCAGGCGGCGAGGGTGAGCCACAGTCCGCCGAGTAGGAAGTCTTTGACCAGTGCGGTGATCGCTGTGAATCGCGAGTTCGGTACGTGATGTTTGGCCGCGGTGACGACCAGGTGGGTCAGGGCCATCGTCGCGAGCGCGATGCACGCCGCGGTCTTGGACGAGGTGGCGGCGAGTACGACCCAGAGACCGGCGAGTTGCAAGTCCTTGGCCAGTTTCACCGCGGCGATCAACCGCTCCTTGTGGGCCCGTCGTCGATGCCGCCCAGGAACGGGCTTCGGTTCCTCTCCTTTCGATGTGTCCGTTGTGGCCGTGTCGGCTTCGTCTGGCGTGTCGTGGGCCGCTGTGCGGGCTTGGGGCTGACGTGGTCGCCGGAACTGTTGCCGGTAGCGGCTGGTGGAGGTGAGGGAGCCGGCGGCTCGTGTGGCTGCGTGTCCGCGGGTTGGTTGGCGCCGGGTTGAGCGCAGCATTTCGCGGCGTCGACCGGGCCGACTCCAGGTCCGTGTCGCTGCGGCGGCGCGTTTGTCTGGGGTGGCCTCGTCGAGGGGTTCGGTGGTGCCGTCCGTGGCCAGGCCGTCATCGTCGACGGTGGACGCGCTGTGTCCGCGGCGGGGGTCCATGGTCGTGCTCCTGTCATGGTGATCCGGTGGTCGGGGAGGCAGTCGTTGTCGTAGCGAGGTGTGTTGGGGTGTGACGGGAGAGGAGCGTGAGTGTGCTCAACGAGGAAGTGGTGCTGGAACGTCGACGAGCCAGCGCCCGTCCGGCTGGAGCAGCATCGAGCGGGCGACGGTCACCGTGTCGGACGCGACCGGCGCGTCGGCGGCGAGGTCGGTGCGGCGGGCAGTTAGTACGGCGACCAGTTCCGTGCTGTGCGCGGCGTTGGGGGTGATCGCGCCGGTGACCTGGTCGCATCGGCGGCTCAGCTTCTGCGTCACGACGGCGCGGTAGTCCTCGATGGTGGTGCCGTGGGCCAGATCCGCGGTTTTGGCTGCGGGGGTGGTGAAAATGGTGGACCGCTCGACGTTGTTGTTGCGGGGTTCCCGATAGTCGAACGGGCACCACTGCGTCATCCAGTCGCGCGCGACCGCGGCAGGGTCGTGAAAGTTCGTCGTGGCCGCGGTCGGCGCGGTCGGTGGCGGCGGCACCGCAGTCGGCAGCGAGGTGTCCGCGCGGCCGTGCGGCGCGGGAGTCGCGGTCGAGGTGATCACGGGTTCGGTCGTGGGCACCTCGACCGGTGGCGGCGTACAGGCAACAAGCGATGTCGTCACGAGTATCGCCCCTGCCAGATACCCCATTGCCATCGTGTCACCGCATTCCTTGCATCACTGCTTCGCGAATGAATTGTCTTTCGTTGTGGCTCGATGACCCTGTGCAGGTCATCGAGCAACAACGGAAAGAAACCGGGTGGCCGTGCCGATTTCGGTTAGCAGCGCTGGACGCAGTAGGCGTCGTAGATCCAGCCTCCTTGATTTCGCAGGGCCCAGTGCTGGGACAGGTTGGTGCGGCCCGGCCACACGGTGATCTCCCGGTCGCTGGTGAAGGCGAAGTCGACGTGGATGACGATGGAGTTGGAGCCGCAGTGGGTGTAGTAGGAATCGCGGTTGAGCCAGTACCCGCAGATTTCCGCGCCCTGGGTGCTGACACCGCCGGATGGCTGTGCGGCGTCGCGAACCAGCGTGTCCTGCTGGGTGATCCCAGCTCCGGATGGGTACGGCGACATGGCGCCGGCCTGTGATGCTGTCGCGGGTGCGCCCCTGTCGGTCACCTGCGCGGACGCGCTGCCGCCCATCAGAGTCAGCGTCAGGCCGAATACGATGGCCAGGACGCCAAGAACACGCCTGAGAATTGAGCTGTTCACGAGAATTTCCTTCCTTTGGACAGACGGGTGCCGTCTTCTGTTTGTTGGTGCGGACATCTATCGGAGCGAAGCGGAAGCTATGTCAGCTCGATCCGAGAACTTGGTCGCGTGAAGCGTTTGAGTTGCCCTGCTCATCACGCCGATATCCTTGTGAGGCGTGGGCGGAGTCGAGCGCTATATGCGATCCGCAGCGGCGGCGAAGAGTGCGCCACCGGAATGTGCGCGTGGTGGTCGTATCGGGGGTCAGTGCACGAGGACTGCTGTTCCGGCGGGAAGGTCGCGCAGCAGCGGTTGCGTCACTGGCGGGATCGGAAGGCATCCGGCCGCGTCCAGTCGGTCGGTCGGTAAGTCCCAGCGCAGTCCGGGGATCACCATCCCGCCCAGGACGTGCGGGCAGAGGCGGTCGGTGCGCACCAGCACGGGCCACCACACCGAGGCCGGCCAGTAGGTGGGCCGTGAGGCGGGGGCCAGTGCCACGAACGTGCGACGGCCGCCCTCGATCCGCGGTACCGCGCCGGTAATTCCGTGGCCTGCCGCCCCGAGTGGGCCGATCACCGAGATGCTGCCGTTGCGGCTGTCGATCCGTATGTGTCGGTCGATGCGGTCGAGTGCGATCGAGGGGGTGAGGTGGATCCACCCGGCCGGGCTGGGCGCCCCGTCGGGGGCCACGGTGGGCAGCAGCACCATCGCCCAGCCTGGTTGCCGGTCGACGATCGGAACCCAGGTGTCGGCTCCCAGCAGCCTGGCCGGCAGGGACACGATCGCGGGGCCACCCGGTGCGGTGTAGACCGCGGTCGTCTCGGTCGGGTGCAGCACCTGACCGTCCAGCTCCGTCGTCGGTGCCGGATCGGCGGGAGCGCCGGGGACGGAGTCGACCACGCTGGCCTGTGGCAGGGCGGCTACCTGCTCGGTGGTGAGCTGGACCGGGCTTGGCCCGGTGGGATCTTCGGTAGCCGGTATGCCTACCGGGACCACTGAGTGCTCCGCGTCGGAGCGTGTTGTGGTGTCCGCCTGCTCGACGGCAGGTTCCGACCTTGGCGCGGGTCCTGCCTCAGTGTCGATGTCGGTCAGGCGCAACGCCAGGATCCCGAGCGCGGCTGCCAGGACGAGCAGAGCGGGCCGCAGACCTGACGGTGCGCCCCGCCACCGCGCCCGCACTGGCAGGGCGATCGCCAGCCACGCCGCGACCGGTCGGCTGATCCGGCGGATCGGCCGCGTCAACTCCTGCGCCGACGGTGTGGGAGCCGCGGCGGCATTCGGTGAGGTGGAGGACAGCACCTCGACGTCGCCGGTCAGCGCGTGGATTGCCACGCTGTCGGGGCTGGTCATGGTGTCGCTTTCACCACGGCGGCGACCGCGCCTTCGGCGATCGTGCACGTGTTCTGATCCGGGTATTGGCCGTTGACGAGCAGGACGCCCGCGGTGCTGCCGTCGGCCAGCTCGACCAGCGCTCCGCAGGTGGGTTCTCTGCTGGTGGCGTTCCTACCGGACCGCAGCAGACCGGGCCTTCCGGCGATCGTCTTGGCCTCGACCTTGCTTTCGGGGTCGTTCGCGGCGGCCTGGTTCTGGGGCAACCCTGGGTCGACCGGCATTTTGCCTTTCGGCGCCCAGAGCACGGTCGCGACGAAGTGCCGGCCTGCCGCGCTGGTGCTAGCGGCCTCGCTGTTGTCGTAGAAGCAGGAGATCTCGAACGGGTCGTTGGCCTTGGGTTCACGCTGCCGTGGTGGCTTGTCCGCCTCGTTCTTCGGGCGTACCGCGGCGGGGAACGCGGTCCAGCCGGGGACCTTGCACGGGTCGAACGCGGCGCCCTTGGTCGAGGCGTCGGCCGGCTTGTTCTGGTCGCCCAGCTTCACCGAGCCGGAGACGGAGCTGCTCGGCGCGGCAGACGTTGATGAACCGGCCGACGCCGAGTCCGGTGTCGACGCGGTGCTGTTGTCGGGTGCGGACGTGCAGGCCACCGCCAGCAGCGTCCCGGCCACGGCCAAGCCGCAACACAGGACGGACTTGAGCACAGTCATGGTGTCCCCCAGGGGATTGGTAGCGGTCAGGTTCACGGGAAGAGGCGTGTGAGGAGGTCGCCAACCAGGGCGTCGCGAGAGGCCAACCGCGTCCGATCGACCGGGGTCGTGGAGGCCTTGCCGCGGGGTTGCTGCAGGACGAGTTGGACGCGCAGCACCCAAGGTGTGAACTCGTCGCTAGCGCCGATGGTCAGGTCTTCGAGGTCCTGGCCGATCCCGTCGACGGTGTCCTTCGGAGCGGACCGGATCACGACTTTGCCGTTGATCTTGAAAGTTGTGCTGATGGCCACGACCTTGGGGTCCTTGGCCGCCGCTTCGAAGAAGTCCGACCAGGACTTGCCGGTGACGACGGCGGCGCGGACCAAGAGCTGGTTGTCCTGTGAGGACACCGTGCAGGTTCCGCTTTCCACGTACCGGTAGAAGTCAGCGCCGAGGTAGGTCTGCCATTGGGTGTCCGACAGCGCGGAGCACACCATCTGGGCTGCGGCCTCGGGGTCGGTCTGTGCGGTGGCGACCAGCTTCTCGCCGGTGTCGACCGCGGTCTGCGTCCATTCCACGCAGGTGGCGGGTTCGGCGCTGCGTGCGCACCCGCCCGCGGGTTCGACGTCGACCGGGGCTTGCGTGCTCGCCGACGCTCCAGCAGAAGTGGGGACGGCGTGGCCGCCGATGACGCTGGTACACCCGGCCAGCACCGCCGCCACGGCCGCGACCACCGCGCCGAATACGAGCTTGGTGCGGTTGCTCATCGCCGTCCCACCTTCGTGAGGACCTTGTCGGCGGTGGCCTGTGCGGTGTCGCACGACGGGGCCTGGATCACGACCACCTCGTAGGTTTTCGGGGCGTTCTCGGCCTTGGCGTCGGCGACCATCCAGGTGTTCTCGTCCCACACCACGGCGGTGCGGCATCCGCTCTTGCTCGCGGCCGCGACGGCCTTGCGGTCGCCGACGGTCAGCGCGGTGTGCTCGATGCCGTTGACCTTTTGGCCGACCAACTTCAGCGGCTGCTCCTCGACTGCGAAGCTGACGGTGATCTCCTCCTTCTTCTCCTGCTTCGGCTTGTCCTTGCCACCGGTTCCGGATCCGTACCCGGCGCGAGTGCCGCACTTGAACGGCTCAGTCGGGTGCAGTTCTGCGGCGTCGCCGTACTCGTCGAGCAGCGCCGCGGCCCCTTCGCAGGGGTCCAGCGCGGCCAGGGTCAACGCGGGGCTGGTGAGCCCGCGGTCACGATGCGGTGGGTCGGCCCAGACCGCGGCCGCGGCTTCGACGTACTGGCGCCCCAGGTCGCAGGGTGCGATCGTCGGCTGGTCCTTGGCGCTACGGCTGGTGTAGTTGCGGACGCGCAGGACGATCGCGGAGGTGTCATCGAGCGGGCGGGCGACATCGCAGCCGGTCCCGTCCTCGTTGTCCTCGAGGTAGGTCAGCCTGCCGCCGAGGGTCTCTGGGGCGGCGTCGCGTCGACGACCCGCGTCGTAGTCGGCGCCGACTTCCAGGTAGAACGTCCAGGTGGCGGCGAACTCACCGCGGGTCAGGCGCATGACGCACTGGTTGAGGCCGTCGAGGTTCGGAAGGAGCTCGTCGACCTGGTCACCACTGATCGTCTTCGCGGCGGTCGGGTCGTGCAGAGCGCAGGGGTCGATCGCCCGGAATCCGGCGTAGGCAATGGCTTTGGCTCGGCTGGCTTCCGGGACGGCATCGAGCAGCGCGGGTTGGTCTGTGACCGATGTCGTAGTGCTCGACGTGGTCGCCGAGGTAGGGCCGCTGGTGCACGCGGTGGCGAACAGGACGGCTGCGGCCAACAGCAGCGCAGCCCGTATCCGACCGATCATGAGTGTCTTCCTTTGGTGATGCGGGAGACGTGGACCAATCCCTGAAGAAATTCGGAGTCCTCGTGGACGCAGACAGCACAGTCCAGGTAGTGGTCACCAGACAGACGAGTCGTCGCTATCGAAAGCGACCTCATGGTCCATTAAGGACAGAAAATCGTGGGCCAAAGCCGACGGGGAGGGTGATGTCACTGGCGCACATCTCGGGATGCGCACCGGCACATCACCCCACCGCCTCACACGGCCGCTTTGCAACGAGTGAGCCCGAAGGCGTCAGCGTGCGGCTGCTCCACTGATCGACGATCGCCGATCAGTGGAGCAGGCTCCGTAGCGGCGTCTGCCACAGCGAGGGCGTGCGCGCGGTGTAGTCGACGATGGACCGCGCGGTTCGGGAGTCGATGACCACGCCTGCGTGACCGAGCGCGAGCTGCACCGCGACCTGCTGCGCCGGGAGCCGCGGCCTATCGAGTCGATGACGGGCCTGCGGTTGTACTCGCCAGGTGGGCGTGTCGGCGGTGGCGTCGGCGTGCAGTTGCGGCTGCACGGAGTCCACCACCTGAGCGGACGCGGTCGAGGTCCCCAACAGCGCGATCAACGAGCTTCCCGCGGCGATTCCCGCCGCGCGCAAGAGCCGAAAAGCCATGATGCTCCTTCGTGACATGAGCCGTGGATTTGTTCGTGCAGCGCCCACGGGATCCTGGTGACAAATTCAGGTCGGAGACGCTTGCGCCAGATCCAGACTTCTGCAGCATTGATCGATACGTCAAGCAATTGAACCCAAATCCCGCAGAGGAATCTTTCCGCCGATTTCTGGCATGCAAATGGGGCCGAATGCATTGGCATTCGGCTGCGGCCAAGCGCTACCTGCTGCTGCCACCCAATGACACTGATGGCTCAACTGGCATTACTGGCATTACTTTGGAGCCCAGCCTGCGAGAGAGTGCGAACCCCACCGAGATCGAACTTGTCTCCGCGTGGGGAATTCAGGGTTTACGACTGCCTCCGAAGGTCGCAACGCGTTCCGACGCGGTATGGGCAACGCATGTACATCCGTCGCGGAGCGGTCCGGAAGCGGGATAGGACCACCAGGTGTGGATCCAGTCTCCGACCTGCCACAGTTCGGGCTTGACCCGGTTTGAGATCGGTCGAGCGCCTCCGGCGATGGGATCTCGTGCCGGACGGAACTCCAGCAGTGACCCCAGGTCCACGTCATCGCGGGGCTCGCGAACCGCTGCGCAGCAGGTGGTCAGCAACGGCGCGGCGGCCTGCCATGCCGCGTCGCTCATCCTGCCCACGATCCCGGCGCCGTAGATCACCAGGGCGATCTCGTCGTCGACTTGTTCGACCTGCATGTCGAACATGAGCCGGTAGCCCAGTTCGGCCAGTTCGTGCTTGGCGGCCCACATCACCTCGGGTGGCGGTACGCCCAGCTTGACGTGTCGGGAGAACAGTTCGGGGCTGGTGCTCCAGATCAGCTCGTAGTCCACGTGCTCGCACACCGTCCGGGCACGCGCACCGTTCGGCCATGAGGAAGCGGCCGGCCAGACGTGCCAGTCGAGCATGTCGGCCAGCGGCTGAGGAATGAGCGACTGGCCTGGGTTGAGTCTGCCGGCGCAGGCCGCCGGTTCCGGCATCCACACCACCTGGCTGGTGGTCGTGTTCGGTGCCGCCGATGGCGATGCGGCTTCCACATCGGCACTCGGTTCTTGTCGTTCTGCTCTCACGCCCACCCCGAAACCCTTCGTCGATCCGTCGATCACGCCGACATCTTCACTTCATGCCAGAGGTCCGCCACGACCTCATGTGATGCTTGTTCGTCATCGGCGGACTGCGCTATCGATGACCGAATGCCTTAAGGCGGCCGTGCCGCCAGGACGCGGTGCGGCACACCGAGTTATCAACTGCCGCACCGCGTGGCGTTCGATCGCAGATGTCTCACGGAGACTCCTGACCTCGACAAGAAACACCCTAAGCACGGACCTGACATAGAGTCACGAGATAAGAGCGAAAAACCGCAGAACTCGCAGACCAGGCACCGACCAGTCGCTCTGCGTAGCACCATTGCTGGGATGCGTGAAGCTGGCCCGTGCGGATTGTCGCCGACTCGCTCCTGCGAATCGTGCGTATCGACCACGAACAAGTGCGTTGCAGCCGATCCACTACCTGTCGGAGCGATCACGCCGTCACGGGCGAGGCGCCCAGGAGTTCCTCCAGCAAGTCCATCGAACGTTCGTGCACCGAACTGGCTCCGGCCATGAGGTGCTCGGGCTCCTGCGGCGGTGGGCCGGTGGCCATGACGACGGCGAGGTAGTCGGCGCGCTCGGTGGGACTCAGCGGGTCAGCCGGCAGGGCGACCGGGTCGCCGAGGTCTTGGCGGGTGAAGGGTTCTTCCCACTGGGCAAGCAGGTCGTGCCAGGCGCGGCGCTCGCGTCGGTGGTGGGCGATGCGCTTGGCTCGGAGGTCGGCGAGGCCGTGTTCGGTGGCGACATCGGTGAGGGTGCGGGTCGTGCGGGCGACCCAGTCGTGCCCGCGGTGCAGGAGCTCGACCTTCGCGAGTCGCCGTAGGGCTTGGTAGACCTGGGTGGTGCACATGCCGGTGAGCTCGGGAAGGTCGAGGGGCCGCACCGGTGCCCGGTGGTGGCGTGCATGGCGTTCGATGGCGTCGAACACCCGCCAGGCGGGCAGGCCGAGGATGTGCCAGGCCGCGTGGACCGGCCCGACCTTCGTGTGTGCGACCAGGGTCGGATCGGCCTCGATCTCGTGCCCGTCGCTGCGGGGTGTCACCAGCGCGTACTTGTCCGCAGTGGCGCCGCTGCCCCGTTCGACGAGCAGGATGGGCGCACCGGGCAGGTCACGCAGGAAGCGCAGGATCTGGGAGACGGTCTTGTCGTTGATCAGTCCTGCGGCGATGGAGAGCCATCGTCTGCCGGGGGCGACGACTTGGGACCGTTCCAGCTGGGAGATGTAGGCCAGTGCCTGCCAGATCGCCAGTGTCGTCCACCGGGTCTGCCCTGCGAGGGTGCTGGCGGTCATCGTCCAGGTTTCGGCTTGGGCAAGCCACGAACGCAGTGCTCTCCTCCCCCCGGTGTGCTGTTGTTGATGGCCGGAAACCCGCAATGCCGGTCCGGCGTCCGCCGCCCATGTCATGGCCTTGCCCCAGTCGCACCGCAACCGGTGCTCCCACCGTGGCCCGTAGCGGTCGTAGGCGTCACGAAAGCCGGGCCACGCTCCTGTGTGGACGTTGGTCAGGACAGCGGTAAAGGACATGCCGCGCAGCGCGGCGTGCGCGAGGACCGATTGGCGGGCCTCGTGTCGGGTCCACTGGTCGCCTCGCTGGGTGCGGCGGTCAGGCAGTTCCCCGGTGAGGGCGAATGCCGAGATCACCGGTGGCACCGAGCTGCTGACCACTGCGGGCAGGCGGTCATCGTCAGCTGGGTGCAGGTACGCACCCGCGGTGCTCTGCGGGCTGGTCGGCGCGACCGAACTGTCTGGTAGTGCTGGGCTTTGCGCGGACAGGAGGGCTGAGAGGCGGGCGATGGTGCCGTGCTGCGATCGGGTACGGGCGGCGGTGAACGCCTCGTTCAGCGGGGTGAGGAGCCGCCTGTGGCCGCCTTCCTTGCACGGTGACCCCGGCGCGGTGATGCACCCTTTGGCGGGGTTGCTCATGGGGGTGATGTCCAGCGTCGGGAGACGGGCGGCCAGGGCGCGCAGGATCGGCATGACGTGCCGTACCGCCAGCGGCACGTCATCGGCTAGCGGCACCAGGACGTGCCGGCCGCCGCGGGTGCTTTCGTCGACGATCGTCAGCCCGCCCGCTTCATGCACCCACGCCACCGCTTGCTCGGCGTCCGCGCGGACACGCTCGGGTCCGTATCCCTTGGGGTCGAAGTCGAGGGCGAGCATCGTGGTTCGGCGGTGTTTGTCGTAGAGCGGGATCGCGGCGGGCTGCTCAGGCAGCGTGCGGCCCAGTCGACGCGCGTGGTCGTAGCCTCGATGCGGGCTCCAGAGCCGAACCGATTGCCGGGCCGCGAGCAGGGGAGCCAGCGCCCATGCGGTCGAGGGTGGAGGCGGGGTCACTCCGGTGCCACGGATTCGTCGGCCTCGACCGGGAGCGTTGGTGACGGCACGCCGAGTCTCGGGCATGGTTGATCGCTGCTGCTGTCGTTCGTCATCAAGGCGCACTCGACACCTGGATTGAACTCAGCGGCCTTCAGGAGAAGCCGCTTGTCGGTAACAAGATGCATTATTGAAGCAGTGCGAGAAATGGTTCCCCCCAGGGGTTCAGTCCTGCACATCACATCCAGACAGCATTCCTGGATTATTTCGACACACACCAATGCGACCATAGGTAATGATCGGTCAATTATCCGTCATGATCATTCATCTTAACGGGATAGTTATCTCACACCAGAGTCGAAGTCGACAGATTACCCAGGAGCAATTGAGCCAGTCATGCGGACGGGGATCAACGGTTTCCCATCAGACTTATCGCGCACGAATGACGAGTGGCCAGGCTCATGATTTTAGGTCCGTATGATGTATAAGGAGACGGGTGATGAGGCACCGAATAAGGATTTGCCGTCAGCGATGATGGCACGGTGCGGTGATCAGCGTGCTCCACCTCGTGGCGTTGACAAGTGCTCTCGCGTCAGGGTAACGGAAACTGTGTGTACGAAGACTGCTTCGGCGAGCCGATGCGGCCGAGAAGTCCGCCTCTATGAGGCCGCTTCGTTCGACTGCTCTTCAACGCCTGCTTGATCGAGCGCATCCTGTTCCAACTTGTCCACGACCGCGGACGGGATCACCATACGGCCGCGCAAATTCACCACTGCGATCTGACCGTCGTGGATCGATCGATAGACGGTCTGTGCTGAGACGCCAAAAATTTTCGCTACGGCGCCGACCGACAAGAATCGCGGCTTTGCCATGGGTGACGCGTTCCTGACGCGCTTACCGGTCATATCGACCTCCGAGGCCTCCTGGGTTGACATCATCGTCACCCGCACTCTCAGCTTCTGTCAAACTTTCCATTCTCAGGAAATAATGGACCGCACTAAGCTCGGTTCTTTGACGTACCGTCACCGGGAAAACACACTACGCAGTTTCGGAAGCCGTAGAGCAGTCATGGACACCTCCGTGGTCTACCGCTTTGACAGACCACCGCGTGTCCAAGCGCCGAACCTTGCCGACGCCAGCCGGCAATCTTCCGTTCGGTCTTTCGGCTCAACCACGTGCACTTGCAGGTAAGCCTGACGCAAGCCCTTGCGGGCCCGATAAGCCAGAGCGGACGCCGCGCTGGATGACAAGCCCATCAGCGAACCGACCTCGCTCGGCATCAACTCCTGGATTTCGGCGTACCACAGCACCTGTTGCCACCGTTCAGGCAATCGAGCGAACGCCTGCGCGACCATGCCGCGTTCCACACGGGCGACAACGGTGTCCGGGAACGGCTCGGACATTCTGCCCGTGTCGGCCACGGTGGTCTCGATGTCGTCGGTGAGTTCGACCTTGCGGGCACGGCGGGTTTTGTCGTAGGCGATGTGGCGCAGCGTCGTCAGCAGGTAAGCGCGAAAGGCGGAGTCCGGACCGCGCTGCCCAAGCAGGGTGTCGAGCACTTTGACAAACGCCTCGGACACCAGGTCGTCGGCCTCGATCGCACAGCAGGTGAGGTGGCCTGCGAGGTTGTAGGCCGCGTCCCGGTGTCGTTGATAGAGCACGCCGTACGCCGTGAGCCGCCCGGCGCGCACCGTAGTGATCAGCTCGGCATCGCCGGGCTCCTCGGACACCAGGGTGAGGGGGCCGACGACATCAGGCGCGTCCCGACGCTGAGGCCGTTGTAGGGGCATCCGGCCTGAGTCGGGGAGTTGGACGGGGATGACGATGGCCGGACCGTCGACGGAGGAAACGGTGATGGACATGACGACTCCTGGCCTGGACTTTCGCAATACGAATCTGGCTACGGGTTGTGGGAGGTGCCCCCAGCTATCGGCGCCTTGTCATCGAGCCGGCGCAGACCGGCCAGGATGCGGGCCATGAGTTCCAGATCGGCGGCACCGGATAGCAGGAGCGGGTGGATTTTCTCGTTGTCGGTCTCCGAAGGTCCTTGCTGGGCAATAACCGTTGCCGCCGGACGCTCATATCGTTGATTTACTTGCGGCTGACGGAGGTGGTCGCTGGTGGGCAAAACTGTGGTCAGATCGTTTTCTGTGAACTCGCCGACATGCGAGGCGTACGTGCGAGCGATCCAGGTGTCGCCGAAGGCGTCCGGCCTAGGAGTCCGGTGTTGTGCCTGCCGGGACGATGGACCTTCCGACGGGCTGAGGTCTTCTGGTGCGCCGAGTTGCTCAATGAACGGCAGCGCGGCATGGATTGAGAGCGCCGCTGCGGCCCTGGCCGCGTGACGAGGATGGGTCAGCATCTCGATCTGCGGCATCGTGGCGAACTTCCACTCGCCTACCAAGCTCGGTGTCGGCGTCATCATGGCTGTGGCCTGAGCTTGAGTGATGTGCCCGCAGTCGAACACCAAGTGCACGCCCGGCTCCTGGCGTAGTCGGAGGGTGGCGAGCACGGGTTGGTCGTAGGAGCAGGCCAGTAGTCCGGTGGGGGTCATGTCCAGGCCGAGTTGAGTCCACATCTGGGCGCGCAGTGCGACGCACGGAGAGCCCTGCCCATCGGCGACTTCGCCGCCGGGTAGGTAGAAGTAGCGGTCGTCTTCCCATGGGGGTGCGACGATCAGCAGTCGGCCGAATTCGTCGCGTACCACGGCCGAGACCCATAGCCGGGAACCCGTTACAGGTGGGGTGCGCGGTGGGTTCTGCAGCAATTGTCGTGGTGTTGACGGCATTCTGGACGTCCTGTTCACGGTGTTGGCAGCGCAGCGTCCTGCTCTCCCCGAACAGGGTGAAGCCGGATGGTTGCCTGAGCTGGGGCGCCGCTACGGGGATGCGGGGTCAGTAGGCGGGCAGAAGACCGCTTTCGGTGGCGTGTTCCAACTCGTCGGGCAGGCGGCTGGCTCCGGTGTGGTTGGGATAGAACTCTCGTGTGAGCGCTACAGCCTTGCGCCAGCGCAGCGTCCACTGGTTCGGGTCGACTTCCTGCCGCCATCGCAGCACCTTGGCGTGTCCCAACGAGAGTGTGCTCTTCAGCAGGACATGCGCTTTCGTGGCGTCCACTTGGTCGAGCGGGTTGCAGCGCAAGGCGAAGACGCACGCGATCAGCAACGCTTCGCTGTAGGCGGTCACCTTTTTGCCGGCACGGTCCGTCGGGTCCACCGGCACCGTTCCCGATGACCGGTCGGGCACGGTGTCCACAGTGGTGGTGTCCAGTGGTGCGGTGTCGATGGCGCGGGCGGTCCGCGCTCCGATCCGGCAGTGCTGCAGAGAGCTCGTCTCGGGTACACCGGCGAGCTGCGGCAGGAAAAGATGGTCATTGTGCTGGGATGCACCATCGGACGGTGGTGTCAGCACGCGTGTTGCGGCCGGCAGACGTGGCCCTTGGCGATCGTCGGCGCTGTGGCGCGAGGACTGCGTGGTGTCGGGCGCGGAACCGTGCGGTGTGGTGTCACGGCGCTGAATGGCTGTGCTCATGGCAGATCTACTCCACTCGCGATGCTGTTCGGGAAGATCTCGATGAGGGGGGTGTCCCGGATTGCCGTGCTTCTCCCGACGAGAACGCCCTTGTGGCATCTCGCGCTGCCTGTTCGACGTCCCGGGAGGGCTCTGTCGAGGCCGAGCGCCGGGACAGGTGTCGAACGGTGTGATGCGGTGGCGGGCACGGGCGGGGGGAAGGGATCGGCCGGCGGAGCGCGATCCGTCAGGGGTCGGGCGGCCGAGATCGCTGGACGGGCGACGCGGGACACCGGGAACCACCTGGTCTAGGAGGCTTGGCGCTGGCGCTCGACACGCTCCCCATGCGGGGGAATCCATGTGGGCGCCGGATCACCTCCGGAGGTCGCCGGAGGATGGAGCGCGGGCGAGTTCGGATCCCTTCCGGTGTTCCGACGCCACGGGAACTCTCCCGCTGGCCGAGGCCTTGCCGGCATGGCGTCGATGTCGGTGCCCGCTGCTCGGTCGGTGCGCGGCGGAGACGCATCGGTCCCGCGATCTCGCCCCAGGTCGGGGGGCCGGGGTTCGATCACGGAAGTTCGGGTGAATCGTGATCCGGCAGGAAGCCGGGGTGGGGCCATGTCGACGTGGGGGATTTGTCTACGGATCGCTTCGGCCGCCCGCTGCCTGCGGTTTTCCTTGATCTGGTCCCACTCGGCGCACCCGGCGCGCAGCGCGTAGAAGCCGCCGACCACGAAGGTCGGCAGCGCGCCGACAGCGCCGAGTGCCACCGAGCGGAATTGCCAGGCTGCAGCAATCAGCACCATCCCGGTCAGCAGCGCCGTAGGGCCGGCATACCGGCGGACCGCTGTTCCGATCGTCATGCGAACCCTCCTGCTGACTGAGGAATGGCCACCAGCAGCCTCGCCGCATCCGGCAACCTAGCTACCTTAGATCGCCTGTCAGTGACAGGTCTTGCCTGCATCAAGCTACCTGTCAGTGACAGCTAGCGGTACTCCTCTGTTCGGGTGACGGCACAAATTCGATGTGCGGTTAGGGGACACTGGCGGTAGATCGACCTGCACGGTTCGTCTCCCCGTCCCATGCCCAGGAAGTGCCGCACCGACACATGGCAACCACCGCCCGCGCGATCAAGACCGCCCGTCGCTTCGAACTCGGCTGCTCGGTCCGTCACCTGCGCACGCGTCAGATCCCGGAATTGACCCAAGCGGACCTGGCGCGACTGATCGGCAAACCGTCGAGCAAGATCGCCGCGTTCGAGCGCGGTGAGGCGACCATCAAGCGTGACGAACTCCAGGCACTGCTCCCGGCGCTGAAACCCACCTCGGAGCAGGAAGTGGATCTGCTGTGGCTGCACTCCGAGGCCGACAGACGCTCGGAATGGGTCCGCAAAGCCGGGTTCGCCCCAGGATTCCGGTTCATGGCCGACATCGAGCGCAACGCCGGGGTCCTGCGCGACGCCGCCCTCAACGTCATTCCGGGTGTGCTGGAGTCCGACACCCACATCGAGTCGATGTTCGCCTCATCCGCCGCGTACAACGCCAGCGCCCTGCTCGCGCAGAACCCCGAGCCCTACCGACGCGACCGCAACCCGGAGAAGGAACTGGCGCAGAAGATCTCCGCGCGCAAGGAACGCGCCAAGCTCCTGCTCGCCCCGGACGCGCCCGAGTACCGCGCGGTGCTGCACGAGTCGTGCTTTCACAACACCCTGGGTTGTCCGCCGGAGGTCATGGCCGAGGCGATCACCCATGTCATCGACCTGTCGCGATTGCCCCGCGTGACGATCCAGGTGCTGCCGTTCACCGCGCCGGTGTTCATGCAGTCGGCGTTCGTCCTCGCGCGTCTGCCCAGCCGCATCGCCGGCCCGCTGGAGATCGCCTACACCGAGCAGTACAACCGGTACCACTACAGCGACGACCCGGAGGACCTGGAGAACTACGACAGCACCTGGGCGTACCTCACGACCGCCGCGGCCGACCCCGACAGATCCCGCGACATGATGGTCAAGCTACGAGACGGCTACCGTCAGGCGAAGTAGCAGCAGCGCACAGCACCCCGCATCAGTCCGTCTCACCGTCGAAGGAGAAGGTTCGATGACCGACAGGCCCGCCCCGGCCGATAGAACCGTGGAGTTCTCCGAGGACGAGTTCGTCAAAAGCCGCCACAGCAACGGCCCGACCGGAGGCTGTGTCCGCTTGGCGTCGAAGCAAGGTGTAGTGGCCGTATACAGCGACTTGGAGCCGTTCCCCGGTTCCGACCGCGTCCAGCGCTTCACCGTCGAGGAGTTCAGCACTTTTCTTCGCAGTGCCAAGGAAGGCGAGTTCGACGACTTGTTGACCTCAGAGGGCATCTGATTTTGGTTTGGATGGTCTGTCCGGATCCGAGTGAAGCTTTCTAGCATTGATTAACTATGAGTATTCGGCGTGAGTATCGCAGTGATCTGTCCGGTGGGCGACGGGGCTGGCGAGGCCGAGAACCGTGCGCAGGTAGCCCAGCAGTCTGACGGTCATGCTGCCCGCATGACCGGGCAAATCAGGCGTTGTTGCAGCACACCGGGTCGGTTCGGTCGTCGAGCATGGCGACGACCGGAGCGGCGCGGACCGCGCCAGTAGCGCTCACCGCGACGCTCCCGACCCACCGAGGCGAAGGGCCGAGACCACGCGGGCGGGGTTGGACGAGTTCGGCACTTCAGGCCATCACCTGCGGCGCGGAGCCCGGTGAACTCGCGGACCGGGTCCTGGGCAGCGCGGACAGCACGCGATAGGCTTTGCTGGGCATTAAGGATTTCTTTGTCGAAGTCGGTGCTCTGAACCAGGTTGAGTAACTTCTTGGATTCCATGGGATGCCCTCGACGGGAGTCGAACCCGTACCAGAAACGCTTTTAAGGCGTTCGCCTCTGCCGATTGGGCTACGAGGGCGTGGTGACGAAACAACGGACGCGGATGCCGCGCTGGGTGCGGCGCGGCATCGATAGCGTTGTCGTGGGCGGTCAGCGGGCGTTCGTCCGGCCCTGTATTTGCCGAGCGTGGTGGATCCGGCGTGCCGGGTAGAAGCCCAGAGCGGCCAGGTCCAGTGCCCCGATTGCGATCACCGCGACGGTGAGGGCGGCCGAGGTGTGCCAGCCGCGCAGCGTGAGTTCGATGGCCGCGGTCGCCGCGACCGCGGTCGACGACAGCCGCGACCACCACGCCCGCCGGCCGTTGGACTCGCGCAGGTTCGGCGACTCGATCGTCGTCGGGTCCGCGCAAGCTTGCTCGTAGGAACGCGACACCGCGTTCCAGATGCGCCGCGCGGGAAGGTGGAGGAGCACCGCTGCCATCGCGCCGGTCAACGCCGTCATCGCCTTGGACATCGGCCAGGGTGCGTGCGGGACGAGCCGGGCGGGCAGGGCTCCGGCGATCTGGAGGGTCCAGCACAGGATCGCCAGAGCCGCAACGCCCAGCAGGAACGACACCCCACACGCCACGACCGCCACGACTCGACGTGGTGTCAAGCGTCGTGGGAAACCAATGATGCGGGCAGGTATCGCAGCGCTCATGCCGATCTCCTCGTGCTGGTGGTGGCGATGGCGGATCAATGCAGGTGAGGCAAGTCAGGTGCGCCGGCGTTCGGGGCCAGCGGCATATCCCATAGAGCGCCGTCCTCCAGCAGCCATGAACTGACCTCGGAGAGGGGGAGGCGCGGCAGCGGCAGCCGAGCGGGTGTGTCGGGAAAGTCCGGGACTTGACCGCTCAGGGCGGCTTGCGCGTGCTTGATGATCCGGTTGGCGTGCTGTTGTTCGAGGTGTCCGGGCGCAGGTAGGGCGTGCAGGTCGCGAGCGCACGCCGACCACTCACTATCGCCGGTACCGGGGCTGAGCCGGTGCAGCGCGTAACCGAGGGTGAACCGGGCCAGGGTCAGCTCGTAGCGCAGCATGTTCGCGGGGAACGGGTGCCAGCCCAGGTTGCGCAGCAGGAGTTCGTAGCAGTCGGCGGCCGCGGTGAGGTGGCCAGTGGCTGCGGTGTCCAGGCCCGCGTGCAGTGCCTGTGTGCCTGCTGCGGCGTGGGTGCGGGCTTCGATCAGGTCGAATTCGTCGTGGTCTTCGTCGGTGGACAGCACCGCCGCCGCGGTCTCGGCCAGCACACGGGGCAGGTCTGCGTGCAGGTCCCGTGCCGCGGTGTGTTGTCCGGCGAGGGCCAGCAGGCCCGCTCGACACCACCGGGCGTGCAGTTGCGCGCACGGGTCGTTCTTCTGTCTGAACGGCGGTGGACCGGTCAGCAGTTGCAGTTGTGTCGCGCTGAAGTCCAGCGCTCGGTCGTAGTGGCCGTGTGTGGCGTGCAGCGCCGCCAGCCAGCCCAGCAACCCGGCGCCGGTGTTCGCGTCGGCATGGGCGAGCGTCTGTTGGGCGGTGTCGGTGAGCGTGGTGACGACCTCGGCATCGGTGTGCGCCACGGCGACTACGACCAGGCGCAGCACCGCCGATGCCCGCTCCGGGGCGGGCAGGGTGTCGATGTGGTCGAGCAGCCGCGGGTGCTGCTCGATGAGCAGAGTGCCCAATCGTGCCTTGAAGCTGGGCCTGCCCGTGCGACGGCGGCGGCGGTGTGGCGTGTGGCCGAGGGTGATGGTGGTGCGGGTGCCGTGCAGCGCGCCCGTGAGGATGGCCAGGTCGGTGTGCCACAGCGCGTGGGTCAGGTTGGGCCCGCTGTGCGGCTGGGTCGCTGTGCCGTGGCGGGCGATCAGCTGCCTCAGTTCCCGCACCGTGGGGTGAGTGACTGCGGCGATGACGTCGACGGGCACCCCGAGGTCGTGCTGGCGGATCAGCAACTGTTCGGTAGCGGTCGGCTCCCGGCGGTGTGGCTGTTCGACCGTGGAGGACGTCGTGCTGGTCGGTGCCGCGTGTTGGTGGGTGGTGAGGGGGTTCACGATGTCTCCGGGTCGGCTGGGGTTGGACGGTCTGGCGTGTCGGCGGCCGAGCGCTCACCGCGCCGCCACTGGGTACGCGGCGCGGTGAGCGGTCTCGCCTCGGCCGCCGGAGCGGGGCCGAGGCCGTCGTGTTCGGGGAGCGACGCCGCGAGCCGGACCGAGGCGATCCGGCCCGCGGCGTCGACAGCACCAGGGCGGCGCGGGACGGTCGCGTGGACCTTCGTGCGGTTCGGCGGGCGGGTCAGGCCGCCGCGGTCAGGTCGTACAGGCCGGGAACCCGCAGCGGCGTGGTGCCGATCGGGATCGTCGGATGGGCGATCGGTCCGCCTTGCTCGGCGTTGAGTGGCAGGTCGATGGGGATCAGGCCGCTGTCCACGGCCTTGAGCCACCGCAGGTAGGTCGCGATACCGGTGTGGACGTCGGGGGCCAGCCCGCACGCCTCCAGCTCGTTGCGGCTGATCACGCCGACCTGCACCCACCGCCGGCCGTCCCAGAAGATGACCGGGCCGCCGGAGTCGCCGTTGCAGACGCCCTTGCGGTTCTTCGGATTGTTCGTGCAGAGGTCGCCACGGGTGATCAGCCCGCCGGCACACCGGTGGGAGGGCAGGACCCTGGTGGACAGCTCTTGCAGCTCTTCCGCGCCGACGGTGGTGTCGTTGGACAGCCGCCCCCAGCCCAGCACCGTGACCTTGGCTCCGGGCCGCGGCAGGTAGTCGGCCAGCGGGAACGGCCGGTACTTCACCGGCGCGGCCAGGATGATCACGGAGAGGTCGGCTCCGCGCTGGGTGGCGTCGGGGATCCACCGCCACGCCGGGTTGACCACGATCCGCTCGATCTCCACCCGCTCGGCACGGGAGCGGTCGATCGCGCCGATCTTGAGGTACAGCGCCCGCTTCTCCATCGGCACCCATACCGGCGGTGCCGCGACGCCGACCCCGTCGCGGGGCCACCACTGCCGCGCCGCCGCATCAGCGGCCGCGGTGGGCAGGTTGGTCAGGCAGTGGCTGGCCGTCACCACCTTCGTCGGGCTGATCAGACTGCCCGTGCAGTTCAGGTGCCCGATCCGGGGCGGGTCGGTGAAGTCGGTGTCGTACTCGATCGCCACCGCTGGGTAGTTCTCGCTCGCACGGTGCCCGCCGACGACCTCGGTGCCGACCTCGCCATCGGACGGATCGACCGGTGCGGAGTTGCTGTTGGCTTCGACCACCTCGATACCGGAGGCGCCGGCGGGGGTGGTGGTGCCCAGCGCCGCGGCGGGAGCGATCCCGCCTGCGGTCAGCGACAGGACCGTGACCAGGGCGGCCACGGTGTGGAAAATGCTTCTGCTGCTCAAGAATTCATTCCTCGTCAGTTCGGACAGGATGGGTGATGACACGGTGCGCGCCCCGAAGTCGTGGCTGTGACGCGTACCGGGATCCACCGATGAGTCGGCCGTGGACGGAATACGGCTTTGATGCGGACGTGTGGATCGGTGTGCCGAGTGCCGGTGTGTCATACGGCCGACACCACCCCCACGCTGTGGGGACGGACCTCGTCGTTGGACTTGTCGGCGCCGTCGGTGTCGGGCGGTGATCGTGGTCGTCGTTGTGCACCGCACATCGACCGGGTACCGCAGCCGTGGTCTGTCTCGACGAAGCGGTGAAGATGACGTGTCCGACCGACCATCGGAGTTGTCCTCTCGTGATGGTGAGCAAACCGTTTGCCGACACGCTCTTGGATCGGCACCTTGTGACGACGGTCCGCTGCTCTACGCATAGTTGTGGCCGACTGCATGTCTGTGGTGACGTTGCTCAGCTGCGAGTGTCTGGTGGTGTCACTGTGGAGTTGGCGACCATGTAGTCGGGGAAGGCGTCGGTCGCGATAAGGTGGGCCAGATCATCCATCACTCGGTAGGCTTCGGCAGCCGATCCGAATTGCTGCAACGACTTCAGTGCTTGCCCCAGGTATCGCCAGGCGAGCTGAACGCGTCCCATCCGAGTCAGGATTCGTCCGGCGGCCGCGCGGGCGAGGGCGGCGTTGTACAGATCGGGGGTGTCCAGTGATTCGAGTTCGATCTGGGCGCGTCCGAGCAGTTCGAGTGCTTCCTCGAAAGCACCCAGCATGGCGGCGTGTTCGCCCAGTAAGTGCTGGGTCAGCGCCATTTCGCGTGATGCTCTGGCCTCGCGGTAGACCGCCAATGCCCGATGCAGCTCGGTTTCCGCGTCGCCGAGTGCTGATGCGCGGCGTTGTACGCCGTCTGGTGAGGGGTTCGCGTCGAGGTGCTCGGCGATGGCGATTCCCAGGCGTCCCAACATCATCCGGACATCGGCAGCGCCGACCTGGTTTCCGAGTTTCTCGCGCAGGGCCAGAGCCGTGCGGAATTGCTGGTCGGCGTCGGCATGGCGGCTACTGGATATCGCGTCCATGCCCAGTCGCGTGTGCATCTCGGCTTGGGCTTCGGGATCGCCCCACGCCTGGGCGGCAGCGAGGCCGAGGACGTGCATCCTCGCCTGCCACGGGCGGTCCTTGATGTGAAGGAACAAGGGCCAGAGCCCGTCGATGAGATGCCAGGCTCGCTCATGCTGCCCGAGGTCGGCCAGAGCTTCGGCATACTCGCCGACCGTCGGCCCGTGAGTCGTCAGCCATGCCAGCGCCTGCCTGCGGTCGCTGAACACCGAGGGGCCGGGTGGTCCTGAGGGGTGCTGGTGGGGGTGTCGCCGGTAGCCGGTGACGACACGGTCGGCGTCGCGCAGCGTGCGCCACACCAGATCGGCCACTCTGACCACTGTGGCACCGTGCCCGCTGGTGTCCTGTAGGAGGGCTTGGCCGAGTGCGAGTCGACGGACCGGTATCTGCACCGTCCAGCGCGGACCCGACGTGACGCCACCTAGTCCGACGCTGGTCTCGAAAGCCTGGTGGTGGGTTACAAACGCCGCATGCTGAAGCCGGTCGAGCATGCTGAGGATGGTGGCGGCGTGCTCGGGCGATGACGCCGGGGCAGTCGTCGAATTGTCGTCAGGGTCGGCGGGTACGGATGACCCGATCGGGTAGGCGGTCTCGATGACGGCGAGGTCGAACTCGGTGGCCGGCTGGCCCGCGAGCACAAAAGCCAATCGGCGTTCACGTGGTCCGAGCTCGTCATCAGCGAGGTCATGAGGCACGAGGGAATCTCCCGACAAGATCAGTTTGACCGGTGGAGGGTGGCGCTTCGGATCCGGCCGCTCCGAGAGCACTGTGGTGGCAACGGGGACAGCTTGGTCACTGGGTGGGACACAAGATCCGGAGTCCCACCTGTGGACATCGGTGGCGAAATCGACGACGTAGCGGTTTGTGTCGCATGGTGTGATGACTTGTCCGCATCGGCCGTTCGTGAGTCCTTTTGGGACAGTGCTTCGTCACGTGTGGCCACGGGCGCTGTTGACATCAGTGTCTAGTTCAGGTTGAAGACAGGTTGTCGATGGGGACCGAGCCAGACGGTGTGCTGTCCGTCGCTGGTCACGGTGAGACCGAAGTCCTGTGGTTCGACGGGAAGGGGTCGTGCCCATCGCGGGTCCAGTTGGGCGATGGTGGTGTGCAGCGTGGTTGAGGTGTTCACGAGTTGCTCGTGTTCCGGGCCTGCCAGCGAGCGCAACAGTGCGTCGACGTCGGCGCGGAGGGGGTTGTGTGGTGGGCGGCCGGAGGCCACTGCGTCGGTGTGCCGCGGTGGCAGGGAGCGGCGATCGTGCTGGGTGGTGCCGCCGTCGGTCGTGGTCGAGGAAAGGAGGTGGGTGGTGGTGCGGAGGAAGTGTCCGGTGGCGGTGCCGGGGGTGGTGACGGTGAGTCGGGCCAGCCCATAGCCGATATTGGCGACGATGACTCCCCCGCTGCGGGTGTGGTGGATCCAGGTCGGTGGGATACGCGGGACGCTGGAGGTGGCGATGAGCCGGTCGAAGGTCGCATCGACGGGTATGGCGGTGCTATCCCGCACCACGACGAGGTGGTCGTGTTCGAACTCGTGGTTGGTGGTCGGGTGCTTGGGCTGGCTTGGCCGCAGGATCGGGGTGGCGCTGTTGTCGATGTGGAGTCGGTGACGTAGTAGCGCTGTGGCGTACCTGGTGTCGTCGCCGATGTGCAGTACTCGATGACGCTGGTGGAGGTCGAGGGCTTCGAGCATGCGGGCGAGCACGCTGGGCTGCTGGCAGGCGTGTGCCGGGCGGTGTGCGGTGTCCAGGCCTGTCCCCAGTTCGCTGTCGGTCTGCGCGAGGTGCTCGGCGGTCGGGTCGGTGACGAGGCGGTGGTTCCGTAGTCTGTCTGGGCTTGTCGAGGTCGGGATGTCGTGGAGAAACCGGTGTCGCGGTGTGGCGCGGAACGCTGCTTCCCAGGCGGGGTGGCGAATCGCGCGGGTGGCGACGAGCTGGTCGACGAGGTCGTCGTGGGTGCGGCCGGTGTCGCTGTGGGGGTGCGTTGTGGTGCTCATGAGGGGTCCGTGGTGGTGGCGAGTCCGGCGTAGCTCAGGCAGTGGGTCGGGTCTTCGAGGTCGTCGTGGTATTCGGGTCGCCATTGGCTGGCGTGCACTACTCCGGGTTCGATGAGGTTCATGCCGGTGAACAGCGCGGTGACCTCTGTCTTGGTTCGAGCGGTGACGGCGATACCGCCGTTGCGGTAGAGGTCGATGGCTGCTGCCACGTCGTGGGGGTGGTCGTCGGCGGTCAGGTGGGTGATGGCCAGATAGCTTCCGGCGGGGAGGCGGTCGACGTAGCGGCGCACGATTCGTGCCGGGTCGTCGTCATCGTCGAGGAAGTGCAGGACTGCGCACATGAGCACGGCCATGGGTTGGGCGAAGTCGATGCGAGCACGCACTGTCGAGTGCGTCATCACGGTGTCGACGTTGCGTAGGTCGGCCTGCACGGCTGCGGCGTTGGGTGACTGTTGCAGCATGATTTGGCTGTGGGCGACGGCGACCGGGTCGGTGTCGACGTGGACGACGATGCAGCGGGGGTCGCGCTGAGCCACGATGTCGTGGATGTTGCCGACGGTGGGAATGCCGGAGCCCAGGTCGAGGAACTGTCGGATGCCGTGGTCGAGCAGGTGAAGTACGACGCGGCGGAGAAAGGCTCGATTCTGTTGAGCAGCCCGTGTGGCGTGAGGTACTTGGTCTTTCAGTGGAGCAGCCAGGGCGCGGTCGGCGCCGAAGCTGTGTCCGCCGCCGAGCAGGTAGTCGTAGACCCGTGCCGCGCTGGGTTTGTCGAGGTTCACGGCGATGCCGTCAGGGTCGGGAAGGTGTTCGTTCACGGGTGTGTCTTTCCTGCTCACGATTATCGGACTATCGACAGGTGCGGCGGTGACACGCCGAGTCACAGTCACTCTGGACGTCAGCTTTGGCGGGCAACGGGGTCGCACCGATCATGGTTGCGTGACTGGTCCAAGCGCACGGTCGGTGTGCGGCGTAACCATTGGTGAGCAGGGAGGGTTGAAGGTGAAGGGCTGGTGCGGTCACGGCCAAGACCACGTGCCGGCAATCGCGACCAGCGCAGGTAGCGCAGTTCCGGTTTCCGGCTGATCCGGTATCGCGAAAGTTGGCGCGCAGGCCGTCCCCGAACGCTTTCGGGTGCTGGTGCGGTGTGGGTGGTGTGGCGATGGCGTGGTGTCGGTATCGGTGGTACGCGCGGACTCGACGGCCCGATGGTGTCGCTCGAGGCGTTGGGCGGGGTCGTCATCGCGGCACCGTGATGTGTAGAAGCGACGGCGCGGTGTCGGCGACGGCCTTGGCGAGTTCGGCGGGAAGATCTGCGGTGCTGTCGAGGTACTTGCCGGTACAGCCCATTCCCGCGGCCAAGCAGACCGGATCGAGACCTCCCCACTCCAGACCTGGTACCGCCGTGGCTCCAGCTGCCGCGGCCATGTCGCGCAGCGCCCCGTATCCGTTGTTGTCCAGCACCAGCACGGTGATCGGGACACGATGGCGAACCGCGGTCCACAGGGCTTGCACGTTGTACATCAGCGATCCGTCGCCGACGAGCACGACGATGGGCCGGTGGGGCGCGGCAAGACCGGCGCCGATGGCGGCCGGAAGCGCGTAGCCCAGGACGCCGCCGCCGGTGGTCAGCAGCCCGGTGTCGATTCCGGTGATGGGCAGGAAGTCGTGCACTGCTGCGCGGTGGCTGGGTACTTCCTCCACGATCAGGGCATCGACGGGCAACACTGACCGCAGCGTCGCCAGCACATACTCGGCCGGCAGAGACTTCCCCTCGGTAGGCGCCACAGGGTTTGCGGGAAGGGCACGAGGTTCGGGTTCGGCAACGTTGGTGGGAATGATCCGGTCGGCCAAGGCCCGCAGCGCGGCCGCCATCGTGGAGCGCAGAACCACGCCGGACGCTCGGGCGAGGATTTGGTCGTCGTCGCTGATGACGACCAGCGGGGGCAGTGCGGGGCCGGGTGCGCTGTTGACGTGGTAGGTGAACGCCGGTGCGCCCACGACCAGGACCAGGTCGTGCCATTGCAGTGCCTCGGCCAGCGGACCGGGTGAGGCGGGCAGGTGCCCGCCGAAGCGGGGATGCTCTTCAGGGAAGGAGCACCGAGACGACATCGGGGCGGCAAACACAGTGGCGCCGCAGGCGTCGGCGAGTGTGATCGCGTGGGTGACGGCGTGGTCTTGGTCGACGGCGGAGCCGACGACGATCGCGGGGCGGTGGCTGTTCTGCAGCGCGGTGGCGATGTCCTCCAGCACCGCCGGGTCCGGCGCGAATGCGTGGCCGCCGAGCGGTTGCAGGATCGTGGGGTCGGTCGTCTCGGTGCTGGTGTTCCAGTCGTCGTTGGGAACCGACACCACCACCGGGCCGTATGGCGCTTGGGCGGCGGTGCGGATGGCACGGGCCAGCACGGCGGGCACGTCGGCGGCTCTGGCCGGTTGCCAGGACTGTTTGGCGTAGGGCAACGGAAAGAGAGTCGGGTCCGCTGATCCCAGGAACGGGTCGTGGGCGAGCAGGGCCCGTTCCTGTTGGCCGACGAGGATGACCAGCGGCGCTCGGTTGGCGCGGGCGGCGACGATGCTGCCCATCGCGTTGCCCAATCCGGCGGCGCTGTGCAGGTTGACCAGCACCGGTGTCCCGGTGACCTGGGCGTGGCCGTCGGCCATCGCCACGACGGCGGCTTCGCTGAGCCCGAGCACGTAGCGGAAGTCGTCGGGCCAGCGGGTGAGGAAGCCCAGTTCAGTGGAGCCGGGGTTGCCGTACACGGTGGTCATGCCGTGGACGCGCAACAGTTCATGGACCCGGTCACGAACGGTGGTGGTCATGGTCGTCCTCGGAGGTTCTCGGTGCTCGGGGATGCGTTAGGGGTGAGCAGTCGGGCGATGCGGGTGCGGGCCGTCACGAAGGCCTGGGTCTCACGAGTGGCGATCTGCTCGCGGGGCTGGGGCAGGTCGATGACCAGTTCGTCGAGCACGGTGGCGGGGGTGCCGGAGAGCACCAGGACCCGGTCGCCCAGATACACCGCTTCGTCGAGGTCGTGGGTGATCACCACCGTGGTAACGGCGTGCTCGGCGCGAACCCGCAGCAGGAGGTCTTCCAGGTCAAATCGAGTCTGGGCGTCGACGGAGGCAAAGGGCTCGTCCATCAACAGCAGCCGGGGACGGGTCACCAGGGCACGGGCGATCGCGACCCGTTGCTGCATCCCGCCCGACAGTTCGGCTGGTCGTTTATGCGTCGCTGCGGTAAGCCCCACCTCGTGCAAGGCGCGGGCGACGCGCTCGCGTCGTTGAGCGCGAGTGTGGGTCGAGCGGTCCAGGACGAGGTCGATCGTGCTGGCCGCGCTGAGCCAGGCGGGCAGGCTCCGGCTGTAGTCCTGGGTGACGATGGCCAGCCCGGCAGGGATCGTGCGCAGTGGTTGTCCGTCGAGCGTCACGGTGCCCAGGGTTGGGGTGAGCAGCCCTGCCAAGGCCCGCAGCAGCGTGGTTTTTCCGCATCCGGAGGGCCCGACGATGCACAGCAACTCCCCCGGCGCCACGGTGAAGGACACCTCGCCCAGAGCGGTGTGAGTTCCGGTACCGGCGGTGTAGGTATGCCCGAGTCCGGTCGCGGTGAGCTGCGCCGCGATCACGTCGTGCCCTGACCGAGACGGGGATGCCACGCGAGAACACGGTGCTGCGCGAGCAGCAGGAGGCGGTTGAGGCCGTAGCCCAGTGCGCTGAGCAGGCAGATCCACGCCCACATCGCCGGTAGGTCGAAGGTGGCTTGGGCGATCGAGAGCCGGTAGCCGATGCCGTTGGTGCTGCCGACCAGTTCGGAGACGACCATCAGGATCAGCGCGATGGACAGGCTGATGCGCAGGCCGGTGAAGATCCTGGGTGCGGCGGCGGGAACGACGATGTGCAGCACCCACCGGGTCCGGCCGATGCGGGCGACGCGCAGGGTGTCCGACAGTGCCGGATCGATGTCGCGGGCGCCGTCCATGGCGTTGAGCAGGACCGGCCAGATGACGCCGAGCACGATGCACGCGACGGTCAGGGACGGGCCGAGCCCGAACAGGACCAGCAGTACCGGGACGAGCAGCGGTTGGGGTAGCGCGCGGGCGAGGGTGAGCGGGACCCGCAGGTAGTCGTAGGCATATCGGGATCGGCCGAGGCCGACTCCGAGGATCACGCCGAGTGCGGCGGCGGCCGACCAGCCGAGCACGAGTCGTCCCAAACTGGGTAGGACGTCGTGCAGCACCTGGTCGGTGAGCAGCAGGTGCGCCGGCGGACCGGAGAACCACAGGTCGACTGCGGATCGCGCGATCCGCAGCGGCGTGGGGAAGTACGGATGGACAGACAACGTGGTGGCGATCTGCCACAGCGACACCCAGCACGTCGCAACCGCGGCGCCTCGCGCGATGGCTGGTGTCCGCCTCCCCTGGGTCGTGTTCGTTCGCGCCGTATCAGGACCGTGAAGACCGGTGCTCGGCACCGTGCGGTCGGAGGTGTCGGGTGGGCTGGTCACCGGGCCTCCTGCGGCTCGGCCCACGGCATCGTGCGTCGCTGCAGCCCCAGCAAGGCGGTGTCGACCGCGTAGTTGGCCACCGCGACGAGCAGCACGGTCGCCAGCACCAGGTCCATGCGCCCGACGGTCGCCCCTTGCAGGTAGGCGAACTGGCCCAGCCCGATCGTGCCGCCAGCGAGGAACTCGGTGCCCACCACGACGATGACCGCGATCGAGGCGCTGAGTCGGATGCCGGTGGCTACCGCTGGGGCGATGGCAGGCAGGGTGAGCCGCAGCAGCACCCGGTGACGGGGCACGCGGTAGATCCGGGCGGTGTCGACCTGCAGGGGGTCGATCGCGTGCACGGCGTGGACGGTGTTGATCAGTACGGGCCAGGTGGCCGCGAACATCGCGACGGTGATCTTGATCTGGGAACCGCTGCCGAGCACGACCACAGCCAACGGGATCAACGCCACGCTGGGCAGCGGCCGCAGCACCTCCACCACCGGTGCCAGCAGCGCGCGCAGCACGGGCACCGCGCCCATGAGCAGTCCCAGCGCTACCCCGATCATGGTGGCGCCTCCCACCGCGATCGCCCAGGACAACCCGGTGGACACCGCGTCGGCACGGAAGGACGGGGTTGCCAGCAGTCGCGCGACCTGGCCGACGACCACGGTGGGCGGCGGCAGGTAGGCGGCGGGTACCAGTCCGGCACGGCACGCCGCTTCCCACCCACCGGCTGTCACCGCGACCCCGAGCACGGCCCGACCGGCTCGCGCAACACGAGCGGACACCCTTACCCCTCCGGAATGGGGATGGTCAGATCCTTAGCGTTGAGTCCTGGCGGCAGGCCGCCGTAGGTGCTCATCAGGTCCAGGACACGCTGCAGACGGGCGGCTTCCACCGAGGTCGGGAATTTGCCCAAGTTCAGCAGGGCGACGTTGTCCGCGGGCACTTTGGCCAGGTCGGGCAGCACCTCGGCCAGGGACGCCCGGTCGTTGTTGGCCAGATCGTTGGCATCGCGAATCCCCCGCTGGAACGCCGTGACCTTCTCCGGGTGATCACGCGTGAAGGCGGTCAGGGCGACGTAGCCGCTCATCGGCATGTCCGCGGTGGCGTCGACAGCCACCTTGAGCGCGGGAACCGCGCCGATCTGCTGTTCGGCCTGGGTGATGTAGGGCTCGACCATCACTCCAGCGGCGATCTCACCGGCGTTGAGCGCGGCCTGGATGTTGGGGAACGCGATCGGCAGGTAGCTCGGCGAGCCGGGGTCGAGACCGTTGTTCTGGAGCAGCGCCCGCAGCAGCAGCTCGTTGATGTTGCCCGGCGCGTGCACGGAGATCTTCTTGCCGGGCAGGTCCGCCGGGGTGAGGATTCCCGCGTTCGGGCGGGTCATGAGCACCACGGAGTCCGGGGTGGCTTGGTAGGCGTCAGCGATCACTCGGCCGTCCATGGTCTTCTTCGAGACGGCCTGGAAGAACGACACATAGTTGATCAAGCAGATGTCGAGCTTTCCGGCCGCTACCTCGGTCAGGGCTTCCGGTCCGGATCGGAAGACCGTGACCTCGACATCCACACCGTATTTGTGGAAGAAGCCGCGTTTCTCGGCGAGTTTGACCGGGGCGTTGTCGACCGTGGCCAGGATGCCGACACGGATCACGCCGTGTTCTGCTCCCGACGACGATGTGGACGCGGTCTCGCCGTCGAGCAGTCCGCACGCGGCCACCACGTAGGCGATGACGGCGACCTGGAGCAGCGCGAGGCATCGCGCCCAGACAGGACGACGTGTGGATCTCACCGTGTTGTCGGGCATGTGTCGTGCCACTTCCCATCATGAGTGTGTCGGCGGGTGTGAGGCGACCACCACCGCGTGCCGGATCACGGATTCATTGATCCGTGGTCGGATCTAGATCATGTCCGCAATCGAACGGAGGTGGGAAGTGCGGGAATCGGTGGCGAATTCGGGGGCGAACCCTGTGGCGAGAGGGCCGGGAGAGTGACTCTGGTGACAGAGTGCCTGCATTGTCGCTAGGGTGAGCAATTCCATCAGGAAATGACCATGGGACGCAGACGGAGTCGGTGATGAGCGGAGTATCTGCGCGAAATGCGACCAGTACCGCTGATGGCGCGCAAACGACAACACCGACGCGGCGGAAGAATGATTTGCTGCATGCGGCGCGGGAACGAAAGTCGTCTGCGGTGCATCCCGGCAAATGCATGTCGCGCCGGGAACTGGCTGACGCGATCAACGCCTATGTCGCCGAACACCACCCCATGGTGAAGGGCGCGCCGCTGACCAACCGGTCGATAGGGGCGTATGAGAACGGCTACTACCGGTGGCCGGCCCCCCATCTGCGCGCAGCGTTCCGAGCGGTCTTGAACGCCGACACCAACGTCGACCTCGGTTTCTACTCCTGGTGGGGACGCACCGAACCCGACACACACGACGATCAGCACACGAACCCATCCGCGCCCCGCAGGTCAGGCACGTCGATCGAGGACCCGCTTGCTGAACACGAGTCCGGAATCGGCGACACGGCACCGGCCGGGACTCCCGCGCGCGAGTTGGTTATGACCGCCGCGGTCGGTGCAGCGAAGTTCGCCGAGCACGTCCAGATCAGTGGCGTCGCCTCTGCCACGATGGAGTTGTACTGGACCGATCTCGCCGCCGCAGCCGCCGACTTCGTGTACCAACCCGTCGACGCGGTCGTGCCGCGCTTGTTGTCGTTGTGGAAGCGGGTCACGGCACATCTGCGCGCAGGGGCGCGACGCAGCCAGAGTTCAGACTTGTACGTGCTGGCCGGGTGTACCGCCGTGGTGCTCGCACATGCCTGCCATGTCCTGGGCAGGTCGCGTGAAGGCATGGTCCAAGTCACGACCGCCAAGCTGTGCGCGGAAGAAGCCGGTCACCAGGAACTGCTGGCGTGGGCCTTGGGCACTCAAGCATTGTTGGTGCAGGCTAGTGGGCGCCCCCGACAAGCACTGGAGATGTTGTCGGCGGCTCAAGAAGTACTGATTCGATCCCGACGACCCGGTACCGCTGCCACCCGTCTCGCGGCCTACCGCGCCAGATTCAGCTCACAGGTAGGGTATCTGGAACAAACCGACACCGCCATCCGGCACGCGCTGGATCTCGACCCCCGGCCCAATGCCGTGGACGACATCTCCGATCTCGACCACATCGGCGGAATCCTGAGTTTCGGTGTCGCCAAACGTGATTTTTTCCTCGCAGAACCACATTTGAGAATGGGGGCGTTCGACGAGGCGTGCCGCCACGCAGAACTGGCGATCACGACTTACACCCTCGGGCCCGAACAGCAGTTCTCCTACGGCGATGTCGCGCTGGCCCATCTCACCGCAGCCACGGCCCGGTTGTCCGCCGGGCACCTTGAGGCGGCCGTACCGTCCCTGACTCGGGTGTTGGATCTGCCCGTCGCCCAACGCATTCAGCCTCTCCAGGCGCCGTTGACCGAGATCGTCCAGATCCTGCACGGCCCTCGCTATCGCGGCGTCGCCGCGGCAAACGATCTTCGTACAGCCATCGGTGACTTCCGGCACCCACCGCAGGAATCATCGTGACGTGACCCTGCGCGAGAGCACTCCACCGGCCGACCTCACCACCGTCCTGCACGCTGCCTGCGCACAAACAGGGCTGGATCCCGCCGGAGCCCGGCTGATCCACCACTACGCCAACGCGGTATTCCTGCTGCCCAAGGAAGATGCGGTCGCACGAATCACCAGCGCCCGCCACGCCGACACGGCACGAACCGGACTCGCCGTCACCCGATGGCTCACCGACGTAGTCGGCTACCCCGCGACCGGCCCACTGCCCGACCTGGATCCGATCGATGTCCACGACGCCACCGTCACGTTCTGGACCTACTACGCGCAACACGGACGGCCACGTCCCGACTCGACCTATCTCGGCGCGGTGGTACGGCAGTTGCACGACCTCCCCCACCCACCGGTGGAGTTGTCTCGGTGGCGGCCGCTGCACTCGTTGCACGCCGCCGTCGCCGATCCCGCGCAATCCCGTGCGCTCAGCGACCAGGAGCGGTCCTGGTTGCTCACGCGTATCGAGCAGGTTCAGGACGACCTGGCCGACCTGGACTACCCCTTGGGTTGGGGGCCCATTCACGCTGACGCGTGGGCCGGGAATTTGCTGTGGGACGACACGGCGCCGGCACCTCGGGTTGTTCTGGGTGATTGGGACTCGGTGTGCTGGGGGCCGCGGGAGGTCGACCTGATCCCGTCCTGGCACGCGGCCGTCCGCTATGGCAAGGGCCCGCAGTGGGCGCGCGCCTTCGCCGACTCCTACGGCTATGACCTGGCCGCCTGGCGGGGCTTCGACACACTGTTCGCGATGCGGGATCTGGTGCAGATCGCGGGACCGCTGCGTCAAGCGCCTTACAATCAGACGTTCGACCGCTCTCTGAAACAACGGATCGCCGGGGTCCAAGCGGACGACCGGAACCCATGGGTGGAATTCTGAGCTGCGCCGCCCGCAAACGTAGCACCGTGTAGGACCTGCCACTACGGCCATACCCACAGCTCATTCGCCGTGGCCATGCACTCGACACGTGCCAGGTGAGCAGGCAGGAAAGGCGGGATCTGACGTACCGTGGGAAGAGCGACTCCGGTGACAGATCGCCGGCGTTGCCGCTAGGCTGAGTGGCTCAATGAGCGATAGAAGCGGCTGCTGGACGCGCACAAGGGTCGGTGACTGACAAGATGCCAGCACAAAACGCAGCCCAGGCTTCGGATAGGGCACAGGTGACAACGCCGAAGCGATCGAAGAATGATTTATTGCGCGCCGCCAGGGAACAGCTGCCCTCGTCCATGCATGCCGGTAAATGTATGTCACGTCGGGAATTTGCTGACGCGATCAATACCTATCTGGCCGAACACCACCCCATGATGAAAGGCGCACCGCTGGATCACCGGTCAATCGGGGCTTACGAGAACGGGTATTACCGGTGGCCCTCGGCACAACTACGCGAAGCGTTCCGTGCGGTCACGGGTGTGACCGGCGACGTCGACTTGGGCTTTTACTCCTGGTGGGGTCGCAACGAGAACAACCTCATCGACAGACACACACAAGATCACGAGTTGGGTACCAGTGCCCGTGTCCAAGCGCTCGTACCCATCTGGAGCCTCGAGACGCGGGCGTCTTCGGACGACACGAAGGAGGCGCTGATGGACGCGGCGAACGAGTCGGCAACCTTCCTAGCATGGGCGGAGTCCACAAATGTCGGCGAGATGACGATCGAACAGATGCACACCGACGTGCGCCGCATCGCCCACTCCTACCTCAAGGTGCCCACCCTCCCGTTGTTCGCGCGGGCGAAGACGCTGCGGGACCGGGCCGTTACGTTGCTAGCCGGCCATCAAGACCCACGACACACGCGCGAGCTGTACGCCGCGGCAGGCTGGTCGCTCACTCTGCTGTCCTGGATCTCGGTAGACCTCAGGCATCCCGACGCTGCGGAAGACCACGCCAGGGCAGCATGGATATGCGCCGAACGCGCGGACCACAACGCGCTACGCGCCTGGGTGCGAGCCACCCAGCACACGGCCGCGTTCTGGCAGAACGACTACTCCACCGCCGCCGGATACGCCGCCGACGGGTTGACCTACAGCGGCATCGGCAGCGCCGAGCTGTTCCTCTCCAGCGCATTGGCGCTGGATCTGGCTCGTGATGGTGACGCCGACAGAGCCGCAGCCGAGCTCCAACGAGCACAACAGGTCGCCGAGAAGGCCCACCGAGCCGAGGACGAGCTGAGCGGACCGCTGACTTGCTCGGTGGACCGAGCCGGGTCGCTGTGGTCGGACACCGAACTGGCGTTGGGCCAAGCCGACGACGCGCTCGCGCTCGCCGATCGCGCGGTCGCCGTGTTCGAAGCCGCCCCTGAAGATCAGCGCAATCGAGGTTCGGAACGGATGACGCGTCTGCAGCAGGTCAAAGCTCACCTGGTGCTCGGTGATCTCGTTGCGGCCGAAGAGGCGTTGCGTCCGGTGCTCGACACCGCAACCGCCCACCGAGTCCGACCGCTGGTGCAGCGCGTAGCGGAAGTGGGTGCCATGGCTGCAGGGACAACCGATTCGGCCGCCCGCCGGATCCGTGGAGCCGTCGAGGACTTCCGCCGGGACACCGTGACCAAGGAGTTGAGCGCGTGACCGAGTCGGAGCCGATGCGGAGCCACTGGTGGTGGCGGCCAGGGTGGCGGGTCGGGCGATCGTTCTACACCTGGCACATCACCTTCGCCGACCAACCCGCCGCACGTCGACTGGTCTCCGACTACGCGCCTGCACTCGCCGCGCTGCCGATGCTCGACCCGGTTCCCGTCCGGTGGCTGCACCTCACCCTGCAGGGGATCGGGTTCACCGACGAGGTCAACCGCGGCGACGTCGACCGTATCGTCAACGCCGCGCGCAAGCGGTGCGCTGGCCTGGAACCATTTACCGCGATCGTCGGGCCCGCGCACGTGGACCCGGAGACGATCCAGATGCCTGCCCGGCCGTTGGAGCCGATCGCGAACTTGCGGTTGGCGATCCGAGCCGCCATCGGCGACGTTTGGGGACCCGGCAACGTACCTGAACCCGAGGCGGGGTTTCGGGCACACGTTTCGCTGGGTTACTCGAACACGGCAGGCCCGGCTGAACCCATCGAACGCGGACTCAACACCCACGGCGAACACATCGCCGAGGTGACCGTGTCCTCGGTGTCGCTGATCGACCTCAACCGCGACCACCACTCCTACGAATGGGTGGACGTCGCATCAGTTGCTCTCGGCACAGAACACCGCTGAGATTTGACATCGTATTTAAGCGTGCAAGAACATCTGCGTCGGGACGGTAGAGCATGATGGGGCGCGTGCCTCGCCGGAACGATCACCAGGACGAAGCTGCCGACACCGCTGCCAAGGGGTCTGCGAGTCCGTATGCAACGGGTGGCGGCGGGGTGGTTCTCGAGCACGCGTACGGTGCGGTTCTGTTGGCGGCGTTGTTGCGGCAGGCCCCAGTCAACGGGCTTGGCACCGAGGTCACGCCGGTCGAGGTGCGGTTCCAGCAAAGCGCGTCCCACCCGGTGGATGACGTGGTGGTGGTCGGGCGGTGCCCCACCGGGGAGCGGCGGATGTTCGTCGGGGTTCGGCGGAATCCCACGATTGGACCGAGCAGCGCGTCGTTCGTAGGTCTGCTGACCGACTACGTGCGCATGGTGGTCGATCATCGTGCGGAGTTCGATGCCGACCGCTGGCGATTGGTCCTGGCCGTCGCGGCACCGCATGCCGCGTCCGCGGAGGTGGCCACGCTTGCCTGGCATGCGCGAAAGCATCGTTCTCACGTCCAGTTCCGGGCAGCGCTGAACGCTCCACAGCAAACGCGGGGACGGATTCGCCAGCGGTTACGCACCTTCGACGCCGTCATCGACGCGGCTGCCCGGCAAGTGGGCGTTGATGGCGATCGGGAAGAGCTGACCTGGGATCTGCTCCGGGCGCTGAGGGTGATACACCTCGCCTTGGAAGGCGATGACCCGGCCGATCGGTCTCGCACGGTCGGTGAGCTGAAGTCATTGGCCGGCGGGGTCGCACAGGCCACTGATCTGTGGCGGCACCTGCTGGAACTGTCCGCCGGATACGCGCAGGCCGCAGCGACGGTTGACCGGAACCTCCTGCGTCGCGATCTGGGCCCGCGCCTCGATCTCAGCGCGGACCGGCCAGTATCCGTCGGGGACGTTCGACAGATGACGGCAGCCGTTCGCGTCTCCGAGGCGGATCCGCGCCGACTCGGGGTGCACGCGTCGATCCATGTCGACGGCGTGGAGAGCGACCTTCCGTCCTATGTCGAACGGGATGTGGATGGCGGTGAGCGGGGAGTCCGGGCACTGCTGACGAGGGCGGCTGATCGCGGCGGCTTCGTACTGCTCGTCGGGGGTTCCTCGGTGGGGAAGACCCGCTGCGCCTACGAGGCCGTCCAGGCGGTGCTGCCGGACTGGTGGCTGATCCACCCGTCGAGTCCGGATGACATCGCCGCGCTGGCCGCGAATCCTCCGCAACGGACCGTGCTGTGGCTGGATGAGGTGCAGCGCTACTTCGGCGGCGAGCGCGGATTGACCGCTGGGGTGGTACGTCGGTTGCTCACCGCGGCGTCGCCGGTGGTGATCGTCGGCACGCTGTGGCCGGACCGCTATCTCCGCTACACCGAGACGCCA
>Ga0247771_1000098_pt1 | contig 35908 bp, 31 predicted proteins | sample UWRJL197509C6_FD_179948 | JGI IMG/M metagenome (GOLD analysis project Ga0247771, IMG submission 179948) | Plant litter microbial communities from Arlington Agricultural Research Station in Wisconsin, United States - UWRJ-L197-509C-6 | ecosystem: Environmental > Terrestrial > Plant litter >... | reverse complement strand
CGCTCAACGGCACCGCGTTGGACGGCCCGCCCGGCGGCCTCTGGTACTGGGCCCCGGACACGCTGGAGTGGGAGAGCATCGACTCGACCTACAGCGGCATGCTGGAGTGGTTCCTCGGCGGGGCGCTGACCAAGTTCTACGCCGACTGCTACTGGCCCGACTGGCGGTCCGAGGCGGCGCGCGCGGCGCCGTGGGAGGGCATCACGCTCTTCCCGCCGCCGTTCACCAAGGAAGGCACCAAGGCCGACCAGGTGCGCCGCAAGATCGTGGACATGAGCCTGCTGCTCGACCTGTACGTGGACACCGCGCGCCAGCTCGCGGGGAAGGGCCCGGACGACCTCGTCGCTCAGGCCCCCGCCGCCCGCGCCTGAGCCACCACCTGGTTCAGCAGCACCCGCAGCGCCTCGCGGTCGACGGTCGCGGGGTCTTCGGCGAACCACTCGCCGAAGTCCTCGACGAACTGGTCGGGCGTCATCGGCACGACCACCTGGTTCTCGTCCTCGTCCGTGGTGATCTCGCCCTCGCGGCTGGGGTAGATCAGCAGCGCGCCGCGCACCTCGAGGTCCGGCAACGCCCGCCGGTAGGCCTCCAGGCCCTCGGGCAGCATCGTGCCGCCACCGCGGAACACGTGGCCGTTGCGCCACAGCGTGCCGTCGTCGTCCGCGCCGTAGTGGCCGGGTAACCAGGACTTCGACTCGACCAGCACGAGCCGCTTCCCGCACAGCACGGCGTGGTCGATGTCGGCGAACACCGAACCGGGCCACGACAGCCCGTGGAAGACCCGCGCCCCCGGCAGCCGGGTGAGGTACTTGCCGAGCACCTCGGCGCTGTACCGCTCGCAGATCCGCTCCTCCGGCTCGCCGTAGACGACGCCGGTGTCGTAGCGGCCCGCGAACACCCGGTCCTCGCGCATGGTCCGCAGGTACTTGCGGACCAGCTTGAACGCCGCCGTCGCCGCGGCCGCCACCAGCGGCACCCACACGACGAGCAGGACCAGCGAGAACCCGAACACGGCGACCGCCAGGAACAGCAGCAGCCACCCGGTGATCGCCGCCAGCGCGGGCGCGTGACCCGGCCCGCTGGTCGGCACGTACCGGACGCGCTGCGTCAGGTCGACCAGGTGCCACCACGGGATGTCGCCGAGGTCCACCCTCGGGCGCGGCGGCACGAAGTTCGGGTCGTCCCCGAACACCCGCAGCTTCGTCGACCGCCGGTTCCGCGGCCTGGTCGCGACGGTGGTCGTGGCGCCCGCGCGGTCGTAGTGGAACCGGCGCACCGGGTCCTGGAGCGTCTCGTACGCCTCCTGGAGCGTCCGGAACCCGTCCCCGCTGCCACCCGCGTCGGGGTGCGCGACCTTGGCGAGGGTCCGGTAAGCGGACTTGATCTCCCTGGTGGACGCGCTACGCCCGACGCCCAGCACCTCGTAGTAGTCGACCGCGCGCACGAAACCGCCCATCGTCAGTGACCCCGCGGAGCAGACCCTATTGTGTGCCACCGAACCAGCCGAACAGCCCCGCCCCGAGATGATCACTCGACGGGCTGACGGCCACGTTGTGCTGCCGCCGTTGCTCCGTTGGGCTTGATCTCCCACCACGACAAGCCCGAACCACTAGGCTGGGCCACGAGTCCGGTAGCGCAGTTTGGTTGTCGCGCCCCGCCCGCGCGGGGAGGACGCCGGTTCGACTCCGGCCCGGCTCATCGGGGACCTGTAGCGCAGTGGTTGTCGCGCCCACTCACACAGAGCGGGAGCACGCCGGTTCGAGTCCGGCCTGGTCCGTAACACCGGGGGCGAAGCCCCCAGACCCCACCCGGCGGGCTACGCGCCCCCGGACCCCCGGTTGATGGGCTTCGCCCATTCGCCCGCCCTGCTTCGCATCGGGCGGGCCTTTCCGTGTGCCGCTCGGGTGTGTGACGCCGCGACCACCGGTGGTTCGGTTCTCGCGAGGTGAGCTCGGTGACCTGCCTCCACCTCGCCACGAGCAGCCGGTTCGGTGGGCCTGCCGGTGCTCGTGCCGGATCACTGGTCGAGTCCGGGTGGAATGGAACTCGCTGGGGCCAACGGGTTTTCTACGCTTGGTCGATGCCGAGCGACCGCGAATCCGTGAGTCTCCGTCCCGCCACCGCCGCCGACGCGGCTGTCGTTGCCGAGATCTGGTTCCGTGGTTGGCAGGACGGACATCTGGGGCATGTGCCCGACGAGCTCCTCGAAGCCCGTACCGAGGAGTCGTTCTGGGTGCGGGCGGCGGAGCGGGTGGGGGACACGACGGTCGCTGTGGTCGCTGGGGTGGTGGCGGGGTTTGTGATGGTGGTCGGGGACGAGGTCGAGCAGGTGTACGTGGATGCCGCTCACCGTGGTGCCGGGGTGGCTGGGGTGGTGCTCGCTGAGGCTGAGCGGCAGGTTGCCGCCAATGGGTTCAGCGAGGCGTGGTTGGCGGTTGTCGCGGGAAATGTGAGGGCTCGGCGGTTCTACGAGCGGTGCGGGTGGGGGGATCGTGGGGGGTTCGAGCACCTGGCCGCCGGGGGGATCGTGGTTCCGGCGCGGCGGTATGTGAAGCGGGTGGGTTCAGGTGGCTGAACCTCGGGCGAACGGGATTGGGTCATTGACGGAAGTGGTCTAGTCCACTTAGCTTGAGTGTGTCCGACTGATCACGCTCTGAACACCCCGACGACCCCGACCGGACGATCCGCCGCCGACCGGTCGGCTGCCATGCCCTATGTGGTGCCGAGGCACCACGAGCGCACTTGGAGCCCTGTATGTTCAGTTCAGCCAGGCGAAAGCTGGTGGCGCTCGGCGGAGCCGCCCTCGCCCCCCTGCTGGTGGCGGGAATGCTCGCCGCGCCTTCCGCGGCCACCGCGGCACCCGAGGCGGGGGTCGGCGCGCAGGCGATCACCAAGCGGGTCATCGGTTACTTCGCGCAGTGGACCGTCTACCAGCGCAACTACCACGTCAAGAACATCCGCACGAGCGGGTCCGCGGCGAAGTTGACGCACATCAACTACGCGTTCGGCAACGTCAGCGGCGGCAAGTGCGTGCTCGGTGACGTCGAGGCCGACACGAGCAAGTTCTACGACGCGGCGTCCAGTGTGGACGGTACGACGGACACCTGGGACACCGGCGCGCTGCGGGGCAACTTCAACCAGCTCCGCAAGCTGAAGAAGCTGTACCCCAACCTGAAGGTGATCTACTCCTTCGGCGGGTGGACCTGGTCCGGTGGCTTCGCGCAGGCCGCGGCGAACCCGGCCGCGTTCGCGGACTCCTGCTACAAGCTGGTGGAGGACCCGCGCTGGGCCGACGTGTTCGACGGCATCGACATCGACTGGGAGTACCCCAACGCCTGCGGTCTGAGCTGCGACACGAGCGGGTTCAACTCGTTCAAGACCCTGATGGGCGCGCTGCGCAGCAGGTTCGGCTCCAACAACCTCGTCACGGCCGCCATCACGGCGGACGGCACCACCAACGGCAAGATCGACAAGGCCGACTACGCCGGTGCCGCGCAGTACGTGAACTGGTACAACCCCATGTCCTACGACTACTTCGGCGGCTTCAGCCCCACGGGTCCGACGGCTCCGCACTCGCCGTTGACGTCGTACACGGGCATCCCGACGCCGGGTTTCTACACCGACGCGGCGATCCAGAAGCTGAAGAGCAAGGGCATCCCGAGCGACAAGCTGTTGCTGGGCCTCGGTTTCTACGGTCGCGGCTGGACCGGCGTCAGCCAGGCCGCGCCGGGCGGCACGGCGACCGCCGCCGCTCCGGGCACGTACGAGGCGGGCATCGAGGACTACAAGGTCATCAAGACCAAGTGCCCGACCACCGGAACGGTCGCGGGCACCGCGTACGCCAAGTGCGGCAACCAGTGGTGGAGCTACGACACCCCGTCCACCATCGGCGGCAAGGTGACGTACGCGAAGAACCAGAACCTCGGTGGCGTGTTCTTCTGGGAGCTCTCAGGGGACACGGCCAGCGGTGAGCTGATCACGGCGGTCAAGAACAACGTCGGCTGATCAGCGGCGCTGACCACCGGCCCACCCTGCACGGACCGGTGGTCAGCGTGCTCAGCCGCGCCTAGGGTCGTCGGCATGGACGACCCGCTCGAACGCCTGCGCGCGCTGTGCCTGGCGCTGCCCGAGACCTCGGAACGGCTCAGCCACGGCGAGCCCGCGTGGTTCGTGCGCGGCAAGAAGACCTTCGTCACCTACTCCGACCACCACCACGACGACCGCGTCGCCTTCTGGTGCGCCGCACCGGAAGGCGTGCAGCAGGTGCGGGTCGACAGCGACCCCGAGCACTACTTCCGCCCGCCCTACGTGGGCCACCGCGGCTGGCTCGGCGTGTACCTCGACGTCCCCGTCGACTGGGACGTGCTCGCGGACGTCGTGGACGACGCCTACCGCGCCGTGGCCCCGAAGAAGCTCGTGGCGGAGCTCGACGCCTGAAAAGTTGCGGGCCGCCCGGACCTGCCCCAGGCTTCCGCGTCATGGCGACCTGCGACGTGTGCGGCAACGACTACTGGATGGCCTTCGAGGTGCGCACCGTGAGCGGCGGTGTGCACACGTTCGACAGCTTCGAGTGCGCGATCCAGCGCCTCGCGCCCCGGTGCGAGCACTGCGACTGCCGCATCCTCGGCCACGGCGTCGAGGTGGAGGGCCGGTTCTTCTGCTGCGCCCACTGCGCCCGCGAAGGCGCGAGCGGCCTCGGAGCCCAGATCCGCGACACCGTCGGAGCCCACCCCGGCTAGGGGCAGCGCAGCACCAGTTTCCCGTGCTGGAACGAGGGTTGGAGGTCGCCGCGCGCGTCGACGCTCTTGACGCCGTGCGGCAGGACCTCGTCGATCGCGCTGAACGCGAGGATGTCCGACACCCCGTAGCGGCCGTGCAGCGCGCGCTGGCCGGGGAACCGGAGCGCGCGGCCCTCCAGCCGGTCGCGGTGGGCGAGCGCGGCGCGCAGAGCACCGCGCCGCAGCTCTTCGGGGCCCGCGAGGCGTTGCAGCGATCCGTTGTGGACGGCCACGCCGTAGCCGCGTTCCACCAGCGTCGACAGCGTGTTCTCCGAGGGGTGCTCCGGCAGCCGGAACGACATGGCGTGGTGCCCGTCGACCTCGTGCGCGCACACGACCCGCGCGTCGTAGAGCAGCGCGGCGTGCAGGTGGAGCGCTGTGGTGTCGACGTCGTCCGGGGTGCGGTGGTCCGCGTCCAGCCCCAGCCAGGTGCTGCCCTGCACTGGCGCCTCCTCGGCATGTGGTGTTGCGCGTGGACGCTAGTCCGATCGGGTGATGTCGCGGTAGCCGCCGAATGGCTGGTCGGTGAACGTCGTCAGATCGGCAGCAGGTCGAACCCGCCGAGGAACGGCAGGACGCCCGCGTTCTGCAGCGCCGCGGCCGACAGCCACACTGACAGCACCGTGATGATCGGCCCGACGACGGCCATCTCGACCTTGCCGCCGGTCTTCATCCGCATCGGCTTCGGCGGCGCGACGTTGTACCAGGTCTTGCCGCCCAGCGGGATCGGCCACAGCATCGGGCAGCCCTGCTCGGTGATCGCGTCGCCGAGGTAGTGCGCCACGCAGCCGATTCCGACCGCGACCCCGCACGCCGCCGCGCTGGCCGCCGTCCGCTCGGTCCACGACAGGCACAGCCAGGTGATCCCGGCCGACGCGGCGGTGATCAGCAGCGCGTCCTGCTTGGGGTGCCAGTCGTTCAGGATCCCGCGCACGGCGAGACCCGCGAACACGAACATCAGCAGCGGCAGCACCCACTTCTGGCTGGTCTGCACGATGGCCGTGGTGCCGACCGTGGCGAACAGCGCGAACACCAGCGTGTGCGTGAGCCCGCGGTGGCTGCCGTCGCGCTTCGAGTCGCGCTTGGTGCGCGTGGTCCGGTAGACGAACGAGCTGACCGCGCTCACGCCGCCGGAGATGCCCTCGGTGAGCGGCCCGAACGTGCGCGACACGGTCGAGCCGGGGTGGTCGAGGTCCGGCAGCAGCGCCGCGCCGGTGGCCAGCACGGCCCCCACGACCCACCCCTGCGGGTGCAGTTGGCCGATGGGGTGATCAGCGGCGATGGCCGTGACGGCGGCCCAGGCCAGCAGGCCGCTCATGGCGTGGGTTGGTCCCGTGGACAACTGTGCTTCCCCCCAAGATCACTCTTTCGGGGAAGCGTAGGTGATCACCGGAACCTACCGGTCAGTTCCGCGCGTCCGGACGGCTCATGGCAGGCTCGGTGAAGTCGCGGCGTCGTTTATGTCACGGTCGACCGACGGCATCCACGCTTTAGCAGTACGCTTGTACCGCTTGCGCGGGTCGCGAGTAGGAACTCGAAGGGAGCAGTCCGAGAACATGGGCAAGATCAAGGTGCAGGGCACCGTCGTCGAACTCGACGGCGACGAGATGACCCGGATCATCTGGCAGTTCATCAAGGACAAGCTGATCCACCCGTACTTGGACGTCAACCTGGAGTACTACGACCTGGGCATCGAGCACCGGGACGCGACCGACGACCAGGTCACCATCGACGCCGCCAACGCCATCAAGAAGCACGGCGTCGGCGTCAAGTGCGCGACCATCACGCCCGACGAGGCGCGGGTCGAGGAGTTCGGCCTGAAGAAGATGTGGGTCTCGCCCAACGGCACGATCCGCAACATCCTCGGCGGCGTCGTCTTCCGCGAGCCGATCATCATCTCGAACATCCCGCGCCTGGTGCCGGGCTGGACCAAGCCGATCATCATCGGCCGCCACGCCCACGGCGACCAGTACAAGGCGACCAACTTCAAGGTCCCCGGCGCCGGTGAGCTCACCATCACCTTCCAGCCCGCGGACGGCTCCGAGCCGATCCAGCACGTCGTCGCCAACTACGGCGAGGACGGCGGCGTGGCGATGGGCATGTACAACTTCAACAAGTCCATCGAGGACTTCGCGCGCGCCTCGTTCTCCTACGGCCTGCAGCGCAACTACCCGGTGTACATGTCGACGAAGAACACGATCCTCAAGGCGTACGACGGCGCCTTCAAGGACATCTTCCAGAAGATCTTCGACGAGGAGTTCAAGGCGGAGTTCGACGCCAAGGGCCTCACCTACGAGCACCGCCTGATCGACGACATGGTCGCCGCCGCGATGAAGTGGGAGGGCGGCTACGTCTGGGCGTGCAAGAACTACGACGGCGACGTCCAGTCCGACACCGTCGCGCAGGGCTTCGGCTCCCTGGGCCTCATGACCTCGGTCCTGATGACCCCGGACGGCAAGACCGTCGAAGCCGAGGCGGCCCACGGCACCGTCACGCGCCACTACCGCCAGCACCAGGCGGGCAAGCCCACCTCCACGAACCCGATCGCCTCGATCTACGCGTGGACCGGCGGCCTGAAGCACCGCGGCAAGCTCGACGGCACCCCCGAGGTCACCAAGTTCGCGGAGACCCTCGAGCAGGTCGTCATCGAGACCGTGGAGAGCGGCAAGATGACCAAGGACCTCGCCGCACTCGTGGGCAAGGACCAGGAATGGCAGACGACCGAGGACTTCCTCGCGACGCTGGACGAGAACCTGCAGAAGAAGATGGCTTCCTTCTGACGTAAGTCGTAAGAGGTGAAGGGTCCGACCGGGAAACCGGCCGGGCCCTTCGTCATTTACAGCAAATGAAGAAGGGCAGAAGGACAGAAGGACAGAAAGACCAGGCTGGTGACCACAAGCAGGCCCAAGACGACGTAGTGGCCCACCACCCGGGCACAGGGTCGGTGGCGACCACGCTGGGACTGGTGGGTGCGGGCCACAGCACGCTGGAAATCACAGCCGCTGACCGGTCCGGCTGGAACCGGCGGCCACTGGAAGACCTGTGGTGGAAGCAGTAGCCACTGACCGACCCCGCTGACACCGGCGGCCACTGGAAGCAGCCGCCAGGAAGACCCAACCCCGGTAACCCTCCGTCGCCACCACCCCCGGTAGGTGAGCCTGCGGAGTGGTTCCCCTCCCGAACCGTCCACTCCAGCCCTTCAGTCGCTATACCTGCAGGTGGAGCGATCGGGGAGGCAAAGCGATGTTCGGAATCCCAGTCCGGGGCATGATCGTGATCGGGGTGGTCGTGGGCGCGGGTGTCATGTACGCCGTCAACGGCGGCAAGCCGATGGGAGAGGCGGACGCGTCCACCGTGTGCAGGATGACCGTGACAGCAGATGTCCTCAACGTCCGTTCCGGCCCGGCGGACACCCAGCCCATCCTCTCCACCCTCCAGCGCGACGCCGTGACCCGTGCCGAGCGCAAGGTCGAGAACGGGTACCGGATGCTCGACACCGGGCGTTGGGTGCACGAGGAGTTCGTCGCGCCCACCTCCGACAGCGACTGCAAAGCCACCTGATGGTCTGATAGGGGGCATGTTCTCGAACTGGTTCCGCGGCGAGTCCACGGATCTGACGTCGTGCGCGTGCGACCCCGAGTGGCCGGGCCTGGTCACCGAGGCCTACGGGGAGCCGCTGCAGGCCGTGCCCGCCGAGGCGTCCAGCGTCCTGGTGGGGATGCTCGGTCTGGTCGCCCGCTGCACCGGTTGTTCGGCGCGCTACCCGTACGGCTTCCAGACGGCCGCGCGCGGTTAGGCTCCTCGTGTGCTGACCGTGTCGACCGTGAACGTGAACGGCCTGCGTGCCGCCGCCAAGAAGGGCTACCTGAAGTGGCTGGCCGCCACGGAGGCGGACGTCGTCTGCCTCCAGGAGGTCCGGGCCGAACCGGGCCAGCTCGACGACGAGGTCCGCGAACCCGAGGGCTGGCACGTGGTGCACGCGCACTCGGAGGTCAAGGGCCGCAGCGGGGTGTCGCTGCTCAGCCGGATCGAGCCGGACGCCGTGCGGATCGGGTTCGGCGCCAAGGAGTTCGAGCTCAGCGGCAGGTACGTCGAGATGGAGCTGCCCGGCGTCGTCGTGGCCAGCCTGTACCTGCCCAGCGGTGACGTCGGCACGCCGAAGCAGGACGAGAAGGACCGCTTCATGGCGGAGTTCCTCCCGTACCTGGTCGAGCTGCGCGAGAAGTTCGCCGCCGACGGCCGCGAGGTCGTCGTGTGCGGCGACTGGAACATCGCCCACCGCGAGGCCGACCTGAAGAACTGGAAGACCAACCAGAAGTCCTCCGGTTTCCTCCCCGAGGAACGCGCCTGGATGGACCGCGTCCTCGACGCGGGCTACGTCGACGTGACCCGCAAGCTCCACCCGGACGCCACCGGCCCGTACACGTGGTGGTCCTACCGCGGGAAGGCGTTCGACGTCGACTCCGGCTGGCGGATCGATCTGGTTGTCACAACGGAGGGTATCGCAAACCGCGCGGTCAGCGGCAGGGTGGAGCGTGCAGCCACCTACGCAGAGCGCTGGTCGGACCATGCCCCTGTCACGGTGTCGTTCGACGTGCCCAAGCCCTAGCCTGCCGACATGGTTCCTGTATGGGCTGCGGTACTCGGCGTGATTGGCACACTGGCGGGTGTCTGGGTCACTCAGGTGGCTACCACCAGGCGGGAAGTCAGCCGGGATGTCCTTCGGTGGGCTCAGGAGCGCCAACAGCGGGAGTTTGACACCCAAAAAGCGGCGTTCTCGGAAGCGCTGCTAGCACTCAACAAGTGGCACTACTCGCTTCGCGATCTTGCTGCCCATGTTGGGTTCCCCGAGTTGCCAAAGCCGAACATGGAGACTTTCCCTGAGTTGAAAGATCGGGCAGAGCACAGCTATACAGCCATTGATCTTTTTTGCTCCGATGCTGCCGCCTCGATGACCAAGGATGCCTTAGCGTCGCTCAGCGCCCTCAGTCTTCGAATACATGAAGCTGCCGCGAACGCTGAGACAATCAGAGACCCCATCACGGGGCGAACCGGAGCGTATCTGGGCAGCCAAGGCACGTCTGACGTCTTGAACAGGCTCCGTGACGTCTACCGGGCTGAGTTGGCGGACATGTCAGCTTTGCCTCTGACCATGTCAGGTCCGAACCCGAGGTCCAACTAGCCTTAGGCGACAGCTCCAACGAAGTCAGCCATAGCCCGCAGGTCGCTCTTGATCGACCTGCGTTCTCGCTTGAGCATCCCTGCAAGCATCACGTGAACCTTGCGGGTGAACAGCAACTGTTCCGGGGCTGCTGCCTTGGCTTCGGTCAGTGCGTCCAGTGCCTCACGGTCTTGCCGCTTGAGGTAGTGGGCCCACGCAACGGTGATCAGGTGCGAGGTACGTCGTTCAGACAGCTCGCGGGGCAACATGTCATGGGGCACAAAGGATGCCTGTTCGATAGCCCTGCTGGGGTCGCTCAGTTCCAGCGACAGCCAAGCACGGTGGATTGCCACGTTGGTGGGGCCGAAGGCGAACCAGTAGTCGTTCCGATCACCGATGACATCGGCTGCCCGAGACGCTTCAGCAAGGTACTCACGGACACTGCTGTGGTCGCCAAGGGAAGCAGCACCCACCGCGCCCTTGAGCATGAGCGAGCCATACACGCTGTAGGACTCTGGGGTGTCGAGTTGGGGCCTCAGTGCATCAGCCGCAGCCACGGGCACATCCGTGGACTCTGTGAGCCTCCCTGCGTGCCGCAGAACGACCGAGAGCCGCCAGGCACCCCCGGCGATCAACAGGGGGTTTCCTGACCTCTCAGCCGCGAACATCGAACGTTCAGCGGCCACCCACGGGAGTTGGGTCTCTCCTAGGCGGTCGAGCATCCCGGATGTCACCCGGTACACGAGGGCTTGAAGCTCGAACGCCTGGCGGCGTTCCTCATCGGTCTTGGCGTTGCGAACGAGGTGCCAAGCGTCTTCGATCATGGTCGGCACCAGTGGTGCCATGTCCGACCAACGTTCGGTCTGGGAGCAGACGAAAGCACGTTCGACGGTTGCCCTGAGGTGTCGTGCGGAGACCTCACGGTTGGGGAAGTTCAGAAGCCCTGCGATGCCGTCATACCGCAGCATGGCGGCTTGGATCTCCGGTACGGCCTCAGGAGCGCTACCAAGCCCCGTGAGGGCATTGGAGGTTGATCGGAACGGACCGGGAAGCAAGTCGGATGGAGCGATCTTCAACGCTTCGGCCACAGCAACGATCGTGGACAGCTTGTCCACGTCGCGGGTGCCGCTCTCGATCTGCCGTAGCCACTCGATCGACTTGCCGCCGACCAAGCCGCACAGAACCTCTTGAGTCATGCCCCGACGCTTGCGGTGGTGCGCAATCCGTTGCCCCACCGTGGATTCGTCGCTCAGCCGCATACATCCAGGGTACCCACCCGATCGGTTGCCCAACACGGTGTTGGGGTTGCACCCGTGTGAAGTACCTAGGTTCCCGGCATGGCCGTGCCCCGATCGCTTGGTGACATCACCAGCAGACTCGCAAACCTCCGAGAGTTCCTTCCTGAGGACCGGGTTCGGCATGTGGCCGCGTTCAGGGCCGACAAGTGGCTTCGCTTCGCGGAACGCCTCGAACGGGAATGTCCCGAATCCAAGTTCATTGACGAGTACCGAGAACGTGCTGCCAACTGGGCAAAAGTAGCTCAATCTGAAGGGAATCCCCAGTGACAGCGATCATCGCGATATTGGGGGTGGTTGCCGCCATCGCCTGGACGTGCGTTTTGTGGCCCATCCTGTCGGAAACCAGGTGGGGAATCAGGGTATACGTGTGGTGGAGCAACCGCAGGGCACGGTGAATCGCTACTGAAAGGAGGTGGCACCTACATGATCGACTGTCCGTGCAGGCGTGAAATCTGCATTTGCTGGATGAATCGCTTGCACAAGCACTAGACCCACAACTGCATAGGCACCTGGAATAGAACCCCTCCGAGCGGCGAACTCGGAGGGGTTCTGCCTTGTTTAGGGCTAAACCATAGTGCACTTAGCCCGAAACCAGGATGCGGGATCGGTGCCGATTGCCGACGTAATCCGGAACGCGATGTCGTCAACCGACGCACGAGACACGCCCTTTTCATCGATCAACCAAATTTTGAGATCGTCCACGTAGTTGTAAATTTCAGTCTGGGTATCGTTGCGCTTGCCTGGCTCAAAAGAGCTAGGCCTCATCCTCGGAGCATAAAAGCGATCCGGCAAATCCTCGGGGACTCCACCCGACATCATGTCTTCCTTAGCCTTCAACCTAGCCATTACTTACCATGCCTTACGAAAGCGGCCTTGCGGGCCTGATCGGAACGTGCCTTAGCCTGTTCGGCCTCACGGTCGTCTGAAAGCGGGATCTTGACCGCAGTCAGCAAATCTGCGAGTAGGCGACGCTGAACGCGCGCCTCTGCAATCACCGGGTTGATAACGGGCTGACCCGTTGAACCCTTGACCACCAACGGCTCAATGAGAGCCGCTTGGTCCAAACGATCGATGATGTCTGTTACACGTGCAGCGTCTTCCACCAGCCTCAGCTCATGAGGCCCGAATTCCGCCTTATCGTGAAGCTGTTCGTACAACTCAAGGCCTGCCGGACCGAGGTCGGTAGGCGTCTTATGGTCTGTCATGTCTCTTCCGTTCGTGTTGATAGCCCGAAACGGGCTAGTTCCGTAAAATAGGATCAAATCAGCAGGCCCAACGTCGATTCCGCTATACGGACCGATGTACGTGGTACCCCTGGGGGATACCCCCCAGGGGTATCTGAGCTGCGGAAACGTCTGCATCCGAGGATCTGCGGGTGCGCGTCTCAGATCCCCTGCGTCTGTCCCGATCCACGCTGCCTAGCAAACTACCTCTGCCTGTGTGCTGTAGCCCCTGTGCGTGCCTCTCAGCAGGCAATACGACCCCACCCCCACATGCACGCCCACTGTCTAGCCCTGCACTACTGCCGTAGCACGCCAGTCCGATACCCCCTGTGCCACAACGGAAAGCGCCTCTAGCTCACGTGCTAGCTCTGCCACCCTCACAGGGTCACGTCGGTACTCGCGTAGGTGGCGAGTCACCCTGTCGATAGCCCCTGCCAGTGAACGGCAGACACTCGAACAGTGCCTATACCTCTTTGAGGCAATAACTCCCGAACAGCCCTCACGGGCACAAACAGACTCACTCATGGCGGTTCCTTCCTGAAAGGTTAGAGAGGGTTGATCAACATTAACGACTACTGAAGGGATGGGGTATCATCAACCCATGAGCTTCATGAAATGCGGACACTGCGGAAACGATCGCGACATGAAGGAGGTCGCGAAAGGTTCCTACAATGAATGGGTCGACCCAGGTGACGACATAGGATTCAGACTTGAGGGACAGTATTATGCCGTAGTAAAGCATTGCCCACGTTGCGAAGAAATATCACTGTACAAATATGATGATGCAAACTACTACGATGAAGATCAGTACACCCTGACGCTTCTCTACCCTCGCCCCCGAGACGTGTCATTTTTGCCACCTAGGGTTCGAGTTGCGTATGAGAAAGCTCAAAAAGTCAAGTCGGTCGATGCCAGCTTCTACGCACTGGGCCTCCGTCGGGTTATAGAATTGGTATGTATTGATCGAGGGGCGACCAAGAAATCGCTAAACGATCAGATCACTGAACTTGTAGCGAATAACTCGCTCCCCCAGATATTCGCCGGTATGAGCCATTACTTGCGCGACCTGGGCAACGCCAGCGCGCACGGCAAAGACGTAGAGGTTGAGCAGTCCGACGTAGAAGCCGCGACCGACTTCGTCGAGGCGATCCTTGAGTATCTCTATATCTCACCTGCCAAGCTCAAGCGGGTAGCCGATGAGCTAGCAGCGCGGAGAGCAGCGGACACGGGAGAGAGTGACCAGGCGGGTACGTGACAGCGCCACGCACCCACCTGAGTCGTCAATACTTCGTCAACGGCGTTTTGACGAAGTCCAGCGTTTCCGCTGGTCAGCCTCGTCAATCACCTTGGGGGGTCTAAGACCCCCCAGAGTTGACGAAGTCCGTGGGAGTTAGTCAAAAGGGTCCACGTGGACTGACGAAGTCCACTCCCACGTACCCGCAACCCCTGCCCTGCCTGGCGTGGTTTCGGTCCAACCATTCTGCGGCAGCTTTGTCTTGGCGGTGTTCAGCGATACAGACATGCCCGTAGCCGCTTGCTGGGCCGTGAGCGCCGTTCCACGCCGTTCTGTGAGGAACGGGTCGTACGCGAACGTGTGGCCCGTAGAAGCAAGCGTGAGCTTGCGGGTGGCCCGGTCAAACTCCAGGTCCCTACGGCTGACCGCAGCATCACGCCCGATGGCCTTGAACGAGCGCCTGGACGTGGCGTCATCACCATGACGGGTGATCGACCACTGCGAGGTGTTCCAGTCCATGAAGGCTGTCGATCCCCTTGCCCTGTCTGGGTTCTCGTGTCCGGCGTGGTGGGTGATCACCACTCCCTTGAGGTCTGCCTCTGCGGCTAGGACGTCAAACATGTCCAGCAAGGGACGGACGTGGTCCGCCCGGTTCTCGTCAAGCCCCAGGGCCGACAACACCGGGGAGATGGGGTCAACGATCAGGATGTCTACGCCTGCCTCCCGGAGCTGCCTCGCGGTCTTGTTGCGGAGTCCCTTGGACCTCATATCGAGTTCGGCCCCCTTGCCTACCAGAGGCCGGTACAGAAGCTTGGAATAGTCGATTCCCTCCACATCCTTGAACCATCGCTGCGCCATCGGTGTGCCCAACTCAAGATCGAACAAAGCAACCTTGGACTTTGCCGGTACCGGGAACTCTCCGAGGAAGGGGGTTCCCGTGGAAAGTGCGCGGATAAGTTCGAGCATCATCGTTGATTTTCCAGCCTTATACTGCGCGGTCACCAGGGCGCGCCCTCCATGGCTGAACAGTCCGTCAACCAACCATTCCGGGTCATTGATGACCATTTCCATAAAGTCCTCTCCGTCGTATGCGTCGGTGATGACGAGTCGTGACGCCTCCCGTTCGATTCGTTCTTGTTGCATGGTTTCCTTGACTGCATCCCGAACCCTCAGGGTCGACAACTGCCGGTAGTAGTCCCAGGCGTCTTCCTCGCGGATGCCTTCCGGGAGATCGGTGGTCAACTCGTCTTGAGTTGCTTCCTCCCACGGGTTGGCTTCCGCGAACTCGATTGCCCTAAGCAGCTTCCCGTCTAGATCCTTGATTCCGTAGGACACGCCTGCGTAATCGGCTTCAATGGTTGCGATCGAGAGAACGCCCTCTGGGAGTGCCTTTGAAAGACGAACAGACGAACAAATCCGAGAATAAGCAAAGTTGTCTCGGTTGCCCGATAGTTCATCCTCGGTTGCCTGGACATTGCTTTGATGCTTTTCGATAGCCCGCTGATGGTCCCCCGCAGGAATAACTCCAGTGACAACACCCGATCCCTTCCACGACCGCTTTTCGGTAGCCTCAAGCCAGTCGGCAAGCAACGCGGGTGGAAGATCCGTAACCGGTGCGTCGATCCTGACCTTGTAAGCACCATCCGCCTTACCGGGCACACCTATACGTGCGGTCGGCGGTGCCTTGACGTGACGACCATCGGCCAACAGGTCAATGCCTGCGAGGCCTGAAATCCTGGTGGATTTCTCCGTGTTGATAACCGCAGTCAGCCGATCCACGTTCTCGGGATACTTGAAGTACAGGTGCCATCCCCCCGAAGGAGTGGTAACCACGCGGGTGTTCTTGATCGCTTCCCCGTATCGGGTCACCAGAGCTTCTACAGAGCCCCCGTTCTGCACATCTACGTCAACCACCACAAGGCCAGACCGCTTGCCGGTTACAAGGCCTACGGGCTTGTCAGAGGCAGCAATGCGGTTGACCGTGTCGCCATCGACAACAGCGTTCGGCCAGCCATCAGGAGGGGTCGTCATGCTCAGGTAAAGGAAGGGGATCCAACCACGTTCGACGTAGTCGGACACAAGCTCAATTCGGGTGCTGCTCATTGGTTTTGTTCGCCTTTCGGGTTTGGGACTTGCGGACGTTTTTCGCGTGGTAGGTGTTACGGCATTTGGTGCACACTCGTGCACCTGATGCCCTGGTTTCCATGTGTTCGGGGTCGTGGCCGTTGACGCAACCTTGGTTAGTCACGACTGCACCCCCGATACGTCACCACGTAGTCATGGTATGGAAATACATGACGAATGATCTCGTCCAATTTCACTTGCGCCACGTCGGGCTGACCACAACGCAACTCGACTGATCCGAGTAGTTGCGTGAGAATGGTTGCTTGATTAGCTGATATCACACTTAAAATCCTTTTCCTGAAGGGAAGCCGCAGTGCCTTTATTGACAACCGCGGACTTGCATTATTTGGGCATCCCATTGATTTCGCAATTGATATTCGTGCACTTGTTTGCAGTCTTATGACTTACTAGCTCCAAGCAGTCAGGACACTTTGTGTCCAGCTTGGCTACTGCATCACTCAATGAAGTAAGCGCCTCGTAAAGAGTCGCCATGGTTAGGTTGTTTGAAATTGCCGTGCTCACTTCTGATTTCCTTTTGATGTTTGATACTGAACTCCTCTTTATGGTTGGCGGACCACATTCAGTGATTGATGGATGATTGGTTGTCACACGAGAAGTCCCGCCTACCTCCGGGCTTGGCAGACGGGACCTCGGGTGTGTGCTCAACCGTCCATCTGGGACGGTTGAGGTCTTGTGATGTTGTTACCTGCCAACGTTTCTACAGCTCAGGTGCTCTCCCAGGGGTCCGGACCCTCAGGCTCGGGCTCCAGTCCTCGGGAGACCCATCCCAGGGCAAACGCGGCCAGCCTCGATGGGCTGACAAAATCGCTCTTGAACACCTTGTTCGGACCATTGCCAGTGACATACAGCCACTGGTCGTCAAGCGTGAATGTGGTGTCCTTGTACGTGATGGTAATAGTCATTCTTGTACCTTCGTTCAGATGTCATGGCTTAGTTGAACTGGAGTTCCTGGCGGAGCTGCTGCGCCTCGTCAAGGGGCTTGAGGTGAAGCGGAATGTTGCACACAGGGAGCAAAACGAACGGGGCAAGACGGCCATACCTCTTGGCCGTGTCGGTGTTGCCGACCCACATCCCGAGTTCTTGAGCCGCACCTACCGTCGTAGCGCTACCCATGACGTACCGGTGTTCTGGGACCTCGCCGAGTACGTAGGCCAGATCGATATTCGGGCTGATTTCGTCCCTGGCTCCCAACTGGACACCCGCACGGAATGCAAGCTGGGAATAGACTCCCCAGACCTTGTGAAGCTTCTCAGCCCCTTCTCGCCAGGCGTCCAATGCCTTGCCCTGCTTTGCGTTCATATCGACCGGCTTCAAGGTCGGGTTGGTCAGGTCCGGGAGATCCCGAATAAGCTCGTTCAGCCTGTAGTCATCCACAATCGAATTGAACTTGTCGGACAGAGACTGTTGGAATCCCGGTGATGCGTCGAATAGTGCATTGGACAGCCGACGATTTACGGTGGTGCCGATGTAGTCCTGAAAAGCCGGGGAACTCTTGGCGAGTTCGACGCTCATCAGGCCTGCGAGATCATCACGCGCCTTTGTAAACGCCTTCACATCGGCTGCGTTCTCCACAGCAGCACGCGCCTTGCCTAGTGCTGCATGACGAGTTACATCATCGGTTTTGAGGGTCTTAGCTAGGGCTAGTTCCTTATCCAGGTTTTCGGGGACATCGATGCCGAGTTTGCGGATATTGCCCACAAGCGCGGAAACGCTTGCCTCGGTGTTGGGTTCGATTAGTGACATTGCTGGTTCCTGCTTTCTGTGTTGTCAGCAGCCCGATTAGGCTGCATTGTGATTACTGAGGTCTTGCCCGCCGTTGCGAATCCACTCCTGTTCGACCTTGGCGAGTCGTGCCAGGCGGGCTAGATTCTCTTCGGTTGGAGTTGAAACCCCGTTGACCCAACGATCCAGGGTCAGCAAGGAAACCCCGAGTACGGCACACTTGGCCATGCGGGAACTTCCGGGTACCAGTGAGACAGCAGCGCGGATACCCGTAGTGAGGTCAGACATTGGACTACCTTTCTTTGTGGTTGTTGTTGTTACTCCGGGCATGAAAAAAAACACCACCGGACCTGGTCCGGGGTGACGAGTCATGAATTCGGGTCTAGCGTCGTTTCCCAACGATGCCGTTGCCCTAGGGGCGTAAGGAACCCCCGGACACCACGTCCGCCACGATGTGGTGTCGTATCGGTTCTGAAGACCAGGACCGTGGAGGAGAGAGAACACGGTCAAGGGAGCGCTTCAAGCGCTCTTGCCAACCATCAGGGGAACCGGAGACTAATGGTTGGGGTTGATGGGTCTTGTCACAAGCAGCGTGCGCATGTGCCCCTACCCTATATGTACAAAGTTGGAACACACTTTTAGAACGAAACCCATCGCTTTCGTGATCGAGATCACATCAACCCGGCTTTTCGGAACTGCTCATCTCGGAATTTCTTCCGTTCAGCCCTCAGCTTTCGCATCCTCTCTGTTGCCCCTGCATCGTGAGCCTTCTCCCTGACGGTTCGACAGTCGGTGCACCGTTCCGGCCACATATGGCCGGACATCACTCCTGCCTTGTTGCTCCCCTCAATTGACCGCCTAGCGGTCACGAGAGTTCCGCAGTCTGCGCACCTGCCGTAGTAGACCCTCTGCTGTCCGAGCTGGAGCACGCTTCCCCTCTTGGTCTCCCAGGTTCGGAAGTCCCATCCAAAGGGCTGCCCCTTGCGGTACCTTCGTAGCTTGTCTAGTTCTTCTGCCTTGTTCATCGTGATTCCCTTCGTAGTTTGAACAGAAATTTGAACGACTAAAACCGGACTGTCCCGCCTCTTGGGGGATGTCCGGTGTCTCTTGGGGGTCTAGGGCAGGGGTGCTCGGTGCACCTGCTTCACCTGCGTGGCGACCTATGTAGTTGTGGGCAGTTCAGGGGTTGGACCTGATTCCACCTGATACCAGAATACGTCATTACCACACATGCAGTCAAGCTGCAAGCATGTGTTTCAGGTCACATATGCTTGCGTTCCGGGTTGGATTATGGGTTACACCTGGGTCCTTCGGTCTGGCGACCTACGGACCAGGTACCTAACCAACAAACCCAACCCCCTTCGGGGGTTAACGCGCGTAGGCGCTCCCGCGTGGTTCCTCTACTGCGCGTGCGCAGGGGTAGTCGCTCAGAGCCCGTTTTAAGCCCTCAGAACGTACCTACCCATACTTGACCTCTACCTCAGGCCTTCCAGGCCCGGAGCGTGGCTCTCAGGGTCAGCACGGGGCATCCTGGGGGTACATGGTGGACCACACTCACACATCTGCCAGCTTGTCAACCCCCAAGACTGCACACAGGCTCCCTAAGCGCAAGCCCCCCGGATGGTGGGCCACAACGGGAGAGAGGCACTGACCCCCGAGGTGGTCGGAACCACGGGCCCTGCGCAGAGCTAGACAAGTGCCAGGGGCCTAGAGCTTGCTCCTTGCCGGTCGCCTTTCAGGGTCTAGGGGCGGTCCTCGGCCAGCCGCAGATTCCTACAAGGTCCAGCGGAGCCCAAAGGTGCTATTTCTACGTAGCACCACCTGAGAGGCCCTCTGGGCGCACTGGTACCAGTACTGGTACTAGAACGCCAACAGGGTCGAAGACGCCTCAGCGGCCAATTGAGGGCCGACTGAGCTACCTTGCCGCCTGTCAGTGTGTTAGCGTTCGGCTAGTTGATGGTCTGTTGCGGACTAGGGAATGCTCAGGTCAGATTTCTGCCTGAGTAGCGCCTCAGGCCATCGGCAGGCGCACCAGGCTGGCAGGGGTCTGCCAACTTCCGAAGATGGTGCGCTGTAGTTCGGTCGCGGTCGGGGTTGCAGTACCGCGCAAGACACCTGCCACCTGTTGGTGGCCAGGCGCTTCGGACTGGTCGCCGGACAGGCGCGGTCTCTTGCTGTCGGTTACTCAATTCCTCGAAGCTGCGGGGAAGTTCGGATCTTCAGGTGCCGTGGTGCTCCTGTTGCTGGCTCTAGTTAGTGTCACTGTCACCGGACTTGTGTTGCGGCATAACGCTTCTGGTAAGTCCGCTAAGGACATTCGGGTCAAATTCTTCGGGTTCGAGTTGGACAGTCGAGACCCCAAGTCCGACCCGCCCCAGGACCCTCCCGCGATCGAGTCGGGGGACGACCCGGCCAAGACGTAGAAGACCCCCAGCAAGTGTGCTGCCGGGGGTCCTCGGGTCTAGCAGTGGGTCAGCTCTCCGGGATCGTCAACTCCACGAACTCGGGGGTTGGGACGACCGCAGTGGGGTCGCCCTGGTCCGCCTCATCCCAGGTGAACCCGAACGCCTGGAGACCGGCCGTAGCCGTGTCAGGCGTGACCAACGCGTACTCCCAAGGGGAGCCTGCCGGACGCACGTAGAACTTGATCCCCGCGTTGATGATCAGTGTGCGTCGCTCCTCCGGGCTCATCCGGAAGTAGGCCTGCGCGTAGGTCTCCCCGGTTGGTTCCTCAACCCACTTGGACGGGCTGTAGGGAAGATCGGACAAGGTCTTGCGAGCAGCGGCCAGTGACGTAAGGCGCTGCTTGTACTCGTCTTCACCGCCGGGGTAGTCGTACAACCCGAGGTCTTTTTCTTCTCGGACGTCCTTCATTGCCTTGACGATGGCATCCAACTCGTGGGTGTGGTCTTCACCTGGAATGAATCGACGTGCCATGACCGGAACGTTCCTAAGGTCGATAGCTACCGCCTCCTCAAAGTTCCTCATCACCTCTTCATCCTTGAAGGTGCATCCTTCGCACTTCGGCTTACCGGCCTTTGGAACGCACCTGATGTAGGCGTACTTCTTGCCTTTCGTGGTGTTGACCACACGGTAAAGCCTGTCTTTGCAACCCCAGCAATAGGCAATCCCCAGTAGGGGAGATGCGCCGTGCGACCGCTCTTTGGTTCGAGCACGCGCGTCTAGCGTCTCCTGGATAGTCGCCCATTCCTCTTCAGTGAAAAGAGGATCTGCCATGCGGATGGGTAGGCCGTTGTCATCACGGGTGATGGTGCGTGCCTTGATGGAACGCCCCGTGAGCTTGAGGCCCATACAGGCGTGTGACCTGAGGATCTTCCCGATAGACGACTGGTTCCACTTGTCGGATACTTCGGTCTTGCGTCGACTGCGGCTGTCGGGTCCCTGGTTGTTGGTGACATGCCGTGAGGGGGTAGGGAAACCTGCCTCTTCAAGCGCTCTGGCGATTTCCCAGAGGCTTTTACCTTCATTCTGGGTGAGCAGCTTCGCCGCGTACCGGACCGCTTCGGACGAAACGGGGTCAATGGCGAGGATCTTGCCACCCTCGCCGTTCGAGATCACCTGATATCCGTAGGGTGGTTGTCCGCCACTCCACCGGTTCGTCTTCCGCAGTGCGCGGTGCGCGTCCAATGCACGTTGTTGGAACCGTCGACCTTCAATTTGTGCGAAGAACGCTCCGAGGAACAGGAACAGTTCGGCCATGACTTGGTCATAGCCCCCGCTGCCGTTTGACTCGCGGTAGTCCAGTGCGATCGAGTCATCTGTAAAGACCAGGATTTTCCGGTTATCCTTAGCCCACTCCGCGAACTTCACGGAGTCTCGGATTGAGCGGAAGGCGCGGTCGATCTTGGTGAAGATGATGGCGTCCCACTCGCCCAGACGCTCGGTGAGCCATGGGGCGAGGTCGGGCCTCGACCACGGGTCCACGTCGATGGCGCTGACGTCGATATCCTCGAAGTTGCCCGCGATCTCCCACCCACGGGTGGACGCGTACGCCTCCCCGATGAGCGACTGTTCTTCTACTGACGTCTTGCCGGGGGTCCACACGGATACCCGTGCGCCGATGATGGCTCTGACCACTGCTTACCTCCTGGTGCCCACCAACGGTTGTGAGAACCTATGACATCCGCTGGCGGATCGACTACCACATGGCCACCGAGGGCCTGGCCGACCGCGCGGTGTCCTCGGTCGTCGAACGCGCCGCCACGTACGCCGAACGCTGGTCCGACCACGCCCCCGTGACCGTTCGCTACGAGGACTGACCTACCCGTCCTGCCCGGTTATCGCAATCCGTACCTCCGAACCCCTATAAAACGCCCCTCACCTGCGCAAACCTCCCCGCACGACGTCCGGCTCGCGGACATTCGGGCGACATTCACCCGGAGTTCGTGACTCGTCCGCGATCGGCGTGGAACGGTTTGCGCAGGTCGAGAGGGGAGCGTCGATGGGGTCGCTGAGTCGTCGGGACTTCTTCCGGGTTTCCGGGGTCGTGGGTGCCGGGGCGTTGTGGGGGCTGGGGGACGTGCCCGCGTGGGCCGCCACGGCCGGGACGACGTTGGAGGTCGCCGCCACGCCCGTTGGTGCCTCGGGGTACCGGCGGTTGGCGGCTGGACCTGGGTGGCCTGCTGTGGTGCGGGCGGAGTTGGCGCCCGCCAAAGCCGGCCGGGTCGCCAACCGGACGTCGTTGGCGTGCTTCGTGCAGTTCACCGACATGCACCTCGTCGACGCGCAGAGCCCCGCGCGGTTCGAGTACACGCACCAGTTCATCGGGGCCGGGGCGCACCGGGCGCAGGAGTTGTTCGCGCAGCACACGTCCGCGGCGCTCGTGCGGCGGGTCAACAGCCTGCGCGGTGGGCCGTTCACCGGGCGGCCCATCGACTTCCTCGTGACGACCGGTGACAACACCGACAACCACGAACTCGTCGAGCTGGACTGGTACCTCACGATCCTCAACGGCGGGACGCTCACGCCGAACACCGGTGACCCCACCCGGTACGAGGGCGTGCAGAACTCCGGCAGCAAGACCTACTGGCAGCCCGAATCGTCCTTTGTGGACGACTACAAGGCGTTGGGGTTCCCCAGGGTCCAGGGCTTGGTGGACGCGGCGATCCGGCCGATCACCAGCCAGGGCCTGAGGATCCCGTGGTACTCGACGTTCGGCAACCACGACGACAGCGTCGTCGGCACCCTGCCGGACGGCATCCCGATCGTCGACGACCTGTACACCGGCAGCACCAAGATCATGGGGTTCGACGACGCGGGCAACCAGAAGATCGCCCGCGCCATGCAGGACCCCTCACGCGTGCTCGACGCGGCCGCCGTGCTCGGGTCGAACACCGGGTTCGTCCGCACCGTGACGCCCGACCCGCGGCGGAAACCCTTCAGCACGGCCGAGTTCGTCCAGGCGCACCTCGATCCGCGCAACACCGGGCCGGGTCCGGTCGGGCATGGGTTCACCCCCAACAACGCCGACGGCGTGGACGTGTTCTACACGTTCCGGATCGCGCCCGGCGTGCTCGGCGTCAGCCTGGACACCACGACGCTGGGCGGCTTCTCCGAGGGCTCGATCGGCCTGCGCCAGTACCAGTGGCTGGAGAACGTGCTCAAGCGCGGCAGTTCCCGCTTCTACGACGTGTTCGGCCGCCTCACCACGCAGTCGGTGACCGATGAGCGGTTCGTGCTCTTCAGCCACCACACGAGCACCACGATGACGAACCCGCTGCCCGACCGCCGCCGCCCGCTGGACCTCCGGCTCAACGGCGACGCGCTCGTCTCCCTGCTCCAGCGCTTCCCGAACGTCGTCGCCTGGGTCAACGGCCACACCCACACCAACGCGATCACCCCGCACGGCCACGCCACCCCGGAGCGGGCGTTCTGGGAGATCAACACGGCCGCGCACGTCGACTACCCGCAACACGCACGGGTGATCGAGATCGCCGACAACGGCGACGGAACGCTGTCCCTGTTCACCACGCTCATCGAGGCCGACGCGCCTTACGAGACGGGCTACGACGACTTCTCCGCGACCGGATTGGCTTCGCTGGGACGGGAATTCGCCTTCAACGACCGGCACGCCGACGCGGCCAAGCTCGGCACACCGCTGGACCGCAACACCGAGCTGCTGCTCCCGTCCCGCTAGCGCGACACGAGTGCGGCATCTCACTGGAGCAGCGGGAAGGAATTTCCACGGCCTAGGGTCGTTGACGTGGCAGTGGACATCTCCCTCAACGCGCCTGAGCCCGTGCCGAGCGCCAGCGCGATGCGACGGGCGCTCCGCCGGGCGAACGACGGGGTCGCGCTCGACGTGACCGAGGCGGCCGTGCTCCTGCACGCCCGCGGTGACGACCTCGAAGAGCTGTTCGGCGCCGCCGGCCGGGTGCGGGACGCGCACCTGCGCGCGGAGGGCCGCGAGGGCGTGGTGACGTACAGCAGGTCGGTGTTCATCCCGTTGACCAGGCTGTGCCGCGACCGCTGCCACTACTGCACGTTCGCGACCGTGCCGGGCAAGCTGCCCGCCGCGTTCCTGGAGCGCGACGAGGTGCTGGAGATCGCCCGCAAGGGCGCGGCGGCCGGGTGCAAGGAAGCGCTGTTCACCCTGGGTGACCGGCCAGAGGACCGGTGGCCCGCCGCGGCGGAGTGGCTGGACGCCCGCGGGTACTCCTCCACGCTCGACTACGTGCGGGCGTGCGCCATCGCGGTGCTGGAGGAGACCGGCCTGCTGCCGCACCTCAACCCCGGCGTGCTGAGCTGGGAGGAGCTGCAGCGGCTCAAGCCCGTCGCGTCCAGCATGGGCATGATGCTGGAGACCACGGCCACGCGGCTGTGGAGCGAGAAGGGCGGGCCGCACTACGGCAGCCCGGACAAGGACCCCGCGGTCCGCCTGCGGGTGCTGACCGACGCGGGCCGGGTGAACGTCCCGTTCACGACCGGCATCCTGATCGGCATCGGCGAGACGATCACCGAGCGCGCCGAGTCGCTGATGGCGATCCGCGGGATCGCCCAGCAGTACGGGCACATCCAGGAAGTGATCATCCAGAACTTCCGCGCCAAGCCGGACACGGCGATGCGCGGCCTGCCCGACGCCGACCTGCACGAGCTGGCCGCGACGATCTCGGTCGCCCGCCTGCTCATGCCGTCGACCACGAGCGTCCAGGCTCCGCCGAACCTCGTGGGCGACGAGTTCCCGATGATGCTGCGCGCCGGCGTCGACGACTGGGGCGGCGTCTCGCCGATCACCCCGGACCACGTCAACCCCGAACGCCCGTGGCCGCACATCGACGACCTCCGCGAGCGCACCGCGGCAGGCGGCTACGACCTGCGCGAGCGCCTCAACGTCTACCCGCGCTACGTCCGCGCGATGGCGGGCCAGTGGATCGACAGCAGGCTCACCGGCCACGTCGCCGCGTTGGCGCAGGCCGACGGCCTCGCAAACGCTTCCGCCGAGGTCGTCGGCCGGGAGTGGCAGGAGCCGGACGGCGGGGTCGACACCTACGGCCGCGCCGACCTGAACACCTCCATCGACACCGAGGGCCGCACCGAGGACCGCCGGAGCGACTTCGAGACCGTCTACGGCGATTGGGGCTCGCTCACCGTCCCCAAGGCCATCGCCAGGCTGCCCGAGGACGTCGGCCGGGCGTTGAGCCTGGCCGCGGACAACCCCGCCGGCGTCCTGGACGACACCGACGCCGCCATGGCGTTGCTGACGGCCGACGGCGACGCGCTGGAGACCATGACCCGCCTGGCCGACGAGCTGCGCGCGAGCGTGGTCGGCCCGGACATCACCTACGTGGTCAACCGCAACATCAACTTCTCCAACGTCTGCTACGTCGGCTGCCGCTTCTGCGCGTTCGCCCAGCGCGAGCGCGACGCGGACGCCTTCCGGCTGTCCACCGACGAGGTCGTGGACCGCGCGCAGGAGGCGTGGGACGCGGGCGCCACCGAGGTCTGCATGCAGGGCGGCATCGACCCGAAGCTGCCGGTCACGTACTACGCGGACGTCGTGCGGGCGATCAAGAAGCGGCTGCCCGGCATGCACGTCCACGCGTTCAGCCCGATGGAGATCGTCAGCGCCGCCGCCAAGGCGGGCGTGAGCGTCCGCGAGTGGCTCCAGGAGCTGAAGGACGCGGGCCTGGACACGATCCCCGGCACGGCCGCCGAGATCCTCGACGACGACGTCCGCTGGGTGCTCACCAAGGGCAAGCTGCCGACCGCGACGTGGCTGGAGGTCGTCGCCACCGCGCACGAGGTCGGCATCCGCTCGTCCTCCACGATGATGTACGGCCACGTGGACCACCCGGGCCACTGGCTGGGCCACTTCCGCACCCTCGCGGCCCTCCAGGACCGCACGGGCGGCCTCACCGAGTTCGTCGGCCTGCCCTTCATCCACCGCAACGCGCCGATCTACCTCGCGGGCGTCGCGCGCCCCGGCCCGTCCCGCCGCGACAACCGCGCGGTCCACGCGTTCGCGCGGCTCGCGCTGCACGGCCGGGTCGACAACGTGCAGGTCTCGTGGGTGAAGCTCGGCGACGAGGGCACCAGCGAGGTCCTCCGCGGCGGGGCGAACGACCTGGGCGGAACGCTCATGGAGGAGACCATCAGCCGCATGGCGGGCTCCGAGCACGGCTCGTCCAGGACGGCCGAGCAGCTCGTCGCCACGGCCGCTCTGGCGGGCCGCACGGCGCGCCAGCGGACTACGACATATGGACGAGTCGAAACTGTGAGGTAGCCCCCACTCGTGGAGCGCGCACCGGCCGCCCGCTAACCTTCGGCCGGTCGCGTTCCACCGAACTGGCGGATGACAATCGCACAACGGTGGTGCCGACGCGACATCCAGGCCACAGAGTTCACCCGAAGCGGTGACGGCTGTCTTCTGAGGAGGCTCGGCAGTGCGCGGTCGCAGTGCGGCTTTGAGTCTGTTCGTCGTATGCCCCACGGCTGTCCTGCTGCTCCCGGGCGTCGCCCTGGCAGCGGACGGCTCGGTCGCCCAGAGCGCCTTCGACAGCGCGCTGGCGGGCCCCGTGGGCGTGGGCGCCGTCGCGGTGGGCGTCATCGGTCTGGTCACCGGCTTCCTCCGCCGCCGCAAGGGCGTGGTGGTGTCCGAGCAGAACCAGCGAGTCGTGGCCACCCCTCCCGCGCCGTCGGACGCCCCCAGTTCCGCACCGGCCACCACCCAGGCCTGACGACCCGGCACAATCAGCACCGTGTCGACCGAGAACGCAGCACCCACCAGCCGTCCCCGAGTCCTCTCCGGCATCCAGCCGACCGCGGGCTCGTTCCACCTGGGCAACTACCTGGGCGCGGTGAGGCAGTGGGTGGCCCTGCAGGAGACGCACGACGCCTTCTACTGCGTCGTGGACCTGCACGCCATCACGGTGGAGCAGGACCCGAAGACGCTGCGGCAGAACTCCCGCACCTCGGCGGCGCAGCTGCTCGCGCTGGGCATCGACCCGGACCGCAGCGCCCTGTTCGTCCAGAGCCACGTCCCGGAGCACGCCCAGCTCGGCTGGGTCATGCAGTGCCTCACCGGGTTCGGCGAGGCGGGCAGGATGACCCAGTTCAAGGACAAGTCGGCCAGGCAGACGGCGGACCACGTGGGCGTGGGCCTCTTCACCTACCCGATCCTGCAAGCCGCGGACATCCTGCTCTACCAGGCCCACCACGTCCCGGTCGGCGAGGACCAGCGCCAGCACCTGGAGCTCACGCGGGACCTGGCCCAGCGCTTCAACAAGCGCTACGGCAAGACCTTCCGCATCCCCGAGGTCTACATCGTCAAGGACACGGCGAAGATCTTCGACCTCCAGGAACCCACCGCGAAGATGAGCAAGTCGGTGCCCGCGGGCGTGGTCGAGCTGCTGGAGGACCCGAAGCGCTCGGCGAAGAAGTTCCGCTCGGCGGTGACGGACACCGGCCGCGACATCGTCTTCGACCCCGCGGAGAAGCCCGGCGTCAGCAACCTGCTGACCATCTACTCGGCGCTGTCGGGCCGGACGGTCCCCGACCTGGAGGCCGCGTACGAGGGCAAGGGCTACGGCGACCTGAAGAAGGACCTGGGCGAGGTCTTCACCGACTTCGTGACCCCGGTCCAGGCGCAGGTCCAGCAGTACCTCGACGACCCGGCGGAACTCGACAAGATCCTCGCCAGGGGAGCGGAGCGCGCCCGCGAGGTCGCGTCGGTGACCCTCGCGCGCGCCTACGACAAGATCGGCTTCCTCGCCCCGGCGTAGTCGGCACCAACGTGCGGGCGGTTGTCGCTCTGGGTAGCGTCACCCCGTGGCGGAAAGCGAAACAAAACTGGACCGACTCCGACGTCAGCACGCGTGGCTCGACCACATCCTCCGGGCCGCGGCGCGCTACACGGAGAGTTACGGCTCCCACTACGCCGCGGCGGTGACCTACTTCAGCGTGCTGTCGCTGGTCCCGATCCTGATGATCGCTTTCGCCATCGCGGGCATCGTCCTGTCGTCCCAGCCCGATCTCCTCACCGAGCTGAGGATGGCCATACAGGACGCGGTGCCGGGAACCCTCGGCGACACGTTGAACGACGTCGTCGAGCAGGCCATCAAGTCCAAGGGCACGGTGGGCATCCTCGGCCTCCTCGGCGCGGCCTACTCCGGCCTCGGCTGGATGGCCAACCTCAGGGACGCCCTCACCGCCCAGTGGGGCCACCCGAAGGCCGACCTCCCGTTCCTCAAGACCTACCTCAAGGACCTCCTGGCCCTCCTGGGCCTGGGAGCCGCCCTCATCGTGTCCTTCGGCATCACGGCGGCGGGTTCGGGGTTCGCGAACCTCCTGCTCCGCTTCGTGGGCCTGGAGGGCGTCGGCTGGGCCGAGTTCCTGCTCAAGCTGGGCACCATCGTGCTCGGCCTGGCCGCCAACTGGCTCGTGTTCCTCTGGGTCCTCGCGAAGCTCCCCAGGGACCCGGTGACGTGGCGCAGCGCGTTCAAGGGCGCCCTGGCCGCCAGCGTCGGCTTCGAGATCCTCAAGCAGGTGGCCACGATCTACCTGTCGAGCGTCACCAGTTCTCCGGCGGGCGCTGCGTTCGGCCCGGTGATCGGCATCCTGGTGTTCGCGAACCTCGTGGCCCAGTTCCTGCTCTTCATCACCGCGTGGACCGCCACGGCGAAGGACAACATCCCCGAGGAGCCGATCCCGGCCCCGCCCCCGGCCGTCATCCGCCCCACCATCCAGGTCACCGGTCGCCCGAGCACCCGCACCGCAGCCGGACTGGTCGGTGCGGGCCTCCTCGCGGGGTTGACGCTCAGGTCCAGAAGACCGCGACAGCCACGTTGACCACGACCAGCCCGGCCAACGCCCTCGGCACCCAGCCGGGGGACGAGGCCTTGCGCACGTAGACCAGGGCGAGGACTCCGATCACGACCAGCACGAGCAGCTTCACGCCGATCTTGACGTGGTCGTAGTCCTTGCCGGTCAACGGCGACAGCCCGACCAGCGCCACCCCGGTCACGAGCTGGAGCGCGGCGCCGTGCAGCCACCCCTTGTTCAGCGGCGCGCCCACCCCGGCGCGGGACTGCAGGAAGAACATCGCGACGAGCATCCCCATGCCGAGCAGGTGCAGGAACACCAGCAGCAGCCGCACGAATTCCACGGGTCGAGCCTCCAGGTGTGGTGGGTTCAGGAACGCGAAGCCCGCCACCCGCGCACGCCGAGCACCCCGATGACCGTGCCGAACGTCAGCGACGCCACGACCAGCACGAGGTGCACGGTGAAGAACGCGGTGGCTCCGTCGTTCCACGAACGGGGGTCCTTCCAGATGTTGCGCAGGAAGGTGGGCCAGATCACCCAGGACCACACCCCGAAGGCGAGCAGGAACGCTGACATGCGCCGGGAGAGCTTCACCCGAGCAGTATCGGACGTGGTGGGTGCAAGCCCCCGAACGGGGGTGGATAGCCTGGTCGGGTGCCTTCCACCGTTCGACGGCCCGCCCTTGCCCTGGTTCTGTCCGCTTGCACGCTGATGGCCACCGCAGCACTGGTGTCGCCGATCGGCCACGCGCAACCGGCGAACGCGCAGGCGTCACCGTGTGAGAACCGCCTCAGCCCGCCGCCCCCGGTCGACACGTCCGAGCAGGTCCCGGACGGGACGAAACCCCCGAGCCCGCTGACCGTCCCGGAGACTCCCGTGGGCGGCGACCGCATGGCCGAGTGCGGTCTGGTGCTCCCGCCCAACGCCAAACCCCTGCCGGACGACCTCACGGCCGCCAGCTGGGTGCTGGCCGACATGAACAGCGGCGCGGTGCTCGCGTCGTTCGACCCGCACGGCAGACAGCGCCCCGCGTCGGTGATGAAGGTGCTCCTGGCCATGGTGGTGGCCAAGGAACTGCCCCTGGACGCGACGGTCGTCGCCACCCAGGAGGACATCGACCAGGAGTGCAGCTGCATCGGCCTGCGCAACGGCTCCGAGTACAAGGTCGAGCAGCTCATGCAGGCGCTCCTCATGGCCTCGGGCAACGACGTGGCCCACGCGCTGGCCCGGCGCCTGGGCGGCGTGCCCAGCGCGGTCCGCAAGATGAACGCGCTGGCGGCGGAACTCGGCGCGCTGGACACCCGCGCCATCACCCCGTCCGGCCTGGACGCGCCCGGCACCAGCACCTCGGCCTACGACGTGGCGGTGATCTTCCGCGCGGCGATGAAGTACCCGGACTTCGCCAAGGCCATCGGCACCCCGCAGATCGACTTCCCGGCCCAGAGCGGCAAGGGCACGACCAAGGTCGTCAACGACAACCGCCTCCTCGGCACCTACGAGGGCGCGCTCGGCGGTCGGACCGGCTTCACCGACGACGCCCTGCACACCTACGTGGGCGCGGCCGAGCGCAACGGGAAGAAGCTCGTCGTCGCCCTGCTGCGCGGCCAGGAACAACCGGTCCCCATCACCCAGCAGGCCATGAGCCTGCTCGACTACGGCTTCGCCCTCCAGGGCGACGCGAACGTCGGCAAGCTGGTGGACGGGGCCCCGCAGACGAAGAAGAAGACCACCGAGGCCAAGCCCACGGAGACCAGCGCGGCTCCCGGCGCCCCGAACGGCAACACCACGAACAAGGCGGACGGCGACAAGACCCCGATGGAGGCCGCGTTCGGCAACGTGGGCCTGCCCATCACCGCCGTCGCCGCGCTGGGCGTCCTGCTGGGCCTGCTGATGTACGTGAGGGGCCTGCGGGCCAAGAAGGCCCGTGCCCGCCGCGCCGCCGAGCAGGAGGCGAAACTGGCCCGGATGGGCCTGTGAGCGGAGGAGAAGCCCCCACCCGGATCCGGGTGGGGGCTTCTCCGTCAGGTCAGGTCGCGTAGACCTCCAGTTCGTTCACCCGCACGAACCCCGGTTGGTTGGTGGGTCCGCTGCGCGCCAGCACCCGGACCAGCCGGGTGGAGCGGTCGGCGAACGTCACCGTGGCGCTGGGGCTGGTGTTGCCCCGGACCGAGGCCACCGTCAGGTACGTGACCCCGTTCCACACCTGGACGTCGAAGTCGCGGATCGGGTAGCTCGCGGTCGTGTAGACCACCGCCCGCCGCACGGTCTTCGTGACCCCGAAGTCGACCTGCACCCACTCGGGGGTCGTGGGCGGGAAGGTGCCCGCGGCGTTGGCCCAGCTGTAGGCCGCGCCGAGCGTGGTGTCGCGCTTGCAGTCGTTCACCCTCGACGCCGAGTACCCGGTGTAGGTGCTGGACGCGGAGGCGGTCGACCCGCAGGCGAGGTTGTCGTTGCCCGTCCCGCCCTCGCCGCCCTGGCCGCACACGTTCATCTCGACCGACCCGGTGCTGTACGTCGTGCTGGTGGGCTCGTCGAACATGACCACGGTGTTGCCCGCGTCGTCGTCCCGCGCCGACCACTTGACGTTGACGCCGAGCTCCACCCCGTAGATCGGGATCTTCACGCCGACCGTGATCTCCGGCCCGCCGTCCTCCTCGAACCACTGGTAGGCCAGCACGTCGCCCCACACCGCCCGGTCCCACGTCGTCACGAACACCTCGGAGTTCTGCCAGGACTCGATGTTCTTCTTCTTGACGCCGGGGAACACGATCTTGCGCATGGTCGCCCCGGCCGAGGTGATCACCAGCGCGCGCATCTCGCGCTTGCCCTCGAAGAGACCGCCGAACGACTTCTTGTCCTTCAACCGCCAGCGCTGGAGGTACTCCTGGCCCTTGTTGTTGCGCAGGCCGGTCGGGTTGCACGTCACGCCCGCGGCGGACACCTCGTCGAGCGGCTTGGCGTGCAGCACGGGCAGGCCGCTGCTGCCGCCGCTGTCCGGGTCGGGCTCGTCGGCCGACAGCACCCACACCTCCTGCGTGGCCGCGACCGACTCGGTGACCGGCACCGTCGTGTTCACCACCTGCCCGGAGGCGTTGAGCACGTAGCCCGCCGTGCTCTCCGCGCTCTCGTCGGCGGGCGCCACGGCGACCACGACCGTGCTACCGGTCGGCAGGCCCTCGTCCAGGTTGGGGATGTAGATCTGCGGGAAGTAGGTGTAGCCGTTGATGATCCCCAACGACGGGAGCGCGTTCTTGAACGCGATCCACTTCGGGTCGGAGGTGTTGACGATCCCGGACTCCTCGGCCTCCTGCCAGACGGTCAGCAGCAGGGCGTCGGTGTCGCCATCGGTCTGCCGGGCGGCGATGTTCCGCACCAGCGACCGGACCTGGCTGTCGGCGGCGATCCCGAGCACCGGTGCGACGAGCGCCTGCATCCGTTGCGAGATCAGGACGTCGTCGTTGGTGGGTCCGACGGCGGCGGCGGTCGGGGTGGTGGTGGCCTTCTCCGGTGCGGCGGCGGATGCCTGGCCGGTGGTGGTGGAGCAGAGGAGCAGCGCGCCGAGCAGCACGGCGATCCCCCTCCGGCGTGGCACGCGGGATGACTGGTTCATCGGTTCCTTTCGCAGGGTGAGCAAGCGCTTTCCGCATGGCGGCGGCAAGCGCGGGCGGAACGCGGGATCGCGCTCCGGGCAAGGGTTTCCGCTCTCGCGGAGAGGGGTGCGCGGTCAGTACGCTTCAGGCGTGGTCGCGCGGCGGGACGTGGAACGCAGGACGTTGGGTGAGCTGGACGACGTGCTTCGCGCCGGACCGCCCGCCGAGGACCTGTTCCGGGAGAGCGGGCGCGTGCTCACGGCGGCGCTCGGGTTCGACGCGGTGTGCTGGCACCTCAACGACCCGGTCACCGGGCTGGTGAGCACGGTGCAGTCCGACGAGCTGGACCTGAGCGGGTTCGCGCTGGCCATCGAGCTGGCGACCGCGTTCGACGACGTGACGACGTTCGACAAGATCCGCGGGTCCGGCGAGCTCGCGGACACGATCAGCCGGGCCACCGGCGGCAGGCCGCAGGTCAGCGTCCGGTACCGGGAGCAGTTGCGGCCGCTGGGCTACGGCGACGAGCTGCGGGCCAACTTCGACGCGCAGGGCGGGTTGTGGGGCTGCGCGGCGTTCCTGCGCGACGAGGGTCGCGGTCACTTCCGGCCGGAGGAGCTGCGGCTGGCCCGCGTCGCGGCCCGGCGCATCGGGGTGGCGCTGCGGGACCTGCACGTGCCGGACGGGTCGGGTGCGGAACTCGCCACGCTGCCCGCGGTGGCGGTGCTGGGACCGGACAACGCGCTGGTGGCCGTCGACGAGGGGGCCGAGTCGGTGATCGCCGACCTGACGGCCGGTGCCACGGTGCGCGGCGCGCCCGCGCCGTTCCTCGTGGTCGCGCACCGCGCTCGCCAGGGGCTGCCCGCCAAGACGAGGGTGCGCACCAGCGCGGGCACCTGGCTGGTGGCCCACGCGTCGCTGCTGGAGCGGCGCGCGGACGGCCCGGTCGCGGTGGTCGTCACCGAGGCCACGCCCGCCGAGCTGGTCCCGGTGGTGCTGGTGTCCTACGGGCTGACCGCCAGGGAGCAGGAGGTGGCGCTGCACGCGGTCCGCGGCCACACCACCGCCCGGATCGCCCGGTTGCTGGGCGTGGCGCAGGTGACCGTGCAGGACCACCTGAAGTCCATCTTCGCCAAGACCGGCACCCGCAGCCGTCGCGAACTCGTCGCCCACCTGATCACGGCGAACCTCGCCCAGCACCGATAACCGCATGTCCCGCCCCCGAGCAGAGCCGTTATGTGAGTTCGGCTCAACTTAACGAGGCCCTCACGCGGGTCGATATCCCACGTTTCTGGGGGGTGCCTGGTACGCCGCGAGACACGACGAAGCCCCCACCCGGAATCCGGATGGGGGCTTCGCCGTGAGCGGGGGAGATCAGACGCGCTTGAACAGCAGCGCGCGCTTCACCTCCTGGATCGCCTTCGTCACCTGGATGCCGCGGGGGCACGCGTCGGTGCAGTTGAAGGTCGTGCGGCAGCGCCACACGCCCTCCTTGTCGCTGAGGATGTCCAGCCGCTCCTCGGCGCCCTCGTCGCGGCTGTCGAAGATGAACCGGTGCGCGTTCACGATCGCGGCGGGCCCGAAGTACGAGCCGTCCGACCAGTACACCGGGCACGACGTGGTGCAGCAGGCGCACAGGATGCACTTGGTGGTGTCGTCGAACCGCTCGCGGTCCGCCGCCGACTGCAACCGCTCCCGCGTGGGCTCGGGGGAGTAGTTGATCAGGTACGGCTGCACGGCGCGGAACGCCTCGAAGAACGGCTCCATGTCGACCAGCAGGTCCTTGTGGACCGGCAGACCCTTGATGGGCTCGATGGTGATCGTGGTCGGCTTGCCGCCCGCGGACAGCAGGTCCTTCAGCAGCACCTTGCACGCCAACCGGTTCACGCCGTTGATGCGCATGGCGTCCGAGCCGCAGATGCCGTGCGCGCACGACCGGCGGAACGTCAGGGTGCCGTCCAGGTACCACTTCACGTAGTGCAGCAGGTTCAGCACGCGGTCCGACGGGAGGGCCGGGATCTCGAAGGAGTCCCAGCGCGGCTCGTCGTCGAACTCGGTGTTGAAGCGCCGGATCTTCACCGTGACGGTGATGGCGCCCTCGGGAACGGGCGGCTCGGAGCCCTTGGACCCCGAAGCGGTCGTTTCAGCGGTAGACGCGGTCATCAGTACTTGCGCTCCATCGGCTGGTACCGGGTAAAGGTCACGGGCTTGTAGTCGAGCCGGATGTCGGCGGACAGCGCCTCACCCTGCTTGTAGTACATGCTGTGGCGCATGAAGTTCGTGTCGTCGCGGGTCGGGTAGTCCTCGCGGGCGTGGCCGCCGCGCGATTCCTTCCGCGCCAGCGCGCCCACGACCAGCACCTCGGCCAGCTCCAGCAGGAACCCGAGCTCCACGGCTTCCAGCAGGTCCGTGTTGAAGCGCTTGCCCTTGTCCTGCACGGTGATCCGCGCGTAGCGCTCCTTGAGCGCCTGCACGTCGTGCAGCGCCTGCTTCAGCGTGTCCTCGGTGCGGTACACCGACGCGTTGGCGTCCATGGTGGCCTGCAACGCGATCCGGATGTCCGCGACCCGCTCGTGCCCGTGCTCGGACAGCACCAGCGCGACCTGCGCCTCGACGGCGGCGGCCGGGTTCTCCGGCAGGTCGATGTGGTCGTGGGCCAGCGCGTACTCCGCGGCGGCGATGCCCGCGCGGCGGCCGAACACGTTGATGTCCAGCAGGGAGTTGGTGCCGAGGCGGTTGGCGCCGTGCACCGAGACGCACGCGCACTCGCCCGCCGCGTACAGGCCGGGGACGACGTGGTCGTTGTCCCGCAGCACCTCGCCGTGGACGTTGGTCGGGATGCCGCCCATGGCGTAGTGCGCCGTCGGGTACACCGGGACCGGCTCGGTCACCGGGTCGACCGCGAGGTACGTGCGGGCGAACTCGGTGATGTCCGGGAGCTTCGTCTCCAGGACCTCCGCGCCGAGGTGCGTGCAGTCCAGCAGCACGTAGTCCTTGTTCGGCCCCGCGCCGCGGCCTTCCAGCACCTCCAGCGCCATCGAGCGGGCGACGATGTCGCGCGGCGCCAGGTCCTTGATGGTCGGCGCGTACCGCTCCATGAACCGCTCGCCGTCGGCGTTGCGCAGGATCGCGCCCTCGCCGCGCGCGCCCTCGGTGAGGAGGATGCCCAGGCCCGCCAGGCCGGTCGGGTGGAACTGGTAGAACTCCATGTCCTCCAGCGGCAGGCCCTTGCGGAACACGATGCCCATGCCGTCGCCGGTCAGGGTGTGCGCGTTCGACGTGGTCTTGAAGACCTTGCCGAAGCCGCCGGTCGCGAAGACCACGGACTTGGCCTGGAACACGTGGATCTCGCCGGTCGCGAGCTCGTAGGCGACCGCGCCGGTGCACACCGGGCCGTCGGCCGTCTCGGTCAGGCAGATGTCGAGCACGTAGAACTCGTTGAAGAACTCGATGCCGTGCTTGACGCAGTTCTGGTACAGC
>Ga0247771_1000097_pt1 | contig 36026 bp, 36 predicted proteins | sample UWRJL197509C6_FD_179948 | JGI IMG/M metagenome (GOLD analysis project Ga0247771, IMG submission 179948) | Plant litter microbial communities from Arlington Agricultural Research Station in Wisconsin, United States - UWRJ-L197-509C-6 | ecosystem: Environmental > Terrestrial > Plant litter >... | reverse complement strand
AGGTGACCGCGAACTTCGTGGCCGTGTAGACGGCGACGCCGGGAGCGGCGAACCGGCCCGAGACGTTGACGACGTCGGCCACCTGGCGGGAGCTGCTCTCCGCAGCGCTCAAGAGATGGGGAAGCGCGGCCTTGGTGACGTAGCGCAGGCCACGGAGGTTGATGTCGACCATCCGATCCCACTCCGCCATGGACCCCATTCCGGTGATCCTGCGAGGACCCCGGATGGAGGTCCTCGCCTGGAACAGCGCCGCGACGGTCCTGCTGGCCGACTTCGGCGCGATGGCGCTCCAGGACCGCAACATCGCGCGCTGGCTGTTCCTCGACCCCTCGACGCGCACGAAGTACCCGGACACGGCGGACGCCGCTCGCTGTCCGCCGAGAAACTCCAGATCCTGCTGAGCTGGAACAGTCGCCCTAGCGACCGCCGACCACACACGGAACGAGGTCGAGCCGATGATCCGGATCGCCGTCGATCGTCGGGTTGAGCGGCGTCGTCGCGGCGGTGCGCCACGGCAGCGCGGGCCACCACTGCCGTTGAACGGCGACGGCACTCGCGGTCGGCTCGGTCGGCACTCCCGGCACGAGCGCCAGGTAGCTCTGCCCACGGCAGTCCGCCTCGGCACGCACGCGCTCGACGGGCTCCGTCCACGTGTGCGGCGCCAGGTTCAACAATCCCCAGTGGACCGGGATCATCAGCTTTCCGCCCACCAGCTCGTTGGCCCGCACGGCCAATTCCGGGCCCAGGTGGTTGTCCGACCAGTTCGGGTCGTACTGCCCCGACTCCACCAGCGTCACGTCGAACGGGCCGAGTCGTTCCCCGATCCGCGCGAGGTCGGCGAAGTACCCGGAGTCACCCGAGTACCACACCCGGTGCCGCGATCCCCGCAACGCCCACCCCGACCACAACGTCTCGTTGCCGTGCAACGGGTTTCGGCCCGACGAATGCCTGGCGGGCGTCGACACCAGCTCCACCGAGCCCACCGCGGTGCTCTGCCACCAGTCGAGCTCCCGGATCCGGTCCGGGGCGATCCCCCACCGCTCCAGGTGCGCGCCCATCCCCAACGGCACCACGAACGTGGTGGTCGACCAGCCCGCCATCGCGCTGATCGTCGGCTGGTCGAGGTGGTCCCAGTGGTCGTGCGAGATCAGCACGACGTCCACCGGCCCGAGGTCCGACAGGGCGGCGGGCGGCGGGTAGAAGGGCTTGGTGCCCACCAGACCGGACGGCCCCGACTGCGCTCCCCAGAACGGATCTATCAACGCCCGGAGCCCGTCGACCTCCACCAAGGTCGAGGAGTGGCCGAACCAGGTGACGCGCAAGCCCTCCACCGGTGCGACGTCGTACAAGCCGGTGTCGGTAGGTTCGATGTGGAGGGGCTGGTCCGGGCTGCTGACACCGCCCTCGCCGAAGACCGACCCGGCGAGCGCCCCCCAGAACGCGGTCGACCGCGGCTGGGGATTCCGGAACTCCCCGTCACGCCACTGCGGCGACCGCTCGATCCGCGCCAGTCGCTCACCGGTCGGACTCGCGCCGAACGGCGTGCCGCCCACGAAGACCAAGCCGCCGACCATCAAGACCACCGCCAAGACCCCGACAGCGGTTGCGGCCCAACGCACCCACCGTCGCCGCCGACGAGCGGGGGCAGGCAGGCGAGCGTCATCGCCGGTGCCGGGTTGTGCGGTCACGGTCGTCCTTCCACAGCTCAAATCCGGTGCCCTGCCACGCCGGACGCGGACTCACGACCGGCTGGGGCCGACCCCGCGGACCACCCGTCGACACAGCCGAACGAGGGTGGCCCGGAGTTCGTCGTCGGAGAGGTGGTGCAGGCGGCGGTTCACCACGCCCAGGTCGCTGATGAGCCAGTAGGCGGCCTGCTCGTCCGCCGTCGGGTCCGGTCCGAACATCAGGCGCAGGCCGCGTTCGCCGAGCGCGTCGAGGTCGCGGCTGATCTGCTCGTGACGGCGGACGATCGGGTCGTGCCTGCTCATCGGCGCGAGGGTGCGGTACGCGAGCACCACCTGGTCGACCCACGTCGTGATCAGGTAGTCGACGCGCTTCTTCCGGTCCGCGATGCCCTCGGCGGTGTCGAGCCGCTCGGTGAGCGCCTCGACCGTGGGGGCCAGCAGCGCTTCGAGGATCGCGATCTTCGTGCGGAAGTAGTAGTAGACGTTGGCCTTCGTGACGCCCATGGTGTCGGCGATGAGCTGCAACGACGTGGCGTCGAAACCGTGCTCCAGGAACAGGTTCCGCGCCGTGTCGAGCACCGACTGCCTGGTCTTCTCGGCCTGAGCCGCCCTGGTCCCCGCCATCCCGCCATGCTAGCCCGCGCGCCGTCGGACCACCCCGGAGCGGTCGCCACGACGGCGGCTAGACGACGTTGTGCGCGATCAGGCTCTTGCCGCAGGCGACGACCGTCTCGGCGGCCGGACGCGCGCGCCAGCCGAGGACACGCTCCGCTTTGGCGGTGGTGTGCCGGTGGCGCCTGCCGAGCGCGGGCATGATCTCCCGCAACGAAGGGTCGAAGACCGCGGACAACCGGACGAGGAAGTCCGGCACCGTGCGGGTGGGCACCTTGCCGCCGTCCTCGCCCAGGCCGTCGCGCAGCGCGCGGGCGGCGTCGCTCATCCACAGGAACTCGCCGGTGGCCAGGAACCGCTGCCCCGCGGCCTCGGGCGAGGTCATGGCCCGGATGTGGACGTCGACCAGGTCGCGGACGTCGACGACCTCGAACCCGATCCGGGGCGTGCCGGGCATGCCCTTGACCAGGCGGCCGACGATCTGGACCGAGTTCAGCGTGCTGGGCGTCAGGATCGGGCCGAACACCGCGCCGGGCAGGATGGTGGTGAGCGTCGTCGGACCGTCGTGGCCCGCCATGAAGTCCCACGCCGCCCGTTCGGCGGCCGTCTTGGACCGCCGGTAGGCGGGCAGCGTCGGATCGGCCGGGTCCGTCCACAACGTCTCGTCGCTGACGCCTTCGTCCCGGTAGGACGACGGACTGGCGGTGTTCGCGGCGGAGGTCATGACGACCCGCTTCACCCCGGCCGCGGTCGCCGCGCGCAACACGCGCAACGCCCCGTCACGGGCGGGCACGAGCAGCGCGTCCGGATCCTTGTCCTTCGGATCGTCCGCCCCCATCGGAGAGGCGACGTGCAGCACGTAGTCGCAGCCGTCCACCGCCGCGGCCCAGCCCGCGTCGGAGGTCAGGTCCGCGACGGCGAAGCTCAGCCGATCCCCCGACTCGACCTCGGTGGCCACCGCTCGGAGCACAGCGTCCTTTTTGGACTCGCTGCGCACGGTCGTCCGGACGTCGTAACCGCGGTTGAGCAACTCGACAACGCACCAGCCCGCGACATACCCCGTACCACCGGTGACCAGAACCGTTTCCGCCATCACAGCACCCTCTCGTTTCACTAGCCGTTCGGCCAATGAAACGAGAGTAGCACCCCGATCGAGCGACAGGGGCCCGGAGCGAGCGATCGTCAGGTGGTCTCCCGGCGCAGAGCGGCGGCCATCCACTCCCGGACCGCCACCGCCTCGCCCGGATCCGGAGCGGGCGTGCCGTTGATCGTCGCCACCAGCGAGTGGCACCTGGTCGACAACGTCAGGCTGGTCGAACCCGCCCGCCGCCGCGCCGCCGCGCCGTCGCGGTCGACCTCGACCATGCCGCGGCGGATGTCGTCCAGGCCCGCGCCCAGGTCGCGCAGGGTGCGCACGAGTTCGAGCCGGGCGATGGCGTGCACGTCGCACCGCCGGAACCCGCCCTCGGTGAGACCGGTCGGCGGGACGACGCCCTCGTCGGCGTAGAACCTGATCGCGCTCACGCTCAAGCCGGTGCGGCGAGCGACGTCCCCGAGTACACCTCGTTCACACCCACCACCATGGGATCTCCAGCGGCTTGAGAGTCAAGAGCGGGATCGGTGCGGGAGTTGCTCGGCGCGCAAGGCAACGCCTTCGACGATCAGCGCGAGCCCGGCCTCGAACGCCTCCGCCCGGTCCAAGCCCGGACCGTCGCCCTCCTCGGCCTCCTCCGCCTGCTGCTCCAGCACGCTGCCGACCGTGAAGTGGCTGGTGGTGAGCATCGCGATCCGGGCGTCGTGCTCGGGCAAGCCAGAGGAGACCAGGAACCGCAGCTTGTGCAACGCGCGGGAGAGGTCCGCGCCCCGGGGGGTGGTCCCGGCGTGCAGCCGCGCGCCGTCGCGGTGGGCCAGCAGCGCTCGGCGGAAGCTGCGCGAGTTCTCCACGAGCCAGTCGCGCCAGTCGTCCGACGGCGTCGGCAGGGGCGCGGTGGCGTGGCTTGCGATGGCGGCCTCGGCCATCGCGTCGAACAGCGACGCCTTGTTGCGGAAGTGCCAGTAGAGCGAAGGTTGTTCCACACCAAGGCGTTTCGCCAACTGCCTGGTGCTCACCGCGTCGAGCCCCGTTTCGTCGAGGAGGACGAGGGCCTCGCTGACGATGGTCTCGCGGTCCAGCTTCATCACGCCGAGAGACTATCACCGATAGGCCTTGACTCCCTATCAGTGATAGTCGATGCTGGGCGCCGGTTGCCTATCACTGAAAGGGGGCGGACATGGACACGACATCCGGGCCTTCGCTGAAGGTCCTGGTCTGCGGGGGCGGCATCGCCGGTCAGGCGGTGGCCTTCTGGCTCGCACGGGGTGGTCACGAAGTCGTGGTGATGGAGCGCTTCCCGGCGCTGCGCGCCACCGGAGCTCAGATCGACCTGCGCGGACAGGGCATCGAAGCGGTCGAGCGCATGGGACTGCTCGACGCCGTGCGCGCCGAACTCGTGCACGAACCCGGCGTGGCGTTCGTGGACGCGCGGGGCAGGCGGTGGGGTGCGGTCATGGCCAACACCTCTGGCAAGGGTCGTCAGACGTTGACCTCGGAGTACGAGATCATGCGCGGGGACCTGGTGCGCGTCCTGCACGACGCGACGAAGGACGACGTGCGGTTCGTCTTCGGCACGGGCGTCGAAAGCTTCGAGCAGCACGCGGACCACGTCCTCGCGCGCTTCTCCGACGGGACCACCGACGAGTTCGACGTCCTGATCGGGGCCGACGGCCAGGGATCGCGCATCCGCCGCGACCTGCTGCCCGCGGGCGGTCCCGACCCGTACTGGCCGGTGGGGATCCACATGGCGTACTGGTTCATCCCGCGCGACGCGACCGACGACGACCTCCGGGAGACCTACAACGCGCCCGGCGGCCGCATGATCATGCGGCGCTCCCACAACGCCCACGAGACCCAGGTCTACTTCGCGCTGTGGGAACAGTCCGCGGAAGCCACCGCGATCCACCGCCAGCCGGTCGACCGGCAGCGGCGGTTCTGGTCGGACCGGTTCCGCGACGCCGGGTGGCAGACCGAGAGGTTCCTCGCGGGCATGGAGACGGCCGAGTTCTTCTACTCCCAGGAGGTCGCGCAGGTCCGGATCCCGTCCTGGTCCGACGGGCGGGTCGCGCTCGTCGGCGACGCGGGCTACTGCGCTTCGCCCTACAGCGGCATGGGAACGTCCGCCGCGCTGGTCGGCGCCTACGTCCTGGCGGGCGAGATCAACCGGAACCCCGGCGACCTCCCGACGGCCTTCGCCCGCTACCAGGAGACCCTGCGGCCCTTCGTCGACACCGTCCAGGCGGAGGTCAACCCGAAGGTCCTGCGTTTCGGGTTCCCCCAGAGCAGGCTCGGGATCACCGCCCTGCGCACCCTGGGCGCGGTCGGCACCTTCCTCAAGCTCCCCGAACTCGCGGCCCGGTTCGCGAAGGAGGACCGCGGCGGCGCCTGGCCCCTGCCGGACTACCCGCGGTCGAACGCGGCAGGTGAGCCGGTTGCGCGGCAGTAAGCTGGGCGTTCGACACCTGGCGAGGGGAGGCGCGCGTGGACTACGGCGACAAGCTGTTCTGGCTCTCGGTCCTGATCCAGCGCAGGTACGCGCAGATCTGCGCCGAGTACGACCTGACCCCCTCCCAGGCCACGCTCCTGTGCGCGATCAGGAACGAGCCGCGGCGGATGGCGTACCTGGCCACCTCTCTCGGCATGACGAAGAACGCGCTGAGCCAGCTCGTGGACCGCACCGAGCGGCGTGACCTGGTCAGCCGCGTGAGCTCGGAGCAGGACCGGCGGGTCGTCATGCTCGGCGTGACGCCCGCGGGGAAGGTGCTCGCCGAGGCCGTGTACGCCGAGACGACCAAGCGCCTGCCCGACATCGCGGAGAACCTCGACGCCGACGACCAGCGCGACCTCGAACGCCTCGCCACCGCCATCGTGCACGCGTCGGGCGTCCCGGCGTCCTGATCCACCGCGCACTGCCCCCGTGGCACCGGCATGCCTTGCGGAGGTTCATGCCGTGAACTAATGTAGTTCACGGCATGAACCAATGAGAGGCGGACACCATGACCACGCACCACACCGGCACGATCGCGGTCTTCGGCGCGACGGGGCAGCAGGGCGGGGCGGTCGTCGACGCGCTCCTGACCCGAGGGGCGCGAGTGCGAGCCCTCGTCCGCACCCCCGACTCCGACCGGGCACGGGCACTGGCCGCCCGAGGCGTCGACCTGTCGACCATCGACGTCGACGACCCGGCATCGCTGGCCACCGCATTGAAGGCGGTCGACGCGTTCTACTTCATGACCCCGGAATCCCACAGCCCCGGAGAGACCGAGAACGAGATCCGACTGGGCGCCACGCTCATCGACGCGGCGGTCGCGGCGCGTGTGCCGAACGTCGTGTTCAACTCGGTCAGCGGAGCGGAGCACGACTCGGGCGTGGCGCACTTCGCGTCGAAGGGCCGGATCGAGGACCTGCTGAGGCGGTCCGGCCTGCGCGCCACGATGGTCCGCCCGGTCGTGTTCATGGACAACTTCGCGAAGCTGCCGCTGACCGTGCGGGACGGCGAACTCGTGCTGAAGATGCCGGTGCCCGACGGCGTCGGCCTGAAGCTGGTCGCGGTCAAGGACATCGGCCTGGTCGCCGCCGCGATCCTGCTCGGCACGGCGGTCGTGCCCGGCGGAGCCGTCGAGGTCATCGGCGACGAGCTGACGGGCAGCCAGATCGCCGCCGTGTTCGGCGCGCACACCGGACTCCCGGCGCGCTACGAGGCCCTGCCGTTGAGCGTCCTGGGCGGCGACCTCGAGGAGGAGGCGATGTTCCGCTGGTTCGCCAAGGGATCCGCCTACCCGTCGGACCTCGCGGCGGTGCGGGCGATCGAGCCGACCACGTGGGACCTGGCCGAGTGGATCCGCGCCACCGCCTGGACCGTGCCCGCGGACGAGGTCCGTTCCTGAGCACCACGCGTGACGCCGGTCACACGGCTTGACCTGCCTACCAACTAGAAGGTAGAAATTCTCCCGTGACCACGACAGCGGATCGGATCCTGGACAGCGCTCAGACGCTCGTGCAGGTCCGGGGGTACAACGGCTTCTCCTACGCCGACATCAGTGCCGAGCTGTCGATCACGAAGCCGAGCATCCACCACCACTTCCCCACCAAGGCCGCACTGGCCGAGGCGCTGATCGTGCGCTACCGGGAACGGTTCGCCGCGGCGCGGAAAGAGGTCGACGACGGCGCGGCGGACCCGCGGCAGCGCTTGGTGGGTTACGCCGGGCTGTACGCGGAGACCTTCGCCCAAGGCGGCCGCATCTGCCTCTGCGGCGTGTTCGCCGTGGACGCGGAGAGCCTGCCCGTCCAGGTGAGGCAGGCGACGGACGCGTTCTTCGCCGATCAGCGGGAGTGGGTGGCGGGCGTGCTGGCCGAGGCGGGCATGCCCGCCACCCGGACCAGTGCGGCGGCGGAGGCCTACCTGGCGTCCCTGGAGGGGGCACTGCTGCTGGCCCGTGCTCACGGGCAGCCGGACGGTGCCGCCGACCAGGACCGGGACGTGGTCCGCTCGGTGGCGGCGACCCTGGTCACCGCCCTGCTCTGAAACCGCACCACCGAAGGCCGCCGCGCGTGGCACACCGCGGCGTCCTTTCGCATGACCGAACAACCTTCCAACTAGTAGGTAGTCAGATGAGGAGAACCACCATGGGTCAGGACTTCACCGGTCGCAAGCTCGTCGTCGTCGGCGGCAGCAGCGGCATGGGCCGTCAGATCGCCTCGGACGTCGTCAGCCGCGGCGGCAGCGCGGTCGTCATCGGCTCCCACCTCGAACGGGTCGAGAAGACCGTGGCCGACCTGTCCTCCAACGGACAGGCGTGGGGCATCACCGCCGACCTGCGCGACCCCGCCGAGACGGCCAGGGTCCGCGCGGAACTGGCCGAGCGGCACGCCGACGCCACGCTGCTGGTCAACGCGGCGGGCGTGTTCGTGCCGAAGCCGTTCCTCGATCACACCGCCGCCGACTACGACTCCTACCTGGACCTGAACAAGGCCACGTTCCTGATCACCCAGACCGTGGCGCAGGGCATCGTCGCAGGCCGCCGCAGTGGCGCCATCGTGAACATCGGCAGCATGTGGGCGAAGCAGGCCATCGGCGCGACCCCGTCGTCGGCGTACTCGATGGCCAAGGCGGGCCTGCACGCCCTGACCCAGCACCTCGCCCTGGAGCTGGCCGCCCACAAGATCCGGGTCAACGCCGTCTCCCCCGCCGTGGTGGCCACTCCCATCTACGAGGGCTTCATCCCGCCCGCCGAGGTCAAGACCGTGCTGGCGGGCTTCAACGAGTTCCACCCGGTCGGCCGGATCGGCACGACCGAGGACGTCTCCGCCGTGGTCACGTTCCTCCTCTCCGAGCAGGCGGGCTGGGTCACCGGCGCGATCTGGGACGTGGACGGCGGCGTGATGGCAGGCCGCAACTAGCCACCACCGCGGCACTGCCAGGCCTGTACGGGTTCCCCGTTGCGGGACCCGTACAGGCCCTTGTTCTCGCCTCCCGACAACAGGTCGGTCAGGCCTGGCGGGCGTCCGCCGTCGGGGTGAGGGTCAGGTGTGGTTCGAAGGCCGTCAGGAGCAGGGATCGCCTGCGGTTCGGTGACATGTCCGTCGAGTCGGCCAGGATCTGGATCGCCAGGCCGTCGACCATCGCGGTGAACCTGTCCGCCAGCTCGTCGACGTCGTGACGATCGTGGAAACGGCGGGCGGCAACCCGGCGCCACACCTGCCCGCGTTCCGATCATCGCCTCGGGCGGCTTCGCCACCGGGGCCGGCCTTGTCGCGGCCCTCGCGCTCGGTGCCGGCGCGATCAACATGGGCACGCGCTTCGAAACGATCGTGGCCGACGCCGAACACATCATCCGCGACCGTCTGTCCCGGCGACTCTCCGGGCCGGGCGGCGCACCACCTCGTTCGTAGCGCTCGCCAGGGCGCGGTTGTCCAGCACGGGACGGAAGACCACCGCGACCAGGATCAGGAAAACACCGGCGACGACGTACGAGACCTGAACCGTGAACACGGTGGCGAGAACGCCGCCGAGTGCCGCGCCGGTCGGCCCGCCCGCCATCACCACCAGCCTGCTCGACGAGAGCACCCTCCCCAGGATCTCGTCGGGCACGATCCGCTGGCGCACCGTGCTCACAACGACCTTCTCCGCGGTCATCAACGCACCGGTCACCACCATCATCGCGCCCGCGACCCACGCGTTGGCGACCAGTCCCAGAACCAGGATGGCCGCGCCCACGCCTGCTTTGCCGGTGAGCACCACCGTGCCAGGACCGAAACGCCTGCCCGCGGCCGCGCTGGCCAGTCCCCCGATCGTCGCACCGACCGCGGTGGCCGTCAGCAGGAGACCGAAGCCGAAGTCCGGAAGTCCGAGAACCTCCTCGGCCAGCAGCGCGAGCATCGCGAACTGAGCGGTGGCGGCCACGTTGCCGAGGCAGGAAACCACGGCCAGCGCCCGAAGGGTCCGGTTTCGGAACAAGAACCGAACGCCCTCGACGATGTCGTTCCGCACGCTCTCGCGTCGAGCTCCGGACTTCTCCTTCGGCTTGGCGTCCGCCCGGATCGAGAGGATCACCAGGCCGCTGGCGGCGAACGAGAGGGCGTTGCCCGCGAACGGCAGGAAGTTCCCCACGCCGAACAGGGCGGAGCCGACCGGGGGTCCCACGAAGTCCTCGCCGGTGCTCTCGGCGGCGGCGATCCGCCCGTTCGCCGTCGCCAGCCTCCGCGGATCCCGCGACACGAAGTCGGGAACGGCCGACTGGGCGGCGAGGTCGAAGAAGACCTGACCGACGCCCAGCAGGAACGCCGCGAGCACCAGCCACACCAGGTCCGCTCGCCCGGTCACGATCAGCACCGCGAGAGCGGCCAGGACGGCGAACCGGCCCAGGTCCGCCCACACCATCACCCGTCGGCGGTCCCACCGGTCCACCACGACACCGGCGTGCAGCGAGAGCAGCACCCAGGGAAGCTCGGCGGCCACCACCACGAAGCCCAGCGCCATCGGACTGCTGGTGCTCCGCAGCGCCAGCAGGGGCAACGCGGCGGCGTGCACGCCCGTGCCGACGGACGACACGAGCGTGGCCCCGAGCAGCCTGCGGAAACGACTTCCCAGTCCCACCTCGACGTCGCCGGATTCCTTCACGGGCATTCCCTCCGACCGGCCTCCACCACAGAAGACCATGGAGTCCGGTCATCGGGGAACCCGAGGCGGTCACCGCACGTCGGACGGCGTCACGTCGTCGAAGGCCATCCGGAGTTCCGCCGGCCCACGCAGCAGCATGTTCGCCCGGTACGGCGGCGGGTCGACGACCAGGCGCGGGCCGGTCAGCCGTGCGGCGAGCGCACCGAGGGCGGCCTGGCCTTCCATGCGGGCCAGCGCGCCCCGAGGCAGTAGTGCACGCCGCCGCCGAAGGCGAGGTGCGCGTTGTCCGGGCGTTCCGGCCAGAAGCGGTCCGGGTCGGGGAACCGCCGCGGGTCGCGGTTGCCCGCCGGGAGCAGCAGGACCACCGTGTCGCCCGCGGGCACGACCCGGCCCGCGACCCGCACGTCCGCCGTGGCCCGGCGGCTGGTCTGCTGCACGGGCGGGTCGTGGCGCAGCACCTCCTCGACGACGAGGTCGACGAGATCCGGGTCGGCACGCAGCCGGTCGAGGACGTCGGGATCGCGCAGCAGCGCGAGGGTGCCGTTCGCGATGAGGTTGACCGTGGTCTCGTGTCCGGCGATGAGTAGCAGGCCGAGGGTGACGGCGAGTTCGACGGTGGTCATCCGGGTCGCCGGGTCGCCCTCGGTGAGCATCCCGGAGATCAGGTCCGTGCCAGGGGCGGCCTGGCGCCGCCCGATCATCGGCAGCAGGTATGCGCGCCACTCCGCCCGCGTCACCGCCAGGTCGGCGACCTCCTGCCCGGTGAGCGTCTCGACCGGGTCGAGCGCGCGGGTCAGCCGGGCCGCGAACGAGTGGAAGACCGGTTCTTCCTCCTCGGGGACGCCGAGGAGTTCGCAGATCACGGCGACCGGCAGGGGGTAGGCGAGCGCCTGGACGACGTCCATCTCGCCAGGCCCGACGTACCGGTCGAGCAGGCGCGCGACCGTCGCCTCGATGCGCGGGCGCATGCCGAGGATCCGCGGCACGAACTGGTGCATCGTCTGCGCGCGCAGGGTGTCGTGGTGCGGCGGGTCCTGCACGAGGAACGGGCCGCGGACCGGCTTCCCGTCCGACCCGGCGGGCGCCCGCGGGTCGACCTCGTTCTGCGCGGACAGGCGGGGATCGCGCAGCAGCGCGGAGATCTCGGCGTGGCCGGTGACGACCCAGGTGCGCTCGTCGAGCCGCTGGACCGGCTCCCCGGCCAGCTCGGCGAAGTGCGGGTAGGGGTCGTGCCGGTTGGCGTGGTCGAGCAGCCTGCCGTACGGGACGGCGGCGGGGTAGGTCATGACTGTCCTCCGTGGACGGTGGGTTCCGGGGAGTCGGTGGCGTTGATGGCGGGCGGGAACGGGGCCCGTTCGGTGACGAGGGCCGCGTACCCGTCGAGTACGCGCGGCGAGTCGACCGCGACCGCGCCGACGGTGATCCCGTCGCGCCCGTAGGCGGCCACGAACGGGCCGCGGTCGAACGAGCCCTGGGTGAGGACGACGTCGTCGGCCAGGTGCGGGAGTCCGACGGACTTGATGTTCAACCCGAACTGGTCGGACCAGAACGCGGGCAACGCCGTCGCCCGCCGCGGGTTCGCGTGGACGAGGTTGTGCCCGACCACGTCGGCCTGCGCCACGGCGTTCCCCCAGTGCTCGAACGCCTGTGGCGCCGCGTCGAAGTGCGGGTGCCGCCGGCGGGCCACGTCCCCGGCGACGTACACGTCCGGCACGATCGCGCCGGCGCGGTCCAGGGCGCGGCCCGCCGGGTCGCAGTCGGCGGTGAGACCGCTGCCGACCAGCCACTCGGTGTTGCGGACCGAACCCAGTGCCACGACGGCGATGTCCACGTCGAGTTCGTCCCCGTCGGACAGTCGGGCCCGCCTCAGCCTGCCCTCGCCCTCGAGCGCCGTGACGGTCGTGCGGACCCGCAGATCGATGCCGTGCGCTCGCTGCCGTGCGCCGATCACCCCGCCGACGAGGTCGCCGAGCGCGCTCGCCATCGGCGCCGCCCCGCGGTGGGCGACGGTGACCGGGATCCCGAGGTCGTGGCAGCTCGACGCCACCTCGGAACCGGTGAACCCGCCCCCGACGACGAGGACGCGTCGCGGCCCCTCGGCGAGGTCGGCGCGCAGCCGGTCGGCGTCGTCGCGGCCGCGCAGCACGTGGACGCCTCGCAGCGCGGCCTCGTGGGCGACCGGCCACGGCCGTGCGCGCGTCCCGGTCGCGATGACCAGCCCGTCGAAGCCGAGGACGCGGCCGTCGGCCAGCCGCACCTCGCGGGCGGAGAGGTCCAGACCGGTCGCGGCGACGCCGAGCAGCAGGCGGGCGTTCAGGTTCCGCGTCGTCGGCAGCAGCAGCCGGTCGGTGCCGAGCCACCCGGACAGCACGGTCTTGGACAGCGGCGGCCGGTCGTAGGGCTCGTGCGGCTCGTCGCCGACCAGCACGAGTTCCCCGGTGAAGCCGTTGGCCCGCACCGACTCCGCCGCGTGCAGCCCGGCGAGCGACGCGCCGACGACGACGATCCGCCCGGACCTCACCGCGTCTCCTCGCCGAGCGTGATCGCCCGCACCGGGCAGGCCAGCGCGGCCCGCCGCACCTCGCGGTCGAACCGCCCGTCCGGCACGTGGTCGTACTCCAGGGATTCCGCGCCGCGGAACCGGAACACCTCCGGCGCGGTGAACACGCACTGCCCGTAGCTCTGGCAGCGGTTCAGATCGACCAGCACTCGCACGGTTCCCCCGGCTCTCATCGAGCCACGGCCGAGGACTTCTTGGCCGTGGCGACCGTCCACAGGAGCAGCCCGGCGTACACGGCGACCATGAGCGCCTGCGAGAAGTCGGCCGCGACGCCGATCGGCAGCAGGTAGATGGCCGCGACGCGCAGGCCGGCCTCGGCCAGCAGGGCGAATCCCCAGACCAGCGAGACGCGGACCCAGCGGGCGCGCATGGCCCCCGTTCCCGCGCCCGCCTGGAACTCCTCGTGCCGCGCCGATCCGGCGGACCGGGCGAAGCGCTGAGCCGCGTAGAAGGCGATCGGGCGTCCGACCAGGCAACTGACGACCAGGACCAGGCCGGCGGCACCGGACATCGCCGAGTCCTTGGCGAGGACGAACCGGGCGTCGCCGGTGAGGAAGGTCAGCGCGAGACCCACACCGAACATCGTGAGCAGGAACAGCGCGAACGGGTCCAGCCGCCGCTGCCGCACCGCCACCCACAGCACCCGCAGCCCGGCGACGACGGTTCCGGCGAGCAGGGCCACGTAGGTGCCGGCCCCGAGTAGCTCGGCGACGAAGTAGGCGAGCACCGACAGCCCCACGTCGAAGAACAGCATTCTGACGAGCGCGCGGGCGGCCGGACCGGGGGTGGTTTTATCGGGTGAGGTCAACGGGCACTCCCTGGGTTGTGGGCGACGAGATCGCGTTTCCCTTGTCACGAAAGGGATTCCTGCGGGAAGACGCGTCGGGTTCCGGTCGTCGCCGACGCTACGGATCCGGCCGCTCCCCGTCGTGGGGCGAGCGCCGTAGGTTCGGGTGGAGAGGGTTCTCCACCCCGGATACGGCGCCTGGCGCAGGACAGCGGCTCCGGTCGGCCGTACCGTGGCGGAGGTGACCACGTTCGAGACGACCACGGCGGAAGGCCGGTTCCGGGAGGGGCTGGTGCTGCCGTTCCTCGTGCTCGTCGCGATCGCCGTCACCGCCGTCCGGTGGCCCGACGGCATCGTGTTCCCGGCGGTCGCGCTGCCCCTGTTCGTCCTGGTCTCGATCGCCGCGGTCGGGGTCCTGGTGCCGTCGCGGTGGTGGACCGGGCGTCGCCGCCTGGTCGTGATGACCGCGTACATGCTGCTCAGCGCGCTGCTGCTCCCGCTCGCGCACGAGACGGCCGCGCTGTTGTTCCCCTACCTCGCGGCCGCCACGGCCGGTGGGCAGCTCGTCTCGCGCAAGGCCGCCACCGGGGTGGCCGCGACCGGTGCGCTGGTCGCGGCGGGCGCGACCCTGCTCGTCGGGCACCTGGCGCCCGCCACCTCGCAGTGGCAGTGGTGGGTGGCGTTGGCCGTGGGCCTGCCGGTCTACAGCGGCATCGCCAACCGGAACAGGCTCGACGCCCTGCGCAACGCGCAACGCGCCGCCGCGGAGGCCCTGCGGGCGGGCGAGTCCGAAGCCCGTGAGGCGGCCCTGCTGGAGCGCGGCCGCATCGCCCGCGAGATCCACGACGTCCTCGGCCACTCGCTGTCCGGGATCGCGCTGCAACTGGACATGGCCGACGCCCTGCGCGGCAACGGTCACGACGAGGAGGCGACCGCCGCCGTCCGCCGCGCCCGCGCTCTGGCGGTCGACAGCATCGGCGAGACCCGCCGGGCCGTGCACGCGTTGCGCGAGGGCACCCTGCCTCTGCCGGAGACGCTGAGCAGGCTCGCCGAGCACAACGCGGCGGCCCTCACGATCGACGGCGACCCCGCGCCGGTCGGAGCCGAGGCGGCCCACACGGTGGTCCGCGTGGCGCAGGAGGCCCTGACCAACACGGCCAAGCACGCTCCGGGAGCGACCCGCGCCCTGCGCTTGGCCTTCACCGACGACCGCGTCGCCCTGACCGTGCACAACGGCCCCGCCACCGCGGAACGCGACGGCGAACTGGCGGACGGCACCGGTGTGGGCCTGGTCGGGATGCGCGAACGCGCCGCCCTGCTGGGTGGCACCCTGAAAGCCGAGCCCGCTCGTGACGGCGGCTGGACCGTGGAACTGGAGCTGCCCCGATGATCACCCTGGTGGTCGCCGACGACCAGGCGACCGTCCGCGAGGCACTGGCCGTGATGCTCGACCTCGCCCCGGACGTCAGCGTGGTGGCCACCGCGACCAACGGCGCGGAAGCCGTCGAAGCCGCGGCACAGCACCACCCGGACGTGCTCCTGATGGACCTCAACATGCCCGTGATGAGCGGCGTCGAGGCAACCGGCCACATCCACGCCCAGGGATCGACCACGACGGTCCTGGTCCTGACGACCTTCGACGACGACACCTCGATCCTGGCCGCGCTCCAGGCAGGGGCCAGCGGCTACCTGACCAAGGAGGCGGACCGCGAAACGATCCTGCAGGCCGTGCGCGCCGCCGCCCAGGGCCAGACCGTGCTGTCCCCGGAGGTCCAACGAAGGCTGTTGGCTCTCGCTTCACGACCGATGCCACAACCGGACTCGACGACCTTCGGCCTGACCGCCCGTGAGCGCGAGATCCTGGGCCTGATCGGCGACGGCATGCGAAACCCGGAAATCGCGTCCCACCTGGTGATCAGCGAGGCCACGGTGAAGACCCACATCAACAACCTGTTCGCCAAGGCAGGCTTCCACTCCCGCGCCGACGCCGTCCGCTACGCCCTCCGCCGCCTGCCCGGTTCGGAGTGACCTGGCCGCGTTTCACGCCTGATCGCCCGCGCTGATTCCCCACATCCCGGTTCACCTCCGCGACGCGGGCGCCGTCCAGGACTGTCCAGACATGTCCAGGATCGCCGTGCCGAGGTCCGGCGACCCGATCAACTGTGCCCACGGCCGACGAGGGGCAAGGACACGGCGTCGGTCGAAGGCACGAGGCAAAGGGGAACCATGAAACTCTTCATCGCGGCGCTGGCCGGGCTCGCGGCGGCGGTCTCGCTGACGCCGGTCGCGTCGGCGGCGGTCACCAAACCGGAGGCCGTCGCCCAGGAGATGATCGGCGGGTCGCCGTCGGACGCGCAGTTGCGCAACGCCAACGACGCCACGCTGGCCGGGCTCGCGGCCCGGTGCGGGGTGCTCGACGGCGCGACCTACTGCCTGCACGTCGGGTGGGAGGACTCCGCGCTGTCGAAGGAGGAACTGGCCGCACGGGTGCGGAACACCGCTCCCGAGCCCGGTGACGAGCCCGGCGAGGCCTCGTTCGCGATCCAGTTGCGGCAGTGGGCGGCTCAGCCCCGTGAGGACCGGATCTTCGCCGAGCAGGCCGAGTTGAAGGAGGCGCTGGCCTCGCTCGGCAAGGTGAAGTACTTCCAGTACTCGGCCAACGGCGAGGCGTTGCCCGCGGACTTCTTCCAGAAGTACCCCGAGGTCGCGGAATGGGCGGCCACGGACGCGGCCGCCGACCCGCCGGTGGCGAACACCATCAACCCCGCCCGGACGATGAAGCAGCCCAACGGGTACTACTGCGGGCCGACGACCATGGCGATCATGGCGTGGAACGACCCCGCGGGCGACAAGGGCCACGTGCCGTCGGTGTGGGCGGGTCGGTTGGGCACCACCACGTCCGGCACCAGCATCGACGCGATGGTGCGGGTCACCAACTCGTACCTCACCTGGGACAACCGGGTCGGCGCGTACGTGAAGCTGGGCATCGCGGGCTACACGACCGCGAGGTTCAGGGCCCTGTTCGTCAAGCACACGGGCGTCAAGCACGCGCCGATCATCCTGCACCCGCGGTGGACGGCGAACCTGAACCCGTTCGGCCGCACCACCTCCGGCCACTTCGACGTCGGCGCGGGCTACGACCACCGCTCGGGCCGCGACACGATCCTGATCGCGGAGCCCGCGTGGCCTGGCACGCCGAACATGTTCTCCACCAGCACGGCGAACGTGTTGCAGGCGCAGAAGAACAACAGCAACTTCAAGAACATCGGCGTCTGACATGCGATCGATCACGACGCTGATCGCGGGTGTCGTGGCGGCAGGCGCACTCGGGCTCTCCGGGTGCGCCGGTCCGGCGTCCGCCCCCGAGTCGCCTTCCGCGACCGGGTCGGCCCACGGCTGGCAGTTCTTCGCCGACGACATCCCCGCGGACCGGCGCGGCACGTTCGAGACCGTCGGTCGCGAGTACGGCCTGTCGTCGGATCCGCAGGCGCCCCAGGCCGATCCCGACTCGCGTGCGTTGATCGTGGAACGCGGCACGGGCAGGGTGGTGGCGCGCTTCCAGCCGGAGTCGCCGCAACGGCAGGCGTACCGCGCGGTGTTCGCGGACGCGCACGCGATGATCCTCGACGGCTCGTACGCCAAGGCCGACGCTCCCGATCCGGTGAAGGACCAGAGCGTGCTGTGGCGCGTCGACCTGGCGGGCGGACAACGGACCCGGTTCCAGCCGACGACCGTCGCGTCGCTGTCGTTGTCCGAACAGATGACCGAGCACTCGACCGAGGCGGGACCGGCGGTCGTGGTGCCCGCGGTGGGACACGACCAGCGCAGCTGCCTGATCTCCGTGGACGTCGCCACGCTGCGGGACACGCTGCTGCACTGCGCCCCGCCCGGCGCGACGATCCTGCGGGTCGACAACGCGGGCGGCGGGTTGTCCTGGTTGCAGACGGACGGCTCGGGCTACGCCGACTGCAAGTCGCGGTGGTGGCGGGAACCGTCCGGCGCGATCACGCAGCTCGCACCCGAGGCGGGGTGCGGCATCTGGGAGGGCGTGCGCCTCGGTGGATGGACGTTCACCGCCGCGCTGGACGCGCGGGGCGAGCACGAGTACGACTTCTCGCGCGCCACCGCCACGAGCGGGGGATCATCCACAGTGGACTTCGGGCGGGTGCTCACGAGCACCGTGGTCGCGTGCGGCGACCACGTGTACTGGATCGCGGCGGACGAGCGGACGCAGCAGGAATGGCAGGAGGTGCGCCGGTGGAAGCCCGGCGACGACCGGTACGAGACCGTGCTGCGCACCGAGGGTGACGCCGGCCGCAGACCACCGGCGTGCACCCAGGGTGTGCTGACGATCTCCAACACCAGGCAGGTCGCCGAACCCTTCTCCGTGCGGACGCGCTACCTCGACCGTCCTTAGCAGACACTCGACTTGGGGATCTGGAACGTGGCGCCCTTCCACTTGATCCACCCGCCTGCCAGGACGCAGGTGCCCCTCGCCTGGGCGACGGTGACGGGTCCGGCGTGGCCGCCGAGGGTGTTGTAGTGGGCAGGTCCCTGCACCTTCCGCTCCGTCGACCCGCTGATCTCCACGTAGAGGTCCGCGAGGTCGCCCGCTGCCTCGCCGACGCGGTAGAAGCACGCGCTGGCCGTGCGGTTCGTCTTGTCCACGGCGACGACCAGCTTCCCGACGGGGTTCGTCTTGGGCACGCTCTGCTCGGAGCGCGTCCCGGCCGTGCACGACCCGTCGGCCGCCTGTGCCGCCGATGGCGCGACCACGACCGTCGCGAGGGTGAGCGCCGCCGACAGCAGGAGGGGGAGAATGCGCATGACCGTCCTTTCGTTGTGCGATCCGAGGTGCCGATCAGCCGGGGACGGGGACGCCCAGCCGGTCGTACATGGCGAGCGCCGCCCGCAGGTGGACACCGGCCTCCACGGGCAGACCGGCCGCCAGCAGCGCGCGGCTGACGCCGTGCGACGCCCTGGCCAGTTCCAACCGGTCGTCGTGCCGCGAGGTGACGGCGAGCGCCGACTCGTGCGCCGCGCGCGCCTCCTCGACGCGCCCGCCGTCCAGCAGCGTCTCGCCGAGGTTGTTGAGCACCTCGCTGCGCAGACCGGGCAGTCCGATCTCGTCGACGATCACCAGTGCCTGTTCGTGGCGTTCGACGGCGTCGTCGAGGCGGCCCAACCGGTGCAGGTCCGCGCCGATCCCGGCGAGGGCGAACGCCTCGCCCTCGCGGCTGCCGAGATCGCGGTAGAGGGCGAGTGCACGCTCGTGGTGGTCGAGCGCGTCGTCGCCCTCGTCCAACCGCCGCAGCGCGTTGCCGAGGTTGTTCAGCGCGTGCGCCTCGCCGAGGCGGTCGTCCATCTCGCGGTAGAGCCGCAACGCCTGCCGGTGTTGCTCCGCCGCGGGTTCGTGGTCGCCGCGCGACTCGTGGGCGATGCCCAGGTTGAGCATCGTCGTCGCCTCCCCGTGCCGATCGCCCGCCTCGCGGCGCAGGTCGAGCGCGCGGCGGTGGCTGGTGACCGCTTCCTCGAACCGGCCCATCGCCTCGAACGCGATCCCGATGGCGGTCAGCACCGCCGCCGTGCCCGCCGGGTCGCCGAGTTCGTCGCGGATCTTCAGCGACCGCTCGAAGTGCTCGACCGCTTCCTCGTACCTGCCCTGGTGCTCCGCCACGATGCCCAGGTGCCGCAACGAGTTCGCCTCGGCGGCCAGGTCGCCGGACGCGCGGGCGGACGCCAGCGCGCAGGTGTGCACGGCGATCGCCTCCGTCCAGCGGGCGGTGGTGTCGAGGTGCCGCCACAGCGTGCTCGCGAGGTCCGCGACGTGCTCGGCGAACCCGTGTTCGGCGGCGAACTCGACCGTGGCGGCCAAGGTGTCGATCTCCGCGTCGAGCCAGCCGCGGCCGTCCTGCGCGCACCTCATCGGCGGCAGGACCGCGGCGGCCGCGGGCACCACGGGACGACGGGCGCGTTCGGACGGGTACACGTGGTCCATCGCGGTGGCCGCGGCGGACCGGTAGTAGTCGAGCAACCCGACAAGCGCGGCGTGCCGGTCCCGCTCCGGTTCGGCGGCGGCGAGTTCGGCGGCGTAGGCGCGCAACAGGTCGTGCATCCGGAACCGGTCGGCGTCGAACGGCTCCACGAGGTGGGAGCGCACCAGTTCGGCGAGCAGCCGCGAGGCCTCGACGACGTCGGTGCCCGTCACCGCGGCGGCGGCGTGCACGTCGAAGTGCCGGCCCGGCTGGCAGCCCAGCAGGCTGAAGAACCGCGCGGCGGCGGGCGACAGGTTCCGGTAGGACCACGAGAACACCGCGCGCACGGCGGTCTGGCCGTCGCCGCCCGCGTCGAGCACGTCGAGGCGGCGGCGTTCGTCGGACAGCTCGTCGACGAGGACCGCCAACGGCATGCCCGGCCTGCTGTGCGCCCGTTCCGCGGCGATGCGCAACGCGAGCGGCAGGCGGGCGCAGCGCTCGGCCAACGCGTGCGCCGCGACGACGTCGTCGTCGACGCGCTCGCCGATCAAGGAGCGCAGCAACGTCAGCGCGTCGGAGACCGGCAGCAGGTCGAGGTCGACGCGCTTGGCCCCGTCCCGGACGACCAACCCGGTCAGCGCGTCCCTGCTGGTGACCACGACGAAGCACGTCGGCGCACCCGGCAGCAGGTCCCGGACCTGCTCGGGGCTGTTCGCGTTGTCCAGCACGACGAGCACCCTGCGGTCCGCGAGCAGCGTCCGGTACTGGCCAACCCGTTCGCCGAGCGTCGGCCGGATGGCCGCGCCGGGCACACCGAGGTCCCGCAGCGCGATGACGAGGGCGTCGGCCGGCGGCACCGGGGTGGTCGGGTCGTAGCCGCGGAGGTTCAGGTAGAGCTGCCCGTCGGGGAACCGGTCGGCGACCCGGTGCGCCCACCGCACGGCCAGCGCGGTCTTGCCGACCCCGGCGGTGCCCGAGATCGCGGCCACGGCCGAACCGGGCGTGGCGAGCAACTGGTCCAGTGCGGCGAGCGAGTCCGCGCGACCGGTGAACCCGGAAACGTCCAGCGGCAGCTGCCGCGGCGCGGGCAAGGGTGGCGGCTCGGCGGGACCGCGAGGCCGGGCGGCCACCCGGTACCACGCCTCGCTCCAGCTCGCCTGCTCGTCGGGCGTCGCGTCGAGCGCGATGACCAGCCGGTCGAGGACGTCGATGGGAGGCACCGTCACGCCGCTGACGTGGGAGTGGACCGTCGATCGGGGCATGTCGACCCGCGTGGCCAGTTCGCTGAGGCTCACCCGCGCCTTGCGCGAGCCCCGCGCCGCCCGTGCCCGCAACAGATCCAGCTCGCGCACCAAGTCGGCCGGCGACTGTACCGAGCCCGGATCCGGTCCGCCGTTCCCCGCCCGCACACCAGCCACGTGCTCCCCCCGATGCCGCAGCCACGACCGCCTGGACGTGGCCAGGGTACCCACGGAGCACGACGCCGTCCGGCGAATGCCGAACTTTCCGCGTCCGAACGGGTGAACTTCGACGTTCGACGCAGAACCCGTCCAGGTTCGTCCAGCTTGTTCCAGTTCTGAGCCGACCAGGCCTTTCCCCCTGGTGAAGTCGGCGCAGACGCCGCACCACGACAGCGGCACCAAAGGCAGGGGACGCACACATCATGATCAAGAAGCTTGCCGCGGGAGTCCTGGCGACCATGGCGGTCGCGACCACCGCCCCAGGCACGGCCAACGCGGCGGACGACGTGCGGTCGTTCGAGAACTGCGTGGGCGCGTGCTCCTCGCTCGGCACCTTCGGCACGATCACCTGGCACAACCGCACGGCCACCGTGCACGGCTGGGTCTACGACACGGGCCCCGGCACGACACAGGCCCAGTTCCGCGCGTGGCAGGACGGCGCGCAGGTAGGCAGGACGGAAACCCGCACCGCCGACGACAAGAGCCCCGGGCTCGGCAGCCCCCGCGAGTTCAGCTTCGTCATGGGCGACACGAACCGACCGGGCGGCCTCGACACGATCTGGGTCGACCTGTGCTTCGACAACGGTCACTGCGAGGGCAACAGGGTGTACTTCCGCCCGTGACGCGGTGGCCCGTCGAGCAACGCGATTCCGCCGGGGGATGGTGTGCACGCGCTCACTCCCCCGGCGGTCGGCCGCCTCGCTCTTCGTAGCGGAACTTGTCGCGCTCGACAGCGTTTGTCGCGCTGGGAGGGCGTTGTCGACGAGGACGGCCGCGGTGGTGAACGCGGTGGTGAACGCTTCGGTGTCGAGGACCCTGCTGCGTGCGGAAGCGCCGTCCAGGAGCAGTGCGAGTCGTTCGCCGAGTTGGTCGGGCTTTGTGGCGCCTGCCTCGCGGGCGGTGTCGGTGCACCGGCGCGGGCTTCGACACCGGCTTGCGCGTCGAGGCCTCCTGACGGCTGGTGTCGGTGTGGACGTCGTGACGTCCACACCGACACCGGACCCCCCTCACCCCCGGATCGGCCGACCGCTGGTCAGTCGATCCATTCCTGGTAGCTGCTGCCGTTGCACGCCTTGAGGCGCACCCCGCCGGACACGCTGCCGTCGAGGCACAGCCCGCTCTGGCCGTGCACGAAGTCGAGGCCGTTCGGGCTGAACCACTGCTGGTACGCGCCGCCGTTGCAGGCGTTGAGACGCACCCCGCCCGACACGCTGCCGTCGAGGCACTGCCCGCTCTGCACGTGCCTGAGCTGGGACCCCTGGAGGTCCCAACGCTGGTAGCTGCCGCTGTTGCAGGTGTTGAGGCGCACCCCGGTCGACACGCTGGCGTCGAGGCACTGCCCGCTCTGCACGTGCAGGAGATCGGTGATGACCGGTGCCGCCGCGGCGGTGGCGGGAACCGCCACGCCCAGTGCACCGACGAGGCATGCCGCCATCACCAGTCCGGACCGCCATTGTCGCATCGTGACTCCTCGCGCTGATCGGGATGTGGCACCACGGTTTCGCGAAACCGATTCGCCGGAATTCGCCACCGATTCGCGGAAAACGCGAACCCGCTTCGGGCGTTCGGGCCGACGACGTCGTTCCCCACCCCTGCGTTCGTGGACAAGGCCAACTTTGCCGGGCGAATGGCGAGCGCGACAAGCCTTCGCCCGCGGTTCGCCGTCCCGACATGGATACACGTGCGTTGACCTCGACATATAGGAGGACGTGGGATGCCGGCATACTGGGCTCGCACGGCCGGTGTTCGGGGAGGTCGGTAGGTTTGCCAGAGTCCGGGGGCGCACTCGCGCACCTTCTCGTGGAGTTGAAGAAGCGCAGTGGGCTGAGCTATTCGGAACTCGGCCGAAAAGCGCACCTGAGCAGTTCCACGCTGCACCGGTATTGTTCCGGGGCCACGGTTCCGCCGGACTACCACACCGTCGTCGGAATCGCCACGGCGTGCGAGGCGACCGACGCGGAACTCGTCGAACTGTTGCGCTGCTGGCGCTTGGCCACCGGGCAGGTCGTCGTCGAGGAACCCCCTGCCCAGGTCGCGGTGAGGACTCGCGGTCGTGTCGTCTCCGGCATCGCCGCGGCCCTCGTCCTGGTCCTGGCGCTGGCGGCGTTGACGGCCAGCGGCCAGGGGGCCGCCCCCGATGTCGCCCAGCGGATCGACGGGCCGTCCTGGCTGCGCGAAGAACCGCTCGACCCGTCGCTGTTCGGCGTGACCGCGTCCTCGTCCAGCGGCTCGATGCCGACGTTCACGGTGGGCAGCCTTCGGTTCTGGGACAGCCGCACCCGGTGGGCCAGCCTGCAGCCACGGCCGGACGAGTACGACTGGACGGTGCTCGACCGCCTCGTCGACGGGGCCTCGAAGTCCGACCTGCCCGCGACGCTGGTGTTCGGCGGAACACCGGCGTGGGCCGCGCCCGACGGGCCCAAAGCGCCGTACGGCGACGGCTCGCGCAGCGCGCCGCCGGACGACCTCGCCGCGTGGGAGCGCTTCGTCAACGCACTCGTCACCCGGTACCGGGGCAGGATCGACGCGTACGAGGTCTGGGTCCACGCCAACGACCGGCGCTACTACTCCGGCTCGGTGGAGACCCTGGTCGAGATGACCACGTCGGCGAACCGCGCCATCAAGGCCGTCGACCCCGAGGCCACCGTGGTGTGCCCGTCGATCGACCGGATCTGGACCGACGAGGGGCGCGCGGTGCTGAACCGGTTCGCCGAGCTCCGCGGCTACGACCACTGCGACGTGGCGGGCGTCAACCTGCACCAGCGCCGGGCGTCCGACCCCCCTGAGGTCATGGTCGACCTGCTGAGGCAGATCTCCGGCGCGCTGCACGACGCCGGCGTCCACCCGCCCCTGTGGAACACCGGGGTCACCTACGAGTACGTCCGCGACGATCCGCTGGACGAGCGGCGCGCGATCGCCTTCGCCGTGCGCTTCTACCTGGTGACGATCTACGGGAGCAACTTCGGCCTGCAGCGCGCCTACTTCTACAACTGGGGCAGCGGCGAACTGCCCATCGCGCTGCAAGCGGTCGGCGGCCCACCGACCCGCGCGGCACTGGCGGTGCAGGAGTTGCAGCGCTGGCTCGACGGCGCCACCACTCACGGCTGCGGTCACGGCCGCGCGATCGACCTGCCCAGCAACGTCTGGCAGTGCGAGTTCACCGCGCGGGACGGCAGGCCGCTGGTGGTCCGGTGGACGAGCGGCGGCGCCGCGACCACCTCGGTCACCCGTCCGGTCGACGAGATCCGCCACCTCGACGGGACCACCAGTCCCCTACGCGACGGTGACGCCGTCGACGTGTCCGAAACCCCGATCCTCATCGTGCACCAGCGGTAGCCCAGGTCATCCGGAAGCGCGCGCCGCCTCTCCCCCGGTGGCGGTCCGCAGAGCCGCGGCGAGCCAGTGCAGGTCCTCCGTGGCGTCCGGAGCGCCGAGCCGCCCCTGCACGCGGGCGACGAGCCTGCGATAGCGTTCCGCGCCCGCGTCGATCCCCGCTTCCAGGGACACCAGCACCGCGGTCGGGTCGGCGTCGTCGAACAGGGTGGAGATCAACTCCGCCGCGGCGGGGTCACCGGGGTCGACATCCTTCTCCCTGGCTTGAGCGACGGTGTTCACCACCTGCCGTGCCCACCAGATGCTTCCGCCGGGCGGCGCCTGCTGCCCAGGGGTGGGCGTGGTGAGTTCCAGGAAGGTTCCCAGCCGATCCCGGAACCCCTGGTCCTGCACGAGTTCCGCCAACTCGATCCAGGCATCCACCTGGTCGGGCGTCGGGTCCTCCGGCAGGTCGATGCTGAGTTCGCGCACCCGTTGGCGCAACTCCGGGGCGATGTCGAGGCGACCGAACACGTCCGCCTTGAACTCGTCGATGATCTGCGCTCGTTCGGTGGAGGAAAGGCGTGCCAACCGGTTCATCAGTGCTGTCTCCTCAGGCGTGGATCGACGTTCCGACACGGTGGACAACACGGCCCGGCTCACCCTCAGCGCGCGGATCCGCGCGTCGATCGCGGCCACGTGCGCCGCGGCGACGTCGGCGACCGTCACCTTGCGGTCGAGCACCCGACGCACGTCGTCGAGCCCGAAACCCAACTCCCGCAGGGTGCGGATGAGCTCCACGCGGGCCACGCACGCGCTGTCGTACAACCGGTAGCCACCCGCCGTGCGGCCCGCCGACGGGATGATCCCCTCGTTCGACCAGAAGCGCAGGGTGCGCGCCGAGATGCCCGTACGGCGTGCCAGGCGGCCGATGGTGAGCAGGTCCGTGCGTTCGTCCATGGCACGATCCTCAACGTTGCAGCCGCTGCAAAGTCAACCCTTCGCCTCTCCGGCCGTGCTCGCGTCGAGGAAGGCGGGCAACCTGTCGAGGCTGGTGCGCACGGCCTCGGCGCCGTACTCGAACATCTGCCGTTCGTAGTCGTCGACCACGCTGAGCAGGGTCCGGCGACCTTCGTCCGCCTCGACCAGGCGGCGGCGCAGCAGGTCGGCGTCGCGCAGCGCGGTGTTCGCGCCGTTGCCGCCGGTCGGGGACGTGGCGTGGATCGCGTCACCGAGCAGCGTGACGGGGCCGGAGGTCCAGCGTTCACCGGGTTCGACCACCCGGATGGACAGCAGCGTGCTGTTGTCGGGGTCGGCCTGCTCGACCAGCGCGCGCAGCTCAGGGTGCCAACCGTCCATTCTGGACAGCACGGCGTCCTGCGCGGTCAGGTCCTCCAGCGACCCGTTGGGCGGCAGGATCATGGCCCAGCGCACGTAGTCGCCGATGTCGGGCAGCGCGACCTCGGGGGCGAGCCGTTCGGCGGCCTGCTTGGGCGGGGTGCGGAAGCGCATCGCGCCGAGCAGCAGGCTGACGCCGTCGCCGACGATCTTCGAGCCGTAGGCCTTGGACAGGCTCGCGAACTCGTCGGTCAGCGGGGTGCGGCCGATGACGAACCGGACACCGCTGTCGGTGGGGGTCGTCCCCGGTGACAGCACCCCGCGCACCGCGGAGGTGACACCGTCCGCGCCGACGAGCAGGTCGGCCGTGACCGGGGCGCGGTGGGTGAACCGGGCTCGGACGGTGCCGTCGGCGAGCAGGTCGTAGCCGGTGAACGCCGCGTCGGTGTGCACGGTGAGGCCGGTCAGCAACAGGTGTCGCAGCACCTGCCGGTCGACCACGATGCCGGTCCGGCCCGCGCCGAGCCTGCCGATCCCCGCCACCGCCGTGCCGCTCGCCACGCCCAACCAGCGACGGAGACCACGGCGGTGGCACCGCGCAAGAAGCCGATCACCGTCGAACGGATCACCGACGCCGCTCTGGAGGTCGTCGCCACCGAGGGGTACGACGCGCTGACCATCCGCCGGGTCGCCGCCGTGCTCGGCATCGGTCCGTCGTCGCTGTACGCGCACATCGTCAACAAGGACGACATCGACGACCTGCTGATCGGCAGGCTCTACGCCGAGGTCGTGCTCCCGGAACCCGACCCGACCGCCTGGCGACAGCAGTTGCTCGCGGTGTACACGCAGATCCGCGACCTGTACCTGGACTACCCCGGCATCTCCCGCGCCGCGCTGGCCGCGGTGCCGACCAACCTGGAAACGCTGCGGGTCGGCGAGGGAATCCTGGCGATCCTGCTCGCGGGCGGCGTCGACCCGAAGACGGCTGGCTGGACCCGTGACGCGCTGTCGCTCTACGTCAGCGCGTTCGCGCTGGAGCAGTCCCTGGTCCGGCAACGACGCCGACACCAGGACCAGGACTGGGTGCTCAGCCACGAGGAACTGCTCGACCGCTTCACCGCCCTGCCCGCCGACCAGTTCCCGCAGACCCGACGCCACGCCGCCGCCCTGATCTCCGGCACCGCCCACGACCGCTTCGAGTTCGCCCTCGGCCTGCTCATGGACAACCTGCGACCCGAGTCCGGTTGACGCGCGGGGACCACATGCGGCCGCGCGGTTCCATCCTCCGAGCGTCGCCGGACGACGCGGCGGGCAGTCAGGCTTGCGCGGTGGGGCGGATGACGATCTCGCCGACGTCCACGTTCGCGGGCTGGTCGATGGCGTAGGCGATGGCGGCCGCGACCGCGGACGGGGGCATGGAGGCCGAGGGTGACGTGCTGATCGAGGCCCGGACTTCCGGGCCCGCCGTGGTGCGGGCGCCTTCGGTGTCGGTCATGCCGGGCGACACGATGGTCACGCGGAGGTCCTTCCCGGCTTCCTGGCGCAGGCCTTCGCAAATGGCGCGGACGGCGAACTTGGTGCCCGCGTAGACGGCCATGGTGGGCACGATGCGATGACCGGCGGTCGAGGCGGTGGTGACGAAGTGGCCGGAGCGCTGTGCGCGGAAGACGGGCAGTGCCGCCGCGATGCCGTGGAGGACCCCCTTCACGTTGACGTCGACCATGGCCTCCCAATCGTCGACCTCCAGGTCGTCCATCGGGGAGATGGGCATGACGCCCGCGTTGCCGATGAACACGTCGAGGCGTCCGAAGCGCTCCTTCGCCAGGTCCACGAGCGCGGTGACGTCGGCGCGTTCCCGGACGTCCGTCGGCAGGAACGCGACTTCGGCGCCGAGTTCGGCCAGGTGGGTCGCGACCTTCTCCAGGCGGTCCGCGCCGCGGGCGCCCAAGACCAGTTTGGCGCCGCGTTCGGCGAGCAGCACGGCGGTGGCCTCGCCGATTCCGCTGCTGGCGCCGGTGATGACGACGACCTTGCCGTCGATTCCGGACATGGGTCTCCTCCGGTGGGCCGGTGACGTACGATTTGAAACGGACAACTGTCCGCTTGAGTCCAACGTAACGGACACTTGTCCGTTTAGCAAGGAGGCGGGATGGTTCGCCGGGCGGACGCCGAGCAGAACCGGGCACGGATCCTGGAGGTGGCGCGGGTCGCGTTGGAGGAGTCCGGGGAGGCGACGCTCCAGTCGATCGCGAAGCAGGCCGGGATCGGGCAGGGGACGCTGTACCGGCACTTCCCGAACCGCGAGGCGCTGGTGATGGCCGTGCACCGCCGGGACGTGCAGGAGCTGCTGGACGCCGCGCCCGCGCTGCTGGAGGCCCATCCCCCGCTGACCGCGCTGCGGCTCTGGTTCGACCGGCTCGCGGTGTACGGGCGGATCAAGCACGGGCTGGCGGGGGCGTTGCACTCGGTGACGCGGGACAAGCTGGCGGGCGAGGGCTACGACCCGGTGGTCGACACGATCGCCCTGCTGCTGTCCGCGTGCCAGGACGCGGGAGTGGTGCGGGCGGACGTGGACGCGGAGGAGGTGCTGCTGCTGGTGGGTTTCCTGTGGCGCATCGACCTCGACGACAACTGGCACACCAGGTCGGCGCACCTGCTCGACCTGGTGATGGACGCGCTGCGCGGAAGCGCCGACGCCTGAACGGGCCCTGCGTCGCGCACGGTGGGAGGCACGTCGGCCATCACCGGGACGTCGGCGCCAAGTGGTCGAGTTCGTCCTCGACGAACGCGGGCCTGGCGAGCGTGATCGCCGGGAGGGTCGTCACGAGGATGACGCCGAGCAGGAACAGCAGCGGCACGGTCCACCCACCGCTCACGTCGTGCAGCAGCCCGACGAGCAGCGGACCGAGCGCGCCGAGCGCGTACGCGACCCCCTGGGCGAAGCCGCTCAGCGCGACGGTGCCGTCGTGGGTCCGGGTGCGGACGTTGATGAGCACGAGGTTGACCGGGAACAGGATCGACCCCGAGCCGATGAGCAGCACCCAGAGCAGGGTGAGCGTCGCGGGCGCGAGCAGCAGGCCGAGGTAGCCGAACGCGAAGCAGGCGATGCCCGCGCCGATCAACCACCCGACGTTGCGCAGCCGCGCGACGAGCAGGGGCGCTACGAGTGCGCCGGGCACGCTGACGAGGCCGGTGACGGCGAGCAGCACCCCGGCCTCGGTGGGCGTCGAGCCCGCGATGTCGCCGAGGATCTCGGGCAGCCACGCGAACGCCGCGTAGGTGCAGATCGTGCTGGTCGAGAACGCGACGGTGATCGACAGGGCCACGCGCGACCGCCACAGCCTCGTGACGAGGGCGGGAGGCGGGGCCTCGACGGCGTCCGAGTGCCTCCGGCGACGCTCCCGCACGATGGTGACGATCCACGGAACGAGCGCGACCACCGAGGTCACCGACCAGAGACCGAGCGACACCCGCCAGCCGAACCGCTCGGCGACCGGAGCGGCGAGCGCGGCGGGAACGGCCGTGCTCACACCCACGACGCAGACGTAGACGGCGGTCAGCAGCGCCACCCGGTCGGGGAAGTACCGCCGCACGATGGGGGGCAGCAGCACGTTGCCGATACCCGTGCCCGCGAGCGCGACGACACTGCCGACGAGCAGCACCGCGAAGCCGGGTGCGACCGCTCGCACGAGGTGACCAAGGGTCATGAGCAGCAGCGCGAGCACAATGCCACCGTCAAGCCCGAGGCCGCGAGCCACGCGCGGCGCGACGAACCCGGACACCCCGAGCAGGATCGGCGGCAGCGTACCGAGCAACCCGACCCCGATGTTCGACATCGGGATGTCCACCCGGATGGCACCGAGGATCGGCGACACCGCCGCGACCGCCTGGCGCAGCGTGAGCGCGACGAGCACGATCCCCAGCAACGCGGCCACCCGCCCCGCCCACAGCGGAAGGGGGCGGCGCTCGGACACCCCCGGACTCTAACGTGCCGCTCGACGAGCGGCAGTCCGCCGTGGACCGTGACAGGCCTCGCCGAGCAGGCGACCGCCGCGGGACGAGTCGGCCGTGACGAGCAACTGGTCGATGCACGCGGCCGCGATCGTGGGGCGGCTCAGCCGGGCTGCCGGGTGGTCGGATCGTCCGTCGTGCGCCGTTGGCCACGACTCGGCCCAGAACAGCACGTGCTGGAGCATCCGCCGGGGCGCGGCGGGCAGCAGCCTGGTCGGGTCGGTGCCCGTGCCGTCGGGGGAACGCAGCCAGTACCGGGTGACGACGCCGAAGCTGCCACCGCCACCGCCGGTGTGCGCCCACCACAGGTCGTGGTTCGGGTCGGCCGGGTCGCGGGTGGCGGCGACCGCACGGGCGGCGCCGTCCCGGTCGACCACCACGACCTCCACGCCGTGCAGGTGGTCCACCACCGAGCCGTACCGCCGGGACAGCGGCCCGTACCCGCCGCCCGCGAAGTGCCCGCCCGCACCCACCTCCGGGCAGCTGCCACCGGGAATCGTGACGCCCCAACCGGTGTGCAGCGTCCGGTACACGTGACCGAGGGTGGCGCCGGGCCGCACGGCGAACGCCCGCCGCCCGGCGTCGTACCCCACCGCGTTCATCGGCGACAGGTCCAGCAGCACCCGCACCGCCGGGTCCGCGGTGAAGTTCTCGAAGCAGTGCCCTCCACTGCGGACGGCGACCCGCTTGCCGGACCGCACCGCCTCGGACACCGCGCGCACGACCTGGCCGGTCGACCCGACCACGCGGATCTCGTCCGGCTGCCCGACGAACCGGAAGTTGTTGCCCCGCAGCAGGTTGTCGTAGCGGGAGTCGCCGGGGCGGACCGTCACCGGCCCGAACGCCGCGTCCGGTTCCGCCTCCGCGACACCGGCGGTCCCGACACCCAGCGCCCCGACCGCCGCGGCGCCCGCTCCGACGAACAGCCCACGACGGCTCACCCCGCCGCCGTCCGCCGTGGTCCCGTTGTCCACCTCTGCCACGCGTCCCGCTCCCCTCGCATCGAAAGCTCCAGCCTCTCGATCCCTTGGCGGGCCGCGCACCACCTCGTCTCCCGGTTCGAGGGCTGAACCTCCGACCCCGCCGAACGGTGGACGACCTCCCCCGATCGGAGGGGTGACCGGGTGTCCGGAAGGACGGCAGCGGTACCCGTGAGGTCACTCCCCACGGGTGATCGACATGGCTAGCGTGTGCGCGGTGATGAACGACTGCGGCCACGACGGCCCACAGTGCGCCACTCGGTTCTGCCCGCACGTCGCCGACGACTTCGACCTCGAGTTCTTCGCCGTGCTCACCGGACGGGGTGTCGAGTACGACGCGTGCTGCGAGGCGTGCGTCCCGCCCTCGGACCTCCGGACCATGTGCGAGGAGTGCGCGACGACCCTCTACTCCCTGGAGTACCACCGGGGGTGGCGGGGCGAACCGGGCATCGAGCGGCGTCCGGAAGCCGTCGACGACACACCGCACCGCACGCCGCTGCCCGACGGCTTGGCACCGGTCGACTTCGCCCCGCTCCCCGGAGGGCAGTGGCTGCTGCTCCTCGACGCGCCCTACCGCCTGGTGGCCTTCGACCCCGCCGACGGTTCCGCCGGGCCGGTGGTCGACGTTCCCTTGGCCGCCGAGGAGGTCCGCACCACCACGTACGGCACGCTGGCGCCCGTACTGCACACCTCGCCCGACGGCCGGTTCGCCGCCGTCGTCCACGACCACGGCTCGACCGGTGTCGTGGTGGACCTGAGCACCGGCAAGGCCACGCTCGACCTGAACCGCGGCGACTACCACACCGACACCACGCCGTTCCCGCTCGCGTTCGCCGACGGGCTGGTCTGCCACGGCAGCGGGTGGAACCAGGTCACGTGGTCCGATCCGGCCACCGGCGAGACCCGTCCACGACCGCAGCCGGGCGACCACCAGTTCCACGGCAAGCTCGTGGTGTCGCCCACCGGACGTCGGATCGCCGACGACTCCTGGTCGTGGCACCCGATCGGCGCGATCGTCGTGTGGGACCTCGACGACGAGTCGAAGGCGACGTACGTGTGCTCGCGCGACTACTACTGGAACGTCGGTCTGTGCTGGCTGGACGAGACCCTGCTCGCGGTCGGCGGCATCGGTCCCGACGAGGAGTTCATGCTCGACGGAGTCCGGGTCTTCGACGTGGTGGACGACCGGGAGGTCCTGAAGTTCGCCGGACCGCGCGGCACCTTCTTCTCCGACGGCAGAAGGCTCTACTCCGCGACCGCCGACGGGATGGAGATCTGGGATCCCGCCACCGGCCACCGCACCGGCGAGATCCCCGGATTCGTGCCCTCCAAACAGCGGAAGGGCGAACTCGCCGCACTGGTCGACGGAGCGCTGACCACGTGGAAGACCACCGGCGACTCCTAGTGCCCGCGATCGTGGGGGCGACGCCGGTCTGGCAAGGTTCCCGCGCATGGGGTTGTGCGTGCTGGTGGCCGAGGACAACGTGATGCAGGCCGACCTCCTCGGCAAGTACCTCCGCGCCGAGGGGTACGCCGTGCGGCTGGTGCACGACGGGCGGAGCGCGCTCGACGAGGTCCGCCGCGATCCCCCGGACCTGCTGCTCCTCGACGTGATGATGCCGAGGGTGAACGGGCTGGACGTCGTGCGGGTGCTGCGCGCCGAGACCGCGATCCCGGTGCTGATGCTGACCGCGCGGTCTACCGAGGACGACCTGCTGCACGGTCTCGACGCGGGCGCCGACGACTACGTGGTCAAGCCGTACAGCCCCCGTGAGCTGATGGCGCGCGTCCGGACGTTGCTGCGGCGCGTCCAGCGCTCGTCGGCGGGGTCGACCTCGATCACGATCGGCGATCTCCACGTCGACGCCGATCGGCACGAGGTCAGGGTCGGGGGTGTGGGCGTGGAGTGCACCGCGTCGGAGCTCCGGCTCCTGCACACGATGGCCGCGAGTCCCGGCCGGGTGTTCAGCCGGTCGCAGCTCCTCGGCGCGCTGCACGGCCTGGACGCGTTCATCACCGCCCGCACGGTCGACGCGCACGTGATGAACCTGCGCAAGAAGATCGAGACCCAGCCGCGCAAACCCGCCTACCTGCTGACCGTGCACGGCGTCGGCTACAAGGTCGTGGACGGGTCCGGTGCGTAGGCGTCTGCACAGCGTCGTCACGCGGCTGATCGCCGTCTCGATCCTCGTCGCGATCTGCTCGATCACCGCGACCGCGTGGCTGGCGGCGCAGAGCACCTCCCTGTCCATCCGGCAGGAACTGGGCGCGACGCTCGCCGCGGACGCGGCCACCTACCGGTCGTTGATCACCTACGCGGTGGAGAACAAGGACTGGAGCGGAGTACGGCCCCAACCCGAGGGGCGACGGCTGATCCTCACCACCGTCGACCGCACGCTGATCGCCGACACCGGCGGCGGCATCGACGCGGGCGAGCTCCCCGAGTCGCCGTCGGCCGTGATCGACCCGCTGGAGCTCGACCCGGCCAGGTCGGGCGCCGTGCCGGACGACAGGATCGACCCGCGCGTCGCCGGACCGTTCCAGCTCGACGAGCAGCAACGGCGCGACCTCGACGCAGCGGCCCAGCTGTACACGCAGCAGTGCCGGGACCAGGAGGCCGAGGTCACCGGCAAGACCGCCGGTGGTCGCCTGGTGGTGGCCTTCGACCGCACCATGCCCCGACTGGCCGAGCGGGAGGAGGCGGACGAGGACTGCAAGGAGGCCGAGCGGTTGCTCAGCACCCCCACGGCCACCGAGTCGGCCGCGCTGGACCAGCTCGACTCGCTGGTCGACGAGTGCCTGAACCGACGTGGACTGCCGCCCGGCATGCTGCGGATGGACCAGGAGTGGCGGCCCGTGTCGGATTCGCCGGAGTGCCTGGCGAGTGCGCGGCGCACCCAGCTGCGACCGTTCGTGGCGCCTCCCGCGCTGCTGTTCGTGACGGACTCGGCGGGCACGACCACCCGAGCGACCGCGGTGTCCTTCGACGTCGGCCGGGTCGCGCTGGCCGCCGGTCTGGTGCTGGCCGTCACCATCGGCGTGAGCGTGGTGGTGGCGCTGCGGCTGACCCGCCCGCTCCGGACGTTGACCAGCGCCGCCGAACGCCTGCGGCGCGGCGAGGAGGCACGGGTCGACGTGCGGTCCCGCGGCGAGATCGGGCAGCTCGCCCACGCGTTCAACGACATGGTCGTGCACCGGTCTCGCGTCGACGCCCAGCGCAAGGCCATGACCAACGACGTCTCGCACGAGCTGCGCAACCCGCTCAGCACCCTCCGGAGCTGGTTGGAGGGCGCCAGCGACGGCGTGGTGGAGTTGGACCGCGCCACGTCCTCGGCGCTGCTGGACGAGACCCTGGTGCTGCACCACCTCGTCGACGACCTGCAGGACCTGTCCGCGGCCGAGGCGGGCGAACTGCGGCTGCACCCCGAACCCGTGGACCTGCGCGAGCTGTTCGACCAGGTCGTCGTCGCGCACCCCCGCGTGGTCGCCGACGGCACCGGGGAGGTGACGGCGGATCCCGTGCGCCTGCGGCAGATCATCACGAACCTCGTGACGAACGCGCTGCGCCACACCCCCGCCGACGGCGCCGTGCGGCTGGTCGCGGCGGGCAAGCGGATCACGGTGAGCGACACCGGGATCGGCATCTCCGCCGAGGACCTGCCGCACGTGTTCGACCGGTTCTGGCGCGCGGACCCGTCCCGCGCCCGCGACACGGGTGGCAGCGGCTTGGGGCTGGCCATCGTGCACGCGCTCGTCCAGGCCCACGGCGGCACGATCACCGTCGCGAGCGAGGTCGGGCACGGCACGACGTTCACCATCGAGTTCCCGTAGTCCGCACCGACGTGCGGAGGGCGACCGCGCGCACGCGGTACTCCCGCGCGAGGTCGGACAGCCGCGCCTGCTCGCACAGCTCCACCAGCGCGGTCAACGCCCTCAACCCGTCGGTGGGGATGGGGTCGCGGTCGACCAGGTCGCCCAGTACCCGGCGCGCGCCCTCGGCGTCACCGGTCGCCTTCAGCAGCATCCCCCGGCAGAACCGCGCCTCCTTGAGACCGCCGACCGCGTCCGGTCCCAGCAGCAGCTCGGCTTCGTCGAGGACGGCGTGCGTCCGGTCCAGGTCGCCGGTCTCGAGCTGGAAGCGGGCCACGCGGATCAGGTGCCACGCGAGGACGCGCCGGTCGCCCGCGTTGTCGGAGGTCTTGAGGCGTTGGAGGCGAATGGCTTCCCAGTGGACCTCCGCGGCCTCGGGACACCTGCCCGCCGCCGTCAACCGCTGCCCGAGGTTGGACAGCGCGACGCTGTGCCCCGTCTCGTGTCCCGCCTCGGCGAACAGGTACACCACGCGCCGCGCCCAGGGCACGGCTTCCTCCGCGCCCACGACGCGCGCCTCGATGGACGACCGGTACGCGCAGGCCCACCCCTGCTGGACCAGGTCACCGACGCGCTCGGCGATCGCCAGCGCCCGCCGGTGGTGGACCAGCGCGTCCTCGTACCGGCCGAGCAGGTGCATGGCGGTCCACGTCAGGAAGTTCTCCTGGACCGCCTCGTCGACGGGGCTGCCCAGCGCGCGGGCGGCGTCGGCTCCCGCGCCGAAGACCTCCAACCACAGCTCGCCGGTTCCGTGCTGGTCGGAGTACCAGTGCACGGCGTGGGCGAGGTCGAGCACCCGGCGGTGGCGACCCGCGGCCACCGCCAGCAGGAAAGCCCCTCGCCACTGGGGCAGTTCCACCCGCAGCCACTCCTCGGCCGCGCCCACGTCGGCGAACAACGCCCGCACGTCCGGGGAGACCACCACGTCGGGCGCGTGGAGGGTCGCCGCCGCGATCGCCCGGCGCAGCAGCCAGTCCGACATCACGCGGGCCGACTCGGCGGCGCGGTCCGCCCCGTCGACCTCGTGCAGCCGTTCGCGGGCGAACAGCCTCACGAGGTCGTGGAAGGCGTAGCGGTCCGGGTTGTCGGTGGCGCGCAGCAGGCTCGCGTCGGCCAGCTCAGCGATCGCCGGGTACGCCCGGTCGAACGGCAGGTCCGCGACCACGGCGGCGAGGTCGGTGCCGAACGCGGGACCGGGCACCAGCGACAGCCGTCGGAAC
>Ga0247771_1000096_pt1 | contig 36222 bp, 30 predicted proteins | sample UWRJL197509C6_FD_179948 | JGI IMG/M metagenome (GOLD analysis project Ga0247771, IMG submission 179948) | Plant litter microbial communities from Arlington Agricultural Research Station in Wisconsin, United States - UWRJ-L197-509C-6 | ecosystem: Environmental > Terrestrial > Plant litter >... | reverse complement strand
GTGTCCGGCCTGCACCGCTTGCACGCCCGGAACCCCGCCTGCTGCGCGGACGCGGCGCTGGGGTGGAACACCATGTTCTCGACCTTGGGCGGCGCCACCGGACAGCTGGGGCGGCAGTAGATCCCGGTGGTCCGCACAGCGATGAAGAACCACCCGTCGAACCGCGCGTCCCTCGACCGAACGGCACGGACGCAACGCTCGTGGTCGGTGTGCATGCCCCAAGTCTGCGCGAGTCCACCGCCTACCGCTCGCGAGAAAACGACAGTGTGCTTGGTCGCTGCTCCGCAGACTCCGGCTCGGCCGCCTGGGAGTCGGCCTCGCAGCTTCTAGGGCGTCACGCCGGGGAGTCGGGACTCCAAGTACGCCTTGCCGACCTTCTTCGGGACCACCATGAGCCACGCGTCGATGATCAACTCGTGCAGCTCCTCCGCGGACAGGGCGGGCATGGACCCGTGGACCCAGTTGAAGCGGAGGTCGGACTCGCGGGGCATCGAGAACACGTCCGGCCTGCTCGCGACGAGGAACTCGCGTTCCTCCTTGGGGAAGCCGAAGCCGAGGGTCAGCTCGTCCGGGGACAGGGCGGCGTAGACGATCGCGCCGACCCGGAACTTCGGGCGGTCCCGGATCAGGTGCTCCGAGGCGCGCGGGAGGGTCCGGGTCAGGCGTCGTAGGTCTTCTCCTGTTGCCACAGGGGCATTCTTACTTGCTCGCGTGCTCCACGGCCCACGAAAGCGCCTTGTCCGCCACGGCTTCCCAGCCGGGCTGGCCGACGGTGTAGTGGGTGCGGTCGGGGAACTCGAAGTACTCGGTCACGGCCGGGGACTTGTGGTAGCGGTGGACGTTCTCCTTGTTCAGCGCGGCGGGGACGATGTGGTCGTCGCCGCCCGCGATGAACAGCAGCGGGGCGCGGTCGCGGGTGAAGTCGACCTTGGTGGCGGCCTTGGGGTTGAAGTTCGCGAAGGCGCCCTGGAAGAGGACCCGTGCGGCGGCCGGGACGTGGTAGCGGTCGTAGACCTCCTTCGACTCGGCCTCGGTCAGCGAGTTGGTGAACGCGTAGTGGAACTGGGCCGGGGTCAGCGGGACCGCGCGCTTGAGGTTGCCGGGGTTGGAGAGCACCGGCGAGGCGGACTTGAGGGTGGACAGCGGCAGGCGCAGGACGCCCTTCACCGGGCCGGAGTCGATGGCCACGCCCGCGACGCCGAGGCCGCGGTCGAGCAGGAGCTGGGTGAACGTGCCGCCGAAGGAGTGGCCCATGATGATCGGCGGCTTGTCGAGCGCCCGGATCACGGTCTCGTAGTGGTCGACGATCTCCTTGATCCCCAGGCCTTCCAGCGGCGAGGGGTCCTTGCGGAGGGCTTCCGCGCCGACCTCCAGGCCGGGCCACGCCGGTGCGATGACCGTGAAGCCGAGGGCTTCGTAGCGCTCGATCCACTTCTCCCAGCTCAGGGGCGTCATCCAGAGGCCGTGGACCAGGACGATCGTGTCGGCTGTCGCGGTCGGGCGGATGGCTTCGGCACTCATGGCTGGCGCTCCCGTTAACGTTGATGAAACAGAACGTTCTGTTTCGCTGTGAGCCTGACCGTAGACCCGCCGCGACCGCTCGTCAAGCCTGAACGAGACAGAACGTTCTGTTAACCTGGAGACATGGGGACGTCCACCACCGGCCGCAGGTCAGCGGCACGCGAACGCCTGCTGGAGACGGCGAGGCAGGTCTTCTACGCCAGGGGGATCAACGGGATCAGCGTCGACGAGGTCATCGTCGCTGCCGACGTCAGCCGGGCCACGTTCTACCGGTACTTCCCCGGCAAGGACGACCTGGTCCGCGCCTACCTCCAGGAGGAGGACCGGTCGATCCGGGAACGGGTCGACGGCGCCGCGAAGGCGGCGGCGAACCCGTCGGAAGTGCTGCACCTGCTGGTGCTGGGCTTGGACGAGCAGATCTGCGGCGCGGGTTTCAGGGGGTGCCCGTTCATCAACGCGGCCGCCGAGTATCCCGATCCGGCGCACCCCGTTCGCGAAGTCGTGGCGGAGCACCGGACGTGGTTCATAAACGCTGTTACTGAACTCGTCACGGCGATTGGCCACCCCAATCCCGAACGGGCGGCGCGGGCCGTGGTCATGCTGCGCGACGGCGCGATGGTGGGCGGATATCTCGACGACCCGAAAGCGACCGGCGACAGCCTGGCCCACGCCGTGGACGCGGTCACCCGAAACCCGTCCTAGACGACCGCGGCCGCTACGGGAACCCCGCGGATTCCCGTAGCGGCGCTCCGGCGGTCAGCGCGCGGCGGCCAGACGGGCCAGCCGCGCCAACGGGATGTCGACACGTCCTCGGGTCCGCGATTCGAGGACGAGCCGGAGCACCGGGCACACCCGGACTCCACCGGCGGTGGGTAGGACCGCCGTCGGTCCGAGCGGCCGCCGGTCAGGTTGCCGCACCGTGCCAGCGACCGGGTCGCTCGACGCACGGCCGCTGAGAAGACCCCCAGGACCCCTCAGCGGACAACGTCCCGAGCCATTCGCGCACCACCTTCGAAACCACGGGTATCAGGTCTCCTTCACAGCGACGGCGGATGAGCGGAACGTCGTGGAGCAGCTTGACAGAGCAAGTCGTTAGGCTGGACCGCCCAGAGTTTCCACGGCCGACAAAAGACCTGATCACATGTACTCGTCGGGTTTTCCGGTCCGGATCCACAACGGATGGCAGGCCAGCGGATGAGCAGTTCCGGTCCGGGGATGGGACCGCGCGGCGTGTTCGCCGAGAGGTTCGCCCTGCTCTACGCCGAGGCGGGCGACCCGCCCCTGAAGAAGGTCACCGAGTCGGTCGCGCGAGCCCGTCGCACCGACGAGCAGAACCGGCCCGTGCGGGCCACCGCGCAGCGCGTGAGCGACTGGCGCCGCGGGCGCAACGTGCCCGCCCGGTTCGCGGCCTTGTCCGTGGTACTGGAGGTCTTGATCGGTGAAGCCCGCAAAGTGCGGTCTTCACCCGCGGTGCCGGACCTCTACGACGTGACCGCCTGGCGGGCCCTCTGGCAGGAGGCCCAGGCGAGTCCGGCGGCCGGTTCCGACCCCTCCGAGGAGGAGTCGCCCAGCGGCGAGAGCGGCCTGTGCCCCTATCGCGGACTGGCCGCTTTCCGACCGGAGGACTCCGGCTGGTTCTTCGGCAGGGAACGCAGCACGGCCGCTTTGGTGAGCCGTTTGGGAAACGCGGCGGACACCAGTGGAATCGTGATGCTCGTCGGCGCTTCCGGCGCGGGGAAATCCTCACTCGTGCGTGCCGGAATGATTCCTTCCATCGCGCGCGGCGATCTGGGAATCGACGGTTCCGCGAAATGGCCGGTCGTTCTCATGACGCCCGGCGCGGATCCGCTGAAGGAATTGGCGCACCAGGTTCCCGAATTGGCGGACGCGCTCGACCTCGCGCTCGGCCACGACGGGATGGAGCCCGAGTCGGGCGCGGCGCAGGGGCTGGACGCGTTCATCAACCAGACCCTCATGGGGGTCCTGCGGTTCGCCACCCAGATCCGGGCCGCGTTCGCGGCGTTCGCCCGGCGGCACGACGCCGACCGGCTGGTGCTCGTGGTCGACCAGTTCGAGGAGGCCTTCACCCTCGGCGGCGACGAGGCGCGGCTCCAGGTGTTCGTGCAGGCGCTGCACGCCGCGTGCACCCCGACCCTGCCCGGTGGCACGCCACCGGTGCTGGTCGTGCTGGGCGTGCGGGCCGACTTCTACGGCCGCTGCCTCGCCTACCCGGAGCTGGCCGACGCGTTGCAGGACCGGCAGATGGTGCTGGGCCCGATGACGTCGGCCGAGCTGCGCGAGGCGGTGTCGCGGCCCGCGAAGGCGGCGGGGCTGCAACTCGAACCCGGCCTGATCGAGCTGATGCTGCGCGACCTCGGCGTGCGCGGCGGCAGGCCGCAGGGCAGGCAGGGCGCGTACGACGCGGGCGCGCTGCCGCTGCTGTCGCACGCGCTGCTCGCGACGTGGCAGCGCAGGCAGGGCGGCAAGCTCACCATCAGCGGCTACCGGGCGGCGGGCGGCATCCAGGGCGCGGTCGCGGCGACGGCCGAACGCGCGTGGGCGGACCTCGACCCGGCGGCGCAGCGGGCCGCGCGGCCGTTGCTGCTGCGGCTGGTCCGGGTCGGCGACGACACGCAGGACACCCGCAGGCGGTCCACCCGGTACGAACTGGTGGACCAGGCGCCCAACCGGGCCGCCGCCGAGGAAGCACTGGAGGTGCTGGCCAGGGCCCGGCTCGTCACGCTGGACGCGGGTTCGGTCGAGATCACCCACGAGGCCCTGCTCCAGGCGTGGCCGCGGCTGCGGGCCTGGGTCGACCAGGACCGCGAGGGCAGCCTGCTGCGCCAACGCCTGGAGGAGGACGCGGCCACGTGGGCGGCGCAGGACCGGGACTCCTCGCTGCTCTACCGCGGCGCCCGGCTGGAGACCGCGCGGCAGTGGGCCGACGGCGCCGGGCCGGGATCGCTGACGGCGACGGCGGGCGACTTCCTCGCCGTGTCCAGCCAGCAGCGCACCCGGTCGACGTGGGTCCGCCGCGCGGCCGTCGCCGTCGTGGTGGTGCTCGCGCTGATCGCGGGCACGGCCGCCGTGCTCGCGGTGCGGGAACGCGACGAGGCCGTGTTCCGCGGCGTCGTCGCGGAGGCGAACCGGCTCCAGGACAGCGACCCGTCGCTGTCTGCGCAGCTCGACCTGGTCGCGCACCGGATGCGGCCGGACGACCAGGACGTCTACACGCGGCTCGTGTCGACCGAGACGTCCCCGCTGGCCATGCCGCTGACCGGGCACACCGGCGCGGTGTACCTGACGACGTTCAGCCCGGACGGCCGCACGCTCGCGACCGCGAGCTACGACAACACCGTGCGGCTGTGGGACGTCAGCGACCGCACGAACCCCCGGCCGCTGGGCGATCCGCTGGTCGGGCACACGAGCTGGGTCAGCTCCGCGGTGTTCTCCCCCGACGGCAAGACCCTGGCGTCCGCGGGCGACGACAAGACCGTCCGGCTCTGGGACCTCACCGACCTCGCGCACCCCACGCCGATCGGCGAACCGCTGCAAGGCCACGACGGCACGATCTACCTGCTCGCCTTCTCCCCCGACGGCAGGACGCTCGCCACCGCGAACGAGGAGAAGACGTCCCGGCTGTGGGACGTGACCGACCGGCGGCACCCCAAGCCGCTCGGCGAGCCGCTGGGCCGCCACGACGCCGCGGTCCGCTCGATCGCGTTCAACTCGGCCGGGACCGTGCTCGCGGTCGGCGGCGACGACAAGACGATCGTGCTGTGGGACGTCGCCGACCCCGCGAACCCCGCCGTGCTCTCCACGGTCGGCGGCTACGACTCGACCATCCACTCCGTCGCGTTCAGCCCGGACGGCAAGACCCTCGCCACCGGCAGCGACGACAAGACGGTCCGGCTCTGGAACGTGACCGACCCGGCCCGGCCGCAAGCGCTCGGCCGTCCCCTCACCGACCACAAGGACAGCGTGTGGTCCGTCGCGTTCAGCCCGGACGGGCGGCTGCTCGCCACGGGCAGCGCGGACAGCACCGCCCGGCTGTGGAACGTGACCGACCCGGCGCAGCCGCAGGCGCTCGGCCAACCGCTGTCCGGCCGCAACAGCATCGTGTTCGCCGTCGGGTTCAGCCCGGACGGGCGCAGCCTCGCGACCGGCAGCGCGGACCAGACCGTGCGGCTGTGGTCGCTGCCGCCGTCGGTGCTGGTCGGCCAGAGCGGGCAGACCGACACCCCGACCTACAGCGCCGACGGCAAGCTGCTGATGACCGCCAGCGACGACCGGACGATCCGGCTCTGGAGCCTCGCCGACCCCGGCGGTCCGCGGGCGCTGGGGCAGCCGATCGTCGCGCACGGCGCGGCGGTGTGGAAGATCGCGCTGAGCCCGAACGGGAAGCTGCTCGCCTCCGGCGGCGAGGACCGGACCGTGCGGCTGTGGGACGTCAGCGACCCCGCGAACCCGAAGGCGGTGGGGGCGCCGCTCCAGGTGCAGACCAGGTTCATGGCGCGGGTGGGGTTCAGCCCGGACGGCCGCCTGCTGATCACCGGGAACGACGACAAGTCGTTGCAGCTGTGGGACATCTCGGACCCGGCCCGGCCGACGAAGGCGGGGCAGCCGATCACCGGCGCGGACGGGTACGTCGAGTACGCCCAGTTCACCCCCGACGGCAGGACGCTCGTCACGGCCAGCGCCGACAAGGCGATCCGGCTCTACGACGTGACCGACCCGACCGCCGTGCGCAGGCTCGGCGCGCCCGTCTTCGGCCACACCGCGCCCATCCGCGGCGGGGCGCTGAGCCCCGACGGGCGCACCCTCGCCACGACCAGCGACGACAAGACCGTGCGGCTGTGGGACATCCGCGACCCCGCCAAGGTGAAGCAGATCGGCCTCCCGCTCGCGGGCCACACCGAGTCGGCCGTGTCGGCGGCGTTCAGCCCGGACGGCACCCGGCTCGCGACCTCCAGCGACGACAAGACGATCCGGCTGTGGGACGTGCACGACGTGACCAGGGCGACGCCGATCGGGCAGGCGCTGACCGGCCACGACGCCAGGGTCAGCGGCATCGCCTTCAGCCCCGACGGGCGGAGCCTGGCGTCCACCGGCTTCGACGCCACGGTCCGGGTGTGGGACCTCGACCAGAACCACGCGATCGACCGGATCTGCACCAGCACCAAGGGCGTGCTGACCGAGGACCTGTGGCAGCGGCACCTGACGCAGCTCGCCTACGACCCGCCGTGCCCGTAGCGGGATCCACCCAGTGCGAGCGGGCGTTGACCCAGCGTGAGGTGGATCTTGGGCCGAACGGACGCCGAAGCCACTTCAGTCCGAGTAGCGGTCGGGCTCAAGCGGTCTGCGTAGGGTCCCGGCCATGCGTCTTCTTGCCAGGGTCGGCAGCCCGCACACCGTGGCCGCGGTCGTCACCGCGATCACCGCGCTCTACCTCCTCCTCGTGGTGCTCGGCAACGTCACCGACTACGGGACGAACAGGGCGTTCGTCGAGCACGTGTTCGCGATGGACACCACGTTCCAGTCGCCGAACACGATGTGGCGGGCCATCACGTCCCCCGCGCTGGTGACGGTCGCCTACGTCCTGGTCATCGCGTGGGAGGCGGTGACGGCGCTGGTGCTGGTCGCGGCGGTCGTGGCGTGGGTGCGGGTCATCGGCGGCGGGCGGGACGCGACGACGGCCCGGCAGCTGTCGTCGGCCGGGCTGGCGATGCAGCTGCTGCTGTTCGGGGCCGGGTTCATCGCGATCGGCGGCGAGTGGTTCCAGATGTGGCAGTCGAAGTCGTGGAACGGCCTGGGCGCCGCGGTGCAGAACTTCACCGTCGCGGGCATCAGCCTGGTCCTCGTGCACGTCGTGAGCCGCGAGAAGGCCTGATCCGACTCCCCCCGCCTTCGCGGGCGGGGGGACCTACAGGTCCACCAGCGCCGACGGGCGGCCGAAGTGCGCGCCCGTCGCGGTGTCCGCGCCCGACGTGCGCCACCAGTCCGCCAGCTCCGGCGTGTCCACGCCGTCGACGAGCACCGCCGCGCCCGCCAGGTGCGCGACCGCCACCAGATCGGCCAGCACGCGCGTCGTGATCGGGTTCCGCTCCGCGCACACGCCCCAGCGCGGCACGCGCACCTCGCGCACCGGCAGCGCCTCCAGGCAGGCGAACTCGCCCGCGGCCCCGGTGAAGCCGTCCATCGCCGTCCGCACGCCCGCGTCCGCGAGCACCGTCAGGTTGTCCACGGCGTCGTCGTCGTCCGCGACCAGCAGGCCCGCGGGCAGCCCGAGCCGCAACGACCCGGCGGGCAACCCGGTGTCCGCGAGCACCCGCAGCACCGAGCCGACCAGGTCCGGATCGGTCGCCTGACCAGCCGACAGGTGCACCGACAGCGGCAGGTCGAGCCCGGTGCGCTGCCGCCACCAGCGGAGCTGCTCGGCCGCGGTGCGCAGCAGCCACGTGCCCAGCGGCAGCACCAGACCGGTCTCCTCGGCCAGGTCGACGCACCGGTCGTGCTCGACGACGCCGTGGTCCGGGTGGTTCCAGCGCAGCAGCGCGGTCAGGCCGGTGATCCCGCCGCCCGCCAGCCGGTGCTCGGGCTGGAAGACGACGTCGATCTCGCCGGACTCCCACGCCCCCGGCATCACGGCCGCCAACCCGAGCCGCTCGCGGTCCGCCGCGTCCCGGCCCGCGTCGTAGAGGCCCCACTGCCTGCGGCCGCTCTTCTTGGCGCGGCGCAACGTCATGTGCGAGGCGCGGAGCAGTTCGACGGGGTCGAACGCGGGCGCCGGGCGGTCGACGACGCCGATGCTGGCGGACACCGCGATGCCGTGACCGTCCACGTACAGCGGCTCGGCCAGCTCGTCGTTGATCCGGTTGACGGTCGTGACGACGTCCGGCGTGGTGGAGCAGTTCTCGACCAGCACGGCGAACTCGTCGCCCTCCAGCCGCGCGACCATCGCCCGCTCGGCCGCGAACGCGACCCGCAGGCGGTCCGCCACGGACTTCAGCAGGTGGTCGCCCGCCGCGCGGCCCAACCCGTCCGTGACGACCGAGAACGCGTCCAGGTCGAGGTGGTAGAGGGTCACGCCGAACGCCGGATCCGCCTGGCGCAGCGTGGTTTCCAGCCGCGTGGTGAAGAACTGCCGGTTCGGCAGGCCGGTGAGCGCGTCGTGCAGCGCCTGGTGCGTGAGCTGGCTGCCGAGCAGCGTCAGCTCGCTGACGTCCTCGACGATCGTGACGAACTGCCCCGGCTCCCCCGCCGCGTCCCGCAGCAGCGCCACGGCGAGCGTGCCGCGCACGACCTCGCCGTCCTCGCGCACCAGCCGCAACCGCAGCGGCACCCGCTGGTGCACGCCGTCGAGCAGGTCCCGGAGCGCGGCCCGCAGGTCGTCGGCGTCCTCGTGGTGCACCACGGAGTGCAGCGTCCGGTCGGCGAGGTCCGCGCCGATGATCTCCGCCAGCGCGTTGTTCGCGCGGACGAACGTGCCGTCCAGCGCCGTCACGGCGATGCCGCTGGCCGAGGACGTGAACACCTCGTCCGCCAGCGCCTCGCTGACCTTGAGGTTCCACTGGGCGGCCTTCGCGGCCACCAGCAGCGCCTGGCTGACGCTCTCCTGCTGTTCGAGCACCACGCGCTGGACGGCCTCGACGTACCCCGCGGCCACCGCGCCGAGCACGGCGAGGACCCGCTCGGTGCGCCCGTCCACGCACTGGAGGTCCGGCGAGGCGAGCAGGGCGGGTCCGAGGAGCTCCAGGGACTCGCGCAGGCTCGCGGGAGCCGTGCAGTGCAGGTCGACGAGCCGGGACCCCACGACCGACGCCTGCTCGGGGGTGAACGGGTGCGCCACCACGGCGTCGTGCAGGCGGTGCACGAGCTGCCGCAGCTGGTGCTCCAGCTCCTCCGGCGGGAGGGGGATGTACGCCGTGGAGCGGAGCGCCGCCGCCCACTTGCGGGCGAGCTTCCGCCGCTCCCGTCTACCGGTGCCGGGAGCGGTCCGCACGTCTTCGGGGAGGGCTGAGCTCATGCCACCTTGCCTGCTGGGGGGACAGGACGGCTGGGGTTCAGGTGGCCCGCGCCGCCGCGGAACCATACCCGCGGAACCTGTGCGCCGCCTATGAATGTCCCCCACGCGGGTGGAATCCCGCTGCTCACGGTCACCGTGCGCACCACCAGCACCAAATCCGGTCCTCACCCGACGGAGTTCGGCGTCCCCGGACGACGATGGGGTGTGAGCGAACCGCGGGTGGCACCCGATCCGGCGTTCGCAGTGCTCGAGCTGTACGACGAGGCGCTGCCGCAGGTGTACGGGTACCTGCTGGCCAGGTGCGGGAACCGGGCGGTGGCCGAGGAGTTGACGTCCGAGACGTTCCTCGCCGCCGTCCGGGGCGCGCGCGACGGCGGGCCGGTCAGCACGGCGTGGCTGATCGGCGTGGCCCGGCACAAGCTCGTCGACCACTGGCGGCGGGTCGAGCGCGAGCACCGCGGGCTGCGGCAGGTGTACGAGGAAGACCCGGTGACGGACCCGTGGGACGGGTTCGTCGACACGCTGCACGCGCACGCCGTGCTCGCGGAACTGGGCGCGCACCACCGGTGCGCGCTGACGTTGCGGTACCTGGACGGGTTGCCGGTCGCCGAGGTCGCCCGGTGCCTCGGCCGGACCGTGCACGCCACCGAGGCACTGCTGACCAGGGCCCGCGCCGCGTTCCGGCGGGCGTACGCGGGAGGCCGCGATGACTGACCCTTTCGACGCCCTCCGCCTGCCGGTGACCCCGGTCGCCCCGTCCCCCGACTTCGCCGCCCGCCTGCGGGCCCGTTTGGAAGACGCCGTCCTCGACCGTCCCGTTGGAGGAGCCATGACCACGTCCACGCTGACCCCGTACCTGGCCGTCACCGACGCCCGAGCGGCGCTCGACTTCTACGTGGAGGTGTTCGGCGCGACCCGGCGGGGCGACCCGGTCGTCATGGACGACGGCCGCGTCGGCCACGCCGAACTCGCCTTCGGCGACTCGGTGGTGATGCTGTCCGAGGAGTTCCCCGACCTGGGCCACATCGCCCCGACCACGAGCCACCCGTCGTACCGGTTGGAGGTGCCCGACCTGGACACCGCCGTTGCCCGCGCCCTGACCCGAGGCTCCACCCTGCTGCGCCCTGTTGGCGACACCGGCCACGGCCGAGGCGCCACCGTTGTGGACCCGTTCGGCCACCGCTGGCTCCTGGCCGAAGCCGAGCCGGCGCACGGGACGTTGGGCTACCACACGTTCCAGGTGCCGGACGCGGAAGCGGCGAAGACGTTCTACGGGGCGGTGCTGGGGTGGCGGTTCACGCCGGGGAGGGTGGAGAACGGGTGGCAGATCGACGGGGCGGGCGGCATGGCCGGGCTGTGGGGAGGGCAGGGGCAGATCGGCTGGAAGCTCATGTACGCGGTGCGGGACTTGGAGGTGGCGTTGGCCGCGGTGCGCACGCACGGTGGGACGGCGGGCGACATCGAACACCAGCCCTACGGCCTGTCCGCCGAGTGCACCGACGACCAGGGCATCGAGTTCTGGCTCTGGCAACCGTGAGGGGTGGTTGAACGGACCGTTCACCCGCAGGACCGGAGGGTGGCGGGAGGACGCGGGGCGGGCCTGGGTGAGCGCGGGCCCAGGCTCACGGCGGCCGGTCAGGGGCACCCGAGGGGCCGGTCGATGCGGCTCTCGGGGCGGGCTTGAGTGAACGGACCGTTCACGAGCGGGTGCCGGGAAGGCCTCCTGCTCAAGGCTCGACACGGGCGAGACCGCACCCCGCCCTCGACTCCTGCATGAACGGACCGTTCACGCGGGGCTTCCGAAAGAGGCTCGCACAGAAACCGGACCCGCCGCCCTCCGCACCCAAGCCTCGCCCCAAACCTCGGCATGAACGGACCGTTCGCGACCAACCCCCGGAAGAGATACCCGTGGGGGAAGCCCAGCCAGGGCAACTCCCCCTGCCCCAGCCCCTGTGCGAACGGACCGTTCGAGGCTGGACCTCTCGTCGACGGCCCGGCGCAGGGGCAGGGGCAGGGGCAGGGGCAGGGGCAATCGAAAACCCGCCACCGAAACCGATGCGAACGGACCGTTCACACCGCACCTGCCACAGCCGACCCCGCGCAAGGGTCGCTGCACCAACACACCACCCAACCTTCAGTGCGAACGGCCCCATGTACCGAACCCGTCATGGCTGGCCCGGTACAAGGGTCGCTGCACCAACCCGCCACCAACCTTCAGTGCGAACGGACCGTTCACACCGAACCCGTCATGGCTGGCCCGGAGCGAGGGTCGCTGCACCAACCCGCCGCCCGCCCTGGGCGTGAACGGGCCGTTCACAGCCAACATCCGGCGAAGGTGCTGGAGGAAACCCGGCCAAGGTCCCACCATCAATCCGGTGTGAACGGGCCGGTCGGGCAACCCTCAGGGGAGGATTTCGCGTAGTTGGGCCAGTAGTTCGCCGCGGCTGGTGCAGCCGAGGCGTTGGCGGATGCGGGCCATGTGGTGTTCGACTGTCTTCGCGGAGATGAACAGGCGGTCGCCCACCTGCTTGTACGTCATCCCGGCGACCACGAGGTCGGCTACTTCGCGTTCTCGGTCGCTCAGTTGGGCCGCTTCCGGGGACGGGGCGGGGTCGGTGGTGGGGGTGGTGGTGGGCTTTTTCTGGCTGGTGGGGCGGCCTTGGAGCAGGCGGGCGCAGTCCAGGAGTCTGACCATCGCCTGGCGATCCGTGGTGCGTATCGCGGCTTGGCCTGCCAGCCTTGCGCCGTCCCACCACTGGCCCGCTGTGTGGAGGCCGCGGGCGGCCTCTTCTACGCGGTCGGGTTCTACCTTGCCTGCCAGGACGTCCAACCAGGCTTCGGCGGCGTCCGAGACGATCGCGTTGTAGCGGGTGCGGTCGCGGTGGGTGGCCAAGGCCGCCGCGTGTTCCTCCGCCACGTCGGTCTGCTCGGCGATGATCGCGGCGTGCAGGCCGCTCCAGTGCAGCGGCACGGCCCACAAAGGCGGGTCGCCGAGGGAGCGCAACAAGGTTCGGGCGGCAGTGAGGTGCGGGGCGAGGCGGTGTTCGTCGCGGAGTCGGGCCGCGGCGGCGGCGAATTCGCCCAGCGGCAAGAAGGTGAACAGGTCCACGGGGTGGCGCAGCACGGCTTCGCAAGCCTGTTCCCACGTGCGCTTCACCGTGGCGAGGTCGCTGTTGCGGCGGGCGATGCCGATCTCCAGCGCGACGGCGAACAGCCAGTCGCGCGGTTCCAGGCGTTTGCCGCTCTTCTTCAACGCCACCAGGCAGTCCTTGGCCTCGACCAGGTTGCCCCTGACCATCGCGATCCACGCGCGCAGCACCACGTGCCGGATGGTCATCAGCGTGCCGCCCACACCGGCCGCCGCGGCGCGGTCCAGGACCGACTCGGCGACGCCGGACTCGCCGCAGTGCAACGCCACCAGCGCCGCCAACGCGGCGGGGCTGTCGGGCAGGAGGGCCGCGCGGCCGACGGGTTCGAGGAGGCCCGACGCGCGGACCAAAGTGGACAGTGCCGTCATCGGTTCGGCGACCACCGACTCGCGCATCCCCTGCGCCATCAGGGCGGCGGCACCGTCGAACGACGTGGGCGGCGCGGTCGGCAGTGCCAGGTCGCCGGGGACGTGGCCGGTGCCGACGCGGCCGACCACGGCGAACGCGGCGGCGGACGGCGTGGACGACCAGCGGTACAGCTCGGTGCTGCGCGCCAGTTGACCTCGGTGGGCCAGCGCGACCGCGGCGACCTCGGCGGCCTGCGCGCGGTGAGGGGATTCCGGGCCGGTGATGACCTGGTCGGCCAAGCGGAGGGCGGCGTCCAGGTCGCCCGCCATCGCGGACGCCGTGGCCCAGCGGGAGGCGACGTCGGCGTTCGGCGCGCCCGCGGCGGCGCTGGCGGCCAGCAGGCGCGCGGCCAGCGCGGGATCGGCGTCGAGGGCTTCGGCCGCGGCGGTCTGGAACGCGTCCGCGATGCCGGGGCCGCCGACGCCCGTGCCGATCAGGGGCCGCACCAGGTCGAGGACCGGGCCGCCGGAGGCGAGTTGCAGCTCGGCGAGGCGCTGGCGCACGGCGATCCGGCGTTCGGCCCGGCTCAGCAGCGCCACGGCTCGGCGCGCCAACGGGACCAGCGTGCCGTCCTGGGCGAGCAGACCGGTGGCGCGGCCGGCGTCGATCACCTCGCCCACGGCGTCGAAGTCCTTGTCCAGCAACGATCCCAGCAGGTCCAGCCGCAGTCCCGCGCCCGCCTCGGCGGCGAGCAGGAACTTCTGCAGGTCGCCGTCGAGCCAGTCCAGCTCCGGGCGGAACGCGGCCACGGCCTCGGCCGTCACCTCGGCCGTGGTCAGGCCCGCCAACCGTTCCACGAACCTCGGCACGCCCCCGGTCTGCTGGTGCACGAAGTCGACCACCGCGCGGGACGTGCCCGCGGGCAGGTACTCCTTGACCTGGTCCTTGGTGAACGCCGTCGGCATCAGCGCGCGCCACCGGCCCGCGGACTCGGCCAGCAGCCGCTGCCGGGGCCACGGCCGGTAGGCCACGACGAGCCGCGGGTCGTCGGCGTCCACCAGGTCGCGGAGCTGCTTCTCGTCCAGCAGGTGCGCGTCGTCCACGACGCGCACGCCCTCCCCCGCGTAGACCCGTTCGATCTCGCGCAGGATCGCCGTCTTGCCGTACCCGCCGGGCGCGACCACGCCCAGGCGCAGCGGCGCTGTCGGGTCCGCCGCGATGTCGGCCAGGAGCTGACGGGTCGCGTCGTCCGGGAGGAGTGCTGGGTGCGTCGTCGATCGGTGGCTCAACGGCCGTCCTCGTCGTCGGTGCTCGGGGTGCCGCGGCGCGATCCCGCGGGTTTGAGGCCGCGCACGACCCGCTGCACGGGGCCGCGCGGCAGGTCGAGCGGGGTGATGTCGACCGGTGGTCGGGGTGGTGGGGCGGTGAACTCGTCGTCGGTCAGGCCGAGTTCACCGACCGGGAACCGCAGCGACGGGTCGTCGAAGCGGCGCAGGACCGAGGTCTCGCGGGGTTCGGGTTCGGCGTCGGGGCCTTCGACGACCCGGCGGGCGACCAGCGCGGCGCCCTTGACCACGGACGTCTCCGGCGCGGCCTCGATGGCGATCCGGCCGCGCAGCGCGCCCGCCACGGTCTCGGCGATCAGCGGGATCCGGGCGCTGCCGCCGACCAGCAGCACCGCGTCCGGGTCGCCGTGCGCGGTGGTCGTGCGGACGAGCGTGTCGACGGCGAGGTCCACGCCCGCGCGGATCAGGTCCTCGAACCTGGGCCGGGTCAGCCGCACCTCGCGCACGCCGTCGGCCAGGTGCACCGGCACCACGACCTCGGGCAGCGCCGAGAGCGCGCGCTTCGCGGCCTCGGCGTCGAAGCGCAGCCGGGCCATGACCTGCCCGACCCACGGGTCGGCGGGGTCGAGGTCGGTCAGCTCGCGGCCGAGTTCGGCCCGCACGTGGCCGACGACGGCGTCGTCGAAGTCGACGCCGGTGTGGTGGTCGTAGCCCTCGGCGGTGCCGACGAGCTCCGGCGCGGAGTCCAGCGCGCGGCGGACGACGGAGCAGGCGAACGCGTGGCTGCCGACGCTGACGACGGCCAGCACGTCACCGCCGCCGCCCGCGGCGAGGTGGTTCTCCACGGCCGCGAGGGGTTCGGCGACCAGCGTGCAGCGGTCCAGGCCGACCAGCCGCAACGCCTGCGCGAACAGCTCCTTGCGGTGCGCGCCCCAGTCGGCGGGGTGGGTCACGGCGACGTGGGTCGCCGGTCCGCCCTCGCGCTCGGCGACCTGGCCCGCGACCCACATGACCAGCAGCGCGGTGAGGTCTTCCGGCGTCACCCACTCCTGGCCGAGCAGGACGGGCACCTCGTCGCCGATCCGCCGGGCGAACCCGGTGGCGGTCAGCCACGGGTCACCGGCCTCGCCGACGGCGTACTCGCCGTCCGGGGTGAGCCGCAACGACGACGCGACACCGCCGCCGGGCCCGCCGAGCCCGACCACCTCGACCTCCGGCCTGCCCACGCGGGCGAGGCGGCAGATCGCGGCCGCGGTGCGGGTGGCGCCCACATCGACCCCAAGGACGTAGGGCAACTCCGGGACTCCTCACTCACCTGTTCGTACCAGTCCTGTGTACGTACACCCGTGATCATTCGCTCACAAGCACGGCCCCTAATCCCCTAGGGGGTGAACGAAAACCACCCCATCGTGGATACGGCATCTACTGGGAGTGATCCCCGATGGCGGGGAATCCCCCAGCTCCTACGTTTGTCCCCAGTGCCGGAACCGCAGTTCTCCCGGCTCCCTGACACCCCGCATGACCCTTGGAGATCACCAGTGAGCTCGAACACGCTGCACGAATTCGTCCTCGGTCTGCTCAGCGACCCGACCGCGCTGGCCGACTTCCAGAACGACGCCGAGGGTGCTCTCGGCGCGGCCGGACTGGGCGACATCAGTGCGGTCGACGTGCAGGAGGTCCTGCCCCTGGTCCTCGACTACGTGCCCGCCGGGAGCCTGCCCGCTCTCGACGGCTCCGTGCTCTCGGACCTCCCCCTGGACGTCGACGTGGACGGCCCCGCCGCCGCGATCAACCAGCTCCACGCCGTCACGCAGCTCGTGGGCGTGAGCACGACGGACGTCAACCTCGCGGCCACGGGTGCCATCGCGGCCGACGAGAACGGCCTGGAGGCCTTCACCGGCCTGTCCGCGTGGGGCCTGGCGGACGCGGCCGGCGCGGCCGACATCAAGCTCCCCGGTGACTTCTCCGCGGTGAACGACGTGACCGGCTCCCTGGACGGGGCGTTGGACACCGCGACCGGTCTCGCAGACCCGGCGACGGGCGCACTCCACGGCGCCACCGCCCCCCTGAGTGGGGTCACCGGCGCGCTGCCGGGCGCGGAAGGGCTGACCTCCTCCGTGTTCGGACCGACCGACACCCTCCACGGTGTCGTCGACGGCGTGACCGGTGGCCTCACCGACGGTCTCGACCTGGGCCACACCCTCGACGTCGGGGGCCTCCACGACGTCGCGTTCACCACCTCGGCCCCGATCGGCGCCGACACCCTGGGCGCCGTCGGCGGCGACCTGGTCTCGCACACCGCCGTGGGCGGCGTCGTGAGCAACGTCACTGACACGGTGCACGACGCGCACCTGCCCGGTGGCGACCTCCTCGGTGTCACCGACCTGCTGTTCTGATCTCGTTTCGATCTCGTTGCGCTACCGGGGGTCGGTTCCGTCCACAGACGGAACCGACCCTCTCCCTTTCACCCAGGAGGGTGAACACGGCACACTCTGTCGGGTGATGGCCGCCCCCTGGCTCGACGTGCTCGACGAAACGATCGGGGCTTGCACGACGCACAACCGCCCCGACCTGGCGGAACGGTTGCGCGAGAAGCGGGCCCGACAACTGGATCCGAAGCTCAGAGTCCTGGTGATCGGCGAGGCGAAGCAGGGCAAGAGCCAACTGGTCAACGCCCTGGTGAACGCCCCCGTCTGCGCGGTGGGCGACGACATCACGACCACCGTCCCCACGTTCGTGCAGCACGCCGAGACGCCGTCCGCGGCGCTCGTGCGCAGCTCGGCCGCCCGGCGCGCGGTCCACGAGAACCCGACCGAGCGCGTGCCCGTGGCGATCGACCAGGTCGCCAAGGAGGTCAGCTCCGGCAACTCCGGCGAGGTCGTCCGGGCCGAGGTCGGCATCCCGCGCGCGCTGCTCACGTCCGGGCTCGTGCTGATCGACACCCCCGGCGTCGGCGACCTGCGGTCCGCGCACACCGCGAGCACGTTCGCCGCCCTGATGCAGGCCGACGCCGTGCTGCTGGTGTCCGACGCGACCAGCGAGCTGACCGCCACCGAGCTGGACCTGCTCAAGCAGGTCATGACGAACTGCCCCAACGTGACCGTGGTGCTCACCAAGACCGACATCTGCCCGCAGTGGCGGCGGGTGCTGGAGACCAACCAGGCGCAGCTGGCCCGCGCGGGCGTGAGCGCGAAGGTGTTCGCGGTGTCGTCGGCGCTGCGGCTGCGGGCCGCGCAGACCGGCGACCAGGTCCTCAACGCCGAGTCCGGCTTCCCCGACCTGCTGGCGTGCGTGCAGCGCGACATCGTGTCCGCCGCCGACCAGCTCGCCCGCCGAGTGGTGGCCGTGTCGTCGGCGTCGGCGATCCAGCAGCTCGTCGCGCCGCTGCGGCAGGAGCTGACCGTGCAGAACACCAAGCGCACCGAGGACACCATCGGGGCGCTGCACGAGGCCCAGCGGCGGGTGGACGAGCTGCGGCGGCGCTCGGCGCGCTGGCAGACCGTGCTGGCCGACGAGATGGCGGACCTGGTGTCCGACATCGAGTTCGACCTGCGCGACCGGACCCGCAAGATCCTCCGCGAGGTCGACAAGACGTTCGACGAGGCCGACCCGGCCAAGGGCTGGGACTCGTTCGAGCAGTGGCTGGAGGACAACCTCACCGAGGCGGGCGCGAAGAACTTCGCCTGGCTGCTCGACCGGTCGGAGTGGGTGGCGGAGAAGGTCGCCAAGAGCTTCCCGGTCTACCGCGAGGACCTGCTGCCCGGCTCGATCTTCCCGGAGGACGTGCTGGAGCGGATCACCGCGATCGAGCGGCCGAACATCGAGAAGTTCACCATCAGCCAGAAGCTGTTCACCGGTCTGCGCGGCTCCTACGGCGGCGTGCTGATGTTCGGCCTCGTCACCAGCCTCGCGGGGATGCCGCTGATCAACGTGGTGTCGCTCGGCGCGGGCGCGCTGTTCGGCGGCAAGAGCATCAAGGACGAGGGCGACGCCCGGCTCAAGCGGCGGCAGGCCGCCGCGAAGAACGCCGCCCAGCGGCACGTGGACGACTTCTTCATCAAGTTCAGCAAGGACTGCCGGGACGCGGCGCGGCACGTGCAGCGCAGCCTGCGCAACCACTTCAGCACGTTGGCCGAGGAGTTGCAGGAGACGCTGCTGGAGTCGGCGCGCAGCGCGCGGCGGGCCGTGCAGGACGACGCGAGCAAGCGCGAGCGCCGGGCCGTCGAGGTGCGGCAGGACCTGGACAAGCTGGTGGAGCTGTACAAGCGGGTCCAGGTGCTCGGCGGGTCCCAGGTGGCGCTGGGGATCTCGGCGTGACCCTCCACGCCAAGGTCGTCGCGCTGCTCACCGAGGCGCTGATCGTCTACCGGGACAGCCCGCGCGCCACGGGGTGGCTGCGCAACCAGCTGGCCCGGATGGAGGAGCCGGTGCGGATCGCCATCGCCGGGTCGCCGCGGATCGGCAAGTCCACCGTGGTCAACGCGCTCATCGGCGAGGAGTTCACGCCCGCGACCGGCTTCACCTGGTACCGCGACGGCGTGCGGGCGCGGGCGACCGCGTTCACCCCCAGCGGCCCGCAGGAGGTGCCGGTGGTGACGCGCGACGGCAAGGCGCACGTCGAGATCGGCATGTGGGACCAGGTCGACCGGCTGATCGTGGACTGGCCGACCCGGTCGCTGCGCGACGCGACGATCATCGACACGCCCGCCACCGCCACCAGCGACCAGGTGTACCGCGAGGCGGACGCGGTGCTGTACCTGATGCGGCACCTCCAGGACGTGGACCTCAAGTACCTCCAGGCCGCGCACGACAACCCGATCTCCCGGTCGTCGCCGATCAACACCGTCGTGGTGCTGGCGAAGGCCGACGAGATCGGCGCGGGCCGGATCGACGCGCTGTCGTCGACCAAGCAGATCGCCCGCCGCTACCGGCGCGAGGCGCGGGTGCGGCCGCTGTGCCAGAACGTGGTGGCGGTCGCGGGCCTGATCGCGGTGGCGGCCCGCACCATGCGGCCCGAGGAGTTCGCCGCGCTCGCCGCGCTGGCGGCGTTGCCGCGCACCGAACTGGAGGACCACCTGCTGTCGGCGGACCGGTTCGTCGGCGGCGACTTCCCGGTCGCGCTCGACCCGTCGGTGCGGCAGGCGCTGCTGGAGCGGTACGGCATCTTCGGCGTGCGGCTGAGCGCCACGCTGGTCCGGCAGGGCTTCGACACGCAGGTCAAGCTGGTCACGCAACTGGTGCAGCGCAGCGGGTTGGGCGAGCTGCGCGACTCGATCAGCCAGTACTTCACCGAGCGCCGCGAGGTGCTCAAGGCCCGGTCGGCGCTGCTGGCGCTGGACGTCGTGCTGCGCGCGGAGCCGAAACCCGCCGCCCGCAAGATCGTGATGGACCTGGAGCGGATCGTCGCGAGCGCCCACGACGTGCGCGAACTGCGGCTGCTGGCCGCGTTGCAGGGCGGTCGCACACGGCTGCCCGGTGCGCTGGAGCCCGAGGCGTCGCGGATCGTCGGCGGGCTCGGCACGGCCGTGCAGGCGCGGCTGGGGCTGGAGGAGGAGGTCGACGAGACCGAGCAGCGCTACCTGGTCGCCGACCTGCTGGCGAAGTGGCGCGAGCAGGCAGCCAACCCGGTGCTCGACCAGGACCAGCGGCGGGCCGCGACGGTGGTCGTGCGCTCGTGCGAGGGCATGCTGGCGGGCCTGGGCTGACCTTCCGGGGGATCATGTCCGGCATGGACACCCCTCTCACGACGGCGCGGTTGTCGCTGGTCCGCTGGCGCGAGGAGCACCTGGTCGAACTGCTGGTGCTGGCGAGCGACGAGCGGGTCGTCCGGCACATCGTCGACGGGAAGCCGTGGAACCGGGAGTACGCCACCGACCGGCACCGCTCGGTGCTCGCCCACTGGCGGCGCTACGGGTACGGCTGGCGGGCGGCGCTGGACGGCGCGACCGGGGAGTTCCTCGGGATCGCGTCGATGACGCACCGGACCATCGAGTCGATCGAGATCGGCTACTGGGTGGCGCCCGCGGCGTGGGGGCGCGGGCTCGCGACCGAGATGGCGGGCGCGGTGCGGCAGGAGTCGTTCAAGCAGCACGGGGTGCGCCGGGTCGTGGCGCAGTTCCAGGACGGCAACGACGCGTCGGGCCGGGTGATGGCGAAGATCGGGCTGGTGCACGACCACAGCGAGGTCGACCCGACCCAGGCCGGGCGGCTCGTGCACGTCTACGTCGGCTACCCCGACGCCTGACGCAGCGCCTCGCGGACGACGCGCACCGCGGCGCTCTCCGTGCGGCGGGGGTCGGTGACCAGGAACAGGGTCGACGCCGGGAGTTCGGCGACGCTGCGCAGCGCGCCCGCGGCCAGCTGGTCGGCCACCGAGATCCGCGGCAGCACGGACAGCCCGAGCCCCGCCACCACGCAGGAGCGGGCGGCCTCGATGCTGCCGAACCGGGTCGGGTGGACGTCGGGCAGGTCGCGGGCGAAGCGGTCGGTGTACGAGCAGCCCTCCTCGAGCAGGAAGTACCGGCCGGTGTCCGGGTGACCGGGCGCGGCGACGAGGTCGATGCGCTCGGTGCCGATGGGAACCGCGGTGAGGGTGGTCGTGGGCGGGTCGTCCTCCAGCACGAGCGCGAGGTCGACCACGCCGTCGTGGACGGCGTCGAGGGCTTGGCGGGTGCCGACCGGCGTGAGGTGGACCGTCACGCCCGGTCGGCGGTCGGCCAGGTCGGCGATGATCGTTGGCAGGCGGTAGGCGCACATGGACTCCGGCGCGCCGAGGCGGACGTCGCCCGAGACCTCCAGGACGCCCTTGGCGGTGTCCAGCAGCCGCTGCTCGGCCGCCAGGACGTCCAGGGCCGCGGCCAGCGCCCGCTCCCCCGCCTCCGTCAGCTTCGCCCCGGTCGGGAGCCGGTCGAACAGCCGCGCGCCGAGCTGCCGTTCGAGGGTCTTGACGTGGGTGGTGACCGTCGACTGCACCAGGTGCAGCTCGGCCGCCGTGGCGGTGAAGCTGCCCGTCCTGGCCAGCACCAGCAGGGTCCGGAGGAGCCGGGTCTCCATGCATCGACGGTAGCGATGGGGCGCATCGGTTGTCATCGTTGGACTCGATCCCCGCTGGTGGAGATGCTGGTCCCATGACGGAGATCCTGAGGTACACGGCGTTCAGCGTCGATCCGGACGGCGGCAACCGGGCCGGGGTGGTGCTGGACGCGAGCGGGGTGGACGACGCCGCCATGCTCGCCGTCGCGGCGGAGGTCGGGTACTCGGAGACGGCCTTCGTGCTGCCCGGCGCGGAGCCGAGGACGTTCGCGGTGCGGTACTTCAGCCCGCTGGTGGAGGTGCCGTTCTGCGGCCACGCGACCATCGCCACGGCGGTCGCGCTCGGCGAGCGGATCGGCGCCGGGCCGCTGGTGTTCGACACGCCCGCGGGCCGGATCGAGCTGACCACCGGCGCGGGCACCGCGAGCCTCACCAGCGTGCCGACGTCCTCGGAGCCCGCCTCCCCGGACCTGGTGGAACGCGCGCTGCGGGCGTTGCGCTGGGACGCCTCGGACCTGGCGTGGCCGGTGCACGTGGCCCACGGCGGCGCGGGGCACCTGGTCGTCGGGGTCGGCAGCCGGGAGCGGCTGGCGAAGCTGGACTACGACTTCGACGCGCTCGCGGACGTGCTGCGGTCGGCGGGGCTGATCACCGCGCACCTGTTCCACCAGCGGGCCGAGGACGTGTTCGACGTGCGCGAGCCGTTCCCGGTGGGCGGGGTCGTGGAGGACGCCGCCACGGGGGCCGCCGCGGCCGCGTTCGGCGGGTACCTGCGGGAGCTGGGGCTGGTGACCGCGCCGCGGGCGCTGGTGCTGCACCAGGGCGTGGACATGGGACGGCCGAGCGAACTCCTCGTCGACGTCCGGCCGGACGACCCGCGGGTGGTCGTCACCGGGGCGGCCGTCGCCCTCTGAGTCCGCGGGCCGGCCGGTGCCGGTCCGCACTCGGCACCGACCGGCCCCCGGTCGGGGGTGGGCCCGGCAGCGCAGGCGTAGCGCCGCACACCCCCGTGGCTCGGTGGCGCGAGGGGGTCACCCCGCGTCCACCTCTTCGGTCTACCCCGAACTATGACCCGTTCGACGGGTGGCGGCTCATAGCAAAGGGGGATACAAGAGCGTTATGCCCGACTTGGAGTTACGCCACCTGCGAGCGGTCTGCGCGATCGCCGAAGAAGGCAGTGTCACGAAGGCTGCGACCCGGCTCGGACTGACCCAACCCGCGATGAGCGCGCAGCTGCGGACCGTGGAGCGCATCATCGGCGGCCAGCTGTTCGAGCGCACGTCCGGCGGCAGCGTGCCGACGGACCTCGGACGGCAGGTGGTCGGCACCGCTCGGCTGGTGCTGGACGAGGTGGGCCAGCTGCTCAGCTCCGCGCGCGAACGCACCCGCGACCCGGCGCGCGGACCGCTGGTCGTCGGCGGGGTGCCGCTGCTGTTCTTCGGGACGTTCGTGGAGGAGCTGCGCAAGGTCATCCCGTGCTCGGAGGTGCGCTCGGAGATCACGTCCGGGTCCTCGGAGCTGCTGGAACTGCTGGCCGCGGGCCAGGTGCAGCTCGCGGTCTTCGACCGGTTCGAGGGGATGGAGCAGCGGGAGCTGCGCGGGATCGAGGTGCGCACGCTCGTGACCGAGCCCCAGTTCGTGGCGCTGCCGGACTGGGACCCGTTGGGGGAACAGGAGGAGGTCGACCTCGCGCAGCTCGCCGACCGCGACTGGGTGGCGCCGCCCGCCGAGCAGATCGGCCAGCGCGTGCAGATCTTCCAGGCCTGCGCGGACGCCGGGTTCACGCCCCGGCTGGCGCACCACGTCAACGAGGCGGGCACGGCCCGCACGCTCGTGGCGGGTGGGGCGGTGTCGTTCGCGGCGGCCCCGTCGCGCAGCGGCGACGGCATCGTGATCCGGCCGCTGCGGGGCGCCCCGCTGAAGACCGACCTGCTGGTGGCGACCCGGCGGGAAGGCCCGGCCGCCGGGCGCGCGCACGACGTGTTCGCGTGCGCTGCCCGCGCCTACCGGTCGATCCTGCCGCGCAACCCCGGTTACGCGCGCTGGTGGGAGGAGCACCCCGAGGCGCACGCCGACCTGGACGCGGCGCTGGTGGTCAGCTCGCGCTGACGGCGTCCGCGACGGGCGTCGCCGGGCGGCCGATCAGCTTCTCCAGGTCCGGCCGGACCTCGGCGAGCACGCCCGTGCGGATGCCCGCGTGGATGTCGGCGAAGATCTCCGCGACGAACGCCGGGAACCCCGCGGCGGTCAGCCCGGCGACGTACTCCTCGTCGGTGACGTTCCGGTACGCCAAGGGTTTCCCGGTCTTCCGGCTCGCGAGGTCGGCCAGCTCGGCGAACGTCCACGCGCTCGGGCCGGTCAGCTCGTAGGCGGTGTTCTCGTGGCCGTCGGTGGTCAGCACGACGGCGGCGGCGAGCGCCAGGTCGTCGCGGGACGCGGAGGCGTTGCGGCCGTCGCCCGCGGAGCCGACCAGCACGCCGCGCTCGAGCGCGCCGGGCAGCTGGAGGGTGTAGTTCTCGTGGTACATCCCGTTGCGCAGGAACGTGAACGGGATACCGGAGGCCCGGACCAGCTCCTCGGTCGCGCGGTGCACCGCGGCGAGGCCGAGCGGGGACGTGGGGGCGTCGACGACGCTGCTGTAGACGAGGTGGCCGACCCCGGCCTCCTGCGCGACGCGGACGGCGTTGGCCTGCTTGGCGATCCGGGCCTCGTCGGGGCCGTCGGTGGAGATGAGCAGCAGCCGGTCGACGCCGACGAAGTCGAGGGACTCGGGGTGGTCGAAGTCGCCCCGGCGGACCTCGACGCCCCGCGCGGCGAGCGCCGCGGCCTTCGCGGGGTCCCGCACGGAGACGGCGAGGTCGCTCGCGGGCACGCGCCGGAGGAGGTGGTCGACGGTCAGCGCGCCGAGGTGGCCAGTGGCTCCGGTGATCAAGGTCGTCATGCGGACGACGCTAGGAGCCGTCCTGCGGATTCGTAAGTACCCACTATTTCCTCCGATACTGTCCTTCCGGTTAGCATCCAGCTCATGGCCCACATCGCGAACGTGTACGACCGGAACTGCCCGTCCCGCGAGGTCGTCGGCGTCGTCGCGAGCCACTGGGGCTCGCTGGTGCTCGGGGCGCTGCTCGACGGCACGCTGCGGTTCGGCGAACTGCGCCGCGCGGTGGGCGGGATCAGCGAGAAGATGCTCGCCCAGACCCTCCAGGCGCTGGAGCGCAACGGGCTCGTGCACCGCGAGGTGCGCCCGGTGATCCCGCCGCACGTCGACTACTCGCTCACGCCGCTGGGCGTCGTGGTGTCGCGGCAGGTCCGGGGGCTGTTCGCGCTGGTCTACGAGAACCTGCCGGACATCGCGACCGCCCAGCAGGCCTACGACACCGCGCGGGCGCAGGCCTGCTGAGCCGCCGGGTCAGAGCTTCGCGACCTGCTCGGCCGCCAGCAGGAACGCGCCGACGCCGAACGACGTGGTGGCGTCCTTGCTCAACGGCTGGTGGTCCGACGGCTGCTGCCCGGCGCCCTGCACGTAGCCGAGCCTGCCGCTGGGTTGCAGCGCCACCCGCACGATGCCGTCCCAGCCCTTCTGCGCCACCGGCCGGTAGGTGGCCGCGTCCAGCACGCCCTTGTTGACGCCCCAGGCGATGCCGTAGGTGAAGAACGCGGTGCCGCTGGTCTCCGGGCCGGGGTAGTTCTGCGGATCGCCCAGGTTCACGTTCCAGAACCCGTCCGAGCGCTGCACCGCCGCGAGCTGCGCGGCCAGCGCGCGGAAGTCGGCGAGGTACTCGGCGCGGTACGGGCTGGTGGTCGGCAGCACGTCCAGCACCTTGGCGAGCGCGGCGAGCGCCCACCCGTTGCCGCGCGACCAGTAGACGTTGCGCGGCACGTAGTTCTTGTCCCGCCACCACAGCCGCCTGGTCGGGTTCCACAGCCCGTTGCCGCTCTCGCGGGTCTTGGTCCACCGGTAGAGCTGGTGGCCGAAGTCGACGTACTTCGCGTTGCCGGTCTGGGCGCTCAGCCGGGCGTAGATCGGCATGGCCATGTGGAGGGCGTCGACCCACCACCAGTAGCTCGTCCTGCCGGTGGCGATGGTCGCGTCGATCTCGGCCAGCACGGCCGCGATCCGGCGCGGCTCGGGGTTGTCGGCGTACAGGTCGAGGTACGGCTGGCTCGCCGCCTGGTGGTCGGCGAAGTGCGGATTGCTCGAAGACGTGCCCAACTGGAACGTGAACTTCGTCGCCCACCGGAGGGTGAAATCGCGGTACGCGGTCGCGCCGGTCGCGCGGTAGAGCGCCATCACGCCGCTGTGCAGGGTGGCGTTCTCCCAGTTGTTGTCGCCGAGGTTCGACCCCGTCGTCCTGATCCAGTAATCAGCCGCCAGACGGGCCGGGACCAGCGCCGATGGCGCCGCTGACGCTCTCGGGGTGGGAAGCAGCAGAACCCCGGCCGCGCTCGCCAGGAAAGTGCGTCGCCTCACTACCAGACCTCCTACGTCGGATCGATCAAGGAGCAGCCGTGGCGGCGACAACACCATTCAACCGCGCCAGAGATCGGATGAGAAGACTCACTGCTCGGGCAACGTCAGGTGAATTCCAGGTGAGCTTTGTCAGAATGGGGGTATGACGCAGCCATTCACGGACGACCTGCATCCGGCTCTGCCGTATCCGGGCACGCGACCGGAGGCCTGCTTCGTGCACCTCGACGGCGAGGGGTGGCCGGTCACCCCGGACCCCGCGACCGACTCCGGCTGGCGCGTCGCACCCGACGGCCTCGACCTCGACGACTGGCTCGCCGAGCACGGCGAGCCACCGCTGGCGGCCCGGATGCCGGTGCTGGCGTACGGGTCGAACGCGAACCCGGCGAAGGTGACCTGGCTGCGCGAGGAGATGGGCCTGACCGGCCCCGCCGTGGTGCTGCGGGCCCGGTGCGAGGGCATCGCGGCGGTGTGGGCGGCGGGCCTGCGGGCCCGTGACGGCGAACGCCCGGCGACGTTGGCCGCCGCGCCCGGCGTCGTGGAGGAGCACGCCGTGTGGATGGCCACGGCCGACCAGCTGCGCGTGCTGGACCGGTGCGAGGGGCGTGGGCTGCGCTACCAGCTCGTGCGGCTGCACACCGGCGAGATCACCCTGTTCAACGGCGGCCGCGTGGACGCCGTGCTGGCCTACACCGGGGCCGGGATGCGCCGGATGCCGCTGCTCGTGCACGGCGTGCAGGTGCGGTGCTCCGAAGTCGGCCAGCGCCGGGCGCGCGGGCTCGGCGGCCGACCGGCCGACACCGACGGCCTGGACGTGACGCCCGTGCTCGGCGACCCGTCGCCGGACGACTGGCCGGACCGGCTGTTCGTCTACGGCACGCTCCAGCCCGGCGGTTCGCACTGGAGCCTGCTGGAGGACCACGTGGAGGGCCGCGCGGTCCCCGTGACGCTGCCCGGCACCCTGCACGACACCGGCCACGGCTACCCGGCGCTGCGGCCCGGCGACGGGCCCGGTGTGCCCGGCCACGTCGTGCGGCTCGGCGCGCCCGAGGAGGCGTTCCCGGTGCTCGACGAGTACGAGGGCGACGAGTACCGCCGCGGCCGCGTCGTGCTGCCGGACGGGACCGTGAGCTGGACGTACCTGTGGGGCGAGAGCGTCGAGGGGATGCCCGTCCTGCCCCACGGCTGGGCGGTTTAGGCGCTTTCCGGCGGTTCCGCACCCGAACCGGTGAACTTCCGACGATCCGACCGAACCAGCGGGCAGTCCTCCACGTCCTCCTGATAGGACCACGACCGAGCCGTCTCCACGGACGGCGGATCAGGGAGGACTGACATGAGCCGACGACTGATCGCCTGCGGGTTCCTCGGACTGGCGCTGCTGGTGTCCGCGTGCGGGGCGAAGCAGGCCGCCACGGGCGGGACGCCCTCGACGTCCAAGCAGGCCGCGTCGTCCTCGGCCCCCGCCCCGTCCTCGACGTCCGCGCCGTCGTCGCAGGCCACCCAGCCGCCCGCCGTCGCGCAGGCCCCGCAGACCACGAAGTGCGTCGGCGACTCGCTGTCGGCGAAGGTCGACATGGAGGACGCGGGCGCGGGCCAGCGGCACGCCAAGCTGGTGTTCACCAACATCGGCGCGGCCCCGTGCACGCTGACCGGCTACAGCGGCTTCCAGCTGCTGGCCAACGGCGCGAACATCACCACGTCGACCAAGCGCGACCTCGACCCCGGCCCGACGACGATCACCGTCGCCCCCGGCGCGACCGCCGTGGCCAACCTGGGCTGGACCGTCGTGCCCAGCGGCGACGAGAGCGTGACCGGCCCGTGCGAGCCCGAGGCGAACGCCGCGGCGGCCATCGCGCCGGACGACACCAAGCAGATCGAGTTCCCGTGGACCTTCGGTCCCGTGTGCGGCGCCGGTGAGATCAAGATGAGCGCGTTCTACGCTGCCTAGGTGATCGAATCCAACGTCACCGGCCACGCGGGCGAACTCGCGGTCCACACCTGGCCGAACCTGGAGGCCCGCTGGCTCGCCGTGCTCGTCCACGGCTACGGCGAACACCTCGGCCGCTACGAGCACGTTGCCGCCGCGCTGGGGGCGGCGGGCGCGCTGGTCGTGGGAGGCGACCTGGTCGGCCACGGCGGCTCGGAAGGGCGGCGGGGAGCGGTCGCGGACATCGACGGCCTGGTGGCGGACGTCCACGCGGTGACCCGGTCGATCGCGACGCCGTTGCCGACTGTCCTGATCGGACATTCGGTGGGTGGGTTGATCGCCGCTCGGTACGCGCAGGTGCACGGGCACGAACTGGCGGCGCTGGTGTTGTCGGCTCCGGTGTTGGGGGCTTGGCAGGGGTTGGACCTGTTGGCGTTGGAAGAGATTCCGGACGCGCCGATCGATCCCGAGTTGCTGTCGCGCGACGCGGAGGTGGCGACTGCATACGCCGCGGATCCGTTGGTGTGGCACGGGGGGATCGGGCGGGAGGCGCTGGAGGCGTTGGAGCGGGCTGTCGACGTCGTCGGGGACGGGGGGCCGTTGGGGGAGCTGCCGACGTTGTGGCTGCACGGGGATGACGATCAGGTGGTGCCCGTTGCCGATACGCGGGCTGGGACGGATCGGATTCGGGGGAAGGGGTTCCGGGAGCGGGTTTACGCCGGGGCTCGGCACGAGGTGTTCAACGAGGTCAACCGGGATGAGGTCCTGGGGGATGTCGTGGGGTTCGTGCGGGAGGCCCTGAAGCTTTGAGGGGTCCGGTGTTGGTCTTGGTCTTGGTCTTGGTGGGAACCTCGACCACGATCTTGACCTTTGCTGGACTCCACTCGCGGTCCTGAGTCTTGCCCGATCCCGGTCGCAGTTCCGATCGAGACTCGGGTCGGATGTGGTCTTGGGCTGATCTTGGCCACTGTCCTGGTCTTGGCCGTGGCCTGGTCGTGGCCGTGGCCTGGTCTTGGGCGTGCTGTGGCTGTGGTCGCGGCCTTGCTGTGGCTGTGGCTTGGCCTTGGACGTGCCATGGCATTGCCCTGGCCGTGGCCCGGTTGTGGCAGTGGCTTGGTCTTGGCCTTGCTTTTTCCCGGTCTGGGTCTGAGTCGCCCGATCGAGTGATCCAGTTTTTGTCGGTGCTCGCTTGTACCTTGTGTATCGGGGGGTCCTGCTCGATGGGGGACCTCTTGGAGCCGTGCGTTTTAAGCCTTGGCGTGGGTCTCCCGGCGGCTGCGATTTCCAGCGTGCTGTGGCCGATTTGACATGGGGACCCCTCATTTCGGCCTTTGTCGGGCTCAAAAGGCGGTCCAAAGAGAGTCCCGCCCGACCACAATTTTAAGGCCGAAATCCCCATGTCAAATCGGCCACGTTCCGTGGCCCGCAACCGCCAGTACCAGCGTGGTCGCCACCGACCCTGCGCCTGCTGGATGGGCCACTACCTTGCATTGGGCCTGCTTGCGGCTGACCAATCGGCCCTGTGCCGGGGTGGTGGGCCACTACGTTGTCTTGGGCCTGCTTGCGACTGACCAGTCGGCCCTGTGCCTGCCTGGCGGGCCACTACGTTGCCTTGGGCCTGCTTGCGGCTAACCAATTGGCCCTGTGCCGGAGTGGTGGGCCACAACGTTGCCTTGGGCCTGCTTGCGGCTGACCAATTGACCCTGTGCCTGCCTGGCGGGCCACAACGTTGCCTTGGGCCTGCTTGTGGTTACCGATCCGGCTTCAGTCCTGAGTGGTGGTCCCCTGCGGATCTCGGCGGTAGGCGTAGTGGATCAGGCCTTTGTGGTGTTTGGCGAGCTTGTCGTACAGCTTGCGGGCCGGGGAGTCCTCCAGGGTGTTCCAGTAGAGGCTGGGGTGTCCTTGCTCTTCCGCGTTCTTGGCCAGCCACTCGATCATCGTTGTGGCTATGCCTTGTCTGCGGGCTTCCGGAATCACGTACAGGTCCGCCAGGTAGCACTTGTCGGAGTACCAGACGCTGGTGTGGAACAGGTAGTTGGCCATTCCGACCGCTTTGCCGTTCACGGTGGCTTTGATGCCGTGGATCCTGTCGTCGTCCATCAGGCGTCGCCAGGTCCGCTCGTAGGACTCGTCCGCTCGCTCCGTGCCGAAGTGGGCGTCCGCCGCGCGGGCCAAGGCTTCCCAGGTGGTGCGGTCGGATTCGGTTACCTGGCTGATCTCCACCATGCGGCCATCCTGCCCGGTCGTGGTGGTGCGCGAGGCCTTAAGGTCCCGCGCATGGCGGACTTCGACCTTCCCACTGCCCTCGGCCTGCCGGCTGTCCTTCCGCCGTTGCGGATGCCCTCGACCAGCGAGCTGGCGAGCCTGGCTCGGGGCAGTGCGCTGCTCGGGCAGGCCCTCGCGCTGTCCGCGTGGGCGGACGGGCGCAAGGTGTACGAGGACTCCGACTTCGACGAGTTCGACGGCTCGTTGTCCGATTCCCTCGACCAGGTCTGGTACCTGGCGCACGCGGTCGGGTTCGTCGAGGTGGACGAGGACTCGAACCTGGCGACGCTCGGGCCCAGCGCGGAGCCGTGGCGCGGTGGTGACGACGAGGCCGTGCTGGAGCTGTGGGACGAGGCGTACACGCACCTGGTCATCGAATCGATGGCGATCGAGTCCGGTGAGGAGTTGGACCTCGAAGGCGTTGGCGGGGCCACGATGACCGCGCTGTTCATGGCCCGCAGCGGTGGGCTCGCGCTCGCGGAGTTCACGGCGATGGCGCGGGCCGCTGCGCTGGAGCAGAACATGCCCGAGCGGTGGACCGCGTACGTCGACGCGCACGGCGATCCCGCGCAGGTGCTGCTGAAGCGGCTGCACGCGCTGGGCGCGGTCGAGTTCGACGACGACACCGCCCGCATGACGCCCCTCGGCGCCACGATCATGCGCGACCAGATGTGCGACGGCGGCTTCACGATCCCGCCGCTGCCCGAAGTCGCCGACATGACCGCCGCCGACCTGGTGGCCGCCACCGCGGCGCTGACCCCCGACCAGCTGCGCGCCGACACCGCCGCCTGGCTGGCGCTGCGCACGCCCGCCGACGCGGCCGCCGAACTGCTGGCCGCGGCCGTGGACGCGACGGGCCGGGTGTTCGCCGCCACCACGATCGCCGACATCGACGTGGACACCGCGACCACCTGGCAGCCCGCGCTGGCCACGCCCGGACTGCGCCCCTACGCCCAGCAGGCCCTCACGCGGCCCCACGAGCCCGCCGACCGCGCGTGGCTGCTGGTGGACGCGCTGGCCGTCACCACCGACCCGGACGACCCGGCCGCCATCGCCGCGGAGCTGGCCAAGGCCGCCGACGGCGACGAGACCGCCCTGTTCGAGCACGTGTGGCGCCTCCCCCATCCCGACGCGGCCGCCGCCCTCACCCTGATCGGCGACCGCCACCCCGAGAAGAAGACCGCCAAGGCCGCCCGCAAAGCCGCGTTCAAGGCCGCGTCGAGGCGCTGAGGGTTCACTGGGGCCACCGCCGTGCCGTGCCGTCACACGTTCGTGGAGAATTCGCCCTGATGGCTGACGATGACCTGGAGCTGCTGATCACCGTGGTGGTCGGGGCCGATGACGAGCAGCAGGCGCGGACCGCTTGCGCGGGCCTCATCGCGCTCGTCGGTGGGCGGGTCGTGCAGGCGGGCGACTGCTCCGACGAGGAGCCGGGGTGCTGGTCGGTGACGATCAGCGCGCCGAGCGGTGAGCACGTGTCGGAGAGCGTGGCCGGGGCGTTGGCGCGAGCCGTGCGGACGTTCGTGCGGCTGCTCGGCGACGACGTGGTGGTGCCGCGGGTCGCGTGCGAGCCGCCCACGGCGTGGACCGTGCTGGACGACCCGGACGCGCTGGAGGCGCTGGTTCCGGGGGCCGAGCGGATGCTCGTGGAGGCCTGGGCGGGCGGGGATCCGGATCGGCGTCCACCCGAGGAGGTCGTCGAGGAGCCCGCCGAGGTGGAAACACCGAGCGTGTCGTGGGTGCGGTTGGCGTTGCGGGTGGACGTGGCCGCCGAACGCCGCGCGGGTGCGGAATGGCAAGCGCGGGCGGTAGCCAGTCGGGTCTCCAACGGGGGCAGCATCACCCGTGTGGTGGCGGGTGACCATGTACTCAGCGTGCATCTCGACCTCGGTTCGAGTGTCGACTCGCCCACTACCGCGCTACACACGGCCGTGGCCCAACTGGGCCAGTCGGACTGGTCCGAGATGGTGCACGGTGATGACTCCGCGACTATCCGCTGGTCAGCGACCCCGAGGCCGGACGCCGGGATCGTCGCGCTGGAAATGACCGCCACCGTCGCGTCCACTTCGGTCTGGACGGAGCCCGAGTAAGATCAACAGCAAGGTCCGGGCGAGTGAACTCGCAGGTCCACCCGCCTGGCCGATCTTGCTTGTGAAGCGTCAAACTTTCGGTACTAATAGGGTGGTCGGTCTACGGCCACCCGTTGCACTCGGAGAGGGTCGGAGCCGACATGGCCAGCATCGAAGAGGTCCGTGCCGCGATTGCCCAGGCGATCGAGAAGGCGGGCCAGAGCGCCGCCGCTCTGCAACAGGCAGCCGATCTGGCCGAGGACGCGCAGGCGCTGCTGAGCAGCGCGGTGCAGGGCAGCGCCCAGTCCGACGCCGAGCAGGCCAACGCCCAGTTCGCCGAGGTCATCAACGGCGTCAGCGACCTGCAGAAGCACCTGGGCGCTGGGATTTCCCAGGCCGAGGGCATCAACTCCAGGCTATGACGTGACGTCGGTCGCCGAGGTCAAGGTCGCGCTCGAGCGGAGCTGCGAGCACCTGCGGGACGCCTACCGCAGCGTGCACGAGGCCCAGAAGGCGCTGGACGCCGCCGTCGACCTGCTGGTCGAGGCGGGGGCGAACCACCCGGAGTCCTTGCTGCCCGCGGGTTTCGCGGCGGCCAAGGACCGGTTCCCCGACCAGTTGTCGCTGATGGTGAACAGCCTCGAACTGGTGCAGCGAATAGCAGTGGAGCTGTGACGTGAGCAGGCGGGACGACCGCCGCCGGAAGATAGAGGACTCCTTCGAGGAGTTCCGGCTCTCCGTGGCGGCGGCACTGGGCAACGCTTCGCGCGAACACCGCGAGCTGGCGGACGAGCGCGCCCGCGACATGTTCGAGGTCATGCTGCGCGGCGAGGGCGTCGACCGCGCGCTCCAGGACCCGCTGCTCGCCGACGCGCTGGCCAACCCGGCGTTCTCCAGCAGGCTCGCGCGGGCGCTGATGGACCGCGTGGACGCGTTCCGCACGTGGTCCGAGCGCGGCCCGGACCAGCTGTCCTCGTTGGTGCAGACCGTTTCCCCCGGTCCGGCGTCGTGGCCGCACGAGTCGTGGCTCGGGGACGCGGGCAGCGCCGACGGCGGCACGGTGCCGGAGCTGTGGCGCATCGGCACGGGGGTCGTGCGCAGCGCGCCCGAGCAGCGGCCGTTCCCGGTCGCCGTCCCCCTGCTGGACCACGCGCACCTGCACATCGCGTCCACCCCGGCCAGCCGCCACCACGCCGACGGCCTGGTGGAGAACCTGCTGCTGCGGGTGCTCAGCTACTTCCAGCCCGGTCTCGTCCACGTGCACGTGTGGGACGTCAACCAGCTCACCGGCTCGCTGCCGGGCCTGTACCCGTTGACCCGCGCGGGCCTGCTGACCGTGCACGACCCCGCGCGGCTGCACGAGCTGCTGGACGAGCTGTCCGACCACATCCGCCGCGTGCACACCAGCGTGCTGGTCGACGGGCACCTGTCGGTGCGGTCGGTCAGCGGCTCCGGCCGCCGCGCGGAGCCGTGGCGGATCGCGGTGCTGTTCGGCAACCGGCAGGCGCTCAAGGAAGAGCAGCAGCAACAGCTGCAACGCGTGGCGCGCAACGGTTTGGCCTGCGGCATCGTGCTGGTGATCGTGGACATCCCGATCACGGTGAACTCCCCCATCGAGACGGTGACGCTGGCCGCGGACCAGACCGCGACCTGCACCATGACCGGCAAGCACGTGGCCGTGACGCTCGACCCGCCGTTCCCGCGCACGCAGGTGCCGAGGGCGTGCGCGACCATCGCCGAGAAGCGCGAGGAACGCCGGTCGCGCTTCGGCACGTTCGGCGACCTGCTGCCCGAGCACCTGTGGATGGAGAGCTCGTCCGCGGGCGTGGTGGCCCCGATCGGCTACCAGGACGGCGAACCCGTGGCGCTGGGCCTGGGCGACACGTCGCCGCACGCCCTCATCGGCGGGCCCAGCGGGTCCGGCAAGACGAACTTCCTCTACGCCATGCTCGGCAGCCTGGCCGCCCGGTACTCGCCGGACGAGCTGGAGCTGTACGTGCTGGACTTCAAGGAGGGCGTGTCGTTCGCGCAGTTCGCGCCGGGCCGCAAGGACCCGAGCTGGCTGCCGCACGCGCGGCTGGTCGGCGTGAACGTGAACACCGACCGCGAGTTCGGCGTGGCGCTGCTCAAGTTCCTGTCCGACGAGATGCGCAGGCGCGCGGACGCCGCCAAGCAGCACGAGGTCACGAAGCTGGAGCAGCTGCGCGCGGAGGACCCGCGCGGGCGGTGGCCGCGGATCGTCGCGGTGATCGACGAGTTCCAGTACCTGTTCGGCGAGCGCGACCACGTGACGCAGCAGGCGACGCAGCTGCTGGAGGACGTGGCGCGCCGCGGCCGGTCGCAGGGCATCCACCTGGTGCTGTGCAGCCAGGACGTGGCGGGCATCGAGGGTTTCTGGGGCAAGTCCGCCATCTTCGAGCAGTTCACCGTCCGGGTCGCGCTGCCCAAGGCGCGGCGCGTGCTGGCCGAGCCGCAGAACGACGCCGCCGTGGAACTCCCCCGCTGGCACGCGGTGGTGAACCACGAGTCCGGTGTGCGGCACGGCAACGAGGTCGCGCGCATCCCGGACTCCACCAGCAAGGGCACGTTCGACTTCCTCCAGCGGGAGCTGCACCGCCGCCGCAGCCCCGACCTGACCGAGCCCATCCTGTTCGACGGCAGCAAGGTCCCCGCCCTGCACGCCGTGGACGACTTCCAGATGCTCACGCCCGGCGACGCCACCCCGACCGTCCTGCTGGGACAGGTCATCGACGTGGCGGGCAGCGCGGCCAAGGTCCGCCTGGCCCGCACGCCGGGTCGCAACATCGCCGTCATCGGCTCGCTGGTGCAGGACGCCGCGGCCGTGCTCGGCGCGGCGGCGATCTCCCTCGGCAGGCAGAACCTGCCCGGTGAGGCCAGGTTCACCCTGTGCTGCCTGGTCGACGAGGCGGAGACCGCGGTGCGGAAGCTCGCCAAGCAGCTGTCCACCGAAGGACATACGGTGGACGTCGTGCGGATGGACGGGGCTCGGAAGTTCCTGGACCACACGGCCCAGGGGCTCACGGACACCGTCACCGGTGAGACGACCACGCCTCCCCAGCCGCACTACGTGGTGCTGTACGCCGTCGACGCGGCGCACAGCAGGCTGGAGCAGAAGGACCCGACGACGCGGGCGTCCGGAGTGGACAGCCTGCGCACGGTCCTCAAGCACGGCCCCGAGAACCGCACGCACGTCCTCGGCTGGTGGCGCGGCGTGCAGCGGCTCAAGAGCAGCCTCCCCCCTGGCGTCTACGACGACATCGGCGCGTGGGTCGCCTTCGACGTCCAGGGCAAGGAGCTGATCTCGTTCGGTCCGGAACAGGTCATGGCGTGGTCCCCGCGCCCGCGCCGCGGCCTGTACTTCGACCGCTTCGAGCATTCCCGTCCGCAGGTGGTCATTCCGTTCGACACGGGGGAGGACATCCCATGAACACGCAGTCCAACGGAACGTGCGACGTCCCCGTAGTTCCCCACCAGCGCGTCGGCGACGTGCGGCCGCCCGCGCCGGAGCCCGACGGGCGGTCGGCCGTCGAGCGGTACAAGGAGATCATCGGCACCGCGGGCGACGCCATCGCGGCCATGCGCGCCAAGGACGACGAGCGCGTGGCCGACCTGGTCGCCAGGCTCGCCGAGTCGCAGGACCGGATGGCCGAGGTCATCGACCGCGAGAAGGTCGTGAGGCTCGGGGCCGCGCTGCACTGGGAGCAGGCCGTCGAGGCGCTGTGGGACGAGCGCTGGATGACGATGAGCCCGATGCCGAGGCCGGACGAGCGGGTGCCCGCGCGGGACCAGCGCGAGTACAACACCGCGATGGACGTGGCGTTCCAGGCGTTGGAGGAGTCGCTGCAGAAGCGCACGTTGTTGCGGCGCAAGACGAAGGAGTGATCGGCGCGGCTCAGTCGTCCGAATAGGACGGTGCGGTCACCCGGCGCAGCAGCGGTCCGCAGCAGGCGGCCGCCGCCAGCGCCACCACGAGGCCGAGGGCGATCGGGGCGGCGAGCCACGGCGTGAGCACGACGTGGTCGCCCCTGGTCACGGTGGTCAGGCCCGCGCCGACCAGCGCGCCGGCCACCGTGGCGCCGAGGGTGGCGACCAGGACCGGGAGCACGATCT